>ERZ777003.1108-NODE-1108-length-44344-cov-14.557633_pt1 | contig 44344 bp, 37 predicted proteins | sample MGYA00374956_ERZ777003 | MGnify/ENA primary metagenome ERZ777003 (study PRJEB29302, sample SAMN06268252) | bioreactor metagenome | isolation source: Joint BioEnergy Institute, California, USA | place: USA:Joint BioEnergy Institute, California, USA | collected... | reverse complement strand
GAGTGAGGGCGTGGGACACCTTCCCGCCGCCCGCCGCGCGCAGCGGCACGTGAGCGAGGGCGCAGAGCCGCACCCCGCGTCAGCCCCGTTCTTAACGGGATGCACCCAGCCCGTCACAATTGCATAATGCTCTCATAAGCCGCCCGTGCTATCATACCGTCACTGGAAGCCGCGCACGGGGTGAGCGCAATGGGCGGCGAGACGATACTGGTGGTGGACGACGAGCCGACGATCGTCGAGGTGGTCGAGCTCTACCTGCGCCGCGAGGGCTTCGAGGTCGTGACTGCGGCGGACGGCCCGTCGGCGCTGCGGCAGATCGAGCAGCGCCGGCCGGACCTGGTGGTGCTCGACCTGATGCTGCCGGGGCTGGGCGGGCTGGAGATCGCCCAGCGGCTGCGCGCCCAGGGGCGGCTGCCCATCATCATGCTCACGGCGCGCGGTGAGGAGGCCGACCGGGTGGTGGGCCTGGAGCTAGGCGCGGACGACTACGTGGTCAAGCCGTTCAGCCCGCGCGAGCTGGTGGCGCGCGTCAAGGCGGTGCTGCGGCGAGCGCAGCCGGACGCGGCAGCATCCGCACCGGCCACCGTCCTGGCCCACGGCCCGCTGCGGCTGGACACCGCGGCGCGCACGGCCACGCTCGGCGGGCGCCCCCTGAGCCTGACCGCGCGCGAGTTCGACCTGCTGGCCTTTCTGATGCGCCACCCGGGGCAGGTGTTCACCCGCGAGCAACTGCTCGATAACGTCTGGGGCTACACCTTCGCGAGCGACATGAGCACGGTGACCGTGCATATCAGGCGGCTGCGCGAGAAGATCGAGGCCGACCCCTCCAACCCGACGATGCTCACGACCGTGTGGGGCGTCGGCTACCGGCTGGAGCGGCTGTAGCTGAGAGATGCGCGCGGCCGCCGCGCAGGCCCTGTAGTATGGCGGGGCGTGGGCGCTGAACCATGAACGCACCAGGCTCGACAACCGGCCGTCCGGGATACATGCTGCTGGTGCCGGGGCTGCTGCTCGGGCTGAGCCTGGGGCTGCTGGTCGCCGTGGGCTGGCTCGGCGCGGCGCAGCGGGAGGCGGGGGAGCTGGCCGGGTATCTCCTGACCGCAGGCATCTTCTCGCTGGCGCTGAGCGCGGTGGGCCTGCTCTGGCTGCGGCGCGCGAGCGGGCCGCTGTGGCTGCAGCTGACGCTCACCTACGCGCTCGGGATCGCCATCGCGCTGCTGAATATCTACCTCACCGCGCGCCTGATGTTCATCCGCGAGAGCGACCTGCCGCTGCTGGTGCTGCTGCTGCTCCTGGCGGGCGTCGCGTCGCTGGCGCTCGGCTCCGCCCTGGCCGGGGCGATCACCGCCCGGGTGCGGGCGCTGCACCGCGGGGCGCGGGCGGTGGCCTCCGGCGACCTGACGGCGCGCGTCGAGGTGCGCGGCAGCGACGAGATCGCCGGGCTGGCGCGCGAGTTCAACCGCATGGCGGCCCAGCTGGCCTCCGCCGCCGCCGAGCGCGAGCGCCAGGAGGCCGCCCGGCGCGACCTGATCGCCGCGGTGTCGCACGACCTGCGGACACCGCTGGCCTCGCTGCGCGCCATGCTCGAGGCGATGGCCGACGGGCTGGTGGAGGATGAGGCGACGCGCGCGCGCTACGTCGCCACGATGCGCGGGCAGGTCGCGCTGCTCAGCAGCCTGATCGACGACCTGTTCGAGCTCTCGCAGATCGAGGCGGGCGCGCTCCGGCTCGACCTCCAGCGGGTCGCGCCGGGCGACGTGGTCAGCGATGTGATCGAGGCGCTGCGGCCGCAGGCCGCGGAGCGCGGCGTGGAGCTGCGCGCCGATGTCGCGCCGGGCCTGCCTGCGGTCCACGCGGCGGCGCAGCGCATCGAGCGGGTGCTGGCCAACCTGGTGACGAATGCGATCCAGCATACGCCGGCCGGCGGGAGCGTCGGGCTGGCCGTGTACGCTGCGCCCCCACGGGCGGCTTCCGGCGAGGCGGCGCCCGGCCAGCAGCCGTCGGTGGTCTTCGAGGTGCGCGATAGCGGCGAGGGGATCGCGCCCGAGGATCTGCCGCACGTCTTCGAGCGCTTCTACCGCGGCGAGAAGTCCCGCTCGCGCGGGACGGGCGGGGCAGGGCTTGGGCTGGCGATCGCCAAGGGCATCGTGGAGGCGCACGGCGGCCGGATCTGGATCGAGAGCGCGCCTGGCCAGGGCACGAAGGTGTGCTTCACGCTGCCCGCAGCACAGTGAGGAGCGCGGTATGAAGGAGCTGCAGGTCGATCAGATCGAGACACCGCTCGGCGCGGTCACCATCGTCTGCGACGACGGCCGGCTGTGCGCGCTGAGCTTCGAGGACTGTGTGGAGCGCATGCAGCCGGCGCTCCGCCGCCGCTACGGGCCGCTGCGCCTCACCGGGGCCGCGAACCCGCACGGCTTCAGCGAGCGCCTGCGGGCGTACTTCGACGGGGACCTCGCGGCCATCGACGCGATCCCGGTCGACACGGGCGGGACGCCGTTCCAGCAGGAGGTGTGGGCTGCGCTGCGCGCGATCCCGGCGGGCAGCACCCTGAGCTACGGCGCGCTCGCCGCCCGCCTTGGGAGGCCGTCTGCGAGCCGCGCGGTGGGCGCGGCGAACGGGCAGAACCCGATCGCAATCGTCGTGCCGTGCCACCGGCTGGTCGGCGCGGACTCGTCGCTGGTCAAGTACGGCGGCGGCCTGGAGCGCAAGGCCTGGCTGCTCAGGCACGAGGGTGCCAGACCCTAGAAGGGCTCGATCGGCGGCAGCCGCATCGTCATGGCCTCGATCCAGACCACGGCGGTGATCCACAGGACGTAGCCGCTCATCGCGAGGAGCGCCACCTTCCCCGCGCGCCCGCGCCGCCACAGCCACAGCGCCGCCGGAGCAGCGCACAGCGCGAACACCCAGGCCGAGAACATGAGCCAGCGGGTGGTGATCGACGAGAGGGTGATGAACGGCAGCACCGCCTGCGACAGGCTGGAGAGGAAGGTCGCCAGCGCGAGCCAGGGGAGCGCGCCGCCTCGCGCGCGCCCGCGGAAGAGCAGGACGGCGCCCGGCACCGCGAGCAGCACCGGGAAGAAGCCGAAGTGGTCGATCAGCCCGCCCTCCCACAGCACGCGCAGCGTCTCGGAGCGCGGGATGGGCCGCTTGCCGGTGAACTCGGCCATGCCCTCGGTCGCAATCCCCCCCAGCACCGCCAGAAACTGCGGCAGCCGCACGCTGTAGTACGTGAGGAAGACGAACGCCCCGGCCGCCGCGCCCGCGGCCAGCAGGTCGCGCACAGCGCGGCGCTCCTCGGGCGTGCGCGCGCTCCAGAAGAGCAGCGGCACCAGCAGCACGCCGAAGATCGCCAGGTTGATGAAGGTGCCGATGTGCCCAAGCGCCACCTGCGTGAGCAGCAGCACGATCCCCCACCACGTCAGCCGGTCGCCGTAGCGCGGCCACGCGGCGGCGAGCAGCAGCACCAGCGCCAGCTGGTACCACTGCGATGACACGTGGCTGAAGAAGGCGAACCAGGCGGTCATCGAGCCGCCGGCGGTGAGCCCGTAGACCGCCGCCGCCACCAGGCCGAGGCGCGGGCTGCCGGTCGCGCGCACCAGCAGCGCGTACAGCAGCAGCGGGCCGGTGACCTCGAAGAGGCCGGAGAGCAGCAGGAACACGTCGCGGATGCTGACCCAGGTGAGCGTCAGGGGGGCGGCCAGCACGTACAGCCCGGTCGGGAAGGGGAACGGCAGCCCGCGGTGCTGGGCGTCGATGAAGTGCTGGCCGCGCACCAGGGCGCCGTAGCGGTTGAGGTGCAACTGCACGTCGCCCGGCATCGAGTCCGGGTAGAGGCGCGCGCTGTACTTGAGCGCGAAGCCGACGACCAGCAGCAGCACCAGCCAGCGCAGCACGCTGGCCGGGGCGGGCGCGCCCAGCCGCTCCAGAAGCGGCGGCACGAGCCACACGCCGAGGGCCGCGCTCGCCAGGCCGATCAGGGCGGCGCGCACCGACCACTCCGCCCCGAAGCCCAGCCGCCCCGGGTCGACCACCGCCATGAGCGGGATGGCGAGCGCCAGCGGCAGCAGCAGGCGGAAGGTCTCGCCTGAGGAGAAGCCGATCAGGCGCCCGAGCGGCCAGAGGATCAGCAGCGCCAGCGGGAACAGCGTCACGGCGCTGCGGTCGGGCGCCACCAGCCCCGTCGGCCGGACGCTTGTGACCCGGAAGCGACCGCCGAGCGCGACGCCGAGCGCCTGGCGGCTGTCGCCGGGGGGCTGCCATGTCTCCGTCTCGAAGGCCAGCCGCAGCGCACCGCCGGGCAGGGCCTCGGGCGGCAGGTAGACGAGGTAGCGGGCGGCCTCGCGGCGCAGCGTGAAGGACGCCGGGGCGAGCGCCTCCCCCGCGCGCAGCGTGAGGCGCGTCGGCGGGGCGGATGGATCGCGGTTGGCCCGGTGCGAGACGATCTGCATGTCGACGACCAGGCCGCGGCGGCCGACGGCGGGCAGCTCGATCAGCGCCTGCTCGCCGCGCGTCCAGCGGAACAGCCCGTCCGGCCACTCGCCCTCGGGGGTGTAGAAGCTGTGGATGAAGGGCTGGTCGCTGAGCGGGCCGCGCTCCATCCCCATCTGGAAGCGGTAGTCGAGCGGCCACTGGGCGGCGAGCAGCAGCAGCAGGGCGCAGAGAAGCGCGAGCGCGGGCGGGCGCCAGTCGAGCACCAGCGCGCGCGCCGAGGACAGGGCGCCGGTGATGCGGCGGGGGAGGTCAGGAGCCTGCAACATACGCGCGGCATCATACCACAGGCGCGGCGCCCCGCGAGATGCCTCGCTGCGCTGCTTCCGCGGGCGCAGCCGGACGCTCTACTCGACCGGCCGGCGGAAGATCGTCAGCGTCTCGTGGAGGATGGGCACGAAGGCGCCGGCGTAGCGCGTGCTGTTCGAGCTGACGTTGTGCTGGATCTTGACGATGATGCTCTCGATATGGGCGCGGTCGAGGCGGGCGACGTCGGCGGTGAGCGGCTCATAGCGCCCGCGCCGCCGCAGGTCGCCGATCAGGATGGCGAGCCGGCCGCCCGGCGCGAGGAGCTCGAAGAAGCGGCGGTAGCCGGCGCGCAGCAGCGCCTGGAACATCGCCAGCGACCCGGCGCGGCTCATGTCGCGCGGGTCATCGCTGTAGACCTTCATATCGTGGTAGGGCGGGTGCCAGAAGATCAGGTCGTAGCCGTCCCCGATGTTGTCGTGGAGGCTGTCGGTCCCGGTGCGCAGGTCGTACCCGGCGTAGGGGATGCCCATGTCGGCGCAGACCTCGCGGCTGGTGCCGCCGCCCTCCATCGGGTCGAGCACGCTGCGGGGGCGGAACTCGGCGCACAGGTCGATCAGCAGGTAGCCGGAGCAGTTGCCGGGGTAGCGGTTGTCGCCCCACGGGCCGCGCTGCGGGTAGCTGACCACGCTGGTGAGCGGCGCGCGGGTCTTCAGGTAGGCCGCGAGGGCTTTCGGGTCGCGCATCGTGTGCCAGGGAATGTGTGGTGTCCGGCTGCGGCAGCGCGGCGGCCATAGCCAGACAGCGCGTACACGAGACACTCGGGGCCCGGCGGGGGCTCCCGCAGGTTGGAGTCGCGATCGGGATGGCGGACGGCACGGCGCCTCGCGCGGCGGGAAGGCGGCCGGGCCGCCGCCGGCACCCCTTTGCGCCAGCGGAAATCGGGCGTGCGCCTGCCGCGGGCGCTGATGGGCGGGAGGCCGCTCCGCCGTGAGCGGGCGAGGCCACGCACGGCGCCGGGCGCCCGCTACTGGATACGCACGAGATCCGGGTTGTCACAGGGCCTGCGGCCGACCTTGGACAGATCGTACCACTCGCCGCCAACCTTGACGCGCACGATGTCGGCGGTGAAGTCGTTGTTGGTGCCCGCCTCGTCCGAGTTCGAGAACAGCGACGAGCCGACGCCGTAGATGTCGGCCGGGACGCCGAGGTCCTCGAAGTGGCGGATCTTGGCGGCGTCGAAGCCGCCGGTGACGACGATGCGGACGTTGCGGCACCACTGCTGCGCGCGCGGCACCCACTCGAGCGGCAGGTTCCAGCGCGTCCAGGCGTTGTCGAGCGCCCGCCGCAGGTTGAACACCAGGCGCGGGTTGACCCCCAGGTCGAGCTTCTTGTCGCCGAGCGGCGTCACGCTGACGTCGCGCAGCGTGTTGCTGGTGTCCGGGCGCACGCCGAAGAGCTCGTAGCGGCGCGCCTCGTCCTCGAGGCCGCTGTCGACCAGCTCGCGGTAGCGGGCGAACATGGCGTCCATCACAGCCAGCGCCGTGCCGACGCAGTCGTTGTCGAAGTCCACCAGCGCGACGCGCGGGATGTCCACCGGGCGCGTCTCGGCGAAGGCGAGCATGCACTCGACGGTATCGCCGAGGAAGGCGGCGATCGCCGCGTGGGCGATCGTGCCGCCGCCCAGGCTGCCCCACCAGTCGCCCTGGGCGTCGGTCGAGACCGAGGGGGGCACCCGGCGGCCGTAGTCCATGTTGTAGCGCTGCACCGCGATGTTGTAGGCGTAGCCGTCGGCCGCCTGGACCTCGTGGGCGTCGAAGCGGGCGGGGAAGAACATCACCGGCTTGCCGCGCGCCGCCACCAGCACGTTGTAGACGTTGGTGGCGATGCGGGTGGCGCGAGTCAGCGTGCCGAGCGTCGGGGTCTCGAGCAGCGCGAAGTCGCGGTAGCGGCCGCGCACCTTGAGCACCGGCCGGACGTTGAGCGGGTCGCCGTCGTAGGGGACCAGCACCCCGTCGTGGACCGCCTCGACCTCGAGGTGGTCGTAGGTGTTGACGAACTGACCGCTCTCGTCGAAGTAGCCGGTGCAGAGCTGCAGCATCGCCAGCGCCTTGTCCACCCCGGCGACGACCGAGAAGGGGCGGCGGCGGGTGAACCACTGCATCTCGACCTCGATGTTGCCAACGTCCACATCGCGGACGTCGACGCCGTAGGCGGCCATGCGCTCGGAGGTGCCGCCGAAGCGGTAGCCGCGCCGGGCGAGCGCGGTGAGCATGCCGACGATGTTCTCGAAGTACTTGTCCGAGTACCACCCGGCGCGCATGCGCTCGGCGTCCAGCTTGAAGGTCTCGTTCGTCAGGCGGCGGTTGTCGAAGATGCTCATGGCGGCCTTCCTGATCGCGTTGCGAAATTATTGTCAGAATGACACTATTATGGAGGAGAAAGAGCTCTTTGTCAAGAGAGAACTTTTGGAGAACCTTTCGGCGCGGCTCTGCCGCAGCTGCGCTGCGTCAGAGCCGCGAGGAACCAAGAACCTCGGAGGGCCTGCGGCCCTCCGAACCTCCCGGCAGGAACAGGCCCGCGGAAGGCAAGCCCGCCGCGCCTCCCGGCAGGAACAGGCCCGCGCAAGGCCTGCGGCACCCAAACTCTCTGGCCGCAAAAGCGTCCTGATGGGCCTGCGGCCCTCCGTACCTCCCGGCGGGGAACCAGCCCGCGGTGGGCGAGCCCGCCGCACCTCCCGGCAGGAACAGGTCCCCAGAAGGCGAGCCCGCCGCGCCTCCTGGCGGAAACAGCGCTCGTGGAAGGCTGGCCGCCGTAGCTCCCGGCGCTGGCGCGGGCGACGCGCAGGGCAGCGTCAGCCGTATGGCATGTGCGTGGGTCAGGGCTCGCGCTGGACCTCGCGCCGCGCGGCATCGGCCTCGCCGACGGGCGCGGGCGGCGCCGGCTCCTCCGGCTGGTCGACGGCGGTCATATCGACGCTGGCCCGCTCCACGAACACGCTCTGCAGCGCGGCGCTCGGCGGGACGCCGCCGAGCCGCTGGTAGACATACACGAACAGGTCGCGCGCCACCGCCGCCAGCGGCGCGGACAGGATCACCCCCAGCAGGCCGAAGATCTCGCCCATCGCGATCAGCACCACGGTGAGAATCGCCGGGTGCACCCCGACGCTCTCGCCGACGATGCGCGGGACGAGCAGGTTGTTCTCGAGCTGCTGGATGACGATGTACAGCACCAGCACCGCCAGCCCGTTGCGGAGCGGGTCCTCCGGGCTGAAGAACGCGATCGCGACCGCCGGGATCGCGCCGAGGATCGGCCCGATGATCGGGATGAGCTCGGTGACGCCGGCGATGATCGCCAGCAGCAGGATGTAGCGGGTCTGGAAGCCGAACAGCTGCAGCAGCAGCAGCCCCGCGCCGGCCATCAGCCCGACGGCGACGCCGAGGATCAGCTGGCCGCGGATGTAGCCGGTGAAGACCTTGTCGACCACCCGCACCACGTTCCAGAAATCGGAGCGGGCGCGCGGGTGGATGATCCGGTTGAGGAACGCCATGCCCTGCTGCTGGTCGTTGATCACATAGAACAGCCAGATCGGCACGATCAGGAAGCCGAGCAGGAAAGTGACGGTGTTGACAACCCGCAGCAGGCTGGTCGCCAGCCAGCCCCCGGCCTGCTGCACGTACGCGCTGATGTTATCCTGCAGCGAGCGCAGCGCCCCGATCACGCCGGCATCGATCGGCTCGCGGAGCGACTCGGGGATGATCGCGCGGTAGCGCTCGAGGAACCAGGCGCTGAGCTCCTGGAGCTCATCGACCGTGGGGATGTTGCTGATCAGCCGCTGGATCTGGTCGAACACCGGCGGGATCAGGTACATGAAGGCGAGCACGAGCAGCGCGATGCCGATCATGTACACGATCAGGATCGCCAGCGGCCGGCGCATGTAGCGCGCGAGCCGGTTGACCAGCGGCGTCAGCAGATAGGCCAGCACCAGGCCGAACATGAAAGGGGTCATGGCCTGGCGGGCGCGCCAGAACAGCCACCCGACGCCAACAAGGGCGACGATCACGAGCAGCCAGCGGGCGACGATCCGGCCGGTCCGGCTGGAGAGCAGCTGCTCCCCCTGCGAAACGACCTGGGTGACGAGCGGAGCATCCGCGCCCGCCCGCCCGTCCGCCTGGTCCTCCGGCCCCCCGGGGTGGAGCGAAGGACGCGTCGTCATGAACACACCTCCAGCGCAGGGCACACGTGTGCCACGTCGCATGTCACATCGCCCGTATTATACGGGCACACTCCGTGCCAGGGGACGCGCCGCAGCGACGCCCGGCGGGGGCGCTACGGCGCGATGTTCTGGTTGCTGCGGAAGATGTTCTCGGACTGCGTCGCCGCAGAGCCGCGAGAGAAAAAGGATCTCGCAGGGCCTGCGGCTCTTCCACACCTCCCGGCAGGAAGCGGCCCTGGCGGACTGAGCCCTTCCAGCCACTTCTCGGGAGGTGGCGCAGCCCCGCACCAGCCGGATCAGCATAGCGCGCGGGAGCGGCCCACACATCAGACTGTATGGGTGACGCTACAGGGACCAGGAGGCGGAACGGGAATCCTGCTGTAGTCGCTGAGACGTGCGGCGGAGCCGGCCGGTCGGCCGGATGGCGGAAGCAGAGATCGGCCGCCGCACCTATGCGCGGCGGCACGGGATATGCTTTGCTGTTGGCAACAAATTAGAGGGCGGCGCTATTGAGCATTGAGCGCCCGAGAGCGCCCGCCGCCCCCGTCCTCTCACCCACGGCTGCCGCGAGGCAGCCGTTTCCGGTTGGATGCGGTCACTGCCCTGCGGCCCGCACCTGCGTCCAGTCCGGCGCGACCAGGCCGTTCGGCGTTGCCTCCATGCCCTGCACGCGCGGGTGCAGCAGGATGTTGAAGCGCGGGTAGAACAGCGGCAGCCACCCGACCTTGTCGATCGCGATCTGCTCGGCCTGGTTGTACAGCTGGAGCCGCCGCTCGATCTGCGTCCGGCTGTAGATCCGGTCCGCCTCGGCGACGAGCCGGTCGAACTCCGGGTCGGACCAGTGGCCGTTGTTGTTGCGGCTGCCGGTGGTCAGCTGCTGCGAGAGGAAGTTCTGCGGGTCGGGGTAGTCCGCGCCCCACACGCTGAGGTACAGGTCCAGGCTCCCCTCGTCCTGCGGCGCGAAGTAGGTCCTGTCGAGCTTGGCGATGAACTCGTCGAGCGGCAGCGCCTCGGCCTCCACCGTGAGCCCCAGGTTCTCCTGCCACGCGCGCCGCAGGGCGTCGACGACCAGCGCGTTGTCGCCCTCGATCGCGAAGCTGATCCGCACCTGCGGGAACCCGGCGCCGCCGGGGTAGCCGGCTGCGGCCAGCTCCTGGCGCGCGGCCTCGGCGTCGTACCCGAGCTGCCGGATGGGGTACTGGGTGCCGAGCAGCCCCTGCGGCAGGATGCGCCCGGCCGGCAGCACGGTGTCGGACAGCACGCTGGAGGCGATCAGCTGCTTGTCCACCGCCATCGCGAACGCCCGCCGCACCTCCGCCCGGTCGAACGGCGGCCGGCTGTTGTTGAAGCCGACGTAGCGGGTCGTCAGCAGCGCCGCGGAGCGGAAGTCCGGCGTGCCCCGCACCTCCGGGACGCGCGCCGGCGGGACGGGGTTGTCGCGGTTGCCCATGATGTCCAGCTCGCCGGCGCGGTAGCGCTGGTAGGCCGTCTCGGCATCCGGGCTGAAGGGCATGTACACCTTCTCGACGCCGGGCTTGCCGGCCCAGTAGTGCTCGTTGGCGATCAGCTCGATCGCCTCGCCCGGCCGCACCGCCGCGATCTTGAACGGCCCGGTGCCGTAGGCCGCGCGCTGCCAGTCGCCGCCGCCCTCCACCAGGGCGCGCGGCACGACGAAGGTGAACGGGTAGGAGAGCTGCGCCAGGAAGTAGGCCAGCGGCGCGTCGAGCGTGATCTCCAGCGTCCGCTCGTCGAGCGCCCGCACCCCGCTCACCTCGCGCGCCCGGCCCTCGATCACATCCTGGGCGCCGACGATCCGCCCCAGCTGCGCGGGGGCGCCGAACGAGGCCGTCTCGGGCGCCAGCGCGCGGTTGATCGAGTAGACGAAGTCGCTCGCGGTGACGGGCGTGCCGTCGCCGAAGGCCAGGTTCGGGCGCAGCGTGAAGGTGTAGACCATCCCGTCGTCGGACACATCCCACGACTCGGCGCCCTCCGGCACCGCCTCGAGCCGCTCGTCGAGGCGCACCAGGCCAGAGAACACCAGGTTGATCAGCGTGGTGGACAGGATCCCCTGCGGGCGCGCCGGGTCGATCGAAGGGAGGTCGCTGATCCCCTCCAGCGACCAGCGCAGGGTGTCCGGCGGCGCGGGCGCCGGCTCGGCGGTCGGCGGTGGCGCCGAGGGGGTGCTCGGGGCCGGCGAAGGGACGGCCGCGCCGGGCGCGGCCAGGCCGCAGGACACGAGGCCAAGCACAGCCGCCAGGGCCAAGGCGGCCGCCATCAGTCGGTTGGTGCGCATCGGAGCTCTCCGGGAGTCTGTGAGTCTCTGGCAGTCTAGGGTACGGCGGGCAGATTGTCAATCACTTCTGCAGCGCGCCGCTGCGGCAGGTGCCGCCAGCGCCGCCTGGAGGGGTGTGGGGCGGCTTCGCCACCCCAGATCTCTCCCTTCCCCCGCTCTGCGGCGGGGGAAAAGGTCCGTGGAGGGCCTGCGGCCCTCCACACCTCCCCGGAAAGGGACTATCGGCGCCTGCCATGGGGCGGCCCGGAGAGCCTCGACCGCCAGGCGCTCTTCCGTCCGTCGCGGTGCGGCGGAAAGAGGGAGATCGCGGAGGCGCTGCCTCGCACCCAGCCGTGGTACAATACGCAAGTGTTTTCCTTTCGAAGTGCTGTTCCATGGCCTCAGCAATACAGATCATCCCCGTGCGGGGCATCGGAGATGTGCGCCCCGGCGACGACCTCGCCAGCCTGATCCTCGGCGCGCTCGAAGGCGCCGCGCAGCCGCTCGAGGACAGCGACGTGCTCGTCGTCACCCAGAAGGTCGTCTCGAAGGCCGAGGGCCGGCTCGTCGACCCGAGCACGGTCGAGCCCTCGCACATGGCGCGCATGGTGGCGGCTCAGGGCGCGAAGGACGCCCACCACTACGAGGTCGTGCTGCGCGAGACGCGCCGCATCGTGCGCATGGACCGCGGCGTGCTGATCTGCGAGACCCACCACGGCCTGGTGTGCGCCAACGCCGGCGTCGACGAGTCGAACGTCGCCGGCGGCCGCATGCTCACGCTGCTCCCGGAGGACCCGGACGCCTCGGCCGAGCGGCTGCGGCGCGCGGCCCGCGAGCGCGCCGGCGTGGACATTGCGGTGATCATCTCGGATACGTTCGGCCGGCCGTGGCGCGAGGGCCAGGTGAACGTCGCGATCGGCGTCGCCGGTATGGCGCCGCTCGCCGACTACGCCGGCCAGCCGGACGCCTACGGCTACACGCTGCGGGCGACGAACATCGCCGTGGCCGATGAGATCGCCGCGGCGGCCGAGCTGGTGATGGGCAAGACCGACCAGGTGCCGGCGGCGATCGTGCGCGGCTACTCCTACATCCGCGCCGAGGGGAGCGCCGCGCAGCTGGTGCGCGCGCCGGAGAGGGATCTCTTCCGTTGAACGGCGGCCGGGTGACTCCTCGGCGCCCGGACGCATGTGGTCCTGTCCCGGTCACCCTGTCACCCGGCCACCCAGTCAGGCTCATATGACGACAGACACACTCGCGAGCTCACGGGAGCACTTGTCGCTCAGCCAGATCATCACCGGGCGCCGCTCCGTCCGCCGCTACCTCGACCGGCCGGTGCCGCGCGAGCAGATCCTGGAGGTGCTCGAGGCCGCCCGCTGGGCGCCGTCGCCGCACGGGCGCCAGCCCTGGCGCTTCGCGGTGATCACCCGCGAGGAGCCGCGCCACGCCCTGGTCGAGGCCATGGGCGCCGAGTGGCGCCGCCAGCTCGCGCTCGACGGGCAGGACGAGGCGACGATCACAGCCCGGCTCGAGAAGTCGCGCGCGCGGATCTTCGGCGCCCCGGTGCTGATCATCCCGTGCCTCTACCTGGCGGACCTCGACACCTACCCCGATGAGGCGCGCAACGCCGCCGAGGCGACCATGGCGGTGCAGAGCCTGGGCTGCGCCGTGCAGAACATGCTGCTCGCCGCCTACGCCCTCGGGCTGGACACCGGCTGGATGTGCGCGCCGCTCTTCTGCCCGCAGGCCGTCGTCGCGGCGCTCGACCTAGACCCGGCGCTCATCCCGCACGCGCTGATCACCCTCGGCTACGCGGCGGCGGACCCGCAGCGGCGCGGCCGGCGCCCGCTCGAGGAGCTGGTGGTGCGCTTCGACTGAGCGCCGCCCAGAGGAGATTTGTTCATGCCGAACGCTTCTAGCTTCACCTTCTCCGCGCCCTGCCCGGAAGAGGTGGAGGAGATGGACCGGGTGCTGGAGCAGGCGCTCACGTTCGCCGTGGGCACGATGGCGCCCTGGACGAATATGATCGGCCACCCGAATATGCGCGTCGTCCGCAGCGACGGGCGCATCGTCGCCGGGCTGGGCGTGATCCCCTTCGGCCACTGGCTCGGCGGGCGGGTCGTGCCGGCCGGCGGCGTGACGGCCGTCGGGGTCGCGCCGGACCAGCGCGGCAGCGGCGTCGGCCTGTGGATGCTGACCCGCATGCTGGAGGAGCAGCGCGCGCTGGGCGTGCCGATCCTCACCCTGTACCCGGCGACGACCGCTTTCTACCGGCGGGCGGGCTTCGAGCGCGCCGCGCAGCGCACGATCTACGAGCTGCCGCTGGCGGCGCTCGCCACCCGCGACCACGCGCTCGAGGCGGTGCCGGTGGCGCCGGAGCGCTACGACCTGATCCGGGAGCTGTACGCCCGGCGGGCGGCCCGCTCGGCCGGGTTCATCGAGCGGCCCGACTTCCTGTGGCGGCGCGTCCTGACGCGCCCCGAGAAGCCCACCTACGCCTTCGCCGCGCTGCGCGACGGCACGCCCGAGGGGTACGTGGTCTTCGAGCACACCACCTGGGGCGAGCCGCTGCTGGTGCGCGACATCATCGCGCTGACGCCCGACGCTGGCCGGCGGCTGCTGATGCTGCTGGCCGGCCACCGCTCGATGATCGAGACGGTGCGCTTCCCCGGCGCGCCGCACGACCCGCTGCTGTTCCTGCTGCCCGAGCAGAAGCACAAGGTCTCCAGCGCGATCGACCTGATGCTGCGCATCCTCGACGTGCCGGCGGCGCTCGAGGCGCGCGGGTATGCGCCGGGCGCCGCGGGCGAGCTGCACCTCGAGGTGGTCGACGAGCTGCTCCCCGCCAACAGCGGCCGCTTCGTGCTGCGCGTCGCCGACGGGGTCGGGCGGGTCGAGCGCGGCGGCAGGGGCCGCATCAGGCTCCACATCCGCGAGCTGGCCGCGCTGTACACCGGCTACTACACGCCGCTGGAGCTGCGGCAGGTCAGCGCGCTAGAAGCGGACGACGCGGAGCTCGCGGACGCGGGGCGGATCTTCGCCGGCCCGCGCCCGTGGCTGCCGGATATGTTTTAGTGACACGGTGACTGGGTGACACGGTGACTGGGTGACACGGTGACCGGGTGACTGGGTGACAAGCATGGTTGGTGGTGTGGCACGGGTTTCCGGTGTCAAAAGGTCACCCCGTCACCCCGTCAGGGACGTCGCCTTCACGTTCAAAGGTGGCTGCAATGATCGTGGTTCTGGCAGGGGGCGTAGGAGCCGCCCGCTTCCTCGAAGGGCTGGTGCAGGTCGTCGCGCCGGAGGAGATCACCGCCATCGTCAACACCGGCGATGACTTCTCGCTCTACGGGCTGCACATCGCGCCCGATCTCGACATCGTGACGTGCACGCTCGCCGGGGTGATCGACCAGGCCCAGGGCTGGGGCATCGCCGGCGACACCGAAGAGTGCCTGACCTGGCTCGGCAAGCTCGGCGGGCCGACCTGGTTCAAGCTCGGCGACCGCGACCTGGCGCTGCACATCCGGCGCACCGAGCTGCTGCGCGCCGGCGCGACCCTCGCCGAGGTGGCCGACTCCTTCCGGCGCGCGCTCGGCGTCCGCGTGAACATCCTCCCCATGAGCAACGACCCGGTGGCGACCTACATCGAGACGCCGGCCGGCGCGATCCACTTCGAGAACTACCTCGTCGAGCGCCGGGCGCAGGACGAGGTGCTCGGGGTTGAGTTCCGCGGCGCCGATACCGCCCGCCCCGCGCCCGGCGTGCTCGAGGCCATCCGGAGCGCGCAGGCGGTGCTGATCGCGCCGAGCAACCCGATCGTCAGCGTCGGCACCATCCTCGCGGTCCCGGGGATACGCGAGGCGATCGAGCACACCAGCGCGCCGGTCGTCGCCGTCAGCCCGATCGTCGCCGGCGCGCCGATCAAGGGGCCGGCGGCGCCGCTCATGCGCGCCCTCGGCTACGAGGTGTCCGCGCTCGGGGTCGCGCGCTGCTACCGCGGCCTGGTCGACACGCTGGTGATCGACCGGGTGGACGCGGCGCTGGCCGACCGTATCCGCGCGTTCGGCATGCAGGTGGTCGTGACCGACACGATCATGCGCGGGCCGGAGGAGAAGCGCGAGCTGGCCGCGCAGACGCTCGGGGCGGCACGCGAGCTGAGCGCCAGCTGACGAATAGGCGACTCGTCTCCCAGCCCATGATCCACGCCGTTATCCCAGTCAAGCCGCTCGGCTCGGCGAAGAGCCGCCTGGCGCACCTGCTCAGCCCGGGCGAGCGACGCGACCTGGCGCTCGCCATGCTGGCCGACGTGCTGGCCGCCGTGCGCGCCGCACCGGCCGTCGCCCAGGTCAGCGTGGTGAGCCGCGACCCGGCCGCGATCGCGCTGGCGGCCGAGCACGGGGCCTCGGCGCTGTTCGACCACACGAACGACCTGAACGCGGCCCTCTCCGGCGCCGCGGCGCAGGTGGCCGCCGCCGGCGGGCCGGCGCTGCTCGTGCTCCCGTCCGACCTGCCGCTGGTCAGCGCGGACGACATCGGGCAGCTCGTCGACGCGCTGGGAGACCCGCCCTCGGCGGTGATCGCCCCGTCGCCGGACGGCGGCACGAACGCGCTGCTGGTCGCGCCGCCCGGCGCGCTGCCGTTCCACTTCGGGCCCGACAGCCTGGCGCGCCACATGGCGGCGGCGCAGAACAGCGGGCTGGCGATACGCCTGGTTCGCACGCCCGGCCTCGATCTTGATGTAGACAGGCCGGATGACCTGCTCCGGCTGAGCGCGAGCCAGGTCGGGGGCGCCGCCCTACGGGTGGTGCGCGCCCTGAACCTGGAGACCAGAGTGGCGTGCGCGTAAATAGCGACCGACGGCCGAGGACGACCGGATCTCAGGCGGCCTCCCGTGCGCGAACCGGGGCGCGTCGCCCGGCGGTCGCCGGCGGTCACGGCGCGGCGCGCTGCGCCCGTACCCCAGAGGAGGAGAGCGTATATGGCACGCATCGGCTACGCAGCGGCGCTCGAGCAGTTCCACCCCACCGAGCTGCTCAGGTACAGCCAGCTCGCCGAGCAGCACGGCTTCGGCGGGGTCATGGCCGCTGACCACTTCCAGCCCTGGGTGCCCCAGCAGGGCCACAGCGCCTTCGTCTGGTCCTGGATGGCCGCGCTGGGCGCCACCACGACGAAGATCACCTTCGGCCCGGGCGTCACCTGCCCATCGTTCCGCTACCACCCGGCGATAGTCGCGCAGGCGGCCGCCACGCAGGCCGCCATGACCCCCGGCCGCTTCTGGCTCGGGCTCGGCAGCGGCGAGGCGCTCAACGAGCGCGTCGTCGCCACCTACTGGCCCGAGCCGCACGTGCGCCTGGCGATGATGCAGGAGGCGGTGGCGATCATCAAGAAGCTGTTCAGCGGCAAGGTCGTGCGCCACGACGACGGCCGGTACTTCAGGATGGAGCGCGTCAAGCTCTGGACCATGCCCGATGTCCCGCCGCCGATCCTGGTCGCCACCTCCGGCCCGATCACCGCCGAGTGGACCGGCGCCAACTGCGACGGGATCATCACGCCCGGCGCGGCGCCGGAGAAGCTGCGCATGCTGCTCGGCCGCTTCGAGCAGGGCGCGCGCAAGGCCGGCAAGGACCCCGACAAGATGCCCAAGCTGCTGCAGCTGCACATGTCGTGGGCCGACACGTACGAGGAGGCGCTGCAGAACGCCATCACCGAGTGGCCGAACGGCGGCATGCCCTTCCCGAAGCAGGATATCCGCTCGCCCGAGGACTTCGCCGAGATCGCTAAGCTGGTGCGGCCCGAGAGCTTCAAGAACCGCATGCTGATCTCGCCCGACCTCGACGAGCACCGCGACTACATCAAGCAGTTCGTGGACCTCGGCTTCGACGAGATCCACGTCCACAACGTCGGCCGCAACCAGGAGCAGTTCATCAAGGCGTTCGGCGAGCAGGTGATCCCGCACCTCAGCTAGCGCCGCCGGCGGACCTGAGCGGGCTGTGCCGGGGCGCAGCCCGCAGTACATGAGGACAACCATGCCCGTAGAGATTCCCGAATCCCACAAGGATCTGCTCAAGCGCCCGCTGATCGCCGCGCTCGCGACGACGATGCCCGACGGCACGCCGCAGGTGACGGCCGTCTGGTTCAACTACGCCGACGGCCTGATCTACTTCAACAGCGCCCGCGGCCGGGTGAAGGACCGCAACATCCGCGCCCGGCCCTACGTCGCGATGATGGTCTACGACCCGCAGTCGCCGACGCGCTACATCCAGATCCGCGGCCCGATCATCGAGCAGGACGAGGAGCACGGCCCCGAGCATATCGATTTCCTCTCGCGCCGCTACGACGGCAAGCCGTGGACGCCGGTCCCGGGCCAGCGGCGGGTGCGCTACGCGCTCCGCCCCGAGCGCGTCGACACGCACACGTAGGCGGAGCAGCGCCCGCAGCGGCAACTACGACGGCAGCGCAGACGGTTGTAGCCAAACTGCAATCTGCGCCGGGCCGTTTCGCGCCCGCCAGGCGGTACAATCGGTCGGAACAGCACGCGTGGGCTACCCCGCGCCATCTCTGTGACCGACCGCATGAACCCACACCAGCTTGAACGCTGCCGGCGCGAGCTCTACGGCCGCCGCCAGTTCCGCGCCGCCGACCGGCGCGCCGCGGCGGCCGCCCTGGCCCACGACGCCTCCGCCGCCGCGCTGCGCGTCCTGCTCGACGCGATCCTCGAGGGCCGCGACCCGCTGGCCCGCGCCGCCGCGCTCGACGCCCTGCGCCGCCTCGCCGACTGGCGCTGCGTCAACGCCGTCTGCGCCGCCTGGGCGGCGACCCGCAACGCCGACCTGGCGGCGGTGATCGTCGAGCGCGGCTGGGTCGCCTCATCGCCCGCGTCGCTGCGGGTCCTCAGCGCCCTCCGCGCAGACCGCGGCGAGCTGCTGGCCGCCAGCCGCGCGAGCGCCGTGCTGCCGCTGGTCCACGCCTGCGACGACCACGACCCGGTCATCGCCGGGCGCGCGCGGGCCGCGCTGATCCGCCTCGAGCGCCCCGAGGCCCGCGAGGCCCTGTGCCGCCTGGCGATCGAGCGCGACCTGCCGGTGGCCCGCGAGGCGGCGCTGGTCGCCGGCTTCACCCCGGCCGCCCCGCGCGAGCGGGCGCTGTTTCTGTTCCTGACCGGGCAGTGGGAGCTGTACCGGCGCGCCGATCCCGACGGCGCGCTGCTCGGCGAGGCCTACGCCGCTGCGGACCAGACGATGCGCGAGCGCATCGCGACGCAGGCGGGCCGCGCACGCCTCACGGCCTGGGCGCGCAGCGCTGCGTCCGCCCCGCGAGCTGTTCGGCCGGCCGACATGAGCCCCGCGGAGTGGGAGGCGGTCACGGCGGGTGCAGGCGCGCGCCCGGCCGACGCGTGGGCGCTGGCGCAGGTCGCCCCGCCGGTGTACGCCGCGCGGCTGCTCCGCCAGCTCGCGGCCGCATGCTGGTCACCGGACTCCGCGGCGGAGCAGCCGCGCTTCGCCAGCCTGACGAAGCTCGCCGTGGCCTGTGGCGAGCCGCCCACACGCGTCGCGCACCCGCTCGGCAGCATCGCCGCCCACCGGCGCGCGGTCACCCGCCTCGCCTTCAGCCCCGACGGCCGGGTGCTCGCGAGCGGCGGGGCCGACGGCGCCGTTCAGCTCTGGGCGATCCCGCACCTGGATGCGGCCGGCGGCGGGCGGCACCACCCCTGGACGATCGCCGGCCTCCAGTTCAGCCCGGACGGCGCGCTGCTCCTGAGCGCCAGCGTGGTGGGCGCGCTCCTCCTGTGGCGCATCGCCGGGCCGGGCCCGTGGTCGAAGGCCACGCCGCTTGACGGCCGCTTCCCCGCGGCGTTCGTGCCGGGCACCCCCCTGCTCGCCTGCGCGGGCGCGAGCGGCGGCCTCGAGCTGCGCCGCGTCGCCGATGGCGCGCACCCGCCCGAGCTGCGCATCTCCGGCGCGGGCGGGCGCCTGACGGCGCTGGCGGTGAGCCCGGACGGGCGCATGCTAGCGGGCGCGATGAGCCAGGCGGCGGGTCCGAACGGAAGCCGGGAGCACGCCGCCCGAAGCGTGCGCCTCTGGCGGCTGGCCGACGGATCGCTGGCCGGCGTGCTCGCCGCGGGCAGCGCCCCGGTGAAGCAGCTGGTCTTCGGGCCGGGCGGCCGGACCGTGGCAACCGCCGACGAGCGCGTGCGGGTCTGGAGCGTCGCCGACGGGATGCTGCTCGCCGACCTCGAGTGGCGCCCGCCGCTCGCGTTCGTCGGTGACGAGGCCATTGTCGGCGTGGGCCCCGACGGCTGCCTGCGGCTGTGGCAGGGACCCGGCTCGCTGCGCCCGCTGCGCCTGCAGCAGCGCCCCGCCGGCCCCGTCACCTGCGTGGCGCTGTCCGACAACCGGCGGCTGCTGGCCGCCGGCGCCCCGGACGGCACGGTCGAGCTGTGGCTGCTGCCGGAGGGGCGGGCGCTGGGGTCGCTTCCCGGCGATGGGCAGGCGACCACCAGCCTGGCGTGGAGCCCGTGCGGCCGCTTCCTGGCGGCTGGCGACGCCCGCGGGGGCCTGCGGCTGTGGGCGGTCGGCGCGGCGGCGTTCTGCGGGCGCCCGCCTAGCGCGCTCGAGCCCGGCGACATCGCATCGATACGCGACACGCTGTACGACCCCGAGACACCGGCGGACGAGCGGCCGTGGCTGGCGCTGGCGATGGCCCTGGCCGCGCGGCCGGGCAGCGCCCCGCGCGCGAGCGAGGAGCGGGCCGAGCGGCGGATCGCAGCCGGCGCGCTCGAGATCGTCCTCGCATAGCTCCTGGCGCCCCATCGCCGAATCTGGCGGCGTTCGGCGCGACCGCTCCCCCGAGATTCCCGGCGCATCAGGGGAACGCGCGGCGGTGGCCGTGCGTTCCCCTGTGAGGATCCGCATACTGGGAGAACACCTTGCGTAGACTTCTCATGCTGCTGCCGCTCGCCGCGCTGCTCGCGGCGCTTGTTCCGGCCACGAGCGCCGGGGCGCAGGAGCGCTTCGGCTACCCGATCACCGAGCCGTTCGAGCGCACGATCGAGAGCTGGCGCGGCACGGTCCAGTGCTTCGAGCGGCGCCGCATGGAGCTCCACACCGAGCTGCCCGGCGCGCCCGTGCTGCTCGGGCTGCTGGGGAACGAGGTGCGCGGGCTAGCCAGCGCCAACCCCTGCGCAACGCCGGTGATCCCCGAGCTGCAGGCGACGGTCCGCCCCGACCAGATCGCATTCGCCTTCCAGCGCGAGATGGGCTGCCCGACCGAGGTCCTGCGCGACATATCGGTGGTGCGGCAGCAGTACGAGCGCGGCGTGATGCTGTACGCGCAGGTCGGCCCGGGGGCAGCCACGATCTACGCGCTCAAGACCGACCCGCAGCCGCTGCGCTACACGGCCTACGCGAACACCTGGACGCCGGCGCAGCCCTACTCCGGCGGGGAGAGGCCGCCGGCGGGGCGGGTGGAGCCGGTGCGCGGCTTCGGCAAGGTGTGGCGCGAGCAGCCCGGGGTGCGCGAGGCGCTCGGCTGGGCGACCGACTACGAGATCGGCGACAACGGGACGCTGCAGCGCTTCGAGAACGGCGCGATCCTCTGGACGTACGGCGACAACTTCGTCTGGATCTTCGGGCCGGACGACCAGGCGACCGCGTTCCCGCGCCGCACATAGCAGAGACGCCCTGGCGTGCGCCGGAGCGTCCCTGATGAATACGACTTACGCGGAGGCGTGGAGGGTCGCAGGCCCTCCACGCCTCCTCCCAATGTGAGGCCACCGCGTAGCCCGTGGAACGAACAGCTACTGCGCCTTGCCGTTGCCGTTGGCGTGCATCGCGCGCCACAGGACCTCGGGGCGGATGGGGATCTCGGTCACCCGCACGCCCGTCGCGTCGCGCACCGCGTTGGCGATCGCCGCGGCGCCGGCGGTGATCGGCGGCTCCCCGACGCCGCGGGCGCCGAAGGGGTGGTTCGGCGAGGGGTTCGTCACCATCACCGCCTCGATGTCCGGCACCTGGTCGAACTGCGGCAGGGCGTAGTCCATGAAGCTGGCCGTGAGCAGCTGGCCGTACTCGTCGTAGACCATCTGCTCGTACAGGCCCCAGCCGATGCCCTGCACCGAGCCGCCGTGGATCTGGCCCTCGACCATGGTCGGGTTGAGCGCGAAGCCGACGTCCTGAACGGCGACGTACTGCTTGAGCGTCACCTGCGCCGTGTCCGGGTCGACCGCGACCTTCGCCAGGTGGACGACGAACCCAGAGGCGCTGCGCTCGAGCGTCGAGCGGCCCTCGCCGATGATCGGCCCGTCGCCGTTGTTGTGGCTCTCGGCGATCTGGGCCAGCTCGCCGATCGAGATCCGGCGGTCCGGCACGCCCTTCACGCCCACGAACCCGCCGCTCATCTCCAGATCCTCAGTGCCGACCTCGAAGTGGTCGGAGGCGACCTTGAGCAGCCGCTCGCGCACCACGCGCGCCGCCCCGGCGACCGCCCCCGAGACGCTGTAGGTCGTCTGGCTGCCGCCGGACGGCCCGGCGTACGGGCCATCGCGCGTGTCGCCCTGGATCAGCACGACCTGGTCGGGCGGCACGTCCAGGATCTCGGCGGCGATCAGCACCAGCGACGAGTTGACGCCGGAGATGTCCACCGAGCCGACGTGGACCGACACCGTGTTGTCGCTGCTGACGCGGCAGATCGCGGCGGCCGGCGACCGGCCGTTGATCCAGCCGCCCACGGCAATGCCGATCCCCTCGTTCGGGCCCTTGGTGCGGTTCTTCCAGGCCGGGTGCTCGGCCAGCGTCTGCAGCACCTTGGTGAGCCCGCTGTCCGGCCACGGGTTGTTGTTACCGGTCGGCTCCTCGGCCTGGACGGCGTTCTTCAGCCGGATCTCCAGCGGGTCCATGCCCAGCGCGCGCGCCATCTCGTCCATGTTGGACTCGATCGCGAACGAGGCCGACGGGGCGCCCGGGGCGCGGTAGGCGCCGGCCTGCGGCTTGTGGGTGAGCACCTCGTAGACGTCGATCTGGACGTTCGGGCAGCGGTAGTAGCCGCCCATCAGGTTGCTGACGACCCCACCGACCGCGAAGGGGAACACGCCGTTGTCCATGATCACGCGCGCCTGGAGCGCGGTGAGCGTGCCGTCGCGCTTCGCGCCGGTCTTCAGCTCGATGATCGTCGCCGGCGAGGGCGTGGTGGTGAGGAAGTCCTCGGTGCGGGTGAGCACCAGCTTGACCGGCCGCTTGCTCGCGATGGCCAGCGCCGCCACCAGCGGGTCGATGATGCCGTACTTGGCGCCGAACCCGCCGCCGAGCGTCATCGGCACCACGCGCACCTTGCTCTTGGGGAACGAGATCAGCCGGGCGACCTCGTCGCGCACCTGGAACTGGCCCTGGGTGCTGGTGTAGACGGTCACCGTGCCCCGGTAGGGGTCATACTCGGCCACCGAGGCGTGCGGCTCGAGGTAGCCCTGGTGCACGATCGGCGTGCGGTAGATGCGCTCCACCACCACATCGGCCTCGCGGAACCCCTGCTCGACGTTGCCGCGCACCTCGTGGGACGCCTCGTGGACGTTCGGCGGCAGCGCCTCCTCGTCGCTGCCGACCTTGGCCGTCTCACCGTGCGCCGCCGTGAGGTCGGCGCCCTCCTTGGGAAGGCCGTTCGGCCAGATCGGCGGGGCGTCCTCGGCCAGCGCGCGGGTGACGTCCACCAGCGGCTCGAGCGGCTCGTACTCCACCACCACGGCGTCCGCGGCATCCCTGGCGGCCGCCTCGGTCTCGCCGAGCACCGCGACGACCGGCTGGCCGCGGAACAGCACCTTCTCCTTGGCCAGCACCGCGCTGTGGCGCGAGTTCACCGCGCGGTCGCGCGTCGGCAGGTCCTCGGCAGTGTACACCGCGACGACGCCGGGCATCGCTGCGGCGGCGGAGGTGTCGATCTTCGTAATCTTCGCGTGGGCGTAGGGGCTGAGCACCAGGCGGGCGTGCAGCATCCCCGGGAGGTTCAGGTCGGCGGCGTACCGGGCCCGGCCGGTGATCTTCTCCATCCCCTCGAGAAGCTTCCGTCCCTTGCCAAGAAAGCGATAGTCGGTCTGTGTCACGCGAGCCTCCCTAATGTAACGAGCGGTCGCAGCTCAGGCGAAGCCGGCGCTGCGCGATGCAGACGCGGACGTACACGGAAAACCGCTGCTGATCACCAGCAGCGGCGGGTGGGCTGGGATACACGGACGAAGAGCTGGTCCGAAGTGCTCTGCCTCTATTCTACCAGCCTCCCGCCGCAGGTGCAAGCCTGCGGCCTCGCGGCGAGGCCGACAACGCGCATACCGCGTCGCAGGCACATGCGGCTTGCGGAGTTGGGCACGATATGGTATCATACGGGCCGGTCAAAGGCGGGTAGCTCAATTGGCAGAGCAGCGGCCTCCAAATCCGCAGGTTGCAGGTTCGATTCCTGTCCCGCCTGCCACACTTGACACAGATGTTCTGGCGCGATATGCTCGGGGCGCACACGGTTTCGTGGGACCCCGCCGATGCCCAGACGTCCAAACTGCACCTGTACAATCTGTGGGAAGCCCATCTACCGCAGGCCCGCCGAGATCGAGCGAAGCGGCGGCAGGGTGTACTGTAGCCAGGCGTGCTTCGGCAAATCGTGCCGGAAACTCGCGCAGTGCCCAGTCTGCGGGAAAGAGATTTTAGCCCGTGCTTACCGAAAAACGTGCAGCCGGGAGTGCGCCAATCGAGGCAGAACTGGCATCAAGTACAGGCAGGCGGATCGGCCGAGCAGGGATCGCGTCCGAGACAACCGCGCACTACGAAGGCGCCTGATCGAGGCTCGCGGCCCACGATGCCAGCGCTGTGGCTACGCCGATGTCAATAATCCTGGTCGTCCACCACATCGTTCGTCGAAGCGATGGCGGGACGGATGATCTAGAGAACCTCGAGCTCATCTGCCCGAACTGCCACGCCGAAGCCCACTTCTACGGTGTAAAGCACAACAAGCGCGGTCGAAAATCGTCCTAATACCTGGAGGGGTGGCAGAGTGGTCACAATGCAGCCGCCTTGAAAGCGGCCGGCCGCAAGGCTCGTGGGTTCGAATCCCACCCCCTCCGCCAGAGGCGCCTGTATCACAGTGGGGAGGTCGCATAGTTGGCCTAGTGCGGCGGTTTGCTAAACCGCTAGGGGAGCAATCCCCTCGAGGGTTCGAATCCCTCCCTCCCCGCCAAACCCCCTCCGGTCACCACGAGGAGCGCCGGCAGCGATGCTGCCGGCGCTTTGTTATTCCCAGCGGGCCCCGCGGGCGGGATTGACCGCGGCGGCGGTCCGGTGTACAATCGCGCCATCCCCCGAAGCACCGATAGCGCGACAGGAGCACGACGCTTGCCCGTCTCACTCGCCGGCTCGCAGCTGATCTACGACGCCCTGAAGGGCTGCGGCGTCACGCTGATCTCTGCGCTCCCCGAGACCTGGCTGGTCCACCTGATCCGCATGGCCGAGGAGGACCCGGCCATGACGCTGGTGCGGCTCGCCAAGGAGGAGGAGGGCGTCGGCATCTCGGCCGGCGCGCACCTCGCGGGGGTCAAGTCGGCGATGCTGATGCAGAACCACGGCTTTCTGCAGAGCGTGAACGGCATCGTCTCGCTCGCGCGCCTGTACCGCATCCCGCTGCTGATGCTGATCAGCTACCGCGGCGAGTTCGGCGAGCGCGACCCGTGGCAGACGGAGGGCGGCGGCGTCACGGAGGCCGTCCTCGGGGCGCTCAGCATCCCTTGGGCGCGCCTCGAGGAGCCCGGCCACGTCGCCTCGCGGGTGCGCAAGGCGCAGACGCTGGCCGAGTCGTCGCTCAAGCCGGTCGCCCTGCTGCTCTGCCGCGACCTGATGTGGGAGGAGTGAGCCAGGATGTCCCGCCGCGCCGACACACCGCACCTCAGCGAGGTGATATGCTCCGCATCGACGCGCTAAAGGCGATCTACGGCCACCTCGAGCGGTGCGTCGTGGTGACGATCATGGGCGCCACGGCGGCGGAGCTGCAGGCGCTCGGGCACCGGCCGAACTTCTTCTACCTGCAGCACGCGATGGGGCTCGCCTCCTCCATGGGCCTCGGCATCGCCCTCAGCCGCCCGGAGCTGAAGGTGGTCGTCTTCGACGGCGACGGCTCGCTGCTGATGAACCTGGGCGGGCTCACGACCCTGGCGCGCTACCGCCCGCGCAACCTCGTCCACGTCGTGTTCGACAACGAGAGCCTGCTGTCGGTGGGCGGCTTCCCGACGGCCACCTCGACCGGGAGCGACCTGGCGGCGATCGCGGCCGCGGCGGGGGTGCCGCGCACCGCCACCGTCCGCGAGCTGGACGAGTTCGTCGCGGCCTTCGAGCAGGCGCTCGAGGCCAACGAGCTGACCACGCTGGTCGCGAAGGTCGAGGCCAAGGGGCCAGCGGTGTTCGTCACCGACCTGCCGCTGCTCGAGAACCGCTTCCAGTTCGCGCGCTACCTGAAGGAGCTCGCGCGCGCCGAGAGCGCGCCCTGACAGCGGCCGCGGCCGGGCGCCTTCCAGGGGACGTGGAGGGCCGGGCCGCCGCGTCATCCCTGATAGACCGAGGTGGCGGCGCTGTTGCCGGCGAAGCTGGCACGACGATCGCCCGCAGCCCTGTTCTGCCGAGTGGAGGAGCCCATGTCGAACCTTCTGACGCAGCTCGTCGCGGAGCTGAACGCCGGCACGCTCAAGGTGGTCGACCTCACGCAGCCGCTGAGCCCGGACACGCCGGTCATCGGGCTGCCGCCGATCTTCGCCTCCTCGCCGGGGCTGACGATCGAGGTCATCTCGCGCTACGACGACAGGGGCCCGGCCTGGTACTGGAACACGCTGCACCTCGGCGAGCACACCGGGACGCACTTCGACGCCCCGGTGCACTGGATCAGCGGCAGGGACGCGCCGGACAACACCTGCGACACGATCCCGGCGCGGCGCTTCGTCGGGCCGGCGTGCGTGATCGACGTCTCGCGCCAGTGCGCCGAGGACCACGACTTCCTGCTGATGCCGGAGCACATCCTGGCCTGGGAGGCTGAGCACGGGCGCATCCCGGCCGGCGCGTGGGTGCTCATGCGCACCGACTGGAGCAAGCGCACGGACCCGGCGGCCTTCCTGAACGTCGGCGCCGATGGCCCGCACAGCCCCGGCCTGCACCGCTCCGCCTCGGAGCTGCTCGTCGAGCGCGACGTCCTCGGCGTCGGGGTCGAGACCGTCGGCACCGACGCGGGGCAGGCGGGCACGTTCGACCCGCCGTTCCCCAACCACCACGTGATGCACGGCGCCGGCAAGTTCGGCCTCGCGAGCCTGTGCAACCTCGACCAGCTGCCGCCCACCGGCGCGGTTGTGATCGCCGCGCCGCTGAAGATCGTCGGCGGCAGCGGCAGCCCGCTGCGGGTGATCGCGATCAGCCCGGCGTGACCCCTGCCGGCTGAGCAGCGCGGCGATCACCTGCGTCGCCAGGTCGTCGGGGTCGGTCGCGGCCTGGCTGACGCTGAGCGCGACGAGCAGACCGCGCTCCGGCGCGTGCCACAGCGCGGCGCGGAGGCCGCCGAACTCGCCGCAGGTCGTCCGGCAGAAAAGACGCCGGTGGGCCTGCGGCCCGCCATACCTCGCTGCTACTCGCCACACCGCCCGGCGGAACGCGCCCTTGAAGCGCTTGCCGCCCGCTGCGCCTCCCTGCACGAAAGAGCCCTCGGAGGGCGGCCGACCCTCTCGCCCCGGCAGGGGATGGTGTCATGCACGAGGTACTCCACCCGGTACGGGCGCCCCCGCGGCTGCGGGCGGGCCGCCTGGCCGGTGTTCGATCCGCTGGACGGGCAGAGCAGGGCTCCGGCACGGCGCGGCCCGCCGGCACGGCATCGCTTTCGCGCCAGCGGGATGAAGCGGAATCGCCCGCGGTAGGGCGCCGGGGAGGGGTACAGCGCGGAAAGACGAAACGCCGCTGATAGCGGCAGCGGGACAGCCCCAAAGCTTGACACACCATGGTACACTTCCACGCGCAGTGCGCGGCCCGCCCCGACGGGCAATGAGAGGAACGCGCGCTGCCGGGGTCGAGCCGCTCGACCACCGAGGGAATGTGGCCTATATCACCACGAGGGTGCGCGAGGGACTCGGGAGAGGGATCGCCCTCCCCGGTCCCTCCATTGCTGCTCTGTGGAATCAGGGAAGGCCACCTAGTATCAGCTGGAGAACAGGTAAGTGCAGGGCCCCAATCTGCGTCGGCGGTGGTCGGTTGTTGTGATCGGAGGTTTTCTGGCGGCGTCCGTCGCCGCGTGCGGCACCCCAGCCGCGCCGGCCAGCGTGCCGACCCCGATCCCCGAGCTTCCAACCGTCACACCGGTGGCTGAAGCCACCGCGCAGCCGTCGCCGACCACCGTCGCATCCCCGACAGCCATCGCATCCCCGACAGCTATCGTCGCGACCCCAACCGCCGCCGTCGCATCGCCGACGGCCATCGAATCTCCGACCGTAGCTGTCCCCAGCCCGCTGCCGGAGGCGATGGAAGCGCCGCTCGACCTGATGTCCTCGCTTCCGGCCGCCGAGGCGCCCGGGAGCGCCGCCAGCTCGAGCCTCGCGGAGGAGCTGCAGCGGATCCTCGACCAGACGGTCGCCGACGGGTTTATCCCCGGCGCGGTGCTGGCGGTCCACATCCCCGGGCAGATCCAGTGGACCGGCGCGAGCGGATACGCGGACCGCGAGCGCACGCAGCCGATGGAGCCGACGACCGAGGTGCGCATCGCCAGCATCAGCAAGGTCTTCACCGCGGTGGTCGTGCTGCAGCTGGTGGAGGAGGGCCGCCTCGACCTCGACACGCCGGTCTCGGCCTGGTTCCCCGCGCTGCTGCCGCACGGCGACGTGATCACGGTGCGCCACCTGCTGAACCACACCACCGGGCTGTACGACTACCTGGAGGACAGGAGCTTCCAGGCCGAGGCGTTCCGGGCGCCCGACCGGCTGTGGGCGCCGATCGAGCTCGTGACCTACGCGGCCCAGCGCCCGTCGCTGTTCTACCCCGGCGCCCCCAACGCCTGGGACTACTCCAGCACCAACTACGTCCTGCTCGGGATGATCGTCGAGCAGGTGACCGGCAACACCCTGGCGCACGAGATGCGCGTGCGCATCTTCCAGCCGCTGGAGCTCGAGAACACCTACTTCCCGCCCGATGAGATCGTCGAGGGCGCGCAGGCGCGCGGGTACCGCCAGGACCACGACCAGACGAACATCTCGCTGTCGTTCGCCTTCGCGACCGCGAACCTGGTCTCCACGGCCGAGGACGTGCAGCGCTTCGGCGACGCGCTGTTCGGCGGCCGGCTGCTGCGGCCCGAGACGCTCGACATGATGTTCACGTTCGAGAACGGCCACGGGCAGTACAACATGCCGGCGCTCGAGTACGGCCTGGGGGTCATGCGCAACCGCCTGGACGTCGGGCCGGACGCGCAGGGGAAGGCGCGGCCGGCGGAGGCGCGCACCGTGCTCGGGCACATCGGCGGGTTCGGCGGGTTCCGCTCGGCGCTGTGGCACGCTCCGGAGAGCGGCATCACGATCGCGCTGGGCATGAACCAGGGCGCCACCGACCCGAACATCCTGGCGGCGCGGGTCTTCGACGCAATTCTGACATCGCAGGGGCGGTAGCGCCCCTTTGAGAGTGAGGTTATGGAGGCGCCTGATCGTCCCTCAACAGCGCGTCTGACGCTCATCCTCGGCGCGCTCACGGCCTTCGGGCCGCTGTCGATCGACATGTACCTGCCGGGCCTGCCGCAGATCGCGCGCGAGTTCGGCGCGGACACATCGGCGGCCCAGCTCACGCTCTCCTTGTTCTTCATCGGCCTGGCGGTCGGGCAGGCGTTCTACGGCCCGATCGCCGACCGGGCCGGGCGCAGGCTCCCGCTGCTGGCCGGCTGCCTGTTCTACAGCGTCGCGTCGGTCGCGTGCGCGCTGGCGCCGTCGATCGGCGGGCTGGTGGCGCTGCGCTTCGCCCAGGCGATCGGCGGGTGCGCGGGGATGGTGATCGCCCGCTCGATGGTGCGCGACCTGTTCGACGCGCGCGGCTCGGCGCGGATGTTCTCGTTCCTGATGCTGGTGATGGGGCTGGCGCCGATCACCGCGCCGCTGATCGGCGGGCAGCTGCTGGTGTTCGCCGGCTGGCGCACGATCTTCCTGCTGCTGGGCGCCTTCGGGCTGCTCTGCGCGCTGATGGTGTGGCGCTGGCTGCCCGAGACGCTCCCGGCCGAGCGGCGCGTCCGGGCCGGGATCGGCCAGGCCCTGGGCGTCTACGGGCGGCTGCTGGCGGACCGGCAGTTCGTCGGGTACGCGCTGGCCGGCGGCCTGATCTCGGGCGGGATGTTCGCCTATATCTCCGGGTCGCCGTTCGTGCTGATCGAGCTGCACGGCATCCTGCCGCAGCACTACGGCCTGATCTTCGGCGCGAACGCGCTCGGCCTCGTGGCCGCCTCGCAGCTCAACCGCCGGCTCCTCGACCGCTACAGCGGCGAGACGATCCTCGCCGCGGCGCTGGTGGCGTGCACGGCGGCCGGGGCGCTGCTGGCGCTCGCGGCGGGGACGCAGGCCGCCGGGCTGGCGGGGCTGCTCGTCCCGCTCTTCGTGTGCATCGCCTGCGTCGGGCTGGTGGGGCCGAACACCACGGCGGCCGCGCTCGCGCCGCACGGCAGCACGGCGGGGAGCGCGTCGGCGCTGATGGGGACGCTGCAGTTCGTGATCGGGGCGGTGGCCGGGGCGCTGGTCGGCGTCTTGCACAACGGCACGGCCCTGCCGATGGCCGGCGTGATCGCCGCCTGCGCGGCCGCGGCGCTGGCGATCTTCCTCGGCCTGGCGGCCCGGCCCACCTCCCAGACGCTGGAGGCGTGAGGCCGCTCCGAACCTCCCCGAGATGGCTGCGCGGGCCTACGCCGCTGGCGCCCGCGCGCGCCAGATGAGAGAGGACGCAGTGGACGAGCTCAGACAGGCGCTGTACCTGATCGCCGACGAGATGCGCGGCATGGCGACGGTGGGGCGGACCTTCGCCGGCAACATCTACGAGGTCGAGCGCGCGCACCGGATCATGGGCCTGGCCGCCCGGATCGCGGCGCTGGCCGAGGGCCGGCCGGAGGCGGAGCTGCTGGAGCAGTTCACGGCCGATCCGTGGCACCGCGTCTCGCCGGCGATCGGCGCGGAGGCGGCGGTGTTCAACGAGCGGGGCGAGCTCCTGCTGGTGCAGCGGCGCGACAACGCCCACTGGTGCATACCGGGCGGGCTGGCGGAGATCGGGCGCTCGCCGGCGGAGAGCGCGCTGCTGGAGCTGTGGGAGGAGGCCGGCCTGCGCGGCCGCACGGCGCGGCTGCTGGGCGTCTTCGACGGCCGGCGCTGGGGCTCGCGCGCCAAGGTGCACATGCTGCACTTCGTCTTCCTGGTCGAGTGCGACGACCTCACGCCCGCGCCAGGGGTCGAGGCGCTGGACGCGGCCTTCTTCGCCCGCGACCGGCTGCCGGAGCCGCTGCAGAGCGGGCACGCGCAGCGCATCCCGAAGGTGTTCGAGCTGCTCGGCGCGCCTGAGGCCTACTACGACCCGGCCCGGGCCGATGAGCTGGAGCTCACCGAGCACCAGCGCGGCGGGGCGGGCGAGCCGCCGGCGCAGATGCTGCCAGGGGCCAGACACCACGGCCCGATCGTCGGGCTGGACCACGTGCAGCTCGCCATGCCGCCCGGTGGCGAGGAGCAGGCGCGCGCCTTCTACGGCGGGCTGCTGGGCATGGCCGAGATCCCCAAGCCGGAGCCGCTCGCAGCGCGCGGCGGCTGCTGGTTCGAGGCGCACGGCGTCCAGCTGCACCTGGGCGTCGAGGAGCCGTTCGTCCCGGCGCGCAAGGCCCACCCGGCGCTGCGCGTCGCCGACCTCGAGCGGCTGCGGGCGGCGCTGCAGAGCGCCGGCGTCGCGCTGACGCCCGACGAGGCGGTCCCCGGGGTGCGCCGCTTCTATGTCACCGACCCGTTCGGCAACCGGATCGAGTGTATCCAGGACGGCGACGGGTTCAGCCAGACGAGGAGGTGAGACCGATGTGCCGAAGCATCAAGCAGCTGCGCCGCGCGGACCAGCCGACGACCGACGAGGAGATCGAGGCGGCGGCGCTCCAGTTCGTGCGCAAGGTCAGCGGCTACCGCGTGCCGTCGCGTGCCAACCGCGCGGCGTTCGATGAGGCGGTGGCGGCGGTGGCGCAGGCCACGCGCCGGCTCCTGGAGCAGATCGAGACGCGCGAGAGCCCGGCGCGCCGTCAGGGGGACGCGGCGGCGGAGCGCGCCGGGTGAGGCGCGGCCGGCTGCGGCATCACTGGAGCGCCGCCTGCGTCCCGTCGCGCCACAGCGCAAACACAATGTGCTCGAGGCCAGCGCGCAGCGTGCGCTTCCAGGGGCGCATCCCGATCGCGCGCGCCACGCCCTGCGAGGGGACGTTCTCGGGGCGCACCAGCGCGATCACGTGGTCGTACCCCAGCGCGCCGAAGGCGTAGTCCCGCACGCCGGCGGCGGCCTCGGCGGCGTAGCCGCGCCGCCAGAACGGCCGGTGCACCAGGTAGCTGATCTCCGGCTCGGCGGCGCCGTCCACCTCCTGCATCACCAGGCCGACCTGCCCGACCTTCGCGCCGCCGTCGCGCCGCTGCACCAGCCACAGCCCGTGCCCATCGCAGGCGTAGCGCTCGAGCTGGCGGCCGAGCCAGGCCTCGGCGTCCTCGCGCGTGTAGCTCCGGTTGTAGAAGCGCATCACCTGCGGGTCGAGCAGCATCTCGGCCACGAAGTCGAGGTCCTCGGCGGTCATCTCGCGCAGGCTGAGCCGCGGCGTCTCCAGAACGATTCGCATGGCCGCCCTCCGAGCAGCCTGGCGCGCCCGGCCCGCGGGGCAGCCAGGCGGCGGATACAGACATGCCGGGGTGGCGAGGCAGCATGGTCGCCCCACCACCCCGGCGCTGGGCTCTCAGAGATCCCCGTGCAGGAGCCTACCTCGACGGGTTGCGCGGGCGCAGGTGGTTGTCCACCGAGCGCACGCCGGCGATGAGCGCGACGCGCTCGCCGATCACGCGCACCGCCTCCGGGTGGACCACCGTCCCGCGCAGCGAGACAACCCCGTCGCGGACGTCAACCTCGAGCTGCTTCCCGTCGACCAGCTCGTTGCCCGAAAGCAGCCAGACGATCTCGCTGCGGATCTGCTCGTCCGGGCGCACGGTCCTGTAGAGCAGCTCCTCCTCGCCGAAGTCGGCCAGCGCCCCCGTGTCGCCGAACGCTTCGGCCTCGGAGCCGGCCTCCGGCTGCGATGGAGCGTCGGCCCCTGTGACCGGCTCGTCCGGCGCGTCCTGGTCCCTCCGCAGCCGCTCGTCCGGCGCCATGTCACGCTCGGTCATCGTTGGCTCCTTTCCCTCGCTCCGTGGTTCGCTCCCTCGCAGGAAGACGCGGAGGGCCCGCGGCCCTCCACCAGCCCGGTGCGCCAGCGCCCGACGGCCACATGCGTCTCCTGATCGAGCGGGCCGGCCCCGGCCAGCGCCGCGCAGGTCAGCGAGGCGAACCTGCGGGCCGGGCCGGGGCTGAAGGCCCTCCTGAGCGCATCGTGGCTCACGTCGGCGGCGATCTCCAGCGGCGAGAGCCGCGAGCGACACCGTGAAGTGGCGCCGCGCCGCCGTGCTTGGTATCGGGCACGCTGCCTCCTGCGGGCACCGCCAACCTCACCGCACGACCCGTGCCAGCGCTCACGGGCCGGGCATTGCCTGCCGGCGTCGCTTCGCACGAAGCGGCGCGCTCCCGCGGGCGGCCCTACTGGCGAACCTCGGCCACCCGCCAGGCGATCTCCTCGCCGGCGCGAAACGGCACCACGTCGCCGTAGCGCTCGGGGACGACCCAGGGGCGCCGCTCGAGCACCACCGTCTTGGCGGGCGGCGTGACGCCGTAGATGCGGCGCGCGTTCCCCGAGACGAACGCCTGCAGGCGGTCGAGCGCCGCGTGGCGCTCGAACAGCTCGGCGAGCAGCGGCAGCGCGACGGGCGCCGTGAACACACCCGCGGCGCAGCCGGCGGCCTCCTTGGCGCGGCGCGGGTGCGGCGCGGAGTCGCTGCCGAACATCACCTTCGGGTGCGGCCGCAGCGCCGCGGCCAGCAGCGCGTCGCGGTCCTCGGGGCGCTTGGGGATCGGCTTGCAGAACAGGTGCGGCCGCAGCAGCCCGCCGGCCACGTCGTCGAGCGTGATCAGCAGGTGGTGCAGCGTGACCGTCGCGTACAGGTTCGGGTGCCGGTCGAGCAGCTCCACCGCCTGGCGGGTCGTGATGTGCTCCATGACGATCGTCAGGCGCGGAAAGGCGCGCGCCAGCCGGTCGTAGACCGCGAGGAACTCGGCCTCGCGCTCCAGCACGAAGCCGTGGGTCTCGCCGTGGACCAGCAGCGGGATGCCGAGCCGCTCCATGGCCGCCAGCGTCGGCAGCGCGGCGTCGAGGTCCGCGACCCCGGCGGCGCTGTTGGTGGTGACGCCCGCGGGGTAGAGCTTGACGCCGATGATCCGCGCGCGCGCCGCCGCCAGCTCCTCCTCCGCGTAGCTCCGGAAGAACAGCGTCATGTAGGGCTCGAAGGTGTGCCCGCCGGCGGCGGCGCGCACCTCCTCCCGGTAGGCCTCGAGGCGCTCCAGCGTGTCCACCGGAGGCACGAGGTTCGGCATCACCACCGCGCCGGCGAACGCCTCGGCGCTGAGCGGCGCCACCTGCGCGAGCATTGCCCCGTCGCGCAGGTGCAGGTGCATGTCGAGCGGCGCGTCCAGCTCCAGCTGCATTGGTTCCCCCTCTCGTGTACAAAGCGTGTGGCTGTCGGCCCGGCGGCCCCGCCGTCAAACCGACAGCCACACAATACCACTGTGAAGGGAGCCCTGCGGCAGCCTGGCCGCCCTCGCTACGCCTCCGGCGCGCCGGCCGGCACGAGGATCGCGACGCCGAGCGGCGGGAGGGAGATGGCCCGCTCGTGGACCTGCCCGCCGAGCAGGTCGCGCATCGCGGCCGGCAGCGCCACCTGCTGCTCCTGCGCGATGTGGTTCAGCAGAAACGTGAAGGTCTCCTCGGCGCCGCGGCGCTGGACCACCTCGACGCCGGCAGGCGCGCCCGCCAGCGGCGGAGCGACCCCGGCCGAGTCCAGGATGTGCCCGATCAGCCCGCGCAGCAGCTCCGGCGCCGGGCGCGTCGCGACGTAGTAGGCCCGGCCGGCGCCGAGCCGGTGCTCGCTGATCGCCGGCTGCCCGGCGTAGAAGTCCTCGCCGAACGTCGCGATCGCCTGCGCCCCCTCGAGGTGCACGACCTCGCACCACAGGTCGCAGGGCGACCTCTCCGGCACGCCGGGCGGCGGGTCGGCGACCTGCAGGGTGTTATGCTGCCCGGGGAGCAGCGGGTCGGCCTCCTCGACCCAGATGCCCAGCGTGCGGCGCAGCGGGCCGGGGTAGCCGCCCAGCCACGCCCGGCCGTCCGGCCCGACGATCCCGCTGAAGTAGGTGGTCAGGAAGACGCCGCCGCCCTCGACGAAGCGCTCGATCGCCGCCGCCTGCTCCTCGGAGATCAGGTACAGCAGCGGCGCGACGACCAGCCGGTATCCGTCGAGCGGCGCGTCGGGCGGGACGACGTCCACCGCGACGTTGTGCCCCCAGAGCGCCCCGAAGTAGCGCCCCACCTCATCGAGGTAGTCGAGCGCGGCGCTCAGGCCGGGCTGGTACTCCACCGCCCACCAGTTCGGCCAGCTGAACAGCAGCGCGACCTGCGCCGGGACCCGCGCCCCGAGCGTGCGCGTGCCGAGCGACCGCAGCTCCGCGCCGAGGGCGGCCACCTCCCGGAAGACGCGGGTGTGCTCGCCGCCGGCGTGCGAGACGATCGCGCCGTGGTGCATCTCGGCCGAGCCGCGCGACTGGCGCCACTGGAAGTACATCACGCTCTCGGAGCCGTGGGCGATCGCCTGGTAGCTCTGCAGGCGCATCTCGCCGGGGCGCTTGAGCGGGTTGTACGGCCGCCACTGGGTCTGGCTCGGGGTCTGCTCGAGCAGCAGCCAGGGCTGCCCGCGCTTCAGGCCGCGCATCAGCGAGAGCCGGAAGGCGACCCGCTCGGGCGGCTCGCCGCGCATCGGGTAGGAGTCCCACGCGATGATGTCCTGGTGCGGCGCCCACGTGTTGTAGTCCAGCCCCTTGACCAGCCCGTGGAAGTTCGTCATCACCGGCACGCCGGGCGTCACCTCGCGCAGGATGGCGGCCTCCTCGCGGTAGCACTCCAGGTTCATGTCGGACATGAAGCGCTGGTAGTCCAGCATGAGCCCCTGCATCCCGCGCTCGCCGATCTCGAGCGGCGGCTCGATCTGCTGCCAGTCGGTGAAGGTGTGGCTCCAGAACGGCGTCACCCAGCTGCGGTTGAGCGCCTCCAGCGTGCCGTAGCGCTCCTGCAGCCACTCGCGGAAGCGCGCCGCGCAGCTCTCGCAGTAGCACTGCGGCCCGTACTCGTTGCTGACGTGCCACATCAGCAGCGCCGGGTGGTCGCGGTAGCGCTCGGCCAGCCTGCGCACCAGGCCCTGCGAGAGCCGCCGGAAGTCCCGGCTGGTGGGGCAGAAGTTCATGCGCCCGCCGTGGCGCCGGCGCCGGCCGTAGGCGTCCACCGGCAGGACCTGCGGGTACGCCGCCGAGAGCCAGGCCGGGTGGGCGGCGGTGGCCGTTCCCAGGCAGGCGTAGACGCCGTGCTCGGCGAGCAGGTCCAGCAGGCGGTCCATCCACTCGAAGGTGAAGGTGTGCTCGTCCGGCTGAAGCTCGGCCCAGCTGAACACGCCCACCGTCGCGATATTCACGCCGGCGGCGCGCATCAGCCGCAGGTCCTCGAGCCAGACCGACTCCCCGTCGTAGCCCATCGCCGGCGTCCACTGCTCGGGGTTGTAGTCCGCGCCGAACAGGATGCCGGGGAAGCGAGACATCGGCCACGGCCGCTCAGGTGCTGACATGGCAGTTCATCCTTGAATCGAAGCGAGCGCCTCCTTCAGCGAAGAGTGAGCCGTCAGGCCGCTCAGGTCCACCCCCAGCGCCACCATGCTCTGGGCGATCTCCGGGCGCACCCCCACCAGCAGCGCCCGCGCGCCGAGCAGCCGCAGCATCTGCGCCAGCCGCACCAGCACGCCGGCCACGTGGGTGTCGATCAGGGGCACCCCGGTGACATCCAGGAGCACGACGCCGGCCCGCTGGGTCTCGACGGCGTGCAGCAGCGTCGCGATGATCTGCTCGGCGCGCTGCGTGTCGATCACCCCGATCAGCGGCACCAGCAGCGCGCTGTCGTTGAGCGGGATCACCGGGCAGCCCAGCTCGCGCACGGTGTCCGCCAGCGACCGCTCGCGCTCGTAGGCCTCGAGCAGCGCGGCCTGCTGCTGCTCGCGCTCCTGCTGCAGCGTGGCGCTGTCGATCCGCGCCGTGAGCAGCGCCGCCAGCAGCGGGGCGCTGTCGAAGGCCGCCGTCTCGAGGCTGCCGGGGAGGGCCAGCGTGAGGAAGCCCCAGTCGCGGCGCGCGGACCGCAGCGGCAGCACGGTGACCGGCGCCTCGTCGCCGCCGAGCGACGCCAGCGGCGGGAACTGGGCCGCGGGCACCGGCGGCTCACCCCCGGCCCCCGCGGGGTAGCGCCCGGCGATCCGCAGCCGCCGCTCTGGCCCCTCGCCCTCCCACAGCCCGAGCACCCCCGCCGAGACGCCGCTGCGCCCCAGCCAGGCCAGCCCGCAGGCGTGGTCGAGGTCGTTGTCGGCCAGCGTGCGCGCGATCTCGTTGCTGAACGAGAGCGCGGTCTCCGAGCGGTCGATGCGCTCGACCTGGCCGCCGACGCACGCCCGCAGCAGCGTCGTCCGCAGGCGGTGGAGCGCCAGCGCCACACGCCTGTGGGCCGGGTCGTCGCTCGGCAGCCGCGCCAGGGCCGCGGACGTGGCCGCCTCGATCTGCATCAGCGCCCCCTGCAGCGGGTCGGCGTAGGCGGCGAGCTGCACGGCCGAGGCCCAGGCCCGCTGCAGCGCGCTGTCGTCCGGCGGCGGGTCGCCGGAGAGCGCCGCCTCCACAGCCGCGACGACCGTGTCGACCCCGGGCCAGAGGCGGTTCGGCGGCTCGTCCGGCGCCAGCGTCTCGGGCGCCCCGATCGTCTCGGCCAGCGTGCGCGGCAGCGCGGCGGAGCCGGGCGCGGGCGGCTCGGCGATATCCTCGGCCAGCAGATCGACCGGCTCGCCGGCGGACCGGCGCACGACGAGCGACATCGGGATGACGATCGGCGTATCGGCGGGCGGCGCCCCGGCGAGGATGTCCAGCAGGTGCTCGGTGGCCGCGCGGCTCATCGCGTCGAAGCGCATGCGCACGGTGGTCAGCGGCGGGTCCGCGATCTGCGCCTCCGGCACATCGTCGAAGCCGGTGACCGCCATGTCCTCCGGGACGCGCATCCCGACCTGGCGCAGGTGGCGCATCGCGCCGAGCGCCAGGTTATCGTTGGCGCACGCGACCGCCGTGCAGCCGGTGTCGGCCGCGAGGATGCGGGCCATGACCTCGGCCCCCGCCCCGACGCTGCCGCCCGCCCCCATGTAGATCAGATCGGGGTCGAAGGCGATGCCGTGGGCCTCCAGCGCCTGCCGGTAGCCGACCAGCCGCCCGGGGATGTCGGGGTTCTCCTTCCAGCCGACGAAGGCGATGCGGCGGTGGCCCAGCCTGGCGAGGTGCTCCACCACCGCCCGCATGCCGGCGACATTGTCGGTCACGACGAGCGGCGCGCCCGACACCGGCTGGCTGATCATCACCAGCGGCCGGCCCCAGGCCGCCAGCGCCTCGAGGCTCGCGGTGTCGTCCTCGGCGTAGCAGGCCACCCAGCCGTCCACGCACGTGCGGCTGATCTGGGAGCGGACGATGTCGGCGGCGCTCATCTGGAACACGATCAGGCGGGCGTGGCGCTCGCGCGCCGCCCGCTGCACTCCGCCCAGCAGGAGCCGGTAGTACGAGGAGTAGATGGCCGGTGAGATGTAGCCGATCACCGCTGATCTGGCGTGGGTGGATGTCATGGCCCTGTCCTGAAAGCTGCGCAGGCTGCAATGGATGGTGGGCAGCGCGAGTGGCCCGACCGGGTATCTACCAACATGCCCTCAGAGCGGCCGTTCGTCAAGCACCAACTCATCAGCAGTTTCGCAATCCTTCTGAGAGCAGTTGCGCGCCGGCGGCATAGCCGCCGGCGCGCAACCAGGCTCGCTCGGATGGTACTGCGTCGGGTCGTAAATTCAAGCAGCGCGGCGCTAGGCGCTCTGCAGCCGCTGGACCTCGTCGTAGCCGGCCTCGTTGATCGCCGCGACGATCGCGTCGACGCTGACCTCCTCGCCGTGCTCGACGGTGACGGTCTTGTCCTCAAGGCTTACCTGGACGCGCTTGACCCCGCCCAGCGCCGAGACCTCGCGGGTGACGGCGCTGACACAGTGCTGGCACGAGACACCGGGGACGATGAAGCGATCGATGGTCATCGGTTGTTCTCCTCTTGAGGCGCACCGCGCCTGCTACAACTTGCTGTGAGCCTCGAACACCTGCAGCAGCTCCGCTATCACGCGCTCGCGCTCGGCCGGGTCATCGCCGCGGACCGCCGTCGTCACGCACCCGTTCAGATGCCCCGCGAGGATCAGGCTGTTGAAGCTGTCGAGCGCGCGCTGGACGGCCTGCGTCTGCTTGAGGATGTCGATGCAGTAGGCGTCCTCCTCAACCATCCGCTGCACGCCGCGGATGTGCCCCTCGATCGTCTTAAGGCGGTTCAGCAGCTGTTGCTTCGATTCACTCATGCTGGCTCCTTCCCCCTCCCCCCAGGGAGGGGGTGGCCGCAGTATACGATCCGCCCTCACAGGTGTCAAGCGCGGGGGTTTGCGGCGGCCCGGCGGCCGCTTCGCCTAGAGACCGAGGAGCACCCTGGCGATCAGCAGGTAGATCGCCAGCCCGCTGGCGTCGACCAGCGTTGTGATCATGGGCGCGGAGACGAGCGCCGGGTCCACGTTCAGGCGGCGGGCCGCCATCGGCACCAGCGCGCCGATCACGTTCGCCCACACGCAGATGGCAACCACCGAGAGCGCGACGGCGCCGGACAGCGCGAAGATCTCGCCGTCGGCCAGCACCTTGCCGAAGGCGACCACGCCCAGCATGAGGCCGAGCAGCAGCCCAGCCACCAGCTCGCGCCATATCACGCGCCACGCGTCGCGCAGCCGCACATCGCCGAGCGCCAGCGCCCGGATGAGCGTCGAAACCGTCTGCGCGCCGGTGTTGCCGCCGGTGCCGATCAGCAGCGGCACGTAGAAGGTGAGCGCGACCATCGAGGCCAGCTCGTCCTCGAAGAAGCCGAGCACGTTGGCGGTGAACGATCCGCCGACGAACAGCAGCAGCAGCCACGGCACGCGCCGGCGGACCGCCTGCAGGATCGGCACGGTGAAGTAGGTCTCGTCCGGCATGCCGCGCTCGACGCCGCCGAACCGCAGCACGTCCTCGGTCCCCTCTTCGACCAGGATGTCGATCACGTCGTCGGCGGTGACGACCCCCAGCATCCGGCCGTCCGCGTCCACCACCGGCAGCGCGGCCAGGTCGTAGCGCGCGACGATGCGCCCCACCTCCTCCTGATCGGTCTCGGGCACCACGGTGATCGGGCGCGGGCGCATCAGATCGCGCACCGGCTGATCCGGCGGCGCGACGAGCAGCTTGCGCAGGCTGAGCGTGCCGAGCAGCCGGTCGCTCTCGTCGAGCACGTACAGGTACGCGATGACGGCGGCCTCGTGCACGATCGCGCGCACCTCGTCGAGCGCCTGCGCCGCGGTGTGGTCCGGCCGGACGCCGACGAACGAGTCGTTGATCAGCCGCCCGGCGCTCTGCGGCGGGTAGCGCAGCAGCGCGCGCACGTCCGCCGCATCGGCCGGGTCCATGGCCTCCAGCAGCGCCTGCTGGCGCTCGGGGACATCTTCGGAGAGGATCGCCGCCGCGTCGTCGCTGTCGAGCTCCTCCAGCAGGTCGGCGGCCTCGGCGGCCGTGAGCTCGCTGAGCAGCTCGCGGGTCGCGTCGACGCTGGTCTCGTCCAGCACGTCGGCCGCCTGCTCAAGGGAGAGCAGGCGGAAGACGCGCACCTGGTCTTCGTCGTCCAGCCGGTCGATGATGTCGGCTACGTCCGGCGGGTAGGCGGCCGCGAGCAGCCGCCGGAGCGCCTCTGTGTCGTCGCGCTCGAGCGCGCTGCGCACCTCGGCCTCGAGCCGATCGAAGTCGAGGTGCGTGGTCATGCGGCCGCCTCCTGCCGCCGCAGCCAGGGCACCAGCACATCCACCAGGCGGTCGGGGTGGGCCTCGACGAGGGTGTGGTCGGTGCCGGGGATCACCTCGAGGCTACCGTGCGGCAGGCGCGCCACGAGCTCGCGCGTTCGCGCCAGCGAGGCGGCGTCGTCGGCGCCGGCCACGACCAGCGTCGGGACGCGGATCTGGCTCAGCCAGGGCCGGCAGTCGAAGCTCTGGAGCAGCTGGTGGCCGGCGGTCGGGCTGCACGAGCCGGCCCGCTCGCCGAGCAGACTCGCGAGCCCTCCGCGCAGCCGCCCGACCGGGCCGTTCGACGCCGGGGCGGCGAGCGCGCTCGGGGAGCTGAGCACAAGGCCGCGGACGCGCCGGGGGAACTCGCGCGCGAGCTGGAGCGCGACGGCGCCCCCGCCGGCGTGGCCGAGCACGAAGGTCGGCTCGACGCCCAGCAGGTCGAGCAGATCGTCAAGATCGGCGGCCAGGCGCCCGACGCTCTCGGCGAGCGGGAGGCGGCGGCTGTTGCCGTGCCCGCGCAGATCGGGCACGATCACCGTATAGTCGGCGCTGAGCGCCGGGATGAGCGGCTGAAACATCTGCCCGCTGGCGCCGAGGTTGTGGATCAGCAGCAGCGGAGCGCCACGGCCGTATGTCGCGCAGTACAGCGCGGACGTGCGGCGCGCGATGGGAAGCGCGCGTGTGCTGAGAGCAGTCATGGCTGTCCTCCTGGATAGGTGCAACGGGTGCGGGCGGCTCGATGCCCTGGGCCGATGCAGGGGGGGAGGACAAAAACGTGCGCCCCCACGACCTCGCGGTGTGGGGGCGCCACTATCTCTCAGCACACCGCCTTAGCGGCGGGCGGAAGAAGCGTGGGGACCCAAATCACACTGCGAGGGCATCGGCTTGCAGCAACCGGCTTCGGACCGCAAGCACCAATGACTAGGGATAACGTCCATGTTCCTTCAACAGAAAGCCCTCTCGGGCGAGCCCAAGAGGGATACGAGCACTCACTGCCCCTCCCCTACTTGAGCTTTGGCACCGCACAGCGTAGCATTCCTGCAGTCGCGTTAGAGTGACCCTTAGCTCGGATCGCCCTGGTGTACCCCTGAGCGTCTTTCGACGGGCCGGGGCAGCGACTTGTGTCTGTACGGACGCCGCACCTAATGAGAGAGCACGGTCATCTCGCCGGCATCAACCGGCCCGGTCACTATAGCACATCCTGGCCGCTGCGTCAAATGATAAAACCGGTTTCCGCACGCTGTAGAACGCAGAAATGACGCGATCGTTGCCGGCCGCCTTCCTTCCGAAGCGGTGTGGCGAGCCGGCGCACGCCACGGGCGCTCTTTCCCGCCGCGCTGCAGCAAAAAGAGAGGGATACCGGGGAGGCGTCGCGCCTCCCCAGGCCCCTCTGGGATGCGGGACCACCGCATTAGCTCTGTCAGAACGAGCTGATCGCCTGCGCGCGGTCGCGGTGGATCTCGAGGAACATGTCGTAGCCGGCGATCTTCAGCGCCTCCAGGACGCGCGCCGAGGGGCCGAGCAGCTTCAGGTGCGGCGACACATACGTGCCGGCGCGGATGCCCTTCCCGACGACCTCGTCGCTCTCCTCAGGCGAGTCGGTGCGCAGCAGGGTGTAGATGTAGTGCAGCGCGCGCAGGCCAGCCGTCGCCATGTACGGGACGTCGCTCAGGTCGAGCAGGATGTTGCGCGCCCCGGCCTCGTACGCCTGGCGCGCGGCCTCCTCCAGCTCGGTGTTGGACGTGATCGCCCCGGCGACGTGCAGGACGGTGACGGGCACGCGGCCCTGCTCGTGTGAAACGGTGATCTCCACGCCTCGGCCTCCTTCCCAGAGCGCTCGTGAATCCCAGCTGCCTACGTCGCCGCGCCCCTGTTGAGCGCCGCGCGCTTCACCATGATCAGCTCGTTCTCGCCCTCCGGCGTGCGCCGGTAGGACATCGAGTCCATGTAGTGCCGCGCCAGGTGGATCCCCAGGCCGCCGGGCGCCCGCAGGTCGAGCGGCAGCGAGGTGTCCGGCGCGGGCACGAGCGTCGGGTCGAAGGGCCGCGCCCGATCGCGCACCCGCACCTCGAGCGAGTCGCCTTGGGGCATGATCGTGATCTCGATCGGCCCGGGGGTGTCGCCGTACCCGTGGATGATGACGTTCATCACCATCTCCTCGACTGCCAGCAGCACGTCGAGCGTTGCGTCGCGCGAGGCGCCGAGCGCCTGCAGCCGATCCTCGACGAAGCGCCGCACCGCCCCGAACTCGCTCAGCGTGGAGGTCATGCGCAGGGTGCCCCCGCGCAGTGCATCTTGTCCGTACTCGTTCATTGGCTCACGCTACAGAAGTAGGTGAGCGCAATCATACCACGCTTCCAGCTCAGCCCGCAGACGGTCTTCCCAAGCGCTCGCCCGGACGAGGGAGCTCAGAGGGCGACGGCTCCCAGCAGGCCGCAGCACCCGCCGAGGCTCCGCCCGCTACGCGCTCCGCCTGGCGTTCCAGAGCTCCTGGATGGCCCTGTAGTCGACGAGGATGATCCCTTCCTGCCGAATAATCTCGCGCGCCTCGGGCGACGTGAGGAAGTCGAAGTCGGTCTGGCGCACCTGCCACGCGTCAGGCTCGACGGCCTGCATCTCGGCGTTGCCGAACCCGGGGTGGGTCGCCCACTCGCTGAGGCCGGGCGGCAGCTCGCGCAGCATCGCCGCGTAGCGCTCCGACTTCCCGGCGACGTCGACCGTGTAGCTGTCCATCAGCGGGTGGTCGTTCGTCGGATACCCCTGGGCCTGCAGCTGGCCGATGAACGGCTGCTGGTACACGCGCAGCGCCAGGCCGTACTCGCGCGCCAGCCCCAGCGTCATGTCGAAGATCGGCTGGCTGCGGGTATGGACGCTGCAGTGGCTATCGAGGTGCGTCGGCCGCAGGCCGGCCGCCAGCACCCACTCGATCTGGGCGCGAAACTCCCGCTCGAGCTCGGCCAGGTTCACCCGGCTGATGAGCTCGTCGATGCGCGCCTCACTGTAGAAGTAGCCCATCTCGTCCAGCAACGACGGCACCTCCGAGCGGCACAGCACCGGCCCCCAGCGATAGGTGGGCTGCTCGCTGATGACCGTCAGGTGCACGCCGAAGGGAACACTGGGCGCTTGCTTGAGCCAGGTGATGGCGTGGAGCGCCCACGGGCAGGGCACCATCACGCTCGTCGAGGTGACGATGCCCTCCTGAAGCGAGTGAATGATCGCGTCGTTGACCGCGTGACACATCCCGAGGTCGTCGGCGTTGACGAGCAGCAGCCGCGCATCGGCAGGGTAGCCCAGAAGCGCGTTCGTCTGGCGAGCGTTCTGTGTGGTCATTGCGCGATTCCCCCGAACGACGCAGTGTGGCTCGGCCCCTCGGCGTCGAGAGCAGGGGGTTACGAGCGGCGTGCGTCTGTTCGCGCCTCACGCCCCTCGGCCAGAGGATGGCCGCGGCCGGGATGCTGGCTGCGAGGGAGCGGCGAGGCGGTGTCGTAGCACTACGGTCGGTTACTGCCGCGCTGATGCGACAGCTTGCCCGAGCCGGCAAGAATCAGATGTGAACGTGCGGCCGTTTCCGCGCGGTGACGCGCTGTGTGACCTTGAGCGATTGTATCACAGCGCGAACGAATGTTCAATGTATTTTTCCGGCGCTGTGCGGCGACGAAGTCGCCGCACAGCGCCGGGGGAAAAAGCACTCGGAGGGCCTGCGGCCCTCCGAACCTCCTGCCGGAACGCCGCCCCTGAGCCCGGCGGGCCTCCGAACCTCCCGCCGGAAACCGCCTCGGAGGGCCTGTGACCCGCCAGGGCTCCACGGGAAACTGCCTCGG
>ERZ777003.1107-NODE-1107-length-44390-cov-29.737589_pt1 | contig 44390 bp, 39 predicted proteins | sample MGYA00374956_ERZ777003 | MGnify/ENA primary metagenome ERZ777003 (study PRJEB29302, sample SAMN06268252) | bioreactor metagenome | isolation source: Joint BioEnergy Institute, California, USA | place: USA:Joint BioEnergy Institute, California, USA | collected... | reverse complement strand
GCAGCGTGGGCGTCACGGCCGTCGATGCGTTGCTCGCCGAAACCGGATCGGTCGTTCTCGTGTCGGGCCCCGGGCGCGGACGCCTCGCGTCGCTGCTGCCGCCGATCCACGTGGCCATCGCCACACGCGAGCAGCTCGTGTACTCGCTCCCGGATCTGCTGCTTGCGCGGCCCGAACTGGCGACACGCGGCTCGAACCTGGTGTGCATCACGGGCCCGAGCCGGACGGCCGACATCGAGCACACGCTGAGCCGCGGCGTGCACGGGCCGGGCGAAGTGCACGTCGTCGTGATCTGACGCCCGGCTGCCGGCCGGGAGCGTCGTTCGATCGAATCGAGCCGCGCGCCCGGCGAGATTCCGGGGCGCCGCCGAGGGCCCTGGCCCTCTCCCTGACGGCGCCGGCTGCGCACAGGGGCGTCCGGCCGCGACGGGTAGCCGGCGTGGCGGGCGTGGCGGGCGCGTAGGGCCCCGAGGACTGCAAGTCCGGGGTTGCCGCTGTCGTTCCTTTTCAGGTATGTACTAGTGTTTATGTCTGGCTCCGGAAGCGTCCTTTCCTGTTGTCGTCCCGCTTGCGGGCAGCGGGGAGGCGTGCACGTCTGAGGGCCGATTCAAGGTATCGGCGGCGCTTCCCGGGGCCCGGAACGACTCGCACGTTCCGGGCCCTTCCTGTTTGTCACAGAGGACACCCATGGCTACGACAGTGTTCATTCCCACTCCGCTTCGTCCCTTCACGGACCAGCAGGCCACCGTGCAGGTGGCGGGCTCGACCGTCGGCGAAGTGCTGCAGAACCTCGTCACGGTTCACCCGGAGCTGCGCAACCATCTCTACAGTGCGGATGGCAAGCTGCGCAGCTTCGTGAACGTGTATGTGAACGACGAGGACATCCGCTATCTCCAGAAGGAGGAGACGGCGGTCAAGGACAGCGACACGGTGAGCATCGTGCCGTCTGTCGCGGGGGGATCGCCTGCGGGCGATCCCGCCGTCGCTCCGGAGCTGAACAACGACGAAGTGCGCCGGTACAGCCGGCACCTGATCATGCCCGAGGTCGGCGTCGAGGGGCAGCGCAAGCTGAAGCAGGCGCGCGTGCTCTGCATCGGTGCCGGCGGCCTGGGCTCGCCGGCCTCGCTGTATCTCGCGGCGGCGGGCGTGGGCACGCTCGGCCTCGTCGACTTCGACGCGGTCGACTTCAGCAACCTTCAGCGCCAGGTCCTCTTCGGCACCGACGACGTGGGCCGTCCGAAGATCAAGGCCGCAGCCGAGCGGCTGAAGTCGCTCAACCCGAACATCCGGATCATCGGCCACGAGACGGCGCTCAGCTCGAAGAACGCGCTCGATCTGTTCCGCGACTACGACATCATCATCGACGGAACCGACAACTTCCCGACGCGGTATCTCACGAACGACGCCTGCGTGCTGCTCGGCAAGCCGAACGTCTACGGCAGCATCTTCCGGTTCGACGGCCAGATCTCGGTGTTCGCCACGAAGGGAGGCCCGTGCTACCGCTGCCTCTATCCCGAACCGCCGCCGCCCGGGCTCGTGCCGAGCTGCGCCGAAGGCGGCGTGCTCGGCGTGCTGCCCGGCGTCGTGGGCACGATCCAGGCGACCGAGGCCATCAAGCTGATTCTCGGCGTGGGCGATCCGCTCATCGGCCGCCTGCTGCTGTTCGATGCCCTGCAGATGAAGTTCCGTACGCTCAAGCTGCAGCGTGATCCGAACTGCCCGGTCTGCGGCGACAACCCGACGGTGAAGGAACTGATCGACTACGAGCAGTTCTGCGGCATCACGCCGGCGACGACGGCCGATGCGAGCGGCGTCTCGCCGGATCTCGAGATGTCGGTGGTCGAGCTGAAGGAGCGGCTCGACAAGGGCGACATCTTCCTGCTCGACGTGCGCGAGCCGCGCGAGTACGAGATCAACCGCATCGAAGGCTCGACGCTCATCCCGCTGGGCGAGCTGCCGCGGCGTCTCGACGAACTGCCGAAGGACAGGGACATCGCCGTGCAGTGCAAGTCGGGCATGCGCAGCGCGAAGGCCGTGAACCTGCTGCGCGAAAAGGGGTTCACGCGCGTGCGCAACGTGCGGGGCGGCATCCAGGAGTGGATCGCCCGCATCGATCCCGATCAGCCCACCTACTGAAGCGGCGCGCGGCCGGCCCCTCCCGCCGGCCGCCCGTCGTCCGCTCCGCTGCGGAGCGACCGGAGATCCGCGCCGGACGGATTCTGGAAGACGCGCAGGTCGAAGGCCGGCACGACGGCGAGGATGTGGTCGAAGATGTCGGCCTGAATCCCCTCATAGGCCACCCACCGGTTGTCCTTCGTGAAGGCATAGATCTCGATCGGCAGCCCCTCCGCGGTCGGTGCGAGCTGTCGCACGAGCATGATCATGTCCTGGTGAATCATCGGGTGGTTGCGGATGTACGCCTCGACGTACGCCCGGAACGTGCCGATGTTCGTCAGCCGGCGGCCGTTGACCTCGACGGTCGGGTCGACACCATGCTCGCGGTTCCAGCGTTCGATTTCCTCGCGCTTGCGCCGGAGGTACTCCCCGACGTGCTGGATGCGTGAGTAGCGATCGAGCATGTCGTCGGTGCAGAAGCGGATCGACGTCATGTCGATGTAGATCGCGCGCTTGATGCGCCGCCCGCCCGACTCGAACATGCCGCGCCAGTTCTTGAACGAGTCGCTGATGAGCGCGTAGGTCGGGATCGTCGTGATCGTCTTGTCCCAGTTCTGGACCTTGACCGTCGTGAGCGCGACGTCGATCACGAAGCCGTCGGCGCCGTACTTCGGCATCTCGATCCAGTCGCCGATCTCGACCATGTGGTTGGCCGACAGCTGGATGCCGGCCACGAAACCCAGGATCGCGTCCTTGAAGACCAGCAGCAGGACGGCGCTGGCCGCCCCCAGCCCGCCCAGCAGCGGGATCGGCGACCGGTCGAGGATCAGCGATGTCACCAGGATGGCGGTGACGATGAACAGGATGATCTGCGCGACCTGCGAGAAGCTGCGGACCGGCAGTCGTCGGGCGGCCTCGGCGTTCCGCGCGATGTCTTCCGCGAGCCCGATGACGCCGCTGATCATCCAGGCGGTGGCCAGCGCCATGTAGATCAGGCACAGCTGCCGGACGCCGGCGAGCGCCGTCGGGTGATCGACGAGGATCAGGCCCGCCAGGCGATAGACGACGAGCGCCGGTGCCAGGTGCGCCAGACGCGAGATGGGCCGGCGGCGCGCAAACGGCTCGAGCCAGTCGGACCGCACGCGCGCGACGACGGTCTGGACGAGGCGCACCATGATGGCGCGCACGAAGAAGTGCACGGCCGTCGCGATCAGCGCCGCCAGACCGATCTCGATGAGCAGCGTGAAGAGCCCGGCCGACTGCGGGCTCACGCCGTGCCTCAGCAGCCAGTCGTTCAGCCATCCCTCGAACATGTCAGGTGATTCTCCGGGTCGCCGCCCTTACCAGTCCCGCGGCGCTCCCTGCGCGTCGTAGAGCGCGCCGAGATCGTCCCAGAAGCCGGGGTACGTCTTGGCCACACACGCCGGATCCTCGATCGCGACGCCCTCGCGGACGGCACCGAGGATCGCGAAGCTCATCGCCATCCGGTGGTCGCTGTAGCAGCGGACCACGGCAGGCACGATCGGGCGCGGCTCGATCCGCAGCCAGTCGTCGCCGTGCTCGACGAACTGACCGAGTCGACGGAGCTCGGCAACCGTCGCCGCCAGGCGATCGGTCTCCTTGATCCGGATGTTCGCGACATTGCGGATCATCGTCGGACCGTCGGCCAGCGGCGCAATCGCCGCCAGCGTCATCACGGTGTCGGAAATGTGGTGCATGTCCTCGTCGACGCCGCGCAGCCGGCGGCCCGCGACGCGGGTGCCGGCCGGCGTGCGCTCGACGTGCGCACCGGCACGGGCGAGCACATCGGCAAACGCGACGTCACCCTGCAGGGCATCGGGCCCGAGATCCGGCACGAGGATCTCGCCACCGGACGCCGCGGCCAGGGCGAACGGATAGCTTGCCGCCGACGCATCGGGCTCGATGACGTAGGTACGGGCGCGGTAGCCGCCGGTCGGCGTGACGACGAACCGCCCGTTGCCGGCTTCGATCCGCCCGCCGAAGTCGGCCACCATCCGTTCGGTGATGCCGACGTACGGCCGGCTCACGAGCGTGCCGTCGATGACGATCTCGAGCGGCGCCGCGGCAAGACCACCGGCCATCAGCATGGCCGACAGGTACTGGCTGGATCGATCGCCGCGCATCGTGATACGCCCGCCCGGCAGCGAACCGCCGCGGACGGTCAGCGGCGGACACCCCGTCGGACAGTCGACCTCGACCCCGAGCGCGCGGAGCGCATCGACCAGATCCTGAATCGGCCGCTTCGCCATGTGCGCGTCGCCGGCCAGCGTGACCTCCCCGGGCACGAGTGCGGCCAGGGCCGTCAGAAAGCGGACCGTCGTGCCGCTGTTGCCGACAAAGAGCGTGCGCGCGGGCGGACGCAGCCGCGCGCGCCCGCCCCGCACGATCCAGGTCGTCGCGTCGAGCTCGACGACCTCGATGCCGAGCGCCTCGAGCCCTTCGCGCATGTGGCGGGTGTCGTCGCTCTGGAGAACGTTCTCGAGCCGGCTCTCGCCGTCGGCGAGCGCGGCAAGCAGCAGCGCCCGGTTGGTGATGCTCTTCGAGCCCGGCACGCGCCAGGTGCCGCGCGGCGGCGCCGGCAGCGGCGTGATGCGGAGGGGGCCTGCAGGCAGGATGCGCGGCGCGCTCATTCGGCCTTCGTCGTGCGCGCCGGGTACGATCCGAAGATCTTCAGCGACCGGGTGAGCCCCGCAATCTCATCGAGCGCGCGCTGGACGTGCGGCTCGGACACGTTGCCCTCGAAATCCAGGTAGAACTGATACTCGAACGGACGGCCCGGGCGCGGGCGCGACTCGATCTTCGTGAGGTTCAGCCCGTGGCCGGCGACGACGTTCAGCACGGCGAGCAGCGCGCCGCGCTCGTGCGGGGTGACGAACATCACCGACGTCTTGCACGGGATGCGCGGATCCCACGGCTCGGGCTCACGTGCGATCACGAGGAAGCGCGTGTAGTTCTCCCTGTGGTTCGCGATGTCGCGGCGCAGCACGTGCAGCGCGTGCAGCGCCGCCGCCTCGGCGCTCGCAATCGCCGCGTGCGTCGGGTCGTTCTCCTCCTTGATGCGCTCGACGCTCATCGCCGTGTCGATGAACGTCTCGACGGTCGCCTGCGGCAGCGACGCGAGGAACGCCGTGCACTGCGAGAGCGCCTGCGGATGCGAATAGATCTTCCGAATCTGCCCGAGCGGCACGTCGGCCACGCCGATCAGGCACATCTCGATGCGGAGGATTTCCTCACCGATGATCGCCAGGTCGGTGTGCGAGAGCGCGTCGTAGGCGTCGTGCACCGAGCCCGACGTCGTGTTCTCGATGGGCAGCATCGCGTAGTCGGCCGTGCCGGCGCGCACCTCCTCGAGCATGGTGCGGAACGTCGCCACACCGCGGTACTTCACGTCCCATCCGCGCGGTCCGAAGAACCGCCGGCCCGCGATGTGGCTGAAGGCGCCGTCCGACCCCTGGAAGAGGACCGTGACCGGTCGCTGCGGCTCCGGCAGCTCGCGGATGCCGAGGCGCGTCTCCTGCACGCGCACCGAGTGGTCGATCACCTCGCGGATGACGCGGGCGACGAACAGCTCGTCGAGGCCGGCCGACCGGGCGCGCTCGGCCAGGCGGGCGACCTGCCGGGCTTCGCGCAGCACGTCGCGCAGCGGAAGGTTGGTGCGGGCCTTCACGTCGGCCACACGGGCCACGAGCGCCTGCCGTCTGGCCAGCAGGTCGACCAGCTCGTCGTCGATCGCGTCGATCTCCACGCGGAGACCGTCCAGGGAGTCTTCGGACATAGAGCTGGATTCTAATGCGTCGAGCGCGGCGCTGTCCTGCCGGTCAGCCGCGCACCCTGGTGAGAGCCGCCGCACGAAGCGCTTCGTCGCCTTCGATCACGACGGGCAGGTCGATGCCGGCCGCCCGCAGCTCTTCGAGGCAGGCGACGATGGCCGGCGTGTGCCGGCCGAACGGGGCAGAAGCCATGCCGGCGGCCGTCACGCGGAGCTGGACGATGCTGTCGACGTGCTCTTCGATCCAGGGGAACGGCGGTCCGTGCCTGCCCTCGAACCAGGCGGCCAGGTCGACGGCCGCGGCGAGCCCCGGACCGCGCGCCAGCAGCAGCTCGAGATCGAGTGGCGCGCTCGCCGCGGTGTTGCGGATGGCCAGCGGCACGCGATACGACGCCGACGCGTGCCGCACGGCCGCCGCCGGGGGCATGTCCGTCACGACGGCGTCGGCGCCGACGGCCGCGGCCAGCCGGCAGGCGTAGTCGATCTCGGCGTCGGTGAGCCGATCCAGGCCGTCCCAGGCCACGAACCGGATACGCAGCCCGGCAGCCTCCCACGCGCGCCTGACGGCGCCGGCAGGCACGAGCGAGGTCGTCCGCCGCCAGTCGCGCAACTGCGCCGTGTACGTCGCGCGCGCGAGCTCGTAGGAATCCTGCAGCACTTCCTGCTCGAGCTCGAGCAGGCCGAGCTCGATGGCGTCGACGGGCGGCGGCTCGATCGGCACCGTGGGCACCGGTGCGCCGACGGCGCGTTCGAGCCGATCGGCCGGCAGCTCGACGAAATCGACGCCGGCCGGCAGGCAGTGCTCGAGCAGATCGTCGAGCGCCGCGTTCGTCCCCTGAACCGTCGCCAGTCCTGCCGTCACGGCCGGTTCTCTGCCTTGACCCGCTGCACGTCGGCGACGTCGACGACGCCGTGGGCGTTGTCCCACGAGTTGCGGATGTAGGTAGCCACGGCGGCGATCTGCCAATCGTCGAGCGCCGGTCCGAACGCCGGCATCCCCTTTTCGGGATTGCCGAACAGGATCTGCCGGACGATGTAGTCGCGCGCCCCCATCGACGGATGGCCGGAAAGCGCGGGGGCCGCGCCGGTGTCGCCGCCGTCGGCGTCGTGACACGACACACAGCTCGTGCCGAAGACGACGGCGCCGTCGGCGTACAGCTCGTTGAAGCGCACGTCGGCATCGTCGACATCGGCCTGCGCACGTGCAGGCGGCGCCCAGAGAAGGATGGCGCCGCACAGCACCACCAGCAGCGGAACGGCACCGGTTGCACGACGCACGAGGGAAACGTTCATGGTCTATTCGGCGAACGGGCTTCGGCTGAGCACGTAGTCCAGCGCTTCCTGCGGGACGGTGAACTCGCCGAGGGGCGTATTTCCCGGGTAGATGTCGCGCATGCCGATCGGGCTCGTGTAGAACCCGTCGACCGTCATCCGGCGCAGCAGGATGAAGAAGTCGATACCGGGATCGAGCTCGGGCGAACGGTTCTTCTGATACGCGATCTGGTCGAGCAGGCCGGTCTGCTGCTCGGGCGTGGCCATCAGGAAGTCGCTGCCGTGCCGGCCCTGCATCGTCTTGTCGATCCACGTGAGCCCGTCGGTGTACCTGGCCCGCAGTTCGGCGTTCACCTCGAGGAGCGAATCAATCCAGGCCGGCACACCCGCCTGAACGGCGCCCGGACGGCCGTCCTCGACCGGAATGATCAGATCGGTGAGCCGCGAAAGTGTCAGGAACTGGTGCCCGGTGAGCGCCTTCGGCGTGTAGGGCCCGCCGCCCGCGGTGGCCTGTTCGATAGCGGCGTGCGCCTCGACTGCGGCCAGGTGGTCGAGAGCGCCGGCCGCGGCGAAGGCAACGGCGAGGCGGTTGAGCGCTTCGCGTCGGGTGATGTCAGACATTGCCCTTCCTCATCTCTTCGGCGAGGTACTCGGCGGTGCGCCAGGCAAGCGCCATGATCGTGTGCGTCGGGTTCTTGTCGGCGTGCGAGACGAACGGTCCGCCGTCGGCCGAGAACAGGTTCGGCACGTCGTGCGCCTGGCAGAAGCGGTTGACGACGCTCGTGCGCGGGTCGTCGCCCATGCGGACGCAGCCGATCTCGTGAATGATGCCGCCACCCGGCCCCAGCTGCGGCCGGTCGTCGTCGGGCTCGGCACCGGCTCCGCCGGCGCGCCCTGCGCCCCCACCGCGGCCGCCGGGCTGGTTGATCGTGCCGCCGAGCGTCTCGAGAATGGCGCGGAAGCTCTCGCGCATGTGCCGCGCCATGTTGAGCTCGGAATCGCCCCACTTCCAGTGGAAGCGCAGCACCGGAATGCCCCACTTGTCCTTCACGTCGGGGTCGATCTCGCAGTAACAGTCTTCGTTGGGCACCATCGACCCGCGACCCGACAGGCTGATCGTGATGCCGCCGTACGACTCGCGGATCGCCTGCTTCATCGGCAGGCCGTATCCCTCGACCCGGTTGTAGGCGGCTGCGCCGAAGCCGAGCGTCGGCATGCCGAAGCCGCCGCCGCCGACCTCGACGTGGTAGCCGAGCGGGAAGTCCAGCCTGTTGTGCTGATCGGCCATCCACCAGGGGATGTACAGGTGCGCCCCGTAACCGTCGGTGTTGTGGATCGGCGTGCCGCGCAGGTACGGCACGGTGGCCGACATGCCGAAGCCGACCGTGTCGGTGAGGTACTTGCCGACCATGCCCGACGAGTTGGCGAGCCCGTCGGGATGCCGCGACGACTTCGAGTTGAGCAGCAGCCGCGCCGACTCGCACGCCGAGGCCGCGAGCACGACGGTCCGGCACCGCACGCGCCGCTCGGCCCCCGTCGTCTTGTCGATGTAGAGCACCTCGCTGACCTTGCCCGACGCATCGGTGACCAGCTCGCGCGCCATCGCATCGGTGACCACCGTCAGCCGGCCGCTGCGCATCGCCGGAAAGATCTGCACATAGCTCGACGCGTAGTTCGAGCCGAAACGGCAGCCGCGACCGCACTGGCCGCAGTAGATGCACGCCGGGCGGCCGTTGAGCGGGCTCGTGATGACCGCGTGGCGTGAGCTCGTCGCCTTGATCCCGAGCCTCGCGCAGGCGCGGTACACCAGCTCCTCGTGCACCTTGAACGGCGCCGGCCGCTGGAAGATGCCGTCGGGCGCGCTCCGCAGTCCCTCGGGCCGCCCCGTCACGCCGATGAAGCGCTCGACCTTGTCGTAGTAGGGAGCGATATTGTCGTACCCGATGGGCCAGTCGAAGCCGGCGTCGTTCATCGACTTCGGCTTGAAGTCGTAGTCGGAATAGCGGAGCTGGACGCGGGCGTAGTGGTTCGTCCGCCCGCCAATGACGCGCGATCGGAACAGGCGGAACGAGCTGCCAGGTGCGACCGTGTACGGCTCATCGACGGTGTTGGCCGCAAAGCTGGCCGAGTAGTTGAGTGCGGCGGTCTGGCCCGTCGTGTAGAGCTCGGCCGCCTCGCCGGCGCCCCGGTGCCAGAAGTCGGACGGCCCCATCATCGTCTTGAAGTCGGACATCTGAATCATCGGTCCGGCTTCGAGCAGCAGGACGCGGATTCCCATGTCCGTGAGGACCTTGGTCACCGTGCCGCCACCGGCCCCGGAGCCGATGACCACGACGTCGTGAACGGTCGAATCCGCACCCTGAGCCATGAACAACCCCTTCGCGGATGAGCCGCCGGCTTCCGGCCGGCAGATGAGCTGAAAAACGAGAGGCCAAGTCTAGCCAACTCTGCTGTAGGATTCCAGCCAAACCTGTCAGACAGGTCACAGGATGCGTCGATCGCCGGCGGGCGTCGTCGCCCGTACCGCGGACACCAGCGCCGCGGCCGCCGTCGTGCGGCGCGGTACAGGAGAGCGCCATGAACGAACGGGTCCACCGCAGAGAGTTCCTCGGGCGAGCCGCGCTCGGGCTTGCCGCCCTCACGGCCGCGCGCCAGGGTGCCCTGATCGCCCAGGGACCACCGCCGCAGCCGCCGGGCATGTTCCCCTCGCTTGCGCCCTGGGCCACAGCCCGCGGCGTCGGCTGGCCCGAACAGGCGCACCTTGCGGCGCGCATCGGCTACAAGGGCATCGACTTCCCGTGGGACGGCGTGAAGAAGCTCGGCGTCGACGGCACCAACGCCCTCATGCGCGAGCTCGGCATCGTTCCCACCATCTGCAACCTGCCCGCACCGAACCCGCTCAACGGCGACGACACAGCGTTCAAGGCGCGCATGGCGACCATGGCCGACGACGCCGCCTTCAGCGCCGCCATCGGATCGCGCCGTTTCCAGCTGGTGCTGGGTGCGACGACGCCTGGCGGGATATCGAAGGACGACCGATGGAAGGTGGTCACCGGGCGGCTCGCGGCGATCTCCGAAGTATTCGCGAAGCACGACGTACGACTCAGCCTCGAGTTTCTCGGCCCGCTCCAGTTCCGAATGGGTGGCGGCGGACGCCGTGGCGGCGGTCCCGGCGACCCGGGGGCGGCGGCGGCACCGCCGGTGCCTTTCGTCTGGACGCTCGCCGAAACGCTGAAGCTCTGCGAAGCAAGTGGCCCGAACATCGGCATCACGCTCGACGCCTGGCACTGGCACCACTCGGAAGGCACGATTGCCGACATCCTTGCCACGCCGGCCGATCGCATCGTGCACGTGCACGTCTCGGACGCGCGCGAAATGCCGCCGGCCGAGGTGCGCGACAACATGCGCCTGCTGCCTGGTGAAGGGGTCATCGATCTGGTCGGCTTCTTCCAGGCGCTGCAGAAGATCGGCTGGCGGGGAGGCATCGCCTGCGAGACAATCGGCCCGCGCCTCGACGACGTGCCGCCCGAGGAACAGGCGCGCCTCGGGCTCGATGCGACGATGGCCGTCCTGAAGAGGGCCGGCGTCGCCTGATCCGCGTGCGCCTGCCGGAGGACGTGATGAAGCTCGGTGTGAACACCTACATCTGGTCGGCGGACTTCACGCCGGCCCGGTTGTCGCTGCTCGACACGATCAAGGCACACGGATTCGACGGTGTCGAATTCCCCATCTTCCGCCCGCACCTGTTCGAGGCCGCTCCGATCCGGCGGGCCTGCGAACGCCTCGGTCTCGAGCCGACGACGGTGGCTTCGCTGCTGCCCGATCTGTCGCTGATCGCCGACGATGCCGACGTCCGGCGGAAGACCGTGACGCACCTCCGCGACGCGATCAGGGTGACGGCGGATCTCGGGGCGACGCAGTTCGCGGGTCCGCTCTACGCGCCGGTCGGCTACCTTCCCGGCCGGCGTCGGACCGCTGACGAGTGGCAGCGTGCCATCGAGTGCTACCAGCAGCTCGGCGAAACGCTCGACGAGAACGGCGTGACGCTTGCGATCGAACCGCTCAACCGCTTCGAGACGTACTTCCTCAACACGGTCGCCGATGGCGTCGCGCTGTGCGAGGCGGTCGGCCATCCGCGCATCGGCCTGCTGTTCGACACGTTCCACGCGAACATCGAGGAGAAGCATCTCGGACAGGCGCTCCGCGCGGGCGGTCGCCACATCCGTCACGTGCACACGTGCGAGAACGACCGCGGCACGCCGGGAACGGGCCACATCGCGTGGAGCGACGTGTTCGCGGCGCTCCACGCCATCGGCTACGACGGATGGCTGACGATCGAAAGCTTCGGGTTCGCGCTGGGCGACCTGAGCGCCGCTGCGGCCATCTGGCGCGACATCGAGCCCGCCGGCCCCGAGTCGATCGCCTTCGACGGCATCCGCTTCCTGCGCAGCCGCATCGAAGGCTGAGGGCATCGGCGTCAGGACGCGGCCGACGATCGCCGCGTCCGCCGGTAGACCTCGACGACCTCGCCCGCCACACGCTCGCGAAGCAAGGCCGGCTCGATCACCTCCGCGCGACGGCCCAGTCCGAGAACGACGAAGCACGCGTGATCTTCGCTATCGAAGTCGATGCAGAGCTCGACGCGATCGTCGCCTCCGGCGCCGTCGGACGAAGGCTCGGCCAGCACGCGGCACCACTGACGCACACTGGCTGCCGCCGACGGCTCCAGGCGCAGCCGGGCCACGAAGCGCACCTCCTGGCGAAACCGCTCCGTCGCCTCCTTCCAGTACGCCGCGAGATCGAAGTCAGGAGGACGCCGGAACGGCTCGTCGAGAATCTCGGCCGTTTCGATGCGCGAGACGCGGTAGGTGCGATACCCGTTCGGCGTGCTCGCGGCCAGGTACCAGCTGAGGCCTTTGGCCACGAGGCCGAGCGGCCCGACCCGCCGCTCACCGGCCTCCCGTCCGGGAGGCCGGTACACCATGCGGAGCATGCGATCGCTCCACACCGCCTCCTGCACGATCGGCAGGGCCGACAGATCTTCGGCGGCGCCATACCAGGCCGTTGCATCGACATGCAGGCGGCGCCGCATCGAGTCGACGCGGTCGCGGAGCGCGGTCGGCAGCGACGCCGTCAGTTTGGTCAGCGCCCGCTCGGCCGACGCCGCGAGCGCCGAGGCCCCGACGATGCGCGGCTGTGCGAGGAGCAGCGCGCCCAGTTCGTGCTCGTCGAAACCCGGCACGCGAACGCGCCAGTTTTCGTCGAGCTGCCAGCCGCCCTGCGGACCGCGCAGGGCGAACACCGGCACGCCGGCCGCAGCGAGGGCTTCCATGTCGCGGTGGACGGTGCGCTCCGACACTTCGAGCCGCTCGGCGAGCACACGCGCCGACAGGCGGCCATGCGCCTGGAGGAGGAGAACGGCGGCGAGCAGACGGTCGGCTCTCATCGCCGGAATCGTGCCCCGCTAATCATGACAGAACGTGTCATGTATGTTCCCGCACCATGGCCCGGTTCGCCGCGGACCGACCGTGGCCATCTTCTTCCCGAGCGAGGTGCTGGATATGGCGACTGCAACGCTTCCGACATTCATTTCGACTGAAGACTTCCTCAATCACTGGCTGGGCCACCGGCGCCTGACGCGCCGCGTCATCGAGGCGTTCCCCGAGGACAAGCTCTTCACCTTCTCGATTGGCGGCATGCGCCCGTTCGCCGAACTGGCGCTCGAGCTGATCTCGATTGCCGGCGACGGCATGGAGGGCGCCGCGACCGGCGTCTGGATGACCGAAGCCGAGCGGGCCAGCCGCGAGCTGGCACGGCAGCCGCGAACGAAACAGGAGCTGCTGCGGCTGTGGGACGAGGCGACGGCGGCGATCGAATCGTGGTGGCCGAAGATCCCCACCGGGCGCTTTCAGGAGGTCGACAGGGCCTTCGGTCTGTACGAGGGGCCGATCTACTCGACGATCCTCTATTACATGGACAACGAGGTACACCACCGGGCGCAGGGCTACGTGTACCTGCGTGCGCTCGGCATCGAGCCGCCGGCGTTCTACGACCGGCGCTGACGCTTTCGCCGGAGGTAAACCCTTTCGGCGCGCGTAAGTCGCGACGCGCGCCACGGCTCTCCGTCGCAGCCAGGCACGGCACGAACGGCGGGCGCGCCGCTTGCAGTGTATGGCGGCGTGACCTTATCGCCTCGCCCCCTGCTGCTCGTCGCGTCGCTGGTCGCGCTGTCGATCAGCGTCGCGATTGTGCCCGCTCGCGCGGGTGAGTCACCGCGCGTCGACGTACCCTCCGGCGTCGCAGCGGACGACTCGCCCGTGCCCCCTTCGGCGTCGCCGGTCCGCCGCGGGCCGGCGGCGTCGGACACGACGACAGCGACACCGCAGGACCTCGACCTCGGAGATGCCGACGAGGTCCTTAGTCCGGTCGAGCCCGATGTGGTCGTCATCAATCTGCCGACCGGCATGCGGCTGCCGCGTCACGGCAGCAACTTCCGGCTGACGCACCGGTTTGCCGGAGACCTGCGGCGCGGCACGTTCGGCCAGAATGCCGCCAACCTGTTCGGCCTCGACCAGGGCGCGATCATCGGCTTCGAATTCCGGATGAACGTCGCGCCGAACCTGCAGGTCGCCGGCTTCCGGACGAACTTCGACAAGACGATCCAGATTCACGGCCTCTATGAGCTCACGCGCCAGACCGGGCGGCTGCCGGCGTCGATCTCGGTTGTCGGATCGATTGAGGGCACCGACAACTTCCAGCAGCGCTACGCGCCGGCCATCGGCGCGATCGTCTCGCATCGCGTCGCGACGCGGCTCGCGCTCTACGCGGTGCCGATGTGGGTCGGCCACACGAACGCGTCGCTCGAGCCGATCGGGCACGACCACGATCATGGCGCCGATCCGGCAGAGGACGCCGGGCCGCATGAACATCCCGCGCACGAACGCGAGAACACCGTGATGCTGGGGCTGGGCGCCAGGCTTCGCCTGACACGCACGATCTACGTCGTTGCCGAAGTTGCGCCTCGCCTCGATGGCTATCGGCCCGGCGAAGCGGAGTACGGCTTCGGCATCGAAAAGCGGGTCGGCGGCCACGCCTTCTCGCTGACGTTCACCAACTCGTTCTCGACGACCTACTCCCAGCTCGCCCGGGGCGGCAATCCCGGCAGCCTCTACATGGGATTCAACCTGGGACGGAAGTTCTACTGAGCGGCTCCCCGCTCCTCCACCAACGGCAGACAGGAGCACGCCATGACACGAGTGCTGATACCGGCTCTGATTCTCTCGACCGCGGCGATGGGCGCCGCGGCGTGCAGCGACAACGACAACCCGACCGGCCCGAGCGACGACACCATCGTCTTCCGTGCGACGTTGAGCTCAGCGAACGAAGTTCCGCCGATTACCAATGCCGAGGCAGGCGCCGGAGGCGTGGCGAACATCACGTTCCACCCGACGCGTGACGGCGGCGGCAACATCACGGGCGGTACGTTCGATTTCGAAGTCTCGCTTCAGAACTTTCCCGCGAACACCCCGCTCACGGCGGCGCACATCCACACGGGCGGCGCCGGGAGCAACGGCGGCATCGTGGTGAACACGGGACTTGCGTCCGGTCAGGTGACGCTGGCCAACGGCAGCGGCGGCTTCACGCGAACCGACGCGAGCCCCCAGTCGCCCGACATCGCGCGCCAGATTGTCGACAACCCGGCCGGCTTCTACTTCAACGTGCACACGCAGCTCAATCCGGGCGGTGCGGTGCGCGGGCAGCTGGTCCGTATCGAGTAGAGGAGCCCTGCATCGATGCCGCGGCGCATCTACGCCAGCATGCTGCTCCTCATGATGGTGTGGGCCGCCGCGGCCATCCTCCTGCCGCATCCGGACAATCCCGAACCGTCGGCGCCCGCGGCCCGCATCGATCGCCACGCGGCGATGCCGGTCGACGTCGCCGCCACACTGCGGACGTCGTGCTTCGATTGCCACTCGTTCGAGACCCACTGGCCCTGGTACACGAACGTGTTTCCCGCCTCGATGCTGCTGCGGCGGCACGTGCGCGAGGGCCGCGCTGCCATGAACCTCTCGGAATGGGCCGGCTACAGCCGCTTCGAACAGGCCGATCTGCTCGACGACATGTGCAGCGAGGCCGCGCACGGCCACATGCCGCCGCCGTCCTACCTCTGGCTGCACCGCGACGCGGCACTCGACCCTGCCGGGATCGATGCCCTCTGTGACTGGACGTCGCTCGAGGCCGAGCGACTCATGCTGTCGACGGGAGGGACGCCGTGACGCCAGGCTGGCTTCTGCGCCCCGGTTCCGTCGCGGTCGTGCTCGCTATGGCGTTTGCCGTTCCCGGCGCGCAGTCGGATGGCTGGACGATCGGGCGCGACGCGGCCGATCTCACGAATCCACTGCCCCTCACCACGGAACGCCTCGCCCGTGGCGCCGAGCTGTACCGCACGCACTGCCAGCGCTGTCACGGGCGGACCGGGCGGGGGAACGGACCGGACGCCGATCCCGACGATCCGCCGCGCGACCTCACCGATCCGAGGCGCGCCGTCCGCAATCCCGACGGCGTGCTGTTCTACAAGATCTGGTACGGCCGCCGGAATCCCCGGATGCCGGCCTTCCGGACGGAAATGTCCCCCGACGACGTCTGGACCGTCGTGCATTACGTGAAATCGCTGCGGGAGACCGCCGGCTCCCGGCAGTAAGATGCCGGCCATGCTCCGGTGGGCGCACGGATTCGTGCTCGGCGCCTGGCTGCTGGCGCTTCCGGCGGGCGCTGGAGCGCAGTCCGCGGAACCGACCGCGGAAGTCCCCCCCGCGTACCCGCCCTTCGCGGTCGGCGCGGAGATCACCGCTCTTGTCGGGCCGTCCGACCACCAGGCGTACTTCAATTACACCGGCTACGAAACGAACGCACTGCGAACCTCGCGCATCCGGCTCTTCGGTGAATGGCGAGTCGCGCCGATCGCCTCGGTCGTCGGCGAACTGCGCCTCGAAGGTGCGTCGAATCTCGACCTGCCGGCGCTATACCTGCGCCTGCAGCCGGCGGCCGGAGTGCCGCTGTCGATTCAGGCCGGCCGCATCCCCCCGCTCGTCGGCGCGTTTCCCCGCCGCGCCTACGGTCGCGACAACGCCGTCGTCGGACTCCCGCTTATGTATCAGTACCTGACCTCGCTCAGGCCCGACGCGCTGCCGCTCTCAATCGACGACGTCCTGGCGATGCGCGGACGGGGCTGGTCGCCCGGCTACCCGATCGGCGGTTCCGGCGCGGGTCCCGGCGTACCACTGGTCGACGTCTCGCGCTGGGACTCCGGTCTGCAGGCCACGTGGCGGCCGTCGAGGTTCGAGCTGTCGGCCGCCGTCACGCGCGGCTCGCCAGCGGTGCCGGTCGTCCGGGATCGAAACGACGGCGTGATGTGGTCGGCACGCGCGGCAGCCCTGCTGCCCGGCGACGTGACACTCGGCGTGTCGGGTGCGCGTGGCGAGTGGATGGAGCGCGCGGCCCTCGACTCGGCAGGGTTGCCATCCGCCACGCGCCCGACACAGACCGTCGTTGGCGTCGATACCGAGTACGGGCGCGGCCCGTGGCTCGTGCGCGGGGAAGTCCTGCACAGTCGCTTCGAGCTGCCGCTCGTCGTAACCGCACCGGCCGGTGCAGATATCTCTGCGCTTGCGGCGTTCGTGGAAGTCCGCTACCGGCCGTCTCCGCGCTGGCAGCTCGGCGCACGACTCGAGCGGCTCGACTTCAGCACCGTACAGGGTTCGGCGAGCGGCGACCGGCCAACCGCGTGGGACGCGCCCGTCAGCCGCGTCGAAGCCGCCGTCGCCTACCGCGCGGCTCGCGCGATCGACGTTCGCGCGGGCTGGCAGTACAACTGGCGCGCCGGGGGCCGCGTGCGCGAACGCGGCTACCCGGTTGTGGCCGCGCTCGTCTGGTTCTGAGCCATGCCGTCCATTGTCCGACTGCTGCTCGTGCCCGGCCTCGTCGCGCTGCTTCTGCCGCCGGGTGGATCTGCCGGCGCGCCTGCCGCCCAGGCTGGCGGCCGGATCCAGGGCCGCGTGACTGTCCCCGCTGCGCCGGCGATGCCGCCGCGTCCGGCGGTGGCCGATCTCGGCGCGCCGCGTCATCCTCCGGTCGACCGCAGCCGCGTTGTCGTGTACCTCGAGTCGGCGCCCCGCGGGGCCTTCGCCGATCTGCGGCCGCGCCGCGCGCGCATGGACCAGCGCGACCAGCAGTTCGTGCCGCGCCTGCTCGCCGTCCCGGCAGGAACGGTTGTCGATTTCCCGAACAACGACACGACGTTCCACAACGTCTTCTCGCTCTCGCGCGTGCGCACGTTCGATCTCGGCCGGTTCGCACCGGGCCGCACCGGCTCGGTCCGCTTCGATCGGCCGGGCATCGTGCCGGTCTTCTGTGACATCCACGCGCACATGAGCGCGTACATCCTGGTCTTCAGTCACCCGTACTTCGCCGAATCGGACGCCGAGGGACGCTACACCATGGACGACGTGCCCCCGGGGCGCTACATGCTGGCGGTGTGGAGCGAGCTTGGCAGCGCCCCCTCGCAGCCGGTGCAGGTGCGCTCCGGCGAGGCCGTCGAGATCAACTTCCACGTCGAGCGCGGACCATGACGCTGCTGTCGTCGCTCACCAACCGGATCTTCCTCGCCTGCGCGCTGCTCGTGGCGATCTCGACCGGCATCACGATCGTCCTGCTCAACGTGTCGGTTTCGCGCCGCGCCGAGGAGAACCTGCGCGCGGGACTCGCCGAAGCCGCGTCACTCGTCGACCAGTACAACCGCACGCGCTTCGCCGACTTCGTCGTGAAGGCGCAGCTGATTGCCGGCCTGCCTATCCTGATGGGCGCCACGGCGACCGGCGACCGCGCCACCGTCCAGCCCATTGCCGAGGAGTACCAGGCGCGCATCGGCGCCGACCTGTTCGTTGTCGTCGGACGCGGCCCGCGACTGCTGGCGCGCGCCGGGCGCGTGCAGCCGGCCGACGATGTGCTGGGCGACCTGCTCGCGGCCTGCCTTGAAAGCCCCGACGGCACGACATTCACGCGCCTGCCCGGCGGACTGCTGCACGTCGCGGCCATTCCCATCGAGGCCGAGCTCGGCACGCTGCTCGTCGGCGCCAGCCTCGATCGCGACGCGGCCGAAGCGATCCGCGCGGTGACGAGCAGTGAAATCGTCTTCCTGAGCGGCACGACGATCGCCGCCTCGTCGCTCGATCCGCTCCGGACCGCCGCGCTGGCCGGGTCGAACGCCATCGCGCGCCGCGGGACGTTCACCGTGACGCTCGGCAGCGAAGAGTTCATCGGCCGCACGCAGCCACTGGGCGACGGGCCGATCGGTCCGGTCGCACTCGTGCTCCGTTCACGCACCGAGCACCTGCAGTTTCTCTCGACGCTGCGATGGCAGATCGCCATGATCGGCCTTGCGGCGATCGCCGGCGCCACGCTGTTCGGCTACCTGATCGCGCGCACCGTCACGCGTCCGCTGCGCGCGCTGACGCGCACGATGGCCGAAATGGCGGCGACCGGCGACCTGACGCGCGCCCGCCCGGCGCCGGGTCGATGGGACGACGAAGACGTGAGGCTGGTCGCCACGACGTTCGACCGGTTGACGGGGGCACTCGAGCAGTTCCAGCGGGAGGCGGCGCTGCGCGAGCGGCTGTCGTCGCTCGGGCGGCTTTCGGCCGCCATGGCGCACGAAATCCGCAACCCGCTGATGATCATCAAGTCGATCGTCCGCTCGCTGCGCCGCAATCCGTCCGATGATGTCGCGGAGGCGGCGGCCAGCCTCGACGAGGAAGTCGCGCGGCTCAATCGGGTGGTGACCGACGTGCTCGACTTCACCCGTCCGGTCGACATCAGGCTCGAGGCGGCCGACCTTGGAGCCATCTGCCGCACGTCGGTTCAGGCGGCCGGTGCGATCGCCGACGCCGCGCCGGTACACCTCGATCTGCCGCCCGGACCGCTGCCCTGCGTTACCGATCCCGAACGGCTGCGCGCTGTGCTCGTCAACGTGCTCGGCAACGCGCAGCACGCCGTGCGCGACCTTCCAGCCGCCGGCGGCGACGCCCCTGTCACCCTTCGCGTGGAGCGGATGGAGCCATCCGGCTGGCGCCTCGAAGTGCGCGACCGGGGCATCGGCATCGACCCGGCCGACCTGCCGGGCATTTTCGAACCGTTCTTCACGCGCCGGCCGGGCGGGTCCGGACTCGGCCTGGCGATCGCGCGGAACATCGTGGAGGCGCTCGGCGGGACGATCGCGGCGGCAAGCGAACCGCATCGCGGCACGGTCATCACCATCGAGCTGCCCGACCGTACGCTGCCGACGGAGGGACGTCCGTGACCCGGGGCTCAGTACTCGTCGTCGACGACGAAGCGAAGATCAGGCAGGCGCTGACGAAAGCGCTGCGCGACGAAGGCCACGAGGCGGTGGCCTGCGGTGATGCCGCCGAGGCCCTGCAGCTGCTCGGCCAGCGGCCGTTCGACCTGGTCGTCATCGACAACCTGATGCCGGGCAGGAGCGGCATCGACATGATCCGCGAGATCGTCGCGACGACGCCGGCCGGCGAGCGCCCGCAGATCGTGATGATGACCGCCTACGCGACGATCGACAGCGCGATCGAAGCGATGAAGCTCGGTGCACTCGACTACCTGCAGAAGCCGTTCGAGATTGACGAGTTCCTCGTCGTCGCCGCACGCGCGATCGAGCACGGGCGCCTGCGAACGCATCACGCGTATCTCATCACCGAGCGCGACGAACGCTTCGACCACTACGGCATCGTCGGGCGAAGCCGGGCGATCGAGGAGGTGGTGCGGCGCGCGCGCATGGTGGCGCAGTCGCGCAGCACGGTGCTCATCACGGGAGAGACCGGCACGGGCAAGGAGCTGGTCGCGCGCGCGATCCACGACTGGAGCGCGCAGCGCGAGCAGCCGCTCGTCCGCGTCAACTGCGCCGCCCTGCCCGAGTCGCTGATCGAATCGGAGCTGTTCGGCCACGTGCGCGGCGCCTTCACGGGCGCCGTCGGCAACAAGAAGGGGCGCTTCGCCCTGGCCGACGGCGGAACGATCTTCCTCGACGAGATCGGCGCCGTCAGTCCGGCCGTCCAGCCCAAGCTGCTGCGCGTACTGCAGGAGCGCGAGTTCGAGCCGCTCGGTTCCGAGCGCACGATCCAGGTCGACGTCCGGGTAATCGCGGCCACCAACCGCGACCTGCGGCAGCTGGTGGCCGAGGGGCGGTTCCAGGAGGACCTGTACTACCGCCTCAACGTGATCCCGATCGTGATGCCGCCGCTCCGGGAGCGGCGCGAGGACATTCCGATGCTCGTCGAGCACTTTATCCGCCGGCATGCCCGGAGGGCGGGCCGACAGCTCGACGGCATCGAGCCGGAGGCCATGACGCTGCTGACCGAGGCGCCGTGGCCGGGTAACGTCCGCGAACTCGAGAACACGATCGAACGGGCCGTCGTGCTGGCGTCGGGCCCGGTCATCCGCGTGGCCGACATCACGCTGGTCAGCGCCGCCTCGCCGGGCCCGCAGCCCCTGCCGTCGCTCAACCTCAAGCAGAACCTCGACTGGGTCGAGCGCGAGACCGTCCGCCGGGCGCTCGACGCGGCCCTCGGTGTCAAGAAGGACGCCGCCGAGCTGATGGGGATCAGCCAGCGGGCCATGAGCTACTACCTGGCCAAGCACCGACTGCTGGACGACCCCGAGCGACCATAAGCATTAGTGATTCAGATTCAATCATTATTGCGTTGCGAAATAGACACCCCTTGGCTATAACAGGGGAACCAGTTCGGCTCTTCTTGAAGAGACAGGGGCCGCCCGGCCCGGAGATTCCAGCTGCATGAACGATCAGGGGCAGACGCCAACGGAGGCAGGCCAGCGCAGTGACCTGCTGGTGAGAGGGCCGCATCGCGCCGCCGCCCGGGCCATGCTGAAGGCGGTCGGCTTCACCGATGACGACCTGCGCCGCCCGCTGATCGGGATTGCGAACACGTGGATCGAGATCGGGCCGTGCAACTACCACCTGCGTGAGCTGGCCGAGCACGTCCGGCAGGGGATCCGCGAGGCCGGCGGCACACCGCTCGAGTTCAACACCGTCTCGATTTCCGACGGCATCACGATGGGGACGCCCGGCATGCGGATGTCGCTCATCAGCCGGGAACTGATCGCCGACTCCATCGAGATGGTGGTTGACGGCAACCAGCTCGACGGCGTGGTGGCGCTGGTCGGCTGCGACAAGACCATCCCGGGCGCGGCCATGGCGCTGGCGCGCGTGAACGTGCCCGGCGTCATTCTCTATGGCGGCTCGATCGCCCCCGGGCACTACCAGGGGCGCGACCTGACCATTCAGGATGTGTTCGAGGCGGTCGGGGCCGAGGCGGCGGGCCGGATCACGACCGAGCAGCGCTGTGCCATCGAGGATCGCGCCTGTCCGGGCGCCGGCGCCTGCGGCGGCCAGTTCACGGCCAACACGATGGCCGGCGTCTGTGAGTTCCTGGGCCTGTCGCCGATGGGCAGCAACAGCGTGCCGGCGACCGACCCGACCAAGGCGGGCGTGGCGCGGGCGGCCGGCTCGCTCGCGGTCGACCTGGTGCGGCGGGGCCTCAGGCCGCGCGACATCCTGACGCTCGATGCATTCGAGAACGCCATCGCCTCGGTGGCTGCAACCGGCGGGTCGACCAACGCCGTGCTGCACCTGCTGGCGATTGCCCGTGAGGCCGGGGTGCCGCTCGACCTCGAGGCCTTCAACCGCATCAGCGCGGCGGTGCCCTGGCTGGCCGATCTGAAGCCGGCCGGCCGCTACGTGGCGGTCGACATGCACCGCGCCGGCGGCAACGCGGTCGTGGCCGCGCGGCTGCTCGAGCACGGCATCCTGAAGAAGGACGCCATCACGGTCACCGGCAGAACGCTGGGTGAGCTGGCGGCGGCGGCCGTCGAGCCGAAAGATCAACCGGTGATCCGGCCACTCGACTCACCCCTGGCACCGACCGGCGGACTGGTCATACTGAAGGGGAGCCTCGCGCCCGAAGGCGCCGTCATGAAGGTCGCGGGCCACACCCGGCACATGCACCGCGGACCCGCCCGCGTCTTCGAAGGCGAGGAGGACGCGTTTGCCGCCGTCCAGAGCGGCCGCATCCGGCCCGGCGACGTCGTCGTGATCCGCAACGAGGGGCCGAAGGGCGGCCCCGGCATGCGCGAGATGCTCGCCGTGACCGGCGCCATCATGGGAGCCGGTCTGGGCGACAGCGTCGCGCTGGTCACCGACGGCCGCTTCTCGGGCGCCACCCACGGCTACATGGTCGGCCACGTCGCGCCGGAGGCCGTCGTCGGCGGCCCGATCGCGCTCGTGCGCGACGGCGACACGATCGTCATCGACGAGAAGGCCTGCCGGCTCGATCTCGAAGTCCAGGCCGACGAGCTCGACGCCCGCCGACGCGGGTGGACGCCGCCGCGCCCGAAGGTCGCGCGGGGCGTCATGGCCAAGTACGCCGCGCTCGTCTCGTCGGCAGCCGCCGGCGCGGTGACGGCAGGAGAGTAGGAACGGAGTGAGTATATGGAACGCCTGACTGGTGCAGAGATTCTCTGGGACTGCCTCGTGCGTGAAGGGGTGACCGACGTGTTCGGCTACCCCGGCGGCGCGATCCTGCCGTCCTACGACGCGATGCTGAAGTACCCGATCCGGCACGTGCTGGTCAGGCACGAGCAGGGCGCCACGCACATGGCCGACGGCTATGCGCGCGCCTCGGGCCGCGTCGGCGTCGCCATTGCCACGAGCGGTCCAGGCGCCACCAACATGGTCACCGGCATCGCCACGGCCATGATGGACTCGGTCCCGATCGTCTGCATCACGGGACAGGTCGGCAGCAAGCTGATCGGCACCGACGCCTTCCAGGAAACCGACATCACCGGCATCACGCTGCCCGTCACCAAGCACAACTACCTCGTGACGCGAGCCGACGAGGTGGCCCCGACCATCCGCGAGGCATTTCTCGTGGCCAGGTCGGGCCGGCCGGGCCCGGTGCTCATCGACATCACGAAGGATGCCCAGCAGTCGTCGTGCCTGTACGACTGGGACGCGGCCGCTCCCTCCGAGTCGGTCGTCCGCGCCGGTACGCCGCCGACCGACACGAGCCTGCGCCAGGCACTCGAGCTGATCCGTCAGGCCGAGCGGCCGCTCGTGCTCGCCGGCCACGGCATCCTGCTCGCCGAAGCGACCGAGGAATTCCGTCAGTTCGTCGACACGACCGGCATTCCGGTGGCCGTCACGCTGCTCGGCATCGGCGCGCTGCCCGCCTCGCACCCGTCGAATCTCGGGATGATGGGCATGCACGGCGAGGCGTGGGTCAACACCGCCATCCAGGAAGCCGACCTGCTCATCGCGCTCGGCATGCGGTTCGACGACCGCGTCACGGGCAACCTGAAGACCTACGCCGTCAACGCGAAGAAGATCCATGTCGACATCGATCCGGCCGAGATCGGCAAGAACGTCCCGGTCGACGTCGGCATCGCGTCGGACCTCCGCGACGTGCTGCGCGCCTGGCAGCCCTCGCTCGGGCGCCTGCAGCTCGGCGGCTGGTACGACCGCATCACCGAGCTGAAGGGCGACTCGGCCGTGCGCGACATCCAGAACATGCCCGACGACGGGCACCTGTATGCGGCGCACGTCATCCACGATATCTGGCGGGTCACTGAGGGCCGCGCGATCGTCGTGACCGACGTCGGCCAGCACCAGATGTGGGAGGCGCAGTACTACCGCCACGAGCAGCCGCGCTCGCTCATCACGTCGGGCGGCCTCGGCACGATGGGCTTCGCGCTGCCGGCGGCCATCGGCGCCAAGATCGCCTGCCCCGACGCCGAGGTCTGGGTCGTCGTCGGCGACGGCGGCTTCCAGATGACGATGTGCGAGCTGGCGACGATCGCGCAGGAGAACGTGAAGATCAACATCGCGATCATCAACAACGGCTACCTCGGCATGGTCCGGCAGTGGCAGGAGTTCTTCTACGACCGCCGGTATGCGGCCACGCCGCTGCTGAGCCCCGATTTCGTCAAGCTGGCGCAGGCCTTCGGCATCGAGGCGCACCGCGTCGAGGCGCGTCGCGACGTCGTGCCGACGGTCGAGGCCGCCCGGCGGCATCCGGGCACGGTGCTGCTCGACTTCCGCGTCGAGCAGGAGGACTCGGTGTTCCCGATGGTGCCCGCCGGCGCCGATCTGCACCGGATGATTCGCCGGCCGACGCCGCTGGCCGAGACGGGCGCGGACAGATAGGCCGGCAGCGTTCTACGGAGCCATCATCATGCTGATTACGTACGTCGTTCACGTGGAAGACAAGCCCGGGGTGCTCAACCGGGTGGCGTCGCTCGTCCGCCGGCGCGGCTACAACATCGAGTCGCTCACGGTCGGCCATACCGACACGCCCGGCATCTCGCGCATCACGCTCGTCGTCGACGCCGACCCGTCGGCGGCGGCGCGTATCGAGGCGAACCTCTACAAGCTCGTCCACGTGCGGCGGGTCGAGAACGTCACGGCGCTGCCGACCGTCTACCGCTACCTCGCGCTGATCAAGGTGACCGCCACGGTCGAGACGCGCACCCAGATCATGCAGATCGTCGACGTTTTCCGCGCCCGCGTCGTCGACGTCGCGACCGACTCGCTGATGATCGAAGTCACGGGCACCGACGACAAGATCGACGGCCTGCTCGAGATTCTGCGTCCCTTCGGCCTGCTCGAGGTCGCCCGGACGGGCCAGCTGGCCATGACGCGCGGCAACCTCCCGCGCGCGGCCTCGACGGAGCGCCAGGCTCCGGAAGCCGAGCCGGTCGACGCGGCGATCTCGTTTTCTGTGTAAGATTTCTCGTTCGGCCGCCGCAGCCCCGGTGCGTCACCTGACGCGGAGGGGCCGCGTGCGGCCCCGATCCGATCATGTTCGTTTTCCGAGGAGCCCATGGCGAAGATCTATTACGACCGCGACGCTGACCTGTCCCTGATTCGCGCCCGCAAGGTGGCCGTGCTCGGCTACGGCTCCCAGGGCCATGCGCACGCCCTGAACCTGCGCGACAGCGGCGTCACGGTGCGCGTCGGCCTGCACGAGGGCAGCAAGTCCCGCGCCACGGCCGAGAAGGACGGGCTCGAGGTCATGACGCCCGCCGAGGCGTCGAGGTGGGCCGACGTGATCATGGTGCTCGTGCCCGACACGACGGCAGCCACGCTTTACAGGGAAGCCATCGCGCCGAACCTCACGGCGGGCAAGATGCTCATGCTGGCCCACGGGTTCAACATCCGGTTCGGCACCATCGTTCCGCCGAAGGACGTCGACGTGACGATGATCGCCCCGAAGTCGCCCGGCCACCGGGTGCGCGAGCTCTACGTCGAGGGCGGCGGCACGCCGGCGCTCGTTGCCGTGCACCAGGACGCGTCGGGTCAGGCGCTCGCCCTGGCGCTGTCGTACGGCAGCGCGATCGGCGTCGGCCGCGCCGGCATCGTCGAGACGACGTTCACCGAAGAGACCGAGACCGACCTGTTCGGCGAGCAGGCCGTGCTCTGCGGCGGCACGAGCGCGCTCGTCAAGGCGGGCTTCGAAACGCTCGTCGAGGCCGGCTTCCAGCCCGAAATCGCGTACTTCGAGTGCCTGCACGAGCTGAAGCTCATCGTCGACCTGATGTACCGCGGCGGCCTGAACTACATGCGCTACTCGGTGAGCGACACGGCCGAGTGGGGCGACTACGTGGCCGGCCCGCGGATCGTCACGGACGAGACGCGCAAGGCGATGAAGCAGCTGCTCGCCGAGATTCAGGACGGCACGTTCGCGAAGAACTGGATCGCCGAGCACGAGGCGGGCCGGCCCAACTTCAACCGGATCCGCCGCGAGGAGCAGGAACAGCTGCTCGAGAAGGTGGGGGCCGAGCTGCGGCAGATGATGCCGTTCGTCAATCCGGTCACGCCGCCGAAGGCCGGTCAGTAATCCCGCCCGGGCGCCGCGCCGCCGCGCGGCGCCCGTCGCGTTACCATGGCCCGCCGACAGGCAGGCCGGCGGGCCGGCAGGGAGTCAGCGTGTACAACATCCTCATCCTCAACAACATTGCCCGTGCCGGTCTGTCCCGGCTGCCGGCCGATCGCTATCACGTCGGTACCGACGTAAAGGACCCCGACGCCATCCTCGTCCGCTCGGCCAACATGCACGCGCTCGACATTCCGCCGTCGCTCAAGGCCGTCGGCCGCGCCGGCGCCGGCGTCAACAACATTCCCGTCGCGAAGATGAGCGCGCGCGGCATCCCGGTCTTCAACGCGCCGGGCGCCAATGCCAACGCGGTCAAGGAACTGGTCATTGCCGGCCTGATCGTCGCCTGCCGGCAGCTCTGCCAGGCCTGGGACTTTGCGCGCAACCTCGAAGGGTCCGACGAGGAGATCGGCAAGGCCGTCGAGGCGGGCAAGAAGAACTTCAACGGATTCGAGCTGCCCGGCCGCACCCTCGGCGTGATCGGCCTCGGCGCCATCGGCCGTCTGGTGGCCAACGCCGGCGTCGCGCTCGGCATGAACGTGATCGGCTACGACCCCGGCCTGACGGTCGAGGGTGCCTGGGCGCTGTCGTCGAGCGTGCGCCAGGCGCGGTCGCTCGACGAGGTCTTCACGCGTGCCGATTTCCTCACCGTGCACGTGCCGCTCGTCGACGCCACGCGGCACCTGGTCAACGCCGAACGCCTGGCCTCGATGCGCCGCGGCGCCATCGTCCTGAACTTCGCCCGCGAGGGCATCGTCGACGATCAGGCCGTGGTCGACGCGATCGATGCCGGACACATTCACGGCTACGTCTGCGACTTCCCGACCAACACCACGAAGAACCACCCGCGGTGCGTCACGCTGCCCCATCTCGGCGCCTCGACGATTGAAGCCGAGGAAAACTGCGCGGTGATGGTCGCCGATCAGGTGCGCGACTTCCTCGAGAACGGCAACATCCGCAACGCCGTGAACTTTCCCGAGGTCGTCGTGCCGCGGCGCACGCCCTACCGCTTCATCTGCGCGAACGCCAACGTGCCCAGCATGCTGGGCCAGATTTCGGACGCGTTCGGGCAGGCCGGCATCAACATCAACGAGATGGTCAACTCGTCGAAGGGCGACCTGGCCTATACGCTGGTCGACCTCGACGCACCGGTGCCGAAGGACGTGGTCGAACAGATCGCGGCCATCAAGGGCGTCGTCATGACGCGCCTGCTCGACGAGCCGCGCTAGACCACCGGGCCCCACGGGAGGCGGCGGCGGGCCGGCCCGGCCTCAGCGGTTCATCATGAACGTCGCCGTCGCCTCGAAGAAGGCGCGCAGGATGCGGTCGGACTCGGCCGGCAGCCGCGCCTCGTCGAGCGCGCGCGTCATCAGCTGCACCCAGCGATCGCGGGCACGCTGGTCGATCGGATACGGCGCATGGCGCATCCGCAGCCGCGGATGCCCGCGCCGTTCGATGTAGCGCGGCGGCCCGCCGAACCGTCCCACCAGAAAGTCCCGCAGCCGCTCCTCGGCGCCCTCCAGGTCGTCGGCCGGATACATCGGCCCGAGAACGTCGTCGTCTGGCACCTGCGCGTAGAACGCGCGGACGAGCCGGGCGAAGCCTTCCTCGCCGATCTGACGGAAGACCAGCGTCTCGTCGATCTCTGTCACGCCCCGGCCTGCACGTCGCGAAGCGCCGCGATCACGTCCTCGACCGGCGGCTGCTCGTCCATCCGGTACTTCGCCGCCCAGCGGACGATACCCTGCTTGTCGACCACGAAGACGGCCCGCTCGGCGAGGCCGCCGTGACCCATGACGCCATAGGCCGTGGCAACGGCGCCCTGCGGATGGAAGTCACTGAGCATCTGCACGTGGACCCCGAGCGACTCGGCCCACGCCCGCTTCGCCGGCCCGGGATCGGTGCTGAGGACCAGCACTTCGGCGTCGAGCCCGTCGAGCTGCGGACGCTCGCGTTCGTACGCCTGCACCTGGACCGAACAGACGGGCGTGAACGCCAGCGGGTGGAAGGCCACGACGACGTTGCGGCGGCCGCGGAAGTCGGAGAGCCGGACCGTCTCGCGAGCCTGGTTGGGAAGTGCGAAATCCGGAGCAGGAGAACCTGGAGTAATCACGGCATCAACGTATCATTTCCGCACTCCCACGACACCGGTCGCGCGCCGGGACGAGCCGTTTCCGCCGACCGGGTGACGCTGCCCTGGCGGTCGGGCCTGCGGGGGTGTCGGCCGCGTGATAACGTGATCGTTCACATGAGACCGCGAGGCCTCCCGGGACTGCTGCTGCTGGCCGCCGTCGTTCTGTTCGTGCTGCCGTCGGCGGTCCGGTACTACACCGACTGGCTCTGGTTCCAGGAAGTCGGCTATACGAGCGTCTTCCTGCGGACGTTGAACGCGCAGGCCGTCGTCTTCCTGATCTCGTTCACGGTCTCGTACCTCTTTCTGCTGCTGAACCTGCGGGCCGCGCAGTCCAGCTCGACGCCGCCCCGGCCGCGGATCGTGATCGGCCGCGGTGGTGACGGCCGGCCGATCGCGCTCGACACCAACCGGGCGGTCAGCATGGCCATGCCCGTGGCGGTCATCGTCTCGGGCGTGCTCGCGCTGGTCAACGCGGGCCAGTGGCTCACCTGGCTCAGCTACCTGCACGCCACGCCGTTCGGGGTCGAGGACCCGCTCTTCGGGCGCGACGTTGCCTACTACGTGTTCGAGCTGCCGGTCTACCAGATCGTCCGGCGTCAGCTGCTGCTGATCACCGTCATCGCGCTGATCGGCTGCGCGCTGCTCTATGTCTTCTCGGGCAGCTTCGTGATCGAGTCGACGCCGGGCCTCGGCAGCTGGCCGCGGCTCCGCCTGATCCCGAAGGCGCGGCGCCACCTGTCGCTGCTCATGGCGTTCGTGCTCGCGCTGCTCGCCTGGGGCGCGTGGCTCGAGATACCGGGCACGCTGCTCTCGCCGAGCGACGCGCGCGTCGCCTTCGGCGCGTCGTACGCCGACGTTTACGCGCGGATCCCGTTCCTGTGGGCGGCCGTCGCCGTGCTCGTCGCCGGCGCCGGGCTGTCGATCTGGCACGGCTTCGGGCGACGCGGCTGGCCGCTGCCGCTGGCCATCGCGGCCTATTTCGTCGTGACGCTGGCCGGCGGCCTGTACGCGGGCGCGATCCAGCGCCTGGTCGTCACGCCTAACGAGCAGGAAAAGGAGCGGCCGTTCATCGAGCACAACATCGCGCTGACCCGGCAGGCCTACGCCCTCGAGCGGGTCGAAGAGCGCAACCTGTCGGGCGACGCCGAGCTGACGGCCGAGGACATCATCGCCAACGCCGAGACGATCGAGAACGTCCGGCTCTGGGATCACGATCAGCTCCTGCAGACGTTCGGCCAGATCCAGGTCATCCGGACCTATTACGACTTCCGGAACATCGACAACGACCGCTACACGATCGACGGCAAATACCGGCAGGTGATGCTGTCGCTGCGCGAGCTCAACACGCAGAACATGCCGAACCGCTCGTGGGTGAACGAGCGGCTCGTCTTCACGCACGGCTACGGCCTCACGCTCGGCCCGGTCAACCAGGTCACGACCGAAGGCCTGCCCGTTCTGTTCATCCGCGACCTGCCGCCGGTCTCGACGGTCGACCTGCCGGTGACGCAGCCGAGTATCTACTACGGGGAACTGTCGAGCGACTACGTGCTGGTGCGCACGCGGCAGCCCGAGTTCCACTATCCGCGCGGCGACGACAACGAAACGACGTACTACGAGGGGAGCGGCGGCGTGCCGGTGGGGTCGCTGCTGCGCCGGCTGCTCTTCGCGATCCGGTTCGCCAGCACCGACATCCTGGTGACGAACCAGCTCACCTCCGAGAGCCGCATCCTGTACTACCGGAACATCGTCGATCGCGTGCGACAGATCGCGCCGTTCCTGGCGCTCGATGCCGACCCGTACCCGGTGGTCGCCGACGGCCGCATCGTCTGGATGCAGGACGCGTACACGACGTCGCGGAACTATCCGTACGCGACGCGCAACGCGATGCCCGGCCCGCTCAACGGCATCAACTACATCCGCAACTCGGTCAAGATCACGATCGATGCCTTCGACGGCACGGTGCGGTTCTACCTGGCCGAGCCCGACGACCCGATCGCGCAGACGCTCTCGCACATCTTCCCCGGCGTGCTGCGGCCGCTCGACGAGATGCCGGCCGCCCTGCGCTCGCACATCCGCTATCCGGAGGACATCTTCCTGATCCAGGCGGAGAAGTACGCGACGTACCACATGACGAACCCGCAGGTCTTCTACAACAACGAAGACGAGTGGCGGCGTCCGGTCCTCGAGAGCGGCAGCGGCCAGAACCAGCGGTCGTCGCTCATGTCGCCGTACTACACGATCATGAAGCTGCCCGGCAGCAGCCGCGCCGAGTTCATCCAGATGCTGCCGTTCACGCCGCGCGCACGCGACAACCTTGCCGCGTGGATGGTCGCGCGCAGCGACGGCGAGAACTACGGCCGGCTGCTGGTTTTCCAGTTCCCGAAGCAGAAGATCATCTACGGCCCGGCGCAGATCGTCGCGCGCATCAACCAGGACCCGGTCATCTCGCCGCAGATCACGCTGTGGAGTCAGCAGGGCGTGCAGGTCATCCAGGGCACGCTGCTCGTGATTCCCATCCAGGAATCGCTGCTCTACGTCCGCCCGCTTTACCTGCGCTCGCAGCAGGGACGGATTCCCGAGCTGAAGCAGGTGATCGTCGCGTACCAGAACCGGATCGTGATGGCCGAGACGCTGGTGGCTGCGCTCGGGCGGATTTTCGGGCCGGCCGTCACGCAGGCACTCGCCCCCGATCAGCTGTCGGCGTCGGCGACCTCGGTCGTCGAGACGCGCCCGCCGTCGGAAGACGAGCTCGAGGTGCTCGAGGCGCCCGAGGGACTGGATCTGCCGCGCCTGCCGCCTGCCCCGCCGCCGGTGCCGCCGTCGCTGCGCGAGCTGGCCGCCGAGGCCCAGCGGCACCTCGAGGCGGCGCAGGCTGCCCAGCGCGCGGGCGACTGGGCCGCCTACGGCGAGGCGCTGAAGCGTCTCGAGGACGCCATCGCCCGCATGCAGAACGTCGAACCATGAACGGAACGGGATCGCGCACGGGCGACGCGGTCAAGGAGCGCGTCAGACCCGAAGAAAGGGAGCCGCCGCTCTACAAAGTGCTGCTGCTCAACGACGACTACACGACGATGGATTTCGTCGTGCACGTGCTCGAGACGGTCTTCCAGAAGTCGCCGGCCGAGGCCTACCGCATCATGATGCACGTCCACGTCCACGGCCGCGGCCTGGCCGGCATCTACCCGTGGGAGGTCGCCGAAACCAAGGTCGAGACGGTCATCCGGATGGCCCGCGAGGCCGGATTCCCCCTGAAGGCGGTCGCCGAGGAGGCCTGAACGGACGCCGGCGGGTGTCTATAATCGAAGTGTGTTCTCCGCCTCGCTCGAAATCGTCCTGACCGTCGCCTATCGTGAAGCAGTCTCGCGTCGGCACGCCTACCTGACGCTGGAGCACCTGCTCTTCGCGCTCGCGCACGACCAGGAAGGCGAGCGCATCCTGCAGGGTTGCGGCGTCGACCTCATCCGCCTGCGCCGTGACCTGAACGAGTACCTGGACGAGATGGTCGAGAAGGTCCGTCGCGGCCAGGAGCGGGAGCCCGAGCAGACCGCGGCATTCCGCCGCGTCCTCCAGACGGCCGTTCTGCATGTCCAGAGCGCGCAGCGCCCTGAAGTCCGCGCCGGCGACATCCTCGCGGCGATGATGCAGCAGCCCCGATCGCATGCGGCCCGGCTGCTCGAAGGTCAGGGCGTCACCCGGCTCGACATTCTCGAGTTCATCTCGCACGGCGTCACGCGCGCCCCGCTCGTCCCCCACTCCGACAACGAGGACGGTGGCGAGCGGCAGGCGCGCGCCGGTTCCGGCGACGAAGGTCCCGCAGCGGCGCGCGATCCGCTGGCCGCCTACTGCATCAACCTCACCGAGCTGGCGCGCAAGGGGATGCTCGACCCGCTCATCGGCCGCACCGCGGAACTGCAGCGCACGATCGAGGTCCTCTGCCGTCGGCGCAAGAACAATCCGGTCTTCGTCGGCGATGCCGGCGTGGGCAAGACGGCCATGGCCGAAGGGCTCGCCCAGCGCCTGCTCGACGACGACGTGCCCGAGGTGCTGAAGGACGCCGAGATCTTCTCGCTCGACACGAGTGCACTGCTGGCCGGCACGCGCTTCCGCGGCGACTTCGAGGAGCGGTTCAAGGCGGTCGTCAACGCGCTGGCCGCCCGCCCCCGACCGATTCTCTTCATCGACGAGATCCACTCGACGGTCGGCGCCGGGGCGACAACCGGCGGGACGATGGATCTGGCCACGATGATCAAGCCGATCCTGACCACCGGCCAGCTCCGCGTCATCGGCTCGACCACGACCGAAGAGTTCAAGCAGATCGAGAAGGATCGCGCGCTGGCGCGCCGGCTCCAGCGCATCGCGATCGAAGAGCCGTCGATCGAGGACACTGTCGGCATCCTGCGCGGCCTCAAGCAGCGCTACGAGGAGTACCACCAGCTCACCTACACCGACTCGGCGCTCGAGGCGGCCGCGCGACTCGCCGCGCGGCACCTGCGCGACTTCAGGCTGCCCGACAGCGCCATCGACGTCATCGACGAAGCCGGCGCCGTCATGCGGCTCCGGCAGGCGTCCGGTGCGGCCGCGCCGTCGCAGGCGCTCGTTCCCGTCGACGCCACGGCGGCCGACGCCACCGCGCGTCCCGCCGACGCCGACGTCGCGGAAGCTGACGCTGCACCGCCTCGTCCGGTGGTCGACGTCGCCGACATCGAAGCCGTCGTGGCCCGGATGGCGAGGATTCCGGCCAAACAGGCCACGGCTTCCGATCGCGAACGGCTGCGCACGCTCGAAGAGTCGCTCAACCGCGTCGTCTTCGGCCAGGAAGAGGCGGTGCGCCTCGTCGCCCAGGCGATCAAGCGCTCGCGCGCGGGCCTGGCGCTGCCCGACCGTCCGGCCGGCTGCTTCCTGTTTACCGGCCCGACCGGCGTCGGCAAGACGGAGCTGGCCAGGCAGCTGGCGCTGCTGCTCGGCAACGAGTTCATCCGCTTCGACATGAGCGAGTACATGGAGAAGCACGCCGTGGCACGGCTCATCGGCGCACCGCCGGGATACGTCGGCTTCGAGCAGGGCGGCCAGCTCGTCGATGCGGTCCGCAACCATCCCTACAGCGTGGTGCTGCTCGACGAGATCGAGAAGGCGCATCCCGACATCTTCAACATCCTGCTGCAGGTGATGGATCACGCCACGCTCACCGACAACAGCGGGCGCAAGGCGGACTTCCGCAACACGGTGCTGATCCTCACGTCGAACGCCGGCTCGCGCGAGATGAGCACGCGGTCGATCGGCTTCGTCGACGACGACAGCGAAGGCGGCAGCGAGAGCCTGCGGCGCGCGGCGGCCGGCCGGTCGAAGGCGGCCATCGAGCGGATGTTCTCGCCCGAGTTCCGCAATCGTCTCGACGCCATCGTGACGTTCGACAACCTCAGTCCTTATGTGATGGAGACGATCGTCGACAAGTTCATCCTGCAGCTCGAGTCGCAGCTGAGCGAGCGCAGGGTCGCCATCACGCTCACGCCGGCCGCCCGCACCTGGCTCGCCCGGAAGGGGTACGATCCGGTCTACGGCGCCCGCCCCCTCGCACGCGTCGTCCAGCGCGAGGTGAGGGATCGGCTGACCGACGAGATCCTCTTCGGCCGGCTCGAGCACGGCGGTACCGTCACGATCGACGAGGCCGACGACGCGCTCACGTTCGCGTTCGAACCGAGGACGGTGGACGCGTAATCTGCCGGTCCCCGACGATCGGGACGACCGGTCCGGACCGCGCCGGGATCGCCCGGTCGCAGTCTCTGTACTTTCGGTGAATGGTCGAGGGCCGGCTTCGTGCCGGCCCTCGGTGCGAATCGGCGGATATGGCAGACGAAATCAAGGTGAACGATCGCCGCTGGTGGGTGCGCGGCGAGAGCGCGCCTGCCGATGCGGAACCTCCCAGGCTCAAGCCGACCTACGTCGAGGAGCTGGAGGCCCGGCTCGCCGCGAAGGATGCCGAGCTGCAGCAGCTGCTGGCGCGGTACCGCGCGGCGACCGACGAGTTCGAACAGGCGCGCGCGCGGCTGCGGCGCGAGCTGCAGAAGGACGTCGAGCGCGGACGCCGGGCGCTGATCGGGTCGTTCCTCGAAGTCCTCGACAACCTGGACCGCGCCCTCGACGCCGGGCGTGAGCGGCTCGACGATCCGTTCGTGCAGGGCGTCGCCCTCGTGCGGCAGCAGTTTCTCTCGACGCTCGAGGGCCTTGGCGTCACGCGCATCGATCCGCTCGGCCAGCCCTTCGATCCGACGTTCCACGAAGCGGTCTCGACCGTGCCGCCGGCCGACGGTCTCGGCGAAGGCTACGTGGCCGGCGTCGTCAAGCCAGGCTACCTGATCGAAGGCGAGCTGCTGCGACCGGCGATCGTCGCCGTCGTGGGTGCCGCGGCCGGGTCGACGTCGAGCACCGGCTGACCAGTGCCGGGGTGACGCGCGGCCGTCGTCGAACCGGCGGCCGCGTCATCACCGCACGGGATTCTCTTCGAGCGCGCGACGGAACGGACCGCCAACGACCGGCGCCACGCACACGTGGTAGGCGTCGAGTGTGCCGCACGTGGCACCGGCCCGGGTGAACGCCTCGATGCGATCGGGCTCCACCACGTACACGCTCCGCGGATCCAGACGCCCGGCGGCCACATCATCGTCGAGCGACGCACAATAGCGCCGCAGGGCTTCCATCGGCACCCGTGCCACGTAGCCGCTGTTGAAGGTCATGCGCTGACGGTAGGCTTCGTAGGCCAGCGGCCTGACTTCGGACCACTCCAGCGACGACGCCGGACATTCGCCCGGACCAACCGGGTAGTACCCGGGATAGAGCACGAAGTGCCGGTAGCTGACGCCGACGCGGGCCCACGCCGGGTGCGCGAGGCGCTTCCACCCGTGCGGATAGAAGAGCGGCTCGGGACGTCGCTCGACCGCCTGAGCCGCAGCGGCGGCCACGATGAGCGCCGTCGCAACCGCCGGCTTCAGCACGTCCCGCCGCACGACAACGGCCAGCGCTCCGGTCAGCGCGAGATAGTGCAGGGGCCAGACGAACCGGCCCGACGCACGCATCGACTCGACCAGCGATCCGGCCAGGTCGTACAGGCTCCGCATCGTCAGGACGATGCGGCCTGCCACCGTGACGTGATCCGACAGCGCGAAGACGAACATCAGCATCGCCGCTATCGTCAACGGCACGACCGACGGTGCCGGCCGAAGGGTGACGCCGCGGAGCCTGGCCACCACGAGCGCTGCGACAGCGAGACCGACGCCACCGGCTCCGAGATAGCCGAAGCCTTCGTACTGCCCTTCACCCGCGGGCAGCGCCGGCAGCCAGCGTGAATAGTCGAATGGATTGATCAGCGCGAGCAGGTCGGCGGAGTACAGGCCGAAGCCGCCGCTTTCGAGCTCGGCCGAGGTCCCAAGGTAGCCGAACAGCAGGAACACACCCGCTACGAGGCTCATCGTCACCGCCCCGGCCGCCGCGGCGGCACCGACCGGCAAGAGCTGATCTACGACAAGCCGCGCGAGCAGCGCGACGGTCAGGGCGAGCACCATCGCCGCCAGGTAGGGATGCACACCGGCCGCAACAACGTTCAGCACCGCTGCATGCACAAGCGTCCCGCGGACGTTCCGGGTCCGGCGCAGGTTCAGCCAGACGAGTGCCAGCAGCAGCCAGTGCGCCGTGAGCGTGTCGTGTCCCAGACGACGGACGAGCGGCGGCGCCAGAATGAACAGGGCGGCACCGGCCAGCTGCGCGACGGGCCGCGCGCCCAGCGCTTCCATGATGCGTGCGCCGTACCAGCCCTGAAGCGTGAAGCTCAGCGCAAGCCAGGCGCCAATGAACTGGAAGTCTGCCGGCAGCACGCCCGAGAACGGCCTGAGCAGAACCGCCACCCATGGATTCGAGTCGGTAAATCCGATCGTCGTGCCGACCGGGTAGAGCAGACTCCCGATCGCTCCGAGCGGCAGGCGCCAGTCCTCGTTGCGGAAGAAGAGCCAGCCGAGCAGGTGCTGCGCGTGGTCGCCGATGATCCAGTCCAGGTTCGACGGATCGAGGGCGCGCAGGCCGCCGAGCTGCACGAACCAGGCGAAGCCGAGCAGCGCGGCTGCCAGTGGCGCGACGGGAAACGCCGTCCGCGGAAGCGTCTCGTGAATCGCCCGTGTCGGAGAGCCGCTCATGCCGGTGCCGTTGCCCAACAGCCGCGCCTGGCGCTATACGCGTCGTGCGAGCGCCAGCAGCGAGAGGCCGAACGACGGCGGGCGCTTCTCCTCGAGCCTCAGCAGCGGCATCATCAGCCGGAAGACGGCGAGCTGATCCTTCGGGAGCACCTTGCGTTTCAGCACCCGCGAGCTCAGCCACCAGCCGAAGACGGCCACGCGGTTGACGAAGCGCAGGTCGTCCACCGCGAACCCGCTGCGCTCGAGCAGCTCGCGCAGCGGCTCCTTCTCGTACCGGCGGAAGTGGCTCAGGTGGATGTCGAGCGTGCCGTAAAGCGCCCGCAGCGCCGGCACGAGCAGCACGAGCCGTCCGCCTTCCGGCAGCACCGCTGCGCAGTCCCGCAGCGTGGCGGCGTCGTCCTCGATGTGCTCGAGCACGTTGAGACAGACGATGGTGTCGATGCGCTCGGCGCGCAGGTCGGCGCGATCGGCTTCCGTGAGTGGAAAGCGGAACGACGCGAACCGCACGTTCGGACGCCCGCCAAAGCGCGATCGCAGGATGTCGACGTAGTACGGATCGATGTCGGAGGCAATCACCCGTTCGCGATCGGCGAAGTAGCGGGTCTGGTTGCCGATGCCCGACCCGATCTCGAGGATCCGCCGGCCGAGGTAGGGGTCGAAGCGGTCGTGCAGCCAGCGGTTGTACGCCTCGAGACCGGCCATCCGGCGCAGGGTCTCGGCCCCGATGTCATCGGCCGGCCGATCCGGCGCGACCGCAGCCGGCTCGGTCGTCATTCCGGCCTCCAGCGGGCGTACTTCAGGATCGTCCACACGGCCTGGAACGCATCCTTCAGGCCGATCTTCTTGCCCTCGGCATACGTGCGGCCGTTGTACGAGATGGGCACCTCGTAAATCCGCACCCCGAGCCGGCCGACCTTGCAGGTGATTTCCGGCTCGACGCCGAACCGCGCCGACTGCAGATCGAGGCGCTCGGCAACCTCGCGCTTCATGACCTTGTAGCAGGTCTCCATGTCGGTGAGGTTCAGGTCGGTGAATGCGTTCGACAGCAGCGTGAGCAGCCTGTTTCCCACCGAATGCCAGAAGTACAGCACCCGGTGACCGCGCGGGTTGCCGAGAAAGCGCGATCCGTAGACGACATCGGCACGGCCGTCGAGAATCGGCCCCAGCAGGATCGGGTACTCGGCCGGGTCGTACTCGAGGTCGGCATCCTGAATCAGCAGGATGTCGCCCGTCGCCTCGCGGAAACCGCGCGCGATTGCCGCGCCCTTGCCACGGTTCGCAGGCTGGAGCAGGACGCGAACGCCGTCGCGTCCGTCGTATTCGGCGAGGATTTCCCGCGTCCCGTCGGTCGAGCCGTCGTCGACCACGAGGATCTCGCGCTCGAGCTGGCCAGGCAGCTCCACCGCCAGCACCGCAGCGAGGATCTCCCGAATGGTGTGGCGTTCATTGAACGCCGGCATCACGATGGACAGCTTCACGGGGTCGGTCGCGACAGATCCGATCAACCAGCCGATTCTATCAGCCGGCCCGATCCCGCAGAAAGACGGCCCGAACCGGCGAGAGCGGCGTTCAGCGGACTGTCGCCTCGACGCACGGTCTGCGACAATGCGGATCAGCGGGTCGACACTCCCCCCGGCCCGCGCTCTGACGCCGTGCGCTCCCCGTCGCTCTCCATCGTCATTCCCGCCTACAACGAAGCGTTCCGGATCGGCGACACGCTCATGGCGCTGTGCGCTGTCCTGCCGTCACTGGTCGATCACTGGGAAGTCCGGGTGGTCGACGACGGCTCGCGCGACGCGACGGCGGCCGTCGTGGCCGAGTTCGCTCACACGCACACCGGTGTGGTGCTGCAGCCGGAGCCGCATCGCGGCAAGGGCGGCGCTGTGCGGGCCGGCATGCTCGCGGCGCGGGGCGACCTGCGGTTCCTCTGCGACGCCGACCTGTCGATGCCGCCAACCGAACTGCCGCGCTTCCTCGCGCTCGCGCCGGCCGAGGCCGACGTCGTCATCGGCAGCCGGGAAGGGCGTGGGGCACGCCGCGTCGGCGAGCCGGGCTATCGCCACCGGATGGGACGGGTCTTCAACGCGCTGGTCAGGAGCCTGGCCGTGCCCGGCATCGACGATACGCAGTGCGGATTCAAGCTGTTCACGCGCGAAGCGGCCGAGGCCATCTTCCCTCGCGTCACGATCGACGGATGGGCGTTCGACATCGAGGCGCTCGTCATCGCACGGCGGCTCGGACTGCGGGTCCGCGAGCTGCCCATCGAGTGGCACTACCGCGAGCAGTCGCAGGTCTCGCCCGTGCGCGATGCGTTCCTGATGGCGCGCGACGTCGTGCGAATCCGCCTGCGGGCCGCGCAGGGCGCGTACGACCGCTGAAAAGCGTCAGCGGTCCTCGAGGTACGTGTAGCCCTGCAGGCCTTCCTCGTAGAAGCGGATGAGCCGGCCCGATTCCGCGAGGTTCATCCGGCCCTCGCGCACCGCTTCCTCGACCGAGTCGTACAGCTTGCGCAGCAGCATGTCGGCGTCGAACTGCACGTAGTTGAGGACCTCGCGCACGGTGTCGCCCTTGATGACCGACTCGAGAATGACGTTGCCCGACGGCCCAAGGCTCACGTGCACGGCGTGCGTGTCGCCGAACAGGTTGTGCAGGTCGCCCAGGATCTCCTGATAGGCGCCGACCAGGAACACGCCGAGGTAGTAGGGCTCGCCGGTGAACGGGTGCAGCGACAGCGTCCGCTTCACGTCGCGCCGATCGATGAACTGATCGAGCTTGCCGTCCGAGTCGCACGTGATGTCGCCGAGCACGGCCTGCCGCGTGGGCGCTTCGTTGAGCCGGTGGATCGGCATCACCGGAAAGAGCTGCCGGATCGCCCACGCATCCGGAATCGACTGGAAGAGCGAGAAATTGCAGAAGTAGGTATCGGCGAGCGTGTCGTCGAGATTCTGCAGATCCTCGGGCACGTCGTCCATCGTGGCGACGAGCTTGCGCAGCTTGGTGCAGATGGCCCAGTAGATCGTCTCGGCCTGGCAGCGCTGCTCGAGCGGCAGGTAGCCGCCGTTGAACAGGTTCAGCGCCATGTCGAGTGCCTGCTGCGCGTCGTGGTAACTCTCGAGCGCGTTCCGGGCCGTGAGGTTCTGATAGGTCTCCCGCAGATCGACGAGCGGCTGCTCGAGCTCCTCGTCGTCGCCGTTGATCGGGACGTCGTCTTCGTCGAAGCCCGATACGCCCAGCACGTTGAAGACCAGAACGCTGTGGTACGCCACGATCGCCCGGCCGCTTTCCGACACGATGGTCGGATGCTTCACGCCGGCATCGTCGCACACGCTCTGAATGTGATAGACGACGTCGTTGGCGTACTCCTCGAGCGTGTAGTTGACGCTCGATTCGAAGTTCGTCTGCGACCCGTCGTAGTCGACGCCGAGGCCGCCGCCGACGTCGAGGTACTCGAGGCCCGCGCCTTCCTTCACCAGCTCGGTGTAGATGCGCGCCGCCTCGTTGAGCGCGCCCTTGACGATGCGGATGTTCGGGATCTGGCTGCCGAGGTGGAAGTGCAGGAGCTTGAAGCAGTCCTCCATGCCCCGGGCCTTGAGCTCGGCCAGGCCGCGCCGCACCTCGGCCACCGTCAGCCCGAACTTCGACCGGTAGCCGCCCGACGACTGCCAGCGCCCGCCGCCGCGGGCCGCCAGCTTCACGCGCATGCCGATCTGCGGACGAACGCCGATCTTCTCGGCGTACTCGAGGATGAGATCGAGCTCGGTGTACTTCTCGACGACGGGAATGATGCGGCGACCCATCTTGAGCGCCAGCATCGCCGTCTCGATGAACTCGGCATCCTTGAAGCCGTTGCAGATGATCGGTGTGTCGTTCGTCGCCATCGCGACGACGGCCAGCAGCTCCGGCTTGGAGCCTGCCTCGAGGCCGAAGTTGTACGGCCGGCCGAAGTGGAGGATCTCCTCGACGACCTGCCGCTGCTGGTTCACCTTGATCGGGTAGACGCAGAAGTAGTCGCCTTCGTACTGGTGCTGACTGATCGCCGTCTGGAACGCCCCGTGGATGTCGGCGAGGCGCCCGCGCAGGATGTCGCGGAAACGGATCAGGATCGGCAGCCCGAGTCCCCGCAGCTGCAGGTGATCCACGAGCTGCTTGAGGTCGATCGCGCGGTCGGGCTCCTTCGTCGCGTGCACCATCACGTGGCCGTTCGCGCCGATCGAGAAATAGCCCTTGCCCCAGCGCTCGACCTCGTAGAGCTCCGCTGCGTCGGTCACGGTCCAGGGATCACCCTGACGCCACACGGTCGTCGGACGGCTCGTCGTGCTCACAGCGCACCATCATACGAGTACAGGCGCGGATAAGCACGCGTGAAGACGGCCGGTCGGCGTCCCGTCCACCGCGCGGCGGGCCGGCTCCGACGCGGGGCCGCCCGCGGTCGTCTCACGGGCTCCCGATGCCGCCACCAACGTGCACGCGGATGCCGCTGCCGCGGCCGTTCGCCACCGACACACCGGCGTGCACGAGCGGCCCCCGCAGCCACAGCCCGGCGCCGTAGCCGGTGCGAACCGGCGTGGCGTCGAACGACATGCCGTGATCCCAGGCCCTGCCCGCGTCGACGAACACACTCACCCCGGTCCGCACCGCCGTCAGCACGTTCGACAGCGGCAGCCGCAGTTCGAGCGATCCCAGCGCGCGCGTGTCGCCGGCAAAGGCGGCGGCGCGATAGCCGCGCACGGTCGACCAGCCGCCGAGCAGCGGGCGCAGCGCGCGCGGCGCGCCGGGACCGGCGCGCAACAGGTCGACCCGCGCCTCGAGCACGCTCTGCCGCAGCAGGCCCAGATAGCCGCGCGCTTCGAACGCGCGGATGTCGAACCGCCGGCCGTCGGCAGCCCTGTAGCCGGTCCACGCGGCCGTCACGACCACGGCGTTCCGCGGCCAGCCCGCATCGAGCCGGGTATCGAACGTCGCGTCCAGCCCGATCGATCGCAGCCGATCGTCGTCACCCGCGAACCGGACGCGCTGCCAGCCGATCGTCGCGCCCGGCCGCAGTCGTCCAGCGGCCCGTTCGGCTCGCCCCCAGACCCGCCGACGGGCATCGTCTTCCCGGTAGAAGGGATTGCGGCGCTGCTCGACCGACCCGCCGGCGGTGAGGCGAATCCGCTGCGCGCCGGCAAGCCGTCGCTCGACTTCGACGCCTGCCCGCCTGTGGCCGCCCCACGTGAGCGGGATCGTCAGGCGACTCCGGCGCCCGAGCACGCCCGGCCAGGCCACGGCGCCGCCGTACGTCACGCCGTAGCCGTCTTCGCCCGAGACCAGCGGCATCAGCATCATCGACCGGAGCCACCCCCGCCGCACCACACGCGGTTCCTCGTCGCGGTCGGCGGGCGCCGGCAGCACGCGCACGGGACGTTCGTCGACGACGATGACGAGGGCGATGCGGGAGGGATCGGCTATCGACGCGAACCGGGCCCGGACGTCGACGCCTTCGAACCGGCCGGTGGCGCGGAGGCGGGTCTCGACACGGGCGGGAAGGTCGGGCGCGAACACGTCACCAACCGTCACGCCCGACGCTGCGACGATGTCCTCCGTCGGCGTCAACGTGTTCCCCTGGACATGGATGGCGGCGACGATGCCGGCGTCGGGCGTCTGGTCGCCCGCGGCGGACCGGACGCCGCAGAGCAGCAGGGCGACACCCAACGAGACTACGGCGGGAACGCGCGTCATGGCGTCACCGGAATCACGCGGCCGTCCGTGCGCGCCTCGCGGTAGTCGTGGTAGTCGATGCGGTACCGGACCGAGACCTCGCCGAAGGCGAACAGCAGCGCAGCACGCATATCGACGGCCTGCGGCAGCCACACGTCGGGAAACGGCTCGCCCATCACCATGGACGCCCGCAGGTCCGTGACGCGCACGAGCCAGGCGGCGGGCAGGAAGTCGAGATCGACGTTGTCGAATGTGTAACGGACGATCTGATGCTCGTCGGGAAGGATCCAGAGCGTGACGAGCGAGACTCTGTTCATCAGGCGCTCGTACTCCGCCTCGACGTCCTCTGCGGGGTTGCGGTCACCCCGACGGCTGCGCGCCTCCTGATCCTCCTGCTCGTGCGCGAAGAGCCGCTCCGGGTAGTACTCAACGCGAAGCACCTCACGGCCTTCGAACGTCTCACGGCCGACGAACGCGTAGCGGCCGGGCTCAAACCTGAAGCGCAGGAAGTAGGCGCTGTCGATGAATTGCGGGCGCCGTGCGCCGGTCAGCAGCGCTTCGGCCGAGGCCGGGGCGTCGGCCGGGGTGCCGGCGGTCGTGTCGATCCCGCCCGCCTGCTCCCGCTCGCGCGCCCGGCGCGCGAAAGCTTCTTCGTAGGCGCGACGCCCGGCGTCGGGCACGGTCACGCCGTCGACGCGCAGCGGGCTGCGAACGAAGACGCCGTCGCGGATGAACCACGCGTAGTCGCGCACCTGACCCCAGATCGGCGCACCAGAAGGGCCCGATACCGCCATCTCCTCGCGCTCGTCGAGCACGTACTGCCGCAGCTTCTTCCAGTTCTCGTCCCGCCTCGCCAGGACGTGGGCCATGAAGGCATCAAGGTCGGTCCGGGCATCGGCGGAGACGGACGTTGGAGGGCCGTCGAAGGGGTGGACGGCCATCAGGGCCGCGGCGGCCAGTGCAACGCACAGCGGACGGAACAGGCTCGCCATACGGCCTCGAGCGGATGCGGCGGCAGCCGGCCGCAGCAGGCGGCGTCAGTGGGCGGTTCGCTCAGCGGCCTCGCGGACGAGCAGGCCCATCTTCGGGCGAGACGGCTCGAAGGCGGGCTCGAGCCCCTCCTTCCGGATCGCGGCCGAGGACGAAGGACCGATCGAGGCGATGCTCACGCGGGCAAGCGCGTCGCGCAGCGCATCGCGACGCCCCATCTGGTCGGCCACCTGGAAGAAGTGCGCGATCTGCGGCGCCGACGTCACCATGACGAGATCGACCCGACCGTCGATCACCGCATCGACGGCCCGGCGGAGCGGCTCGATGTCCTCGGGCAGCGCCCATAGATAGGTGGGAACGGCGGTGACCTCGGCGCCGGCCGCGCGAAGCGCGTCGAGCAGGTCGGTGTTCGAGACGCCGTACTCCTGCACGGCCACACGCCGGCCGGCAAGGCTCCACTCGTCGGCGCGCGCCTCGAGCGCGGCCATCAGCTCGCGCCACGTGTTCGGCTCGGGCGCCATCACCCACACGGGCACGTCGAGCTCTCGCATGACGGCCATCGGCTTCGGTCCCCGGACGATCACGCGACTGCGGCGCAGCGCGTCCACGAACGCCTCGCGGCGTCCGGCACGCGCGACGGCCGCCAGCAGCGCGCGCGCACCGACACCGGTCAGGAAAATCACCGCGTCGAACGTCCCCGCCACGATGCCATCCGCCAGCGCCAGCGCGTCGTCGTCGGTTTCGCGTGGCACTTCGCGCATCGACGGCGCCACCAGCGGGCGGCCGCCGAATGTTTCGACCAGGGTGGCCATCTCGCGCGCCCGGCGGCTCTCGAGGACCAGAACGGTTCGTCCGTTGAAGCTGCTCATCGCTCAGTCGAGGCCCGACGATGATGATAGCCTCCGCCATCTCCTTTCGCGAGCGTCTCGGCCGGCCGTCCCGGCGCTGAATGGCTGGCTCGGTCCCGTTGCCCTTTCAGGTCAACGACGTGCCGCACGTGTGAGCCTGACTGCCATCCCAGACGGTACGCCGGGCGTCGGTCGTTCACCGGGCCACCTGCCCCGCCGGTACGGGAGCGTCGACGTCGCACGCTTCTTGCGTAGAACAACAGCAGTCAGCTCGCGCCTGCGGCGCGGCCACAATCGGCCGCGCCGGGGCCTCCCTCCGCGGGCGAACAGGGAGAAGTCACCATGATGAAACGC
>ERZ777003.1105-NODE-1105-length-44461-cov-15.371977_pt1 | contig 44461 bp, 36 predicted proteins | sample MGYA00374956_ERZ777003 | MGnify/ENA primary metagenome ERZ777003 (study PRJEB29302, sample SAMN06268252) | bioreactor metagenome | isolation source: Joint BioEnergy Institute, California, USA | place: USA:Joint BioEnergy Institute, California, USA | collected... | reverse complement strand
GCGCTGGCGAGCCTGCCGCCTGCCACACCTTTCTGCCTACGCAGGCTGAAGAATGCGGCGCTGGCGAGCCTGCCGCCTGCCACGCCTCCCTGCCCGCGCGTGCTGAAGAAAGATGCCACGGCGGTTCTGCGGCCCGCCACGCCTTTCTGCCCGCGCGTGCTGATGAATGCGGCGCTGGCGAGCCTGTCGCTCGTCACGCTTTTCTGCCTGCGCTAGCTGGCTGGCACGCCCTCGACGGTCCGCTCAGGGCGTCGTGGAGATGACGGGCCGGCGCTTCAGGACGACCGCCTCGGTCGTCAGGACCATCGCCGCGATGCTCACCGCCGTCTCCAGCGCGACGCGCGCGACCTTGGCCGCGTCCAGGATGTTGGCCTCCCACATGTCGACCACCCGCTCGCCAACGACATCGTACCCGCAGCCAGAGCCGCGCCGCCGGACCTCCGCCAGCACCACCGCCGGCGACAGGCTAGCGTTGCGCGCGAGCCAGGCCATCGGCGCCTCGAGCGCCTCCTGCACCAGCTTCGCGCCGATCGCCTCCTCGTCCATGGGGCTCACCAGCGGCGCGAGCGCCTCCTGGCAGGCGAGATAGGCCGCCCCCCCGCCGGGCACGACGCCCTCCTCGAGCGCGATCGGCACGAAGCGGATGAAGCGCTCCGCCAGCTCCTTGCGCACCTCGCGCTCGCTGTCGCTCGCGGCGCCGAGCTTCAGCACCGCCATGCCGCCGGCCAGCTTGCCGAGGCGCTCGACGATCTTCTTGCGCGCCGCCTCGTCGGACGCCTGGGACAGCTGGTAGCGCAGGGTCCGGCGGCGGGCCTCGACCAGCGGCGGGAGCCCGGCGCCGCCGACGATCGTGATCTTGTCCGGCTCCACCTGGGTGATGCGCGCCGCGCCGAGCTCGCTCAGCTCGACCCCCTCCAGGCTGTCGCCGCGATCCTGCGCGAACAGATAGGCGTTGGTGAAGACCGCGATGTCCTCGAGGAGCTGGCGGAGCTCCTCGCCCCCCGCGTCGAGCTTCGCCGCCACCACATCGATGACACCGCGCGCCCGGTTGGCGAGCAGCATCGAGCGCGCCGGCCCGGTGACGTCGGCGGCGATGATGAGCAGCGGCCCGGCCTGCGCCCGCACCAGCTGCTCGAGCAGCGGGATGATCTGCTCCGGCTGGTCGATCGTCAGGTTGGTGACGAGGATGCGCGGCGCGATCTGCCGCGTGCGGCGGTTCGCCTCGTCGGCCATGAAGTACGGCGAGACGAACCGGCCCTTCCAGCTGACCCCCTCCAGAAACTTGGTGGCGAGGTAGGTCGCGCTGTACTCCTCGATCGTCACGACGCCCTCGGGGCCGAGGCGGCCGAAGATCTCGCCGAGCGCGCGGGCCAGCTCCTCGTCGCCGGTGGCGGCGTGCGCGAGCCCGGCGAGGTGCTTCTCGCCCTCCATCGGCCGCGCCTGGGCCGCGAGCGCCTCAAGCGCCACGCGCAGCCCGCGCTCCATGCCGCGCCGCAGCAGCATCGGGTTGGCGCCGGCCGCGAGCTGGCGGTAGCCGCCGGCGAGCAGCGCGTGCACCAGCGCCGCCGTGGTCGCCCCGCCGTCGCCGAGCTGCTCGTGAACCTGCCACAGCGCGTGGCGGAGCATCATGGCGCCGACGTTCGCGCCCCTGCCCGGGATCTCCACGATCCGGCGCGCGATCACGGCGCTGGAGGTGAGCGTCTCGGGGCCTCTGATGCGGCTGTCCCTCGTGGCGGCGACGATCCCCGCGCGCGGCCCGAGCGTCAGGCTCACGACACGGGCGAGGAGATCGATCCCCTCCTTGAGACGGGCGCGCGCTTGGTCGCCGAGGAGGACGTGCGGAGTTGGCATTTCTCAAACCCTATCACGATGCAGCCCCGGCACGGCGGCACGGTCGGCCTGGCGGGCCTTCCGCGCCGGCGCTTCGCCGGAGGTGTGGTGGCCGCGCCGCCCCTCACGCCTCCCGGAAGGAGGGCGGGCGGCACGGCCGCGAAGCTCGTATCACTGGCGGGCCGGAGGCGGCCACTCAGCCGCCCTGCCCGATCTCCTGCAGGAGCATCTGCCGGTGGACCACCGCGCCCTGGTGGTGGACGTCGAGCGCCAGCACCTGCGCGAAGTGCTCCTCCGCCCGCGCCCGGTCGCCCAGCCCGCTGTACCCCAGCGCCATCATGTAGTGGCAGTGGACGCGGTTGCGCAGGTTGAGATCCTGGTCGAACACCAGGAAGTCCGGCAGCGAGACGGCGAAGTAGTCGATCTTCACGTCGTCGTCCATGTGCTCCCGCCCGTAAGCGATCAGCCGCTCGAAGATGTCGCGCGCCTCATCGTCGCGGCCGAGCGCGCGCCGGGCGAGCCCCTGGTAGAAGATCGTATCCGGCGGCTGGTCATTGTAATACATCGGCGAGGTCGGCTCGGTGAGCCCGGTGGCCGCCCGCTCGTAGCACGCGCGGGCCTGCGCCGCGTCCCCCAGCCCGGCGTAGGCGCGCCCGAGCAGGTAGAAGATGTGGTTCTCCTGCGCGCCGAAGAGCTTGCCCTCGCCGAGGTTGTGCGGGTAGACCTGCGCCCGCTCGAGCAGCGCGATCGCCTGCGCGTAGTCCCGGGCGGCGAGCCGCTCCCGGGCCTGGCCGACGAGGCTGGCGACGTACTGGCCGGTGACCTTGCCCTCGCCGCCCTCCCAGGGGTGGAAGGTGCGGCCCATCAGCAGCTCGTACGCCTCGGTGTACCGCCCGAGCAGGTTGAGCAGGCTGACCTGCTCGATCACCAGGTCGTCGCGCCGGGCCACGAGCTCCCGGTTGCGCTCGAGCCGGGCGAGCCGCTCCTCGGGCGCCATGTTCAGCCGCTTGTCCAGCTGGTCGAGCTCGTAGAACACGCGCGCGTCGCCCGGGTTCAGCTCGAGCGCGCGCAGGTAGGACTCGCGCGCGCGGCGGGCGTCGCCGCGCTTGTTGTAGTACGCCAGCCCGAGGTTGCGGTGCACCGTCGCGAAGCTGGGGTCGAGCTCGCGGGCGCGCTCCCAGCAGTCGATCGCCGCGTCGTAGCGCCGGTGGGCGTACAGGAAGGTGCCGAGGTAGTAGGGCGCGCGCGCGTCCTGCGGGTTCAGGCGCATGGCCGCCTCGAGCGCCGGCACGCTCTCCAGCCGGTTGGGGAAGCAGTAGTCGGGCGGCCGCCGCGCCGCCTCCGCGAACGCGGCCCTGGCGGCCTCGTCGTCGCCGCGCAGCGTGTGGCACCAGCCGGTGAAGTAGGCCGCCATCGGGTCCGTGGGCGCCAGGCCGAACAGCTCGATGGCCTCGTCGAACAGGCCGGCGCGGGCGTAGTCCAGCCCCAGGTGGACCGGGGTGAGCGGCACGGCCCTGGCGCGGGCGAAGAAGGTCTCGTCGCCGCTGAGCAGCCGGCGCTCCCACAGCGCGCCGTACTCCATCGGGTCCAGCTCGAGCGCCAGCTCGCACTCGCGCAGCGCCTCGTCGCGGCGCCCGAGGCGCCTCAGCAGCGCGATCTTGAGGTGGCGGGCCTGGTGGTGGCGCCAGTTGCGCTCCAGGGCGCGCGTCGCCAGATCGAGCGCCTCCGCCAGCCGGCCGGCCCGCCCCGCGAGGCGCGCCAGCTCGAAGTGGGCGGCGTCCTGCCAGGCGCCGTTCCAGGTGGCCTTGTAGAACGCCTCCTGCGCCTCGCGGTCGCGCCCCTGCATGGCGAGCGCCAGGCCGAGGTTGTAGAACGGCTCGCCGTCGTAGGGGTTGGGGTTGCGCAGCGTCAGCCGCTCGACGGCCAGGCGGAAGTGGCGCTCGGCCTCGGCGAAGGCGCCGCGGCGGTAGAGCAGCAGCCCGAGCGCGTTGTTGCAGCGCGCGTCGTGCGGGTCGCGCCGCAGCGCCTCCTGGTAGTAGGGCTCGGGGGCGTAGGTCGCGTGGCGGTACTGCTCCAGGTGCAGCCCGTTGAGGAACAGCTCCTCGTTGGTGGCGATCTCGGCGGGCGGCCGGGCCGCGCTCGCCGGCGCCGGGATCGGAGGGCGCTCGTCGGGCAGCGGCGTGAAGGCCACCAGCTCGCCCTCGTCGCCGATCACGCGCAGCGTCAGCTCCTGCGGCCGGACGCCGTCCGGCAGGGGGACCGTCTCGACCAGCGCCGTCTCCGGCGCCAGGTCCGCCTCGCGCTCGAACAGCGTCTCGGCCCCGCGCGTGAGCCGGACGGTGACGCGGCGCGGGCGGGTGACGTACGCCCCCACGCGCGCCGAGCCGCCCTCGACCTCGAGGTTCAGCGCGGCGTCTACCGAGGCGTTCTTCGGCGGCCCGATGCGCTTGTAGGGCATGAAGATCTGGGTGAAGCGCTTCTCCTCGCCGGGCTGGAGCCACGAGAAGTCCGGCTGGTTGTCGGTGTAGGCGCCGCACATCAGCTCGACGTACGGCCCGTCCTCGTCGGTGAGCTGGCGATCCCAGGCCTGGCCGAAGTCGCCGGTGCCCCAGGTCCACTGCTTCTTGCCCGGCACGATGTGGTGGTTGGCGACGTGGAGCATCCCGGCCTGCGCGCTGTGGTCGTAGCAGCCGATGAAGTCGTAGTCCGAGTGGTAGGCCATGAAGGAGGTCGGCACCGGGATGTTCTTGTAGCGCGAGATGTCGGTGCCGGGCGCGTAGTTCACCTTGTAGTACGTGCCGGTCGCGATCGGGAAGCTGGACACGTCGCGCTTGCCGTGGTCCATCACGGCGTGGACGTCGGGCGGGAAGACCGACTGGTAGGAGTCGTTGACGTGGACGGCCGGGTTGGCCCACCACAGGAAGGTCTGCGGCTCGCCGGTGCGGTTGAAGAGCCGCACGTCCACTTCCAGGTAGGCGCGGTCCGGGTAGAGCCGGAAGCCGTGCATGCCCTTGGTGTTGAACATCGGCTCGATCTCGGCGCACCAGATCGTCCGGCTGCCGTCCTCGCCCTCCTCGATGTGCCAGTCCACCGGCATGAAGGTGGTGGGCCGGTGGTGCTGCGGCCAGTTGAACTCGATCCCGCCCGAGATCCAGGGGCCGGCCAGGCCGACCAGCGCCGGCTTGATCACCCGGTTGTAGTAGACGAAGTGGTGGCCGTTGGTCTTGTCCAGCGCCATCTGGACCCGGCCGCCGATCTCGGGCAGGATCATGATCTTCAGGTAGCGGTTCTCCAGGAACAGCGCGGTGTACTCCAGGTCGCGCTTCTCGTCGGAGACGCGCTCGATCACCGGGTAGGGGTAGACCGCGCCGCTGCTGCCCTGGTAGACGCGCTTCTCCAGGAACATCGGGTTCTTGTCCGGCTCGCCGACGGCGTAGGTCGGGATGCGGACCGTCTCGGACCAGGCGTGAACGGTGTCGGGCGCCATAGATACCTCGTTGAACATCAAAGGTTGAAGGTTGAAAGACGGCGCCGCGGCGCGTCCTCCAACCTTCAATCTTCAAGCATCAACTACCTGACGAACAGCCGCTCGATCTGCGCGGCGCTCACCTCCACCTGCGGCGCGAAGGCGTCGCTCGCCATGTAGCGCAGCAGGCTGTGGCGCAGCTGCCGGGCAACCAGCCGGTTGTCCAGATCGCTGGCGAGGTCCATCGAGCAGACCACCAGCCTGCCGGCGCCGACTTTGGCCTCGAAGATCAGCCCGAGGCGGCGGTTCTCGAACCAGGTGTCGATCGGCTGGACCAGCGGGCGCAGCGCCGGCGGCATGTGGTCGAGCCACATGGCGGCCGCCCCGTGGACGAGCTCCCACCACTGCCAGTTGCTGTGCCCCTCAGTCGGGAACGCGCCGAACAGCGGGTGCGCCGGGTCGCACAGGATGCCGAGCGTGTGCGGCGCCTGCCCTCTGGTCCAGGCGGTGTTCCAGAAGACGCTCGAGAAGCCGATCTTGGAGACCTCCCGCACCTGCGCGGCGGGCGGCATCAGCAGCACGGTGCCGCCCTCGCCGAGCCGCGCCAGGGCGGCGTCCAGCGAGTCGGTGACCAGGACGTTCCCGGGCTCCTGCGCCTCCAGCCGGTCGGCGAAGACCCAGATGTCCCAGTCGTTCTCGGCCTCCGCGCCGGAGACGCTGACGACCAGCCGGTAGCGCCGGGCGGGCGCGGCCGACGCGAGGCTCGCCGAAATCGTCCCGAGCCGCGTGACGGCGCCGGTCGGGATGTCGGCGGGGCCCAGCGTGCCGCTCGCCACCACCGCCCCGTCGTCGCCGGCCAGCCGCCAGCTCGTCACCGCGCCCGCGAGCGCCTGCGGGCCGAAGTGGGCCACGTCGAGCTCGGCCGTGAAGGTCTCGCTCTGGCGCCAGTAGCGCTTCGACAGCCGCGCGAGCGGCACGGTGCTGTTGCAGAAGCGGCGGAACTCCTCCGGCGTGACGTAGCCCTTCGACTCCCAGAACGGGTCGAGCACGCCGACCAGCGCGGTGCCCTGGCCGGGGAAGTCGTGCAGGTCCAGCAGCTGGAACCCGGCGAACCCCGGCGTGCGCAGCGCGGACTCGATGTCCTCTTTGTAGCAGAGCGTCTGGAGCTTGCCCGAGGCGTAGAGGAAGTCGCGCGCCTGGTCGCCCATGTGGTTGGCCTGGAGCGAGTCGCGGAAGATCTCGAAGTTCTTCGGCTTCAGGTAGCCGGTGTACTTCGGGATCTCGTCGAAGTTCGGGTAGACGCACCACTGGCCGATCTCATGGCTGACGATCGGCTTCGCCAGCCGCTCGACGTAGTCGCGGTAGTCGGTCAGGGTCTCGGGCGGCCGCGCGTTGATGCGCGACTTCAGCTCCTCCCCCCAGCGCTGTATGCGCGGCTCGGGGATGTTGTGGTAGTCGTTCTCGGGGACCGCCGGCCACCCGGCGCCTGAGGTGTGGAGGCGCCGCGGCTCGCGCTCGCGCCAGTAGGTCACCCAGCGCCTCAGGTACTCGACGTGGTGCTCGCCGGCCGGCTCGTTGCCGTAGGCCATCATGATGAACGACGGGTGGTTGCCGTAGGCGGTGACGATCCGCTCGGCCTCCTGGTACAGCCACTCGTCGAGCGGCAGCCCGTCGCCGACCTTCGCGCCCTGGTTGGCCCACGAGGAGCACTCGACCTGGTAGTAGAAGCCCAGCTCGTCGGCGGCGACGAAGGCGGCCTCGGGCGGGCACCAGGAGTGGAAGCGGATGTGGTTGAGGCCGTGGGCCTTGCAGACGTTGATGATCCGCTTCCAGGAGTCCACGTCGGTCGGCGGGTGGCCGGTGCGCGGGAAGATGCAGCACTCCAGCGTGCCGCGCAGGAAGATCGGCCGGCCGTTGACGGCGATCTGCGTCCCCTGGACGCTCACCTCGCGCAGCCCGAACGTCACGCTGCGCGTGTCGCCGACACGCCGCCCGCCGATGGCGGCGTCGAGCGTGACGTCGAGCGTGTAGAGCGCAGGGCTGAACTCGTCCCACAGCCGCGCCTCGTCGCCGAGCGGGTAGAGCACCTCGGCCGAGCCGCCCTCCGGGCCGAGCGCCACCTCGACGTTCACCGGCTCCGGCTCGTGCTTGCCGGGCGCGTTCGTGAGGCGCGCCGCGAGGTGCAGCCGGGCCACGCCGGGCTGGCCGAGCGCGTTGCCGAGGCGCACCCGCACCAGCGCCGCCCGCTCGGCGACGCGCGGGTAGACCTGCGCGTCCGCGATCCAGGCCGGGCCACCGGCGGCCAGCTCGATCCGCCCGACGATGCCGTTCCAGTTGCCCTGCGTGTGGTCGGTGACGCTGTGGGCGTTCGGCCCGACGTCGACGACCATGCGGTTGTCGACGCGGATGGTCAGGCGGTGCCGGCCGGGCGCCACGGCGGTGCCGAGGTCGTAGACGTGGGCCGTCGCCAGGCTGGTGTCCGCGCCGATCTCGCGGCCGTCCAGCCAGACCCGGGTCGCCCAGTGGGGCCGCTCGAGCGTGAGCGTCACCCGGTGGCCGGGCCACCACTCGGGCGCATCGAAGTCGCGCTGGTACCAGGCCGCGCCGACGTAGTACCTGTCCGGCTGCAGCCAGAACGGCACCTTGACGTTGCCGGGCTCGCGGTAGCGGGCGAAGCGCTCCTCGGTGAACCACGAGCGGTCGACGATCGAGCCCGTCCACTTCGTCTCAGGGGTGATCTCATCGCCGTAGCCCTGGGCTTGGAGGGCGCCCGGCAGCTCGATGCGCTGGGCGAGCCTGCGCTCGAACCAGCGCTCATCAACCCCGACGTCGCCGGGGTCCAGCTCGAACAACCATGTTCCCGAGAGATCCATATCGCTGCTCTTCTATTTCATTTCGTCGACGCGAGCCACGCGGCCGTGCCGCCGGACTCGCCTCCGTGTTCCCGGCGCTCTGCGGCAGCACGTCGCCGTAGGCCGCCGGAAGAAGCGATGTCGGAAGGGCTTCGCCTTCCCGGCCCCACGCCCGCGCGGGCAGGCGGGAGGAGGGGCGTTTCGAGATGACAGCCTCCCTTCCCCACCGCGCGAACAGGCGGGAGGGGCGTGCTTCAGGGAGACGCACGATTCGGATGCCCACCCTTCGAGAACATCTGCGGCGCGGGATGCCCGCCGCACGCCGCTGCTGCTCCCCAGTTCTCCGGCTCACACGCGGGTCACGGGGACGGCCGCGCGCTGCGGCAGGCGCCGCAGGAACACGTGCCCGGCCCCGAGCAGGAGCAGCATCTCGATCAGGTTCCACCAGAAGTGGACATCCAGCCGCGGAGCGGTGGTCAGCCCCGGCAGCGTGCAGAGGAAGGTGCCCTGGGTGACCGGGCTGCGCGCCAGCCAGCCGTCCTGCCCGATGATGCCGGGCAGCCCCTGCGCCGTCAGCGTCGTTATGTTGAGCGCGCGCAGCTCGTTCAGCACCATGTAGTGGCGCACGAACAGGTAGGTGTGCTCAACCGCGTGCAGCACGGTGACCGCCAGCAGCAGCATGGCCAGCCAGCCGCGCATCCCGCCACGCACCAGCACCGCCACAACCAGCAGCACCCACCAGTTCCACACAAAGTGGACCCACTCGGAGTTGGCGGCCGACACCAGACCGGTGGACTGGCGGGCGGGCATCATCAGGATGTAGTACTGCACCCACTGGACGATGTGCTCGACGGTGTGGAGGCCCTGCGTGATCAGGATGACGCTGAGCAGCATCACCACGGTGCCGTAGCGCCGCCGGTCCTCGCGCCACTTGAGCACGCCGACCGGCAGCAGCGCCAGCAGCACGATCACTGTGATCGCCCAGGTGGGGATGCGGAACAGCGCGTAGGCCACAGAGCTGACCGCCAGCCCGATCGCGAAGGCGACCGCCGCCGGGAAGGCCCAGCGGCCCGGCTGCAGCAGCGCGACAGCGGGCAGCGGGTGCCTGACGATCCCCGCCAGATAGCGCGGCCGGACATCGGAGCTCATCGTGTCACCTCGATCAGCGTCTGCGGCGCCGGGCTGCTGACCTCAGCCGTGGCGCCGTCTGGGAACCGGACGACCAACTTCTGGATCTCGGCCCCGGCCGGGACGCCGAAGTGGACCCGCGGCGGGTCGCCGGACAGATAGCCGCTCGCCGTGCGGACGTCGCGCCGCAGCACCCCCGCGCTGGTGTGCAGCTCGAGCTGCGCCCCGATCGCGCGGGTGTTGCGCGAGCCAGGCCAGAAGAGGTCCACTTCGAGGCCGGAGCCGCCGCAGAGGCGGTTCTCGAACAGCTGCGCCGCGCCGCGCAGGTTGTTCACGACGACATCCAGGTCGCCGTCGCCGTCGAAGTCCGCCATCAGCATGCCGCGGCCGCTGGACTGCGAGCCGAGCCCCCAGCCCGCCATCGGCTGGAAGCGGCCGTCGCCGCGGTTGCGGAAGGCGCGGTTCTCCTCCACCAGCTCGCCGCCCGGCAGGTGGGCGAACATATTGGCGGCGATCATGCCGTTGACCACGTACAGGTCGAGGAAGCCGTCGTTGTCGAGGTCGCCGAACTTCCCGCTCCAGCTCCAGCCGGTCGCGTCCACGCCGCGCCATGCGGCCTCGTTGCGCCAGCGATCGCCGCGCCGCACCTGGAGCACGTTCGCCATGATCTGCGGGTCGTCCGGGATGCGGTGCTCCTCCATCATGCTCATCACCGGCAGCCACGCCGCGATCACGCTCGTCGAGACGTCGCCGGGGTTCATGTCGGTGGTGAACAGGCTCACCTGGCCGCTGTTGGTGATGTCGCCCCAGTCGATGCTCATGGTGCTGTGCGAGGTCTGCTCGAACGGCCGGGCGGGCACCCAGGTGCCGTTGCGCCACAGCCAGTGGCCGTCCAGCAGCTCGAAGTCGTTGGCGGCCCAGATATCGAGCCGGTCGTCGCCGTCCAGGTCCACCAGCCCCACGGCGAGCGCCTCGGAGCGCTGCGCCAGCTGGCTGGCGATGAAGCCGCCGTCGATCTGCTCGTAGAGCACCAGGCCGCCGCTGGCGGCGATCTGCGGCTCCGGGACGCCGTGGTTCTTCAGCTCGACGTCGTAGGCGCCGGTGACCAGGTCGAGCGCGCCGTCGCCGTTGAGGTCGGCCCAGGCCATCGCGTAGGCGTAGTGGTGGACGCCCGGCAGCGGCTCGCGGGCGAAGCGCGCCCCGGCCGGGCCCGGCCCGAGGTTGCGCCAGAAGGAGACGCCGGCGACGCCGCGGTGGGTGAAGACCAGGTCCAGCAGGCCGTCGCCGTCCACGTCCACCACATTGACCGCGCGGGTGAACCGGTCGTCGAGCGGCTCGGGGCGGAACGCCAGCCCGCCCTCGTTCCACAGGATCGTGCTCTCGCGGTCCACGCTGGCGAACACCAGGTCCAGGTCGCCGTCGCGGTCCAGGTCGCCGGCGGCGAGGCCGGCGCCGTTGCTGATGTAGGTGGTGATCTCGCGGATCCGCACGCCGTCGGCCACGCCGAGCCCGTGGGCGACGAAGCGGTCCTCGCACGGGCCCGGGCTGGCGAGCGCGGTCTGCGAGACCTGCACGGGCACAGTCGGGCCGGAGGCGCGCGACGAGCTCGCTTCAGGGGCGGCGCAGGCCGCCAGCGCGAGCGTCAGCAGCGCGGCGGCGGACGCGATACTGTTGAGGCGCATAGCCGTCGGTCGTCAGAGCCCGATACCCATCCGCGGCGGGCGGAGCTAGCCCTTGATGCCCGTGACCGAGATGCCCTCGATGAACGTGCGCTGGGCCAGGAAGAACAGCACCAGGATCGGCGTGACGACGATCGTGCTGACCGCCATGAGGTAGGGGTAGGCCAGCTCGTTCGTCCCCGTCGCGCTGATATTGGCGCGCAGGCGGTTGATGCCGAGCGCCAGCGGATACATCGACTCGTCGTTCAGGTAGATCAGCGGGCCGAGGAAGTCGTTCCAGGCGCCGAGGAAGCGGAACAGCGCCACCACCGCCAGCGCCGGGACGGCGAGCGGCAGGATGATCCGGACCAGGATGCCGAACTCGCTCGCGCCATCGATCCTGGCGGCGTCGGACAGCTCCTCCGGAATCGTCAGGAAGAACTGCCGCATCATAAAGATGAAGAACGCGCTGCCGAAAGCGTTCGGGACCACCAGCGGCAGGTAGGAGTTGATCCAGCCCAGGTTCTTGAACGTGATGAACAGCGGCACCATCGTCACCTGCCACGGCAGCATGATCGTGATCAGGCAGACGTAGAACAGCACATCGCGCCCCGGCCACTTGATGCGCGAGAAGCCGTAGGCCACCAGGCCGGACGAGATCACCGTCAGGAGCGTCGCCGGCACGGCGTAGCGGAAGATGGTGTTGATCGCGAACAGGTTGAAGTCGTTCTTGGCCCACGCGTCGGCGAAGTTATTCCAGTGGGCCGGGTTCGGGATCAGCACCGGCGGGATCGTGTAGACCTGCGGGTCGTCCTTGAGCGCCGAGGAGAACATCCAGTAGAACGGGAAGATCCACGTCGCCGCCAGCACGATCAGCACCGCGTACTTCAGCACCTCGACCGCCTGCTGGCGGGCGCTGCGCCGGGAGCGCCGCTTGGTCGCCGGTGCCGGGATGGACTGAGCTTTATCGACCGCCGTCATCTCTCACCTCCGTAGTAGACCCAGCGCGCCGAGGTGCGGAAGAGGATCATCGTTCCGATGACGACGACGATGAAGAGCAGCCAGGCCAGCGCCGACGCCTTACCCATCCGCAGGAACTGGAAGGCGTTCTGGTACAGGAAGGGCGAGTACAGCAGCGCGGAGTTCAGCGGGCCTCCGCCTGTGCCGAAGATCAGATAGGCCGAGGTGAACTCCTGGAACGCGCCGATGAAGCCGATCACCAGGTTGAACAGGATGACCGGCGTGCTCATGGGGATAGTGACGTTGCGGAACTGCTGCCAGCCGTTCGCGCCGTCCACCACCGCCGCCTCGTACAGCGAGCGCGGCACATCCTGCAGGCCGGCCAGAAACACCACCACCGCGTTCCCCGTTGCCCAGACGGCGATCATGATCAGGCTCGGCTTGGTGAGCTCCGGGCTGGAGAGGAACGGGATGGCCGGCATGCCGATCGACTGGAGGAAGCCGTTGATCGCGCCGTACTGGATGTTCAGCAGGAACAGCCAGACCATCGCGGCGCAGATCCCCGGCACGATCGCCGGGATGTACATCACCGCGCGGAAGAACGAGCGCCCGACGACCCGCGTGTTCAGCAGGTTGGCGACCAGGAAGGAGAACGCGAGCGAGAGCGGCACGCTGATCAGCACGTAGTAGATCGTGTTGTACACGACCTTCCAGAACTGCGCGTCCTCGAAGAACAGCTCGGTGTAGTTGGCCGCGCCGATGAACACCGGGTCGCGGATGAGGTCGTAGCGCGTGAGGCTGATATAGAGCGAGTAGAACAGCGGGAAGACCGTAAAGAGCAGAAAGCCGATGATCCAGGGCGAGACGAACAGCAGGCCCGTCACGAGGTTGCGCCGGTCTCGGCTGGTCAACCCGCTTCTGCGCACCGCTATGGACTGCATCATTGCGCTCCTTGGGGGTGGGTGGAGACCACCCACCCCACCCCACTTGCTCCTAGCTCAGCCCCTGGGCCTTCCACTCCGCCTCAGCGCGCGCCTGCAGCTCGGCGGCCGCCTCCTTGCCGGTCATGTTGCCGCGGTAGACCTGCTCGGCCAGCTCGGCCTTCTGCGTGTTGATGAACCAGTGGATGGGGCAGCGCCGCCCGATGATCCACTCGTCGACCTGGTCGGGGGCGTCGATGTAGAACTTCAGGCCCGGGTAGGCGTTCGGATCGACCTTCTCGAGCCAGGAGAGCTTACCGGTGATCCAGCCAACTTCGGCGAAGATGATGTCCAGCGCGGTGTCCGTGAGCAGGAACTCGGCCACGCGGAACATATCCTCGGTGTTCTTGCCGTCCTTGAACAGCTGCACCATGTGCGCGCCGGTGGCCATGATCTTCTTGCCCGCGCGGCTGACGGGCACCGGCGCCCAGGTGGCGCGGTTGTACTGGGCGATCTCGGGCTTCTGGATCTGGGTCTCGCCCGGGTGCCAGTACCCCTCGATGATCATGGTCTGGATGCCGGCGTTGTACGAGGCGCCCCAGCCGCCCAGGTTCTCGTCCTGGCGCATGCCGGCCAGCTTGTCGGGGCCGATGATCTTGATGAACTCGCCGCACGTCTCGAGCCACTCGGCCACGGCGTCGTTGTTGAGGTTGATCGTGCGCGAGTTCTCGTCCCACCAGTTGAAGCCGCCGAACGACTGGACGCCGAAGTCGGGCTCGCCGGCCATGGCGTCGTACGGGTCCAGCCCGAACTGCTGCAGGTTGCCGGCCGCGTCGAACTTCGTCAGCGCCTTGTGCCAGGTGAGCACCTCGTCCCAGGTCTGCGGCGGGTTGTCCGGGTCGAGCCCGGCCTCCTCGGCGGCCTTGGCGTTGTAGTTCAGGCCCCACCAGATGAAGCTCTCGATCCCCGGCACGCCGACCATCTTGCCGTCGTAGAACACGCTGTCCCACAGCGCGGGGATCATGTCATCCTTCTTGATGATCGAGCTCGCCGCGACCTTGTCGTCCACCGGGATGACCGCGCCGCGCGCCCAGAAGTTCGGGTAGTCGAAGTTCGAGCCGCCGTCCGGCGGAGTGCCGCCGGCGATCGCGGTGAGGATCGCCTCGGAGTTGACGCTGCCCTTGTACTCGAGCACCGTGTCGCCCATCGTCTCCTTGAACTCGGGCGTCTCGACGATCTTCTGTACGGCGGCCTCGAGGTTACTCCAGGCAAACCACCAGGTGGTCGTCTTGCCAGAGGAGGCCGGTGCCGGCTGATCGCCGGACGCTGGCTCGCCGGCAGGAGCATCGGTGGGCTGCTGGGCGGGCGTCTGCGCGCCGCAGGCGGCCAGAATGGCTCCAGTGCCAGCGGCGGCAGCGCCGAGCAGGAATGCGCGCCGGCTGATTCTGCGCGTGGTCATGACTTCGCCTCCTTGTCAGGGCTCCTGTGCCTGAGCATCTGTTCGAATACGTGCACCGCCGCGGCCGCCAGTGCCCCTGGCGCGACACGCCGCGTGGTGTGTGCCGACTGCTGACTACGACGGACCGCTTTCGCTCTCGAGGCGCACCTCCTCTCGGCTCAACTCGGCGCCCCGTGCGGACGCTCAAGCGCAGGGGAGCCGATGATGACCGCGCTGGAAGACGCCTGCCCGCTGTGCAGGTTGTTCCGCGCCCCAGGGTGGACGCTGAGCAGCGAGTCGATGGCGTCGTTCACGTGCGCCAGCATCAGCAGCCGCGCCTGCAGCGGCCGCCGGTCGCGGATCGCCTCTGCGATCAGCCTGTGGTAGCGGACGGCGCGCGGCGTCATGCCCGGCAGCTGGACCGTCAGCCTGCGACCCTCCAGGATGGCATCGTTGAGGCCCGCCATGATCCCCGCCAGGACGGCGTTCCTGGCCGCGGCGGCGATCTTCTGGTGAAACTGGATGTCCGGCTCGACGAAGTCCTGGCCCGCCTCCACAGACTGCTCCATCGCCACGGCAAGCTCGTAGATCGTCTGGATCTCGGCGTCCGTGCCTCGCTCGGCGGCGAGCGCCGCGAGCTCCGGCTCGAGCACCCGGCGCGCCTCGAAGAGCTCGAGCACCGAGCCGGTGTCGACGCGCTGGAAGTGCCGGTAGAGGTCAAGGGGGAGGTCGGGGACGGCGGTGACGAAGATGCCGCGTCCGTGCTCGATCCGCAGCAGGCCGCGCGATGCGAGCACCCGCGCCGCTTCGCGCACCGGGCCGGTACTTGTACCGAGCTCTTGGGCGAGCTGGGCGATGCTCGGCAAGCGCTGGCCAGGCTGCCACTCGCCGTCGGCGATCCGCTGCTGAATCGCTTCGACGACAGCGTTGTAGACCTGCTGTCCGCTCGCAGGGGGCATCGGCGTCCTCGCCAGCATCAGGCACACGCACTAGCGGCTCGTGGGGTTCCTGTGCGGTGGCCCTTTTGTACCATATCATTACATCACTGTCAAGATTGATATGATCTCTTGACAGAGGCATGAAGGGCGGGGCGGTGCCGCTCGCCCACCCCGCCGGCCCCACGGTCAGGCGGCGAGCCAGCCGCGCAACATGCCGAGCATCGCGGCGCACTCCTCGGAGGGGTCGTAGGAGTGGTGGGGGTGGAACGGCTCGTGCTCGACCCCGATGCTCCCCTGGTAGCCGATATCCCGCAGGACGCGCACGCAGCGCTCCACCGGGACGACGCCGCGCCCGTAGAGGCACGTCTCGTGGCCGCCCACGCGCAGCACATCCTTGAGATGGACGCACAGGATGTGGTCGCGCAGCTCCTCGATCGCCTGCGCCGCATCGTACCCCTGGGTGCCCCACCAGCCGGTGTCCACCGCCGTCCCGAGGGTGCCGCCGCCGCCGTCCCCGATCTGCTCCAGGATGTCCGCCGGCGTCTTCTCGGCGGGGTGGTTCTCGATCGCCAGGCGCACCCCGTGCTCCGCGAGCACGCCCACCGCCGTCGCCCGGTCGCTCTTCAGCAGCGCGCACGACCCGCCCAGGATCGTCGTGCCCATCGCCTGCGCGACCCGGCAGGCGGCCTCGAGGTCGGCGCGCGTTGCGCCGAAGCCGCCGGCCAGGCTGGTGACCGTCATCCCGTGCTGCGCCAGCACCTCGCGCGCAGCCGCGATGTGCTCGGGCGTCGCCCAGGCCCAGTTGAGGTGCGCGGTCCACAGGTCCACCGACTCGAAGCCCAGGGCGCGGATCCCGCCGATCAGCGCATCGAAGCGCTCGCGGAAGGTGTCGGCCGGCGCGAAGTAGGCGTTCGTCGCGCTATCGCCCTGCCCCCAGCCACCAGTCACGTGGAAGCCGAGCTCACGGCCGACGTAGTTGGCGGTGATGAACGAGATTCGGTTCACTGCGAGTTCTCCTCTACGGCGCGCAGCAGCTCCATTGCGGCGCGAGCCGACTCGCCCGGATCGCCGAAGGCGCCGGTCTCGAGCACGATCCACCCGTCGTAGCCAACCTGGCGCAGCGCGCCCATGATGCCGCGCACCGGCACGTCGCCCTGCCCAAACGGCGCGGCGTTGATGCGGTCGTAGCGCGGGCGCTCGCGCGAAGGGGCCGGGCCGTCGTCGCGCACCCACTCCTTGGCGTGCACCTGCGCGATCCGGCGGCCGAGCTGCGCGATCTCCGCCAGCGGGTCGTAGCCGAGCGCCACGCCGTTGGCCATGTCCCAGTACGTGGCGACGAACGGCGAGCCGACCGAGTCGAGCAGCGCGGCGCTCTCGGCGGCCGGGAGGGTGTGCTCGATCGCCAGCACGACGCCGGCGGCCTCGGCCTCGGGGGCCAGGGCGCGCAGATGCCCGCGCAGCCGCTCCACGCCGTCGGCGCCGCCGATGTCCCCTTTTAAGAAGAAGGGCACCAGCAGCACGCGCGCCCCCAGGTCGGCGCAGAGCTGGATGCCGGCCCGCACTGCGGCGAGCGCCTTCTGCTGCGTCTCCGGCTCGGGTGAGGCCAGCCCGCCCTGGTTGAGGAAGTGCGCGGCGACCGAGGGGATGGACACGCCCGCGGCGGCGGCGGCGCTGCGGATGCCCGCGCGCAGCTCCGGTGCGAGCGGCCCGCCCGGCTCCACGTCGGCGGGGCGGTGCCAGTCGATCTCGACTCCTTCGATGCCCAGCTGCGCGGCGCGCGCGAAGACGGCGGGGGTTGGCTCCCGAAGCACGCTCTGCATGGCTCCGTAGCGCACAGGAAACCTCCTCTCTTGGTGCGGGCTGAGACGTCGTGATATGGTCTGTGGTCCGTACCAGCCACGATACCACGCAGGCTCATGGGTGTCAACAATGCGACGTGTGCGCTGCCCGCGCGGGCACCGGGAGGCTCGCAGGGCCGCGCGTTCCCCCAAAGCTGCTTACCGCCGAGAGGCCCGGAGCAGCGCTGGCCCTCTTGAGCAGCTTTCCGTAGGGAGGTGCGAAGGGCGGCACGCCCTCTACGGATATTTTTACCGGCGCTCTGCGGCGACCTCGCCTCCCCAAACCCTCCAGACGGAGCAGGGCCCACAGAGGAAGCCGGCGCTCTGGGGAGCCGCGCCGGAGCCCGGAAGACCCGGCCGCACTACTTGACAGTGCCTGATTGACTGTTAGAATGCAGGTACGTACCAGCTTCCGCCGCCCCAGCACCAGCCGCACGCCGCGCGCATGCGTCGCGACAGCGCGCACTGATCCGGGCAGGAGCCTCCAGTGACCGCGATACAGCTCGATCACGACAGCGCGATCCCGCTCCACGTGCAGCTGGAGCAGGCGCTCGCGCAGCAGATCGTCGCTGGCCAGTGGCGGCCGGGCGATATCATTCCTTCCGAGCGCGATCTTCAGCGGATGGCCGGCGTCAGCCGCGCGACCGTCCGGCAGGCGATCGGCACCTTGATCTCCAAAGGGATGCTGCGGCGCAGCCACGGGCGCGGCACGTTCGTCGCCCAGCCGCGCATCGAGCAGACGCTCCACAAAGTCTACAGCTTCGCCGAGCAGATCCAGCAGCAGGGCCGCACGCTCGAGGACCGGATCATCCAGCGCCGGGTGACGGTCGCGGGGCACGACCTCGCCACGCCGCTCGGGGTGGCGCCCGGCGAGCCGCTCATCCACATCCAGCGCGTCCGGACGCTGGAAGGGACCCCGTTCACGCTGGATAACTTCTACATCTCGCAGCGGCTCTGCCCCGACCTGCTCGAGATCGAGCCGAACGGGTCGCTCTACCGGCTGCTCGAGGAGCGCTACGGCCTGCCGGTGCTGCGCTCGACCGACACGCTCGAGCCGATCGCGGCCGACCGCGCGACCGCCTTCTACCTCCAGGTGTCCCCCGGCACGCCCCTGATGTACGTCGAGCGCGTCGGCTACACCCACGGCGACCTGCCGCTCCACATCGCGCGGAACTACGTGCGGGGCGATATGTGCCGCTTCCGAATCCACCTGGTGTCGGACCAGCCGCAGCTCGAGCTGAAGCCGTCGCACACGCGCAGCGAGCAGATGCTATGACGTACATCGGCATCGACCTCGGCGGCACCAAGATCGCCGCGGCGGCCGTGGACATCGCGACCGGCGCGCTGCGCGGGCGGGTGATCTGGCCGACCGAGGCGCACGAGGGACCGGACGCGGTGCTGGCGCGTATGGCGCGGCTCGTGCGGGAGGTGTGCGCCCGCGCCGACGTGCGCCTTTCGGACCTGGCCGCGATCGGGGTGGGCGTCCCGGGGCTGTTCGAGCTGGAGACCGGCCGCACGCTGTTCCTGCCGAACCTGGCCGGCGCCTGGCGCGGCGTGCCGGTGGGCGAGACGCTGCGGCGGGAGGCGGGCTGCCCGGTGTGGCTGATCAACGATGCGCGCGCCTTCGTGCTGGCCGAGGCCACCTTCGGCGCCGGCAGCGGCGCCCGCACCGTCGTCGGGCTGACGCTGGGCACCGGAATTGGCGGCGGCATCGCGTTCGACGGGCGGCTGCACCTCGGCCTGGACGGGACGGCCGGCGAGTGCGGCCACCAGACGATCGACCCGCACGGGCCGCCGTGCGGCTGCGGCAACCGCGGCTGCCTCGAGGCCCACGCCAGCGGCCCGGCGATCACCGCCATGGGCGTGCGCGCCGTCGTCCAGGGCGTCACGACATCGATCGGCGCGCTGGCCGGGCACGACCTCAACCGCATCACCCCCGAGGTCATCCGGCGCGCGGCCGAGGAGGGCGACGCGGTGGCGGCCGAGATCCTGGAGCGCGCCGGGACCGCGCTGGGCGTCGGCATATCGAACCTGATCACGCTGCTCAGCCCGGACCGGGTGGTGCTCGGCGGCAGCGTCGCGCGGCTTGGGGAGTGGCTGCTGCGCCCGGTGCGCGCCGAGGTGCAGCGCCGCTGCCACGTGACGCCGCTCGAGCGGGTGCAGATCGTGACGGCCGCGCTCGAGGACCCGGGGATCGTCGGCGCGGCGGTGTGGGCGAGCCAGCAGCGTCGCGCTGAACGTTGAACCTCCGCATGCGCGCCTTCTGAGCGCTTTCGCAGCAGCGCAGCGTCCCCACCCCAAACGTGCGGGCGCTCCGACGTGCTACGAGGAGATGAGCATGGCTGATACGCTCGACGACGACTATGGCCTAACCAAGATCACAGAGACGCCGCAGATCGCCGCGCCGGACCTGCCCTACCGCCCGCCCACGCCCAAGCGCTACCGCCCGGCGATCGGCCTGGTCGGCTGCGGCGGGATCTCGGCCCAGCACCTCTCGGCCTACCGCCACGCCGGGTTCAACGTGGTGGCGCTGTGCGACCGCAACGAGCACAAGGTGCGCGACCGGCAGGAGAAGTACTTCCCCGAGGCCGCGGTCTACACCGACTACCGCGAGCTGCTGCGGCGCGACGACATCGAGGTCGTGGACCTGACGCCACACCCGCGCGACCGCGGCCCGATCATCCGCGAGGCGCTGCAGGCCGGCAAGCACGTGCTGAGCCAGAAGCCGTTCGTCACCGACCTGGACCAGGGCGAGGAGCTGTGCGAGCTGGCCGAGCGCAACGGGGTGCGGCTGGCCGTCAACCAGAACGGCCGCTGGGCGCCGCACTTCTCGTACCTGCGCCAGGCGGTGCTGCACGACGTGCTCGGCGAGCTGAGCACCGCGCTGCTCACCGTCCACTGGGACCACAGCTGGATCATCGGCACCGCCTTCGAGGACATCCACGACCTGGTGCTGTACGACTTCGCGATCCACTGGTTCGACATCGTGACCGCCTTCTTCGGCGCGCGCGAGCCGCAGCGGGTGTACGCCGCCACCGGCCGCGCCGCCGGGCAGCGCGCCCGCCCGCCCATGCTCGCGCAGGCGCTCGTCGAGTACGAGGGCGCGCAGGCCACGCTGGTGTTCAACGCCACCGTCGTCCACGGCCAGCAGGACCGGACCTACCTGGCGGGGACGAAGGGGAGCGCGCTGAGCATCGGCCCGAGCCTCTCCGAGCAGACGGTGACGGTCTACACGGCCGAGGGGTACGGCAGCCCGCAGCTGGAGGGCACCTGGTTCCGCGAGGGGTTCCACGGCGCGATGGGCGAGCTGCTGTGCGCGATCGAGGAGGGGCGCGAGCCGTCCAACAGCGGCCGCGAGAACCTGCGCAGCCTGGCGCTGGCCTTCGCCGCGATCGCCAGCTCCCACAGCGGCGAGCCGAAGGTGCCGGGGCAGGTCCGCACGCTGCCGCAGAAATAGGGCGCCGGACGATCCGCGAGGGCACGGGCATCTGCCGCTTCCAAACATCTCCCTCCGTGTCCTCCGCGCCCTCCGTGGATCGTCTCTCCGCGCCCTCCGTGTATTCCGTGGATCGCCAGTGGACCGGCAACACGGGCAGCTGCCGGTTCGAAGTGCTGCCCCCATATCCCCCGTGTCCCCCGCGCCCCCGCGGCCCGGCGACACGGCGTACGAGGAGATGACCATGGCCCGCTACAAGATCGCCGGCATCAACTTCGAGCACTTTCACATGGGCGACCTGCTGCGCATGGTGCACGAGCACCCCGAGGCCGAGATCGTCGGCGTGTGCGACGAGCAGCCCGAGCGGATGGAGATGTCCATCCGCAACTTCGGCATCCGGCCCGAGCAGGTCTTCACCGACCCGCACGAGTGCCTGCGGCAGACCCAGCCGGACATCGTGATCCTCTGCCCGGCGGCCGCCCGCCACGGCGAGTTCGTCGAGCTGGTCGCGCCCTACGGCGTCCACGTGATCATCGAGAAGCCGATGGCGGCCAGCCTGGCCGAGGCCGACCGCATGATCGCGGCGATGCGCCCGACCGGCAAGCTGCTGGCGATCAACTGGCCGCTCGCGTGGTACCCGCCCCACATCACCGCCAAGCGCCTGATCGACGAGGGCGTGATCGGCGAGGTGATCGAGGTCCACTTCTACGACGGCAACCGCGGCCCGCTGTGGCACACCGCCGACAAGATCGAGGTCGAGCCGACGCCGGAGCGCAAGGCGGCCAGCTGGTTCTACAAGCGCGAGGCCGGCGGCGGCTCGCTGCTGGACTACCTCGGCTACGGCACGACGCTCGGCACCTGGTACCACGGCGGCCGGGCGCCGATCGAGGTCACGGCGGTGGTGGACGAGCCCGCCGGCCTGGAGGTGGACGAGCACAGCATCACCGTCGCGCGCTACGATCGCGGCCTGTCGAAGTTCGAGACCCGCTGGGGCACCTTCACCGACCCGTGGACGCACCAGCCGCAGCCGAAGTGCGGTTTTGTGATCGTGGGCACGGACGGCACGATCAGCTCGTACGACTACGAGGACACGATCCGCGTGCAGACCCGGGCGCACCCCGAGGGGCAGGTGGTGCCGGTGGACGTGCTGAGCGCGCCGAACCGCAACCCGGTCGAGCACGTCATCCACTGCATCGCCACCGGCAGCCCGCTCCACGGCCCGCTCACCCCGGAGATCTGCCGCATCGGCCAGCAGATCGTCGACTCGGCGGTGCTCAGCGCGCGCGAGAAGCGCACCGTGCCGCTGGTGCAGTAGCAGTATCGGGTGGCCCCGGTCGCCAGCGCCCAGAGCACCGATGCCGCCGGCAGCGCGCGCCGCGGCTGCTGGCGACCGGCCATCGACGGGAGACACCATGACCTCCTACGCACCTCTCCAGCTCGACTACAAGCCGCGGTTCCCGGACGGCTACCGCCCCGGCATCGGCATCATCGGCTGCGGCGGCATCGTGCGCGGCGGGCACCTGCCGGCCTACAAGAAGTACGGCCTGAACGTCGTCGGCGCCTACGACATCCGCCCCGAGGCGGTGCGCGCCGCCCAGCAGGAGTTCGGCTTCGCGCGCGCCTACGAGACGCTCGACGAGCTCCTGGCCGACCCGCAGGTGGAGGTGGTGGACATCGCCACGCACCCGGACCAGCGCGTGCCGCTGATCCGGCGGGCGTTGGAGGCCGGCAAGCACGTGCTGGCGCAGAAGCCGCTGGCGCTCGACGCCCGCGCGGCCGCCGAGGTGGTCGAGGAGGCGCGCCGCCGCGGCCTGCGGCTGGCGGTGAACCAGAACGGGCGCTGGGCGCCAGCCTGGCGCATCGCCACGCTGCTCGTCCAGCAGGGCGCGATCGGCGACGTGCTGGCCGTGACCCACCTGTACGACATGAAGTTCAGCTGGATCCCGGGCACCGTGTTCGACTCGATCCCGCACTTCGCGATCTACGACTACTCGGTGCACTGGATCGACATCACGCGCTGCTGGATGGAGGGGAAGGAGCTGACCGCCGTGCGCGCGCGCGACTACCGCACGCCGAACCAGCCGGCGCACGCCATCGGGAACTGGGGCCACTGGGTCGAGTTCTCCTACGCCGACGGGGCCAACGCCATGATCCGCGGCGCGGCCTGCTCCGAGACGCGCGTCAACGGCCACCCGTTCTGGATCCACGGCTCCCAGGGGACCATCCGCGGCAGCGTGCTGGGGGCCGCGGACTTCGTGGAGCTGGAGCGCGACGGCGCCTTCGTGCGCTACACGCTGGAGGGCTCGTGGTTCCCCGACGGCTTCGGCGGCACCAGCGGCGAGCTGCTGTGCGCGATCGCCGAGGGGCGCGAGCCGTTCAACAGCGCCGCCCACAACCTGCTCTCGCTGCAGATGACGCTCGCCGCGTGCAAGTCGGCCGACCTGGACGGCGCGCCGGTCACCGTTGAACCCCTGTAGGCGCGGAGGCTGTGAGCGGCGGCCAGGCCCGAGCGCTCGCAGCCCCCGCAACCTCTTCTGAAACCTTGCTCAGGAAAGCCCTGTTATGACCCTTAACCTCGCTCCGGCGCTGGAGTACCTGGATGCGGCGCAGGAGATTCTGACGAAGATCAGGCAGACCCAGCTCGAGAACATCGGCCGCGCGGCCGCCATCTGCGCCGACTCGATCGCGAACGGCGGGCTGGTGCACCTCTTCGGCACGGGCCACTCGCGCATCCCGGTGGAGGAGATCTTCCCGCGCCACGGCAGCTTCCCCGGCTTCCACCCGATCGTCGAGCTCTCGCTGACCCACCACACGCAGGTGGTGGGCGCCAACGGCCAGCGCCAGGCGATGTACCTCGAGAAGCTGGAGGGCTTCGGCGAAGTGATCCTGCGCAACTTCGTCTTCGGCCCGCACGACAGCTTCATCGTCTTCTCGAACGGCGGGGTCAACGGCGTGGTGATCGATGTGGCGCTCGGGGCGAAGGCGCGCGGCATGCCGGTGGTGGCGGTCGTCTCGCTCGCCCACTGCCTGGCCTCGCCCGCGCGCCACAGCTCCGGCAAGCGGCTGCCGGACATCGCCGACGTGACGATCGACAACTGCTCGCCGGCGGGCGACGCGATGGTGGAGGTCGAGGGCCTGGAGTACCCGGTCGGCCCCGGCTCGACGATCGGCTACGCGGCGGTGGTGAACGCGCTGAAGTGCCTGGTCGCGGCCGAGCTCACCCGCCGCGGCCAGCCGCCCCTGGTGCTGACCAGCGGGGTGCTGATCGGCTCCGAGCGCTCGGCCGAGCTGTTCGAGCGCACCTACGACGACTACCGCGCGCGGGTGGCGCAGGTGTACGGGCGGCCGCCGGCCGGCGGCTAGATTCACACGACGCAGGCGTGGCGGGAGATGACAACCATGCGACTGCAGGACAGGGTGGCGCTTGTGACCGGCGCCGGGAGCGGCATCGGACGGGCCGTCGCGCTGCGCTTCGCCGCCGAGGGGGCGCGCGTGGTCGGGCTGGATGTGAACCAGGCCGGCCTCGATGAGACGGTGGCATCGATTCAGGCTGCCGGCGGGGAGGCGCTCGGGCTGGCCTGCGATGTGTCGCAGGCCGCGCAGGTGCAGTCCGCGGTCGGGCAGGCGGCGGCGCACTTCGGGCGGCTCGACGCGCTGTTCAACGGCGTGGGCGTGAGCGGCCGCCGCTGGGGCGACGGGCCGGTCCACGAGTGCACCGAGGAGGCCTGGGAGCGGGTGCTGTCCATCAACCTCACCAGCATGTTCCTGGTGTGCAAGCACGCCATGCCGCACCTGCTCGAGACGCGCGGCGCGGTGGTGAACTTGGCCTCGGTGCTGGGGATCGTCGGCGGGGACGAGGACTTCGCCACGCACGCCTACGCCGCCAGCAAGGCCGGCATCATCGGCCTCTCGCGGGCCATGGCCACCTACTACGCCCCGCGCGGCGTGCGCGTCAACGTCATCGCGCCGGGCCTGATCGCCACGCCCATGAGCCGGCGCGCCCAGCAGGACCAGCACATCCAGAGCCGGCTGCGGCAGCTCCAGCCGCTCACCGGGGCCATGGGCGCGCCAGACGACATCGCGGCCGCCGCCGCGTACCTTGTCTCCGACGATGCCCGTTTCGTCACGGGAGTCGTGCTTCCGGTCGACGGGGGGTGGACTGCGCAGTAGCGACGCCCCGGCGGCCCGCCGCTGCTGCTCCATATCAGAAGGACATTCCACATGAACCTACCGATCATTCCAACCAGCGTCATCGGCTCCTACGCGTGGCCCGCCTGGCTGCACACCGCCCTCGCCGCCGCCGAGCGGGGCGAGTACGGGCCCGACGACATGCGCGAGGCGCAGGACGACGCGGTGGACATGGCGCTGCGCGACCAGGAGGACGCCGGCGTGGATATCGTCAGCGACGGCGAGATGCGCCGGGCCGGCTTCTTCACCGCCGCGTTCTACGGCTTCCTCACCGGCCTGCGCGAGCTCCCGCCGCGGCGCAAAGTGGGGATCGCCGGGCACGACCAGCGCGAGAGCTACGAGGCGGTCGAGCCGATCACCGCGCCGCGCGGGCTCGGGCTGGTGGACGAGTTCCGCTACGCGCGCTCCCGCACCAGCCGGCCGCTCAAGGTGCCCTGCGCCGGCGCCTACACGCTGGCCGGCCGCATCAAGCCCGGCTCGATCTACAAAGACCGCATGGAGGTCGCCTACGCGCTGGCGGACATCATCAACGCCGAGCTGAAGGCGCTCGTGGCCGCCGGCGCCGACTTCATCCAGCTCGACGAGCCCTCCTACGCGGTGCACCCGGACGCGCCGCAGGAGTTCGTGCGGCTGTTCAACCGGACGGTCGAGGGCGTGGAGGCGAAGATCGGGCTGCACCTGTGCTTCGGCAACTTCGTGGGGCGCCCGGTTGCTAAGCGCAGCTACCGGCCGCTCTTCCCGCACATCCTCGAGGTGCGCGCCCACCAGCTCGCGCTCGAGTTCGCCAACCGCGAGCTCGCCGAGCTGGACCTGTGGCGCGAGTTCCCGAGCGATAAGGAGCTGGCCGCGGGGCTGGTGGACGTGAAGAACTACTACATCGAGACGCCCGAGGACGTCGCCGAGCGCATCCGCGCCGCGCTGCGCTACGTGCCGATCGAGAAGCTGACCGTCACGCCCGACTGCGGCTTCAGCCAGACGGCGCGCTGGGCGGCGCGCGCCAAGCTCAAGTCGATGGTCGAGGGCGCGAAGATCGTCCGGCGCGAGCTCGCCGGGTAGCGATGCAGCCCTGAGCGGGCCGGAGGGGACGGATTTCTAGGTCTCACGCCGCACGCAGGCGCTTGCGCCGGGCCCTTGGCGGCGCCGGCGCAAGCGCCTCAGCGCTCAGTGGTTCTTGGGCCGGATGTGGAGCTCCTCGGTCGTGCCGGTTCGCTCGCTGCGGCGCTCTTCGTTGAGGTGCGGCAGCAGAATGAGTGTCAGCGCAATGGTAGCGGCCAGTAGCAGGCCGGGAATCGTCTCAATCATAGCGGTGCCGTACCTGTCTCTCATATATGACGGCGACAAGGCCGTGGGTGTGATCGCACAGAAGCACCGTGCTCCTCGCAGGGCCGCTTCGCCTGCATTCGCCCGGCATATTAACGACTTTCATACTATCTCGCAATGAACGCCGGCTGACAAGTGCGTGACAGATTCTGTCTGGCGCTGCCGGGCGGGCGAAGCCACCACGTACAAAAGCGGGCGCTCCGGCCCGCTAGGAAGCGAAGGTATGTCCGACTTCACCTTCCCCGATCTCACCGACCGGCTCGACATCCACCCGACCGCCTGGATCTCGCCGCACGCCTACGTCCACGGCACGGTCTCGATCGGCGCCGACTCGAGCGTCCTGCCGATGGCCGTCATCCGCGGCGACAACGGCGTGATCCGCATCGGCGCGCGGGTCAATGTTCAGGACGGGGCGGTGCTCCACGCCGACCCGGACGCCTTCCTGACGATCGGCGACGACGTCACCGTCGGGCACGCGGCGGTGGTCCACGGCTGCACCGTCGAGGACGAGGTGCTGATCGGCATCGGCGCGGTGGTCCTCAACCGGGCGCGGGTGGGGCAGGGCTCGCTGATCGCCGCGCGCGCCCTGGTGACCGAGGGGATGGTCGTGCCGCCCGGCTCGCTGGTGGTGGGTGTGCCGGGCGTGATCAAGCCGCTGCGTCCGGAGCTGCGCGAGCGCATCCGCCGCACCGCCGCCAACTACGTCCGCCTCAAGGAGCTCTACCGCGCCAGAGGCTGATCCGGCGCCTCAAGGCATCAGCGCCTCACGCGCCAGGTGCCGCAGGAGGCTCCGGGGGACGCTCGCTATCGGGCGCGGCCTCCTGCGCGGCGCCCGTCTGCCCATCTGAGCTCGCCGGGGGCGCCTCCGCAGGCGCGGGTGCGGGCGGCGCAGGTGTGGATGCCGCAGGTGCGGGCGGCGCAGGTGCGGACGCCGCAGGTGCGGGCGGCGCGATCTGAGGGTCACTCGGCGGCGTGGAGGCCGGGGGATGCGCGCCGTCCGGCGGCTGGGCCTGCCCGGCGAGCGCTTCGAGCTCACGCTGGACGAGGCGCCCGACCAGCAGGTAGCGGAACGGCTGCCCGCGGTAGACCCGGTAGGCGCCGAAGAGCCCGTACAGCGTCGCCAGGACGCCGAAGCCGAGCGGCAGCCCGAGCGCCAGGAGCGCCACCCAGAACGCAGGCGGCGGCCCGCCATCCGCGTACAGGTCCGGGCGCACCACGGCCGGCAGCAGCGAGAGCACCAGGCAGAGCACCCACCCCACGAAGAGCACCGTCATCAGCAGCAGCACCGCGCCCTGGTAGGCCAGCGCCTGCAGCGCGTGGGCGCGTACGAAGCGCGACCGCTCGCGCTGCGTCGCCCAGATCAGCGTGGCGGCGATCATCCCGGCCAGGTTGGCGATGTTGGCGAGAATGCTGGCGTGCGCCAGCGCGCCGAGAATGCGCTCGTCTCTGTCGGCCTGCATGGCTTGCCCTCCGCCCCGATTATAGCACGCCTGCACCGCCCGGGTATGCTACAATGAAGTGGCTTGCGACTCGGCGCGCTGCTGCGGCCGCCCCCGTTGGGCAGCCGCGCCACCGTTCCTGTCGAAAGAAGTGGAAGGCGCAGCCTCCCCGAGCCCCCGCGGTCTGGGAAGACGCTGCCTCCTCAGAGACTCCCTTGTTCGGCCGCAGAGCGGCGGAACGAAGCGCCCGTGGCGGGCCTCAGGCCCCCACACCTCCCCGCCCGGGGCGGGCGGCACGACCGCGTCACTCGTGCCCGTAACGGAAACGAAGAAAGAAGAGATGAGATCGTTCGCCTCCATTGATGAGCTCCAGCAGGCGCTCGCCGAAAACGACTACATCGCCGACCGCCCGCTCGCCACTGCGATCTTCCTGGCCCTCAAGCTCCAGAAGCCGCTGCTGCTCGAAGGTGAGGCCGGCGTCGGCAAGACCGAGATCGCCAAGACGCTGGCGCGCATGCAGGGCCGCCACCTCATCCGGCTCCAGTGCTACGAGGGCCTGGATGTGAACACCACGATCTACGAGTGGAACTACACCCGCCAGATGCTCCAGATCCGCCTGCTCGAGGCGCTCGGCACCGGCGACTCGCACGCCGCGCTGAAGGAGATCTTCGGCCCCGAGTTCCTGATCAAGCGCCCGCTGCTGCAGGCGATCGAGGAGAGCTGGGACCAGCCGCCGATCCTGCTGATCGACGAGCTGGACCGCGCCGACGAGGAGTTCGAGGCCTTCCTGCTCGAGCTGCTCTCGGACTGGCAGATCAGCATCCCGGAGATCGGCACGATCCGCGCGGCCACCCCGCCGACGGTGATCATCACCAGCAACCGCACGCGCGAGATCCACGACGCGCTCAAGCGCCGCTGCCTGTTCTACTGGATCGACTACCCCTCGCTCGAGAAGGAGCAGGCGATCGTCGCCGCCAAGGTGCCGCAGGCGTCCGAGCGCCTCTCGCACCAGATCGTGGCCTTCGTCCAGGAGCTGCGCAAGATGGACCTGTTCAAGCTCCCGGGCGTCGCCGAGACGCTGGACTGGACCACGGCGCTGGTGGCGCTCGACGCGCACGCGCTCGACGAGTCGAACGTGATCGACACGCTCGGCGCGCTGCTCAAGTACCAGGACGACATCAACCAGGTGCGCGGGCAGGGGCTCAGGTCGCTGCTGGAGAAGGTGACCGCCTGATGGTGCCCGGGTAACTGCTTCACAGGGCGACTAGTGACCAGGTGACAGGGTGACAAGGTGACAGGGTGACCAGGTGACGGGGTGACAGGGGAGGCACGAGGTTCTTGGCGCGGTACGGGTTTCCGGTTTCCAAGAGTCACCCCGTCACCCCCTCACCCCGTCGCCCTCTCACCCCCTCGCCCGGCAGAACAGCCACCTGGTCGTACAGAATATGACCGACACACAAGGCCATTTGCTCTCACACGTGCTCGCGTTCGTCCACCTGCTGCGCAACATGGGCGTGCAGGTGAGCACCGGGCAGGCGCTGGACCTCGTGCGGGCGCTGGAGCACGCGCCGATCGTCAACCGCGAGGACTTCCGCAGCGCGGCGCGCTGCACGCTGATCAGCCGGCGCGACGACCTGCCGCTGTTCGACGCGGCCTTCGCCTTCTTCTGGCGCAGCCGGTCCGGCTTCGACCCCTCCCAGATGGCGATCCCGGTGCTGCGGACGCCGGCCAAGCCGCTGCGGCTGCCGCGTCGCCGCGACGACCAAGGCGCTTCCGCGGCGCGCGAGGAGAGCGAGGAGGAGGAGGAGCGCGTCGGGATGGCGCTGCAGTTCAGCGCGGCCGAGCAGCTGCGCGAGAAGGACTTCGGCTCCTTCACGCACGAGGAGGTCCAGGCCTGCAAGGAGCTGCTGCGCAACCTGACCTGGCGCATCCCCCCGCGGCGCACGCGCCGCAAGCGCTCGTCGCCGCGCGGGCGCACGCTGGACATGCGCCGCGTGCTGCGCCGCAACCTGCGCTACGGCGGCGAGCCGCTCGTGCTATCGTACCGCGAGCCGCGCCCGCGCCAGCGGCGGCTGGTGGTGCTGTGCGACATCAGCGGCTCGATGGACCGCTACAGCCGCATCCTGCTGCAGTTCGTCCACACCATCTCGAACGGCCTGCGCGACGTCGAGGCGTTCGTGTTCGGCACGCGCCTGACGCGCATCACCCGGCTCCTGCGCGAGCGCGACATCGACGAGGCGGTGGCCGCGGTGAGCAAGCACGTCGTCGACTGGTCCGGCGGCACGCGCATCGGCGAGGCGATCAAGGAGTTCAACTACCGCTGGGGCCGGCGCGTGCTGAGCGGGAGCCCGGTGGTGCTGGTGATCTCGGACGGCTGGGACCGCGGCGACCCGCGGCTGCTCGAGCGGGAGATGGAGCGGCTGCAGCGCTCCTGCTACCGCCTGATCTGGCTCAACCCGCTCCTCGGCAACCCGCGCTACCAGCCGCTCACCCAGGGCATGCAGGCCGCCCTGCCCTACGTGGACGACTTCCTGCCGGTGCACAACCTCTCCAGCCTGGAGCAGCTCGGCGAGCGCCTCTCGGAGCTCGGCCAGCGCCGCCCCTCCCGGCGCCAGCGCCCCATGTCGGTGACATTGTGACGGGGTGACGGGGTGAAGGGGTGACTCTTGGACACCAGAACGCCGGTGGTCCACCAAGAACCTCTTGTTTCCCCTGTCACCCCGTCACCTTGTCACCCAGTCACCCCGCCGGCGCGAGCGCAGCGAGCGCGACACCCCGTCACCTTGTCACCCTGTCACCCTGTCACCTAGTCAATCTCCTCACCCCGCGGCGTCCAGCAGCTGCTCCAGCTGATTCAGGGCCGCCCGAAGCTCGTGGGCGCCACGCGGGGCTGGGCGCCGAGGCTGCGCCGCAGGACGCAGATCCCGGCCGTCACGCGGCTGCATGTCGATCCCGTGGCGAGCGAACAGCGCGCGGTACGCCTCCGGGCGCTCGGCCAGGTGCCGGGCCACCGACTCGTAGCCGTGCCGGACGATCTGCACCCGGCTGGCGTACCGCATCGGCATCTCCGAAAACATGCGCAGGTCGTCGCGGCCCGGCTCGATCAGCACCACGTCCACCTCGGGGTGGCGGCGCCGGATCTGCTTCAGGTGGTAGTGGAGCCCGGCGTGGACGAAGGTGCGGAAGACCTGGCTCGCCACGCCCGGCGCGCCCATGTCGTGGATGCGCGGCGAGCCGGCGGCCTCCGAGCGGTCGAAGGGGACGAGCGGATTGACGCAGACGATCAGCGTCGCGCCGCGCTCGATCGCCAGGTCGAGGCTGGCGTTTCCGCGCACGCTGCCGTCCACATAGTCGCGGCCCTCGATTCGCACCGGCCGGTAGAGGATCGGCACGGCCGAGGAGGCCGCCACGGCGCGCGAGATCGGCACGCCGTCCAGCGGCGGCTCGCCGAACACCACCCGCTCGCTGCTGTCGAGGTCGGTCGCGATGATCGCCAGCGCGCGCGGCAGGCGGCGGAAGTCGTTGGTGAGGCCGGGGCGGCTGAGCGCGGCGGCGAGGTAGCGCTCGAGGGCGCTGCCGTCGTAGATCCCGCCGGGGAGCGCCAGCGCAACGGCCTCCAGTGCGTCGAGCAGCGACACGCGCCCGCCGCTGGTCAGCACGGCACCCAGCAGCCGCAGCAGCACCTCCGGCAGCCGCGCGCCGTGCCGCAGCACGCTGCCGCCGTCGACTGCGAACAGGTCGCTGATGCGCAGCGGCGCGACCCCATCGACCGGCATCTCCAGGTGGCGCACCAGGTCGTGCGGCGAGAGGCGGTTCGCCAGACAGGCCGCCACCAGCGCGCCGGCGCTCGTGCCGACGTAGATGTCGAAGTCGGTGACGCTGAAGCCGCGCAGCGCGTCGTCGAGCGCGCGGAGGGCGCCGATCTCGTACATCGCGCCGGTCACGCCGCCTCCGGCGAGTACCAGCGCCCGCTTGCCGGGCCGGGATGGGATGGCGCTGTTCATGCAGATGCCCCGGGTGTAGGTCGAGCCGAGAAACAGGTGGAGGGCCGCGGCCTGGCGCAGGCCCGCGGAGCGCTCAGCTGCCGGGCTGGCGCCGCTCTGCGACCAGGCGCTCGATCGCCTCAGCCAGCGCATCGACCTGCTGGCGCAGCCGATCGACGTCGCCGCGGCTCGGCAGCTCGGCGGCTGCCGGCGTCCGCTCGGGCGCCTCCAGGAGCAGCTCGCGCAGCCGGGCCTCCTCGGAGGCGGAGAGGGCGCCGCTCTCGCGCAGGCCGGCCAGCCTGCGCGCGATCTCGGCGTCCACGAAGCTCATCCCGCCGATCGCCGTCCACAGCGAGCGGTGCAGGTGGCTGAGGGTGTCGCCGCCGCTGCGGATGATCCCGGTGAGCACGTTGGTCGGCAGCCACCCGCGCTCGCCGCGCGTCTGCAGCGCGACCTGCGCCAGGATCGGCGCCGTGATGTCCTCACCGGTCTCGTTGTCCACCACCTGCACCTGATCGCCGGCCTGGATCAGCGCGGCGATCCCCTCGAGGGTGATGTACCGCTTGCGGTTGACGTGGTAGAGCTTGCGGTTGGCGTACTTCTTGATGGTCTGCATGCGGCGTGTGCCTTGCTGGTGGCGGGCTGGTCGAGCGGAGTCTGCTCTGTTCGATTATAACACGGCGCGTCACATCGCGCCGGGCGAAGAGCGGGCGGAGCGTTCCTCAGGGGAGGTTTAGGGGTCGTGGGCGCGGGCGCTCGGCCTACTCGTGCGGGCGCGGCTCCTCCACCCGCTTCACCACCACCAGCGTCGCGTCGTCGAACAGCACGCCGCTGCTGAACTGGAACAGCGCGCCGCTGATCGCCTCGAGCACATCGCTGGCGCTGCCGGCGCGCGCCTCCTGCACCGCCGCGATCAGCCGGGCCACACCGAACTCCTCCTCGCGGTCGTTGATCGCCTCGGTGACCCCGTCGGTGTAGCACACCAGGATGTCGCCCACGTGCATCTGGACCTCGGCCTCGCCGATCGTCACCTCCTCGAGCACGCCGAGCGCGATACCCGGGGTGGTCAGCTCCTGCACGCTGCCGTCGGCGCGGAACAGGAGCGGCGGGTTGTGGCCGGCGCACGCGAAGCGCAGCACGCCGCTCCCCGGCTCCATGATGCCGTAGAACAGCGTCACGAACATGCCGGACTCGGAGTCGCGCGTGATCCAGCGGTTGGCGCGCGCCAGCGCGACGCCCGGGGAGGAGCCGTCGAGCGCGGCGGCGCGCATCAGGCTGCGCGAGAGCGCCATGAACATCGCCGCCGGCACGCCCTTGTCGCTCACATCGGCGATGACGAAGCCGAGGGAGGGCTGCGCGTCGGGCTCGAGATCGCCCGGAGCCGGCCGAAGGGCGCCGGGCGTGCCGGACGCCGCGCGCACCTCATCGGCGGGCTGGAGCCCGGAGTGCTCGGCGCGCGGCACGAGCCACCAGTAGTCGTACCAGTCCCCGCCGACGATACGCGCCGAGCGCCACTGCGCCGCGATGTCCCAGCCGGGCGCGTCCGGCACGCTGGCGGGCAGGAGCGCGGTCTGGATCTCGCGCGCCACGCGCAGCTCCTCCTCGAGCCGCGAGGCCTCGGCCGCCTCCTGGGCGAGCCAGGCGCTCTCGAGCGCGCCGGCCACCTGGTTGGCGATGCCGAGCGCCAGCGTCATCTCGGTCTGGGTGAAGCGCTTGCGCGGCTGGTTGTAGTCCAGCACCAGCACGCCGCCGATCGAGCCCCGCGCCCGCAGCGGGAGCGCCAGCAGCGTCTGGCCGCCGAACGGCTCCAGGATCGGCGGGCAGACGAACGGGCGGGCGCCGGCATCCTCCACCGCCACCGGGGCGCCGCTGCGGATCACCTCGGCCAGCAGCGGCGCCTGATCCTCTGTGATCGGGCGGCCGAGAAAGCCGGCGCGCTGCTCGCGGGTGAGCCCGTACGCGCCGAGCGGCACCAGCGCGTTCTGCTCGCGGTCCGGCACCAGGCAGTAGCAGCGGTCGCAGCCGAGCAGCAGCGGCAGCAGGCGCACCACGGCCGGCACCAGCTCGTCGAGCGGCATATCGCGCGAGAGGTTCTCGGCCACCTGCAGCAGGGCGTTGAGGGTCCAGGCCTGCTCGCGCTGCGCGCTGAAGGCCTGCGCGCTCTCCACCGCCACCGCGATCTGGTCGGCCAGCGTCTGCATCACGAACAGGTCGCTCTTGTCGAAGCTGTCCGGCTCGGTGCTCTGCACGTCCAGCACGCCGATGCGCCGGTCGCCGAAGCGGATCGGGACCGCCAGCTCGGCGCGGGTGTCGGGCGCCTCGCCCAGCGCGCGCTCGTCGTGTTGCAGGTCGTTCACCAGCACGTACTGGCCGTCGCGGGCGGCCTTGCCGACGATGCCCTCGCCCTCGCGGACGCTCATCTCGCGCAGCCGGGCCAGCTCCTCGCCCTCGACCGTGCTGGCGCGGAACACCAGCCGCCCGTCGTCCTCGTAGGTGAAGATGTGCACCGGCTGGTAGCCGAAGCGCTCGCGGATCAGCTTCACCACCGACTGCAGCAGCTCGTCCAGGTCGAGGATGGCGGTGATGCGCTCGCTCACCTCCTGGATCGCCTGCAGCTGCACCGCCCGCTGGCGGGCCTCGTCGAAGGCGCGCGCCTTGGAGATCGCCACCGCGGCCTGGTCGGCGATCAGCGAGAGGATGCGCATGTCGTCGGTGTCGAACGCGCGCGGCTGGTAGCTCTGGATCGAGATGCTGCCGATCACCGTCTCGCCGGCCAGCAGCGGCACGTAGATCCCGCTGCGCGGCGGCCGGTCGCTCTGGTAGCGCGGGCGCGCCGGCAGGCGGTCCATCTCGGTGGCGAAATCTTCGACAAGCAGCGCGCGGCCGGTCTCGCGCATCCAGCCCACCAGCCCGTCGCCGGAGGGCAGGTTCACCGTGAGCGGCGGCAGGCGCACCCGGTCCTGCACGCGCACCTTGAGCGTGTAGCGGTCGCTGCCGGGCTCGAACAGGCCGAGGTGGAACGAGGAGGTGTCCACCACCTTGCCGGCCTCGCGGTAGATCAGCTCGCACAGCGCATCCACCTCCAGGTCGGCGCGGATGATCGCCCGGCTGGTCTCGTTGAGCAGCGCGAGCTCGCGGACGCTCCGGCGCTGCCGGCGCAGGGCGAACGCCGCCCGGCGCACCGCGATGCAGGCGGCGAGCAGGCTGGCCGCGGCGAGCAGGAAGTAGCCCGTCCCCAGGGTGCTGTAGATCGCCGCGCCGAGCGCCCCGACGGGCAGCGGCGCGACCTCGGCGCTGAGCGCGGTGCCCCACGACGAGCGCCACCAGGTCAGCACTCCGGTGCGGCCGCCCTGGATCAGCTCGCGCACCGCGCGGTTGGTCTGGACCAGCAGCGGGTAGCTGACGATCAGCCCGCACGCCCGCACGGCGTCGCTGGCCTCGGGGCCGGCGGCCAGCCAGGCGATCCATGCGCCGGCCAGCATCGCCAGCGCGCGCACCCCGCCGCGCAGCACCGGGCGTCCCACCAGGCTGTACAGGGTGCGCGGGCGCCCGTAGATCAGCGGCAGCAGCATGCCGAAGATGACGCCGGAGACGGCGGCCACCAGCGCGCCGTTGGCCGGGCCGAGCGCCAGCGCGGCGGTGATCAGCACCACGCCCACCAGGCTCTGCGGGTCGGCGGGCGGCACGCGGAAGCCGACGCCCTCGATCAGCAGCGCCAGCACGATGAAGAGCAGCAGCTCGGGCCAGCGCGACAGATCGGGGCCGCTCGCGAACATCGCGCCCCAGCCGATCGCCCCGACGAGCAGTGCGTAAAGCAGGAGCCAGCGTCCGCGGTTCACGGCGATTCCTGGCCGAATGCCCTGAGCGCTTCCTCGCGCGTTGTGTGAATGGCGAAGACCTGGGTGAAGCCGGTGAGGGTGAACACCTCCAGCACCTGCGGCTGGAGGTTGCAGAGGCGCAGCTGCCCACCCTGGTTGAGGAGCTCCTTGCGCACCAGCAGCAGCGCTCGCAGCCCCGTGCTGCTCATGAACGTCACCGCCCCGAGGTCCAGCAGCACGAAGCGCGCGCCGGCGGCGACCGCCGCGCTCACCGGCGAGATCGCCTGCTGCGTGTGAACTGCGTCGAGCCGGCCGCCCAGCTCCAACACCTGCACCTCCGGCGCCACGGTGCCGATGCGCTTCTTCATCGTCAGCAGATTGCCCCGCTGGTCGTCGAAGTCGAACTGCACCGAGTCCATCAGCCTGTTCATAAGATACAGGCCGAGGCCGCCGGCCTGGCGCTCCTCGAGCGGCGAGGTCAGATCTGGCGGCGGCACCTGCTCCGGGTCGAAGCGCCGCCCGTAGTCGCGCAGCGTCACCACGAGATCCGGCCCGTCCACACGCCACGCCAGCTCGATCACCCCGGGCTCCTCTGGGTCGTAGCCGTGCTGGATGATATTGGTCGCCGCCTCATCGACCGCGAGCTGCACCTGCCAGGCGGTATGGTCGTCCAGGCCGAGGCGCGCCGCTGCGTCGGCGATGAACTCGCTGACCAGCGCCAGGGACTCGAGCTTGGCGGGGACCGTGCGTGTTTCCATCAGCAGTCAGTGGTCAGATGGTGAGGAGAACAGTAGTCAGTAGTCAGCTCGGCGGAGAGGACGGCGAGCGTCGACGTCTCACAGCGGCACTGGCTACTGACTACTCGGCGCAAGCTGCTCAGAAGGAGCCGACCGCCTCGGTGGTGTCCGGGTAGATCTCGAACAGCGAGGTGAAGCCGGTGAGGTCGAAGACCTCCTTGATGCGCGGAGGCAGGTTGGCGATCCGCACGTCGCCGCCCTCGAGATCGGTGATCTTCCAATCGCGGGCGCGTTTGCGGGCCTCGATCAAAACGCGCAGCCCCGGGCTGGCGACGTACTCGAGGCCGGACAGGTCGAGGACGATCCGGTACCGGCCCTGGTCGAACAGTTCGTCGATCCGCTGCTTGAACTGAGGCGCGCTCATGGCATCTAGCCGACCGGAGACGGTCAGCAGGTCCACCCGGTTCAGGCGCTTGTGGGTAATCTCCATCCTGTCCTCCTTCACGCGGCGCTGGCGAAGCCCGTCGGTGGTGTGAACATACGTGCGGCGATCCTGTGTGTCGCGGCCAAACGCCCTGCCGAAGCCCGTCTGCTCGCTGGCGCCCGCCGGACTCAGGCGGCGGGATGAGCGCGCTGCGTCAACCGCCCTGCCGATGCCCGCAGAAACTCGCCTGGGCTGCTTAGCGTCAGTTGCGTGGCCGCAAAAGCCCAAGCTCTGGCGCTTGGGTGCCATCACGTAGCCTTGCCCGGTCATCTCATTATAGCACGCTTTGAGTCGCGCTTCATCGGGCGCAGGCGCTCGCGCAAGCCCTGTTCCGCGCCACGGCCCCCGCCGGCCGAGCTGCGGCGAAGGGCCAAAGGCGCCGCCGCGAACGCCTCGCCCCGCCGTATGGTGTTGCAACCCATACGAACATATGTTATGGTTACATCGTTCTTGAGCATTCCCCTGCGGCGCGGGGGCGCCGCATACGCGCAGCGGAGCAGGATCATGGCCAAGGCAAAGCAGGCTGCTGGCAGTCGCAAGCGAAGCGCGCCGCGGAAGAAGGCGCAGTCCCCGTCGTTCGGGATCTCGCTGCGGCCCGAGCACCAGCGCGAGCTGTTCGCCCTCGCCCTGATCGCGCTCGCCGCGGTGACGATCGTCTTCTACCTCACCGGCAGCGCCGGCGCGATCGGCGCCACCTGGGTGGACTTCACCCGCCAGACGCTCGGCTGGGGCGCCCTGCTGGTGCCGCTCTCGCTCGGGCTGCTCGGCATCGCCATTCTGGTCCAGGAGCGCTTCGAGGGCGCGCCGCTCACCGGGGCGACGGTGCTCGGCACGCTGCTGGTGCTCGCCGCGCTGCTCACGCTGCTCGAGTTCGGCATCGGCGCCCGCGCTGGCTTCGGCGACCGGGTCGGCGAGGGCGGCGGGATGCTCGGCTACGCGCTGCTGGAGCTGCTCACGCGCGCCATCGGGCGGCCGGCCTCCTTCGTGCTGATCTGCATCCTCGGGCTGGCCGGCGTGATGCTGACCTTCGACATCACGCTGCACGAGCTGATCTACGGCACGCGCGACAGCCTGGCGCGCTTCTGGGCGACGATCTGGAGCGTCTCGTACGAGCGCCGCTCCTCGGCCCCTCCCGCCCCCGCAGGCCGCGCGCAGCTGCGGCTGCCCGATGCGCCGACCTATGTGCCGCCCCCCGGCGCCGAGCGCGGCAAGGCCCCCGCCGCACAGCCGCCCGCCGACGAGGACATCGTCCAGACGCCGATCGCGCAGCGGCCGACGCGCGCCAGCCTCTTCAAGCGCCCCGACCCGACGCAGGAGCTCGCCGCCCCGCGCGCACCGGCCAACGGCGGCGAGCCAGCCCGCAGGAGCGCGGCGCGGCCCGCCGAGCCGGCCAAGGACATCGAGGCGATGCTCTCCAACCTGCTCGCCGCGCCCGCCGCCGACGCCCAGCCCCGCCCCCCAGCCGCGGGCTCCGCCGAACCGACCCCGGTCGTCCAGTCCGCGCTCGACGGCTTCGAGGTGCAGCCCGTGCTCCGCGCCTGGCCGCTGCCCCCGCTCGACCTGCTCGACGTCTACGCCGAGGGGACGATCACGCCCGACGAGATCCAGATCAAGTCGCGTCTGATCGAGGAGACCCTGGCGAGCTTCAAGGTCGAGGCGCAGGTCAAGAACGTCAACATCGGCCCGGCGGTGATGCAGTTCGAGCTCCAGCCGGCGGTCGGCGTCAAGATCAGCAAGATCACGACCCTCGAGCGCGACCTGGCGCTGGCGCTGGCGGCCAAGTCGATCCGCATCGAGGCGCCCATCCCCGGCAAGAGCTACATCGGCATCGAGATCCCCAACTCGGCGACGTCGATCGTCGGGCTGCGCGATGTGATCGAGAGCGAGGAGTTCGAGAACAACAAGGGCAAGCTCAAGGTCGCCCTCGGCCGCGATGTCTCGGGCGTGCCGGTGGTCACCGGCCTCGAGCGCATGCCGCACCTGCTCATGGCCGGCGCCACGGGCAGCGGCAAGAGCGCGGGGATCAACGCGATCATCTGCGCGCTGCTGCTCAAGCACACCCCGGACGACCTGAAGTTCATCATGGTCGACCCGAAGATGGTCGAGCTGATCGTCTACAACCACATCCCGCACCTGCTGTCGCCGGTCGTCACCGAGCTCGAGCGCGTCGTGCCGACGCTGAAGTGGGCCACGCGCGAGATGGAGCGGCGCTACAAGGTCTTCGCGCGCTACGGCTTCCGCAACATCGACAGCTACAAGGCCGCCGCGCGCCGCCGGGCCGACCTCGAGCCGCTGCCGTACATCGTGATCATCATCGACGAGCTGGCCGACCTGATGATGATGGCGCCGGACGAGGTGGAGACGCTGATCTGCCGCCTGGCGCAGATGGCGCGCGCCACCGGCATCCACCTGATCCTCGCCACGCAGCGCCCGTCGGTGGATGTGGTGACCGGCCTGATCAAAGCCAACTTCCCCTCGCGCATCGCCTTCGCCGTCACCTCGCAGATCGACTCGCGCGTCATCCTGGACATGAGCGGCGCCGAACAGCTGCTCGGGCGCGGCGACGCGCTGTTCATGGCCGCCGACGCCGCCCGGCCGATCCGCATGCAGGGCACGTGGGTGTCGGACAGCGAGGTGGAGAAGATCGTCACCTTCTGGCGCAACGCGCGGCCGCCGGAGCAGGCGCAGGGCGGCGAGCGCAAGGCGCAGGGCGCAGCGGGCGAGGCGGCGGGCAGCGCCGCTGGCGCCCAGGCCCCCGAGCGCCCCAGCGCCCCAGCGCTCCAGGGCCCCGGCGAGTTCCTGAGCGTGGACGAGCAGGACGAGCTGCTGCCGGAGGCGATCAAGCTGGTACGGCAGCACAAGCGCGCGTCGGCCTCGCTGCTCCAGCGCCGGCTGCGGATCGGCTACAGCAAAGCGGCCCAGCTGATCGACCTGCTCGAGCAGCAGGGGATCGTCGGGCCGGCGGAAGAGGGGCGCTCGCGCGAGGTGCTCGACCCGGGCGGCCGCAAGCAGGATACCGGCGCCGGGTGGCCGTGAGCTTAGAACCAAGAGCCGAGAACCAAGAACCAAGAACTCGGTTCTTAGTTCTCGGTTCTTGGTTCTCGGTTCTTGGTTCTCGGTTCTTGGTTCTCGGTTCTTGGTTCTTGGTCCTAAACGATCTCGATCTCCCGCCCGAAGGACTTGCGGAACAGCCCCGAGCCGCGGTTCGCGTCCCAGATCTCGACCGTCGCGTCCCCCACCGCCCGCGTGGTCACCAGCACCCGCTCGCCGATCTCGACCCGCAGGCCCTGGATCACCTGGCTCTTGCGCCGCTCCAGGTACTCGGCCAGACGCAGCAGCGCCGCCAGCCGGGCCACCCGCTGCTGGTCGTCCGGCTCGAGCAGGTCGCGGTACTGGCCCACCTGCACATCCCCCTTGCGGTGGTAGCGCACGATCAGCGCCATGAGGGCGATCTCGCGGTGGGTGAAGCCCTGCAGCGCGGCGTTGACGATCAGGTACGCGCCGTGCTTGTGGTGGTCGTAGTAGCTCACCGCCAGCCCGATGTCGTGCAGCGTCGCGGCGTAGCCGAGGAGCGTCCGCTCCCAGTCGCCGTACCCGTGAAGCGGCCGGAGCTGGTCGAACAGCGACAGCGCGAGCTCGCGCACCTTGGCGGCGTGCAGCGCCTCGTAGTTGTAGAGCCGCGCGAGGTTCTGCACGCTGAAGCCGCGCATGTCGCCGAACAGCGGCGGGTTCTCGTCCACCAGGAAGCGCTCGTAGAACAGCCCCTCGCGCAGGCCCTGCCCGCTGACGATGATCGAGTCGAAGCCGCCCTGGCGCATCAGCTGGTGCACGATCACGGCCCCCGCCAGGATCAGGTCCGCCCGGTCGCGGCTGATGCCCGGGAGCTCCGCGCGCTGGCGCACGTTCAGCGTCCGCAGCAGCTCGATCTGGGCCTCGAGCCGCTCGCGCTGCAGCACGTAGCCGTGGACGTTGTCGAGCGGGTAGCGGCGCTGCTTCATGTCGATCTCGGCCAGGGTGCGGATCGTGCCGCCGATCCCGGCCAGCGTCGTGCCGCTCTCGCTCGGGAGCGCCCCGCTCTGCTGCAGCCAGTCCAGGCCGGCGAACGCCTCGGCGACCGCGGCCTCCAGCGCCTTGAAGTCCTTGTTGCTCACCGGGTCCGAGCGCACGTAGCGCTCGGTGAGGCGCACGACGCCCACCGGCTGGCTGAAGGCGCGCAGGAAGCCCCGCCCGCGCGCCATGGTCACCTGGGTGCTGCCGCCGCCGATGTCGATCAGGAAGAAGTCGCTCAGGTTCAGCGTGTTGACCACGCCCAGGTAGCCGTAGTACGCCTCCTCCCTGGCGCTCAGCACGCGCAGCGTCAGCCCTGCCTCGCGCTCGACGCGCGCCAGGAACTCGGCCTGGTTCGTCGCCTCGCGCACCGCGCTCGTCGCGACCGGCACGATCGTCTCAACGCCGCTCGAGGCGCACAGGTTGTGGAACAGGCGCATCGTCGCCACCGCCCGCTCCACCGGCTTGGGCTGCAGCCGGCCGTCCGCGCTGGCGCCCTCCACGAGCCTGACGCTCTCGCGCACCTCGTCCATGAGCCGGAACGAGTGGTGCGGCGTGTAGCCCATGACGATCAGCCGGGTCGTGTTCGACCCGAGATCGATGACCCCCAGTCGCTCGCGCATGGCCTACTCCTGCCCGCCCGTCCCGGCGATGATACGGTCCATTCGTATGGCGGCGTCCCGGTACATGTCGCCGCGCAGCTGGGCCGCCCGCAGCCGCCGCTGTAGGATGGCGACCCAGAGCGCCAGGCCGGCGACCACGCCCAACCAGAAGACTGTGCGCATGTGCTGATCTCCTTCCGCTTCGTCCGAAGCAGACTCCTCTCGCCGCGCATTCTAACGGATCGCGCCGGCCGTCTCAAATCGCGCGGCCCGCGCAGGCGGCGGCTTCCCGTACCGCCGGCCTTGTGATACAATGCACGACCTGAGGTTACACCTATGCTCAAGCTCTTCCTAACCGGCCGCCGCCTCTGGATGACGCTCGTCGTCCTGCTCGGCGTCGCGCTGCTCTGCCGGCTCGGGATCTGGCAGCTGGACCGCCACGCCCAGCGCGCGGCCCGCAACCAGCTGATCAACGAGCGCATGGCGCTCCCGCCGCTGCCCCTGGACGGCTCACCGGTCTCGCCCGACGAGCTCGACTACCGCTGGGTCCAGGTGCGCGGCGTCTTCGACCCGCAGGCCGAGGTGCTGCTCCGCAACCGCTCGTACAACGGCGCCACCGGCTACCACATCCTCACGCCGCTGCGCATCAGCGGCAGCGACGCGGCCGTGCTGGTGGACCGCGGCTGGGTGCCGCTCTCCGCCACAGACCCCGACGTCCGCCGGGAGTTCGCGCCGCCCGCCGGCGAGGTCACGCTGGAGGGCGTGGCCCGGCGCTCGCAGGAGGACATGGCCGGCCCGCAGGACCCGCCCACCGGCCCGGAGCGGCCGCGGCTCGACGCCTGGTTCCGGGTGGACATCGCGCGCATCGAGCAGCAGACTGGCTACCCGCTGCTGCCGGTGTTCATCGAGCAGCAGCCCGATCCCGATGCGCCGCCCGGCCCGCCCTTCCCGGCCGCCACCACCGATCTCGGCCTTGGCTCGCACCTGGGGTACGCCTTCCAGTGGTTTTCGTTCGCGCTGATTCTGCTGGTAGGATATGTGGTCGTGATCTTGCGCCACTCGCGCCCGGCGCCGCAGCAGAGCGCCGTCTGAAGGGGGAGATGACATCATGGACAGCTGGTCGCCACAGACGGTCACCGCCAACGGAGTCACCCTCGCCTACTACCGCCGCGGGAGCGGCGCGCCCGTCGTCCTGGCTCACGGCATCACCGACAGCGGGCTGTGCTGGCTGCCGGTGGCGCGCCGCCTCGCCGAACGCTTCGACGTGATCATGTACGACGCCCGCGGCCACGGGCGCTCCGAGTCGCCGCCCTCCGGCTACACGCTGGCGGACTACGCCGCCGACCTGGCGGGGCTGGTGCGCGCGCTCGGCCTGCAGCGGCCCGCCGTGCTCGGCCACTCGATGGGCGCCGCGACCGCGGCGCTGGCGGCCGCCAGCAACCCCGGGCTCTTCAGCCGCGTCGCGCTCGAGGACCCGCCCTGGATGGCCCTGCCGGAGGGCGCGCCGCCCCCGGACCCGACCGAGCGGTTCGAGCAGTGGCGCGCCCAGGTGGTGGAGAACAAGCGCAAGACGCGCGAGGAGCTGCTGGCGCTCGGCCGCGCCCAGTCGCCGCGCTGGTCCGAGGAGGAGCTGGAGCCGTGGGCCGAGGCCAAGCAGCAGGTCAACCCGGAGATCTTCAGCGGCATCCGCACGATCGGCGAGGGCTGGCAGGAGATGGTGCCGCAGATCACGTGCCCGACGCTGCTGATCACCGGCGACCCGGCGGCGGGGGCGATCGTCACGCCGGCGATGGTGGAGAAGCTGCGCGGCCTGAAGCCCGATCTCCAGGTCGCCCACGTGCCCGGGGCCGGCCACAGCATCCGGCGGGAGGGTCTGGAGGCCTACATGGCGGCGGTTGAGGAGTTCCTCGGGGGGTAGGCGTCAGAGCGGCACGTCGCGCGTTCGAGCGCCCGCGCCTCCCTGCGGGTTTACGGAGCAGCGCCGTCTTTCCGGCTGCCTGAGACGCACCGGCGCGCGACGTGCCGCGCCCTACCGCCCGGCGCCCCACTCCTCGAGCACCGGCAGCAGCTCCGGCAGCGTGTCGATCACCGCGTCGGGGCGCACCTCGCCGAGCGGGAACTCGCGGCTGCGCACCCACACCGCGCGCATGCCCACCCCCTGCGCCCCCAGGATGTCCTCGCGCGGGCTGTCGCCGACGAACACAGCCTCCTCCGGCGGCACCCCCAGCAGGTCGAGCATGTGCCGGAAGACCTCCGGGCGCGGCTTCCACACGCCGTAGTCCCCCGAGAACAGCACGTGCTGCAGGTGCGGCAGGATGTTGAGCTCCGCCAGGTCCTCGAGGTGCAGCTCGCCCGGCCAGATCGTGTTCGAGATCAGGCCGGTGCCGAGGCCGCGCTCGCGCAGCCGGGCCAGCGTCTCCGCCGCGCCGGGCGTCTCGGTCACCCCCTCGCGCAGCGGGCGCGCGTAGTGGCTGACCGCCTCCAGCAGCGCCGCCTCGTCGAGCGTCAGGTTGTGCGGGGCCAGGCTGCTCCGGATCCAGTCCGCGGCGCGCAGGCTGATGTGGCCGCCGGTGGACTGCTCCCACCCCTCGGCGAGCCGCGCGAACATCGCCTCGACGAACTCCTCCTCGCGCGAGGGGATCGGGTGGCCCTGCTCCACCAGGTAGCGGTAGACTCTCCGGATTCCGGGCGCCTCGAACGCACGCCAGCTGCCGTCGCCCGGGCGGACGAAGCGCAGCAGCGTGCCGCCCATATCAAACACCACGGCGCGGATCACGTCGCCCCCTTTCTCGCGCCCCCCGCCGAACCAGCCGCGCTTGCGAAAGCGATGCCGGCGTCGGCTGGAGCGCGTTCCCGCTGCGTGCCAGGCCGTGCCACCTCCGGCCCCGATCGCGGCCGCCCACCTGCTGCCGCCCCCGTGTGTCCGGCGGCACCAGGCAGGCCCGCATTACGCGTCACGCGTCATGCCCGCGCGCCCTGCTCGCCGCCGCGATGATCTTCTCCAGATAGCTCTGCCAGGCCTCGCGGTTCTCGATCGTGACCCGCCGCACCCGCTCCAGATCCCCGCTCAGCGCGGCGTCGTGCGCGCGCGCCAGGCTCTCCTGGAAGGCGCGCGCCATGTCCGCCACCGCCCGGCGCATCTCGGCGTTCAGCTCGCGCTGCCGCTCAAGCTCGTTTTGCAGATATTCGACCAGGCGCAGGGCCTCGTCGTGCGTCAGGTGCTCCTCGGTGCCCACACGCACCTCCCCTCACCCCGTCACGGTGACACGGTGACACGGTGACACGGTGACCGACTAACCAAGATGGCTCTGGGTGTACCACGGGTTTCCGGCGTCCAAAGGTCACCCCGTCACCCAGCCACCCCGTCACCCGGTCACCC
>ERZ777003.1102-NODE-1102-length-44567-cov-59.555850_pt1 | contig 44567 bp, 40 predicted proteins | sample MGYA00374956_ERZ777003 | MGnify/ENA primary metagenome ERZ777003 (study PRJEB29302, sample SAMN06268252) | bioreactor metagenome | isolation source: Joint BioEnergy Institute, California, USA | place: USA:Joint BioEnergy Institute, California, USA | collected... | reverse complement strand
CACGCCCACGAGCAGCACGAGCGACAGCTCGGGCAGGCTCACCACCGGCCCCTCCCCCGGGCCCTCCGCCGGGGCGTCCTCCGCGGTGTCCGGGCCGTCCGCCGTCGGGGTGGCCGGGGTGGCACCGCCGCCCGGCACGTCCGCCCGCACGCCGCCGGCCGCGGGCTCCGCAGCGGCCGCGTCCGGGGCATCCGGGTCCGGGGCGTCCGGGGGCGTGGCGTCGGTCTCGGCCATCAGCGGCCTCCCTCCGTACGGGTGAAGATCGCCATCTGGGTGGGCGGGCCAACCTCGGGGTCGTCGTCGCCGACCGGGCGGATCACGGCGCGGTAGCCGTACCGGGAGGCGACGTGGGCGGTCCAGCCGGCGAACTCGCGCCGGTCCCACTCGAAGCGGTGGTCGGGGTGGCGCAGGGCCGGGCGGCCGGACGCGGACCGTTCGCGCAGGCCGGGGTAGCGCACGTTGTACTCGGCGTTCGGCGTGGTGACGATCACGTGCCCGGGCCGGGCGGTGCCGAACACCACCTTCTCCAGCGCGGCCAGGCGCGGCGGGTCGACGTGCTCGATCACCTCCATGAGCACGGCCGCGTCGTACCCGGCGAACCGCGGGTCGGTGTAGGTGAGCGCCGCCTGGAAGAGCCGCAGCCGGGCGCGCCGCGGCTCCGGCATGCGGTCGAGCCGCAGCCGGCGCGCGGCGAGGCCGAGGGCGTGGGCCGACACGTCGACCCCGGTGACCTTGGTGAAGTGCGGGCGGTCGAGCAGCTCGGCGAGCAGCCGGCCCGAGCCGCAGCCGAGGTCGATCACCGAGCGTGCGCCGGTCTCCTCGAGGGTGGCGAGCACCGCCTCGTGCCGCAGCGTGCTGAGCGGCGTGCAGCCACCTCGCTCCTCCTCCGCGGCGGCCGCCTCGTCGCCCGTGGCGGCGGGGTCCTCCTCGACCGGCGGCTCCAGGGACTCGGCCACGTCGTCGCCGAGCTCGGCGAGGCGGGCGAACGCCTCGCGGGCCAGGTCCGCGCGGCGGCCCAGGTACCGGCGGGTGATGAGCGCCCGCTCCGGGTGGGTGGCGAGCCAGCCGCCACCGGCCCGGATCAGCTTGTCCACCTCGTCCGGGGCGATCCAGTAGTGCTTGGCCGAGTCGAGCACCGGCAGCAGCACGTACAGCTGGTTGAGCGCGTCGGCGAGGCGCAGCTCGCCGCGCAGCCGCAGGCGCAGGTAGCGCGAGTCGCCCCACTCGGGGAAACGCTCGTCGAGCGGGATCGGGCGGGCGTCCACCGCCCAGCCGAGCGGCGCGAACACCCGGTGCGCGATCTCCGGCCCGCCGGTGCACGGCAGCGCCGGGATGCCGATCTCCAGCGGGATCCGGGCCGCGGCGAGGTCCGGCCGGGCGTCGCAGCGGCCGAGCCGCGCCGTGCGGAACACGTCCCCGAGCGCCACCGCGAGCAGCGACGACGCCGCGTACGGCCGGTCGTTGACGTACTGGGCGAGGCTCGTGTCGGCGAGGTTCCGGCCGGTGCGGGCGAGCCGTACCGGGTCGATCTCCAGCAGCAGGGCTGCCGTGCAGCGCTCGGCCGTGGCCTCCGGGTAGAACACCCGCGCGGTGCCGAACGACCGGCCGAACTCCTGCACCCGGTCGGGATGCTTGTGCAGCAGGAAGCCGAGGTCGGTGGCGGGCCGCAGTGTGGTGGAGATCGTGAGCAGCACGCTCGTCGATTGTTCCGCAGGCCCGATTCGACCCGCCACCGATTAACGTCGCCCGGTGGCCCGCCCGGAGACCGGGTCAGACATGCGGCAGGATCTCCGCCGCGATCAGCTCCAGGTGCTCGAGGTCGTTCAGGTCGAGGATCTGGAGGTAGAGGCGCTCGCAGCCGAGCTTGGCGAACTCGCCGATCTTCTCCAGCACCTCGCCGGGGGTGCCGCCGAGACCCGCCTCCCGCAGCTCCGCCAGGTCACGGCCGATCGCCTCGGCCCGCCGCTTGGCCTCGGCCTCGTTCGCGCCGACCACGATCGTCTGGGCCGCGGACAGCCGGATCGACTCGCGGCCGATCTTCGCGCAGGCCTCGCGCACCCGCCCGTACGCCGCCTCGGTCTCGGCGACCGTGCGGAACGGCACGTTGTACTCGTCGGCGAACCGGGCCGCCAGGCGCGGGGTGCGGGTGGGGCCGACGCCGCCGACGATGATCGGCGGCCGGGGACGCTGCACCGGCTTGGGCAGGGCGGGCGAGTCGGCCACCCGGTAGTGCGCGCCCTCGAACGAGTAGGTGGACCCATCGGGCGTGCTCCACAGGCCGCTGATGATCTCCAGCTGCTCCTCGTACCGCGCGAACCGGTCCCGCTGCGGGGGGAACGGGATGCCGTACGCGGTGTGCTCGGCGTCGTACCAGCCCGCGCCGAAGCCGAGCTCGACGCGGCCGCCGCTCATCTGGTCCACCTGGGCCACGCTGATCGCCAGCGGGCCGGGCAGCCGGAACGTGGCCGGCGACACCAGCGTGCCCAGCCGGATCCGGGAGGTCTCCCGGGCGAGACCGGCCAGGGTGATCCAGGCGTCGGTGGAGCCGGGACCGTGGTCGCCGGGGCCGATGCGCATGTAGTGGTCGGATCGGAAGAAGGCATCGAAGCCGAGCCGTTCCGTCGCCTGGGCCACGCGCAGCAGGTCGTCGTAGGTGGCCCCCTGCTGCGGCTCGGTGAAGATCCTCAGAAGCATGCCGACATTATGGACCTTCCACCATCGTTCCCCACGGCGGACGCCGCCGCACCCTCGTCTCCGTCCCGTCACGTTTCGGTGACCGTGCGCGCTCACCCGGATGCGGGTTGTTATGGTGCAACCATCCCAAGCGTACGGTAATCGTCACGCGACGATGAGTGGTGATCGGATGAACGAGGGAAATCCCCCGCGCTCCCTGGTCTACCTCGCGGCGGCGGCGCTGGTGGTCGCCACCGGCCTCGCCATGTGGCTGCTCCCCGCGGGCATGCCCCGCCTGCCGCCCACCGCCGCGACCGGGACCACCACGGCGTCGCCGGAGCGGCCGACCCCGCACCCGCCGACGCACTCCGCCCAGGGGCCGTCCCGCCCGCCGGCCACCGCCTCGGCGGCGCCCGGGCCCGGCTCCGACCCGCTGTCCGCCCAGGTACGGCCCGGCGAGCCGGCCACGGCGGCGGACCCGGCCGACGGCGAGGCGGCCGGATGTCCGCCCCCGTCGCCACGGGCCTCGTCCCGGCCGCCCCTGGCCCGGTCGTCCCCGTCCGGGCCGGAACTCGCCGCGCCGCGGTCCCCCACGCCGTCGCCTCCCCCGCCGGTCGCGGCCATGCCGGGCTGCCACCCGGCCACCCAGCTCCGCCCGACCCGGTCCGCCGCGCAGCGGCACCTGACGGACGGGCCCGGCCCGTCCGGCTGACGCCGTACCGGCCCGGACCGATCGGCCGTGACGGGTGACGGCGCCCGGCCGCGCCGCGGGTCAGCGGCGCGCGGGCCGCGCCTCCGGCTCCAGCAGGGCCACGCACTCCACGTGCGCGGTCATCGGGAAGGCGTCGAAGGCGCGCAGCGCGGCCAGCCGGTAGCCGTGCCCGCCGAGCCAGCCGATGTCCCGCGCCATCGTGGCCGGGTCGCAGGAGACGTACACGATCCGGCCGGCCTCGAGCGCCGCGATCCGGTCGACGACGCCCCGGCCGAGCCCGGTGCGCGGCGGATCGACGACGACGATGTCGGCCCGCTCCACCCCGGCGGCGTCGAGGGCGGGCTCGATCCGGCCCCGCTCGACGCGCGCCTGCGGCAGGTCGCGCAGGTTGCGGCGGGCGTTGCGGACCGCGTCGCGGTCCACCTCCACCCCGAGCACGGCGCCCTCCTCGCCCACGGCCTCGGCGAGCGCGGCGGTGAACAGCCCGGCCCCGCAGTACAGGTCGAGCGCCCACTCGCCGGGGCGCGGGTCGGCGAACCGCAGCACCGCGTCGAGCAGGGTCTGCGCGGCGCCCGGATGGATCTGCCAGAAGCCGTTCGCGGCCACCTGGAAGGTGCGGCCGCCCGCGCGCTCCCGCACCTCGGCGCGGCCCCGCACCGCCCTGGCGTGCCCGTCCTCCTCGGCCACGACCGCGACCGAGGCGTCGATGTCCGGCACCTCGATCGCCTCGTCCGCCCTGCCCCGGCCCCGCCCGCGGCGTCCCGGCGGGAAGGCGACGACCACGGCGCGGTCCCCGGCGCCGGAGGCGACCGCCTCCACCGCCGCGGCGCCGCGCCAGTTGCGGGCCTCCACGCCGATCTTCTCCACCTCGGGGTGGGCGATGAGGCAGGCGTCCACCGGCTCGATCTCGTGCGAGCGGTGCCGCCGCAGCCCCACCACGCCGTCGCGGCGCACGGCGAACCGCACCCGGGTGCGCCAGCCGAGGCCGCCGGGCGCACCCGGCACCTCCTCGACGGTGACCTGCCGCCGGATCCCGGCGAGCCGCTCGAGCTGCTCGGCCACCACCCGGGCCTTCAGCGCCCGCTGGGCCTCGAGCGTGGCGTGCTGCCAGTCGCAGCCGCCGCACCGGCCCGGCCCGGCGTACGGGCACGGCGGGGTCACCCGGTCCGGCGACGGCCGCAGCACCTCGACCGCGTCGGCGCGCAGGAAGCGCGCGGTCTCCTCGGTGATCCGGGCGCGCACCCGCTCCCCCGGCAGGGCGTGCCGGACGAACACCACCCGGCCCTCGTGCCGGGCCACGCACCAGCCGCCGTTGGCGACGTTGCCCACCTCAAGCTCGATCATCTTCCGTCCCGGTCGTCGTCCCTGCGCCGGCCGTCCGAGGGGCGCCGTACCGGGCGTGCGCCGTCCCGGTCCGGGTGGCCCTTCAGGCGGGCGGAGGAGTGGAGCTGCCACGGCACGCTGGTCACCATGACCCCCGGCTGGAACAGCAGCCGCCCCTTCAGCCTAAGGGCGCTCTGGTTGTGCAGCAGGTGCTCCCACCACCGGCCGACGACGTACTCCGGGATGAACACGGTGATCACGTCCCGGGGCGAGCGGCGGCGCAGCTTGCGGACGTAGTCGAGCACCGGCCGGGTGATCTCCCGGTACGGCGAGTCGAGGATCTTCAGCGGCACCTCGATGCCCCGGGCCTCCCACTCCTCCTGCAGCCTGCGGGCCTCCTCGGCGTCGACCGCGACGGTGAGCGCCTCCAGCGAGTACGGCCGGGTCGCCTGGGCGTACGCCAGGGAGCGCAGCGTGGGCTTGTGGATCTGGGAGACGAGCACGATCGCGTGGTTACGCGCGGGCCGGATCGACTCGTCGAGGTAGGTGCCCTCGGGTACGGCGAGCTCGGCGGCGATGTTGTCGTAGTGCCGCCGGATGCCGCGCATGAGCACGAAGAGCAGCACCATGATCGCGACGGCGATCCACGCGCCGTGGGTGAACTTGCTCACCAGCACCACGATCAGCACGAGCCCGGTGAGGAACCCGCCGAAGGCGTTGATCGCCCGCGACCGGCGCATGCGCGCCTGCGCCCGCGGGTCGCGCTCCCGGGAGAGCGCCCGGTTCCAGTGCCGCACCATGCCGTACTGGCTGATGGTGAACGCGACGAACACGCCGACGATGTAGAGCTGCACGAGCCGGGTGACCTCGGCGTGGAACGCGTAGATCAGCACGCCCGCGGCCACGGCGAGCAGCAGGATGCCGTTGCTGAACGCGAGCCGGTCGCCGCGGGTGTGCAGCTGGCGGGGCAGGTAGCGGTTCTGGGCGAGCACCGAGCCGAGCACCGGGAAGCCGTTGAACGCGGTGTTCGCGGCGAGCACGAGGATGAGCACGGTGACCACCGCGACCGCGTGCACGCCCAACGGGAAGTGGTCGAACACGGTCCGCGCCACCTGGATGATCACCGGGTCGGCGATCACCTCGCGGCCCGACGGGTCGTACAGGTGGCTGCCCTCGGACGCGTCCCCGTACTTGACGCCGATGGCGTAGGCGAGCCCGGTGACGCCGCCGAACATCAGCATCGCGAGCAGGCCGAGCACGGCGAGGGTGGTCGCGGCGTTCCGGCCCTTGGGCTTGCGGAACGCGGGCACGCCGTTGCTGATCGCCTCCACGCCGGTGAGCGCGGCGCAGCCGGAGGAGAACGCGCGCAGCAGCAGGAACACCAGGGCGAGCCCGCTGAGGCTCCCCTCGTCGCCGCGCACCAGGTAGTCGGCGGTCTCCGCGCGCAACCGCTCGCCGAGCGCGAGCCGGGCGCCGCCCCAGACGAGCATGGCGAAGATCGCCGCCATGAACGCGTACGTCGGCAGGGCGAACGCGAGCCCGGACTCGCGGACGCCGCGCAGGTTGACCAGGGCGAGCAGGACGACGAGCGCGACCGCGACGCCGACCTTGTGCTCGCGCACGAACGGCACGACCGCGCCGAAGTTCTCCACGGCCGAGGAGATCGACACCGCCACGGTGAGGACGTAGTCGACGAGCAGGGCCGCGGCCACGACGAGGCCGTGGTTCGGCCCGAGGTTCGTCATCGCGACCTCGAAGTCGCCGCCGCCGCTCTGGTAGGCGCGCACGTTCTGCCGGTTCGAGGCGACGACGGTGATCAGGACCAGGATGACGGCCCCGGCGATCCAGGGCGTGAAGTGGTACGCGGCGAACCCGGCCACGCCGAGCGTGATCAGGATCTCCTGGGGGGCGTACGCGACCGACGAGAGCGCGTCGCTGGCGAAGACCGGAAGCGCCACCCGCTTGGGCAGCAGCTGTCCCGGCGCCCGCCCGCTGCGCAGCGCGGGACCGAGCAGCAGGCGTTTCGCCAGATCCGTTGCCTTCGCCACGTCTGCCGATGCTATCCGTGCCGCCGGGATCGAACGTCACCGGACACCTTGCCCGGGACAGGCCATACTGACCTGATAGAGGTACTCAGGGACGGCACACAGATGGCCGGTTCCGCGGAAGACAGGACGACTGCCGCCTCACCGAACGGCGGGGGAACATGCATATCGTGATCATGGGATGTGGCCGGGTCGGCTCCACCCTCGCCCATATCCTCGAGGACAACGGCCATTCGGTGGCCATCATCGACCGTGACCCCCAGGCGTTCCGCCGCCTGCGCGCCGGGTTCCGCGGGCGCCGGGTGACCGGCATCGGGTTCGACCGCGACGTGCTCATCGAGGCCGGCATCGAGACCGCCGGGGCGTTCATCGCGGTGAGCAGCGGCGACAACTCCAACGTGATCTCCGCCCGGGTGGCGCGGGAGACCTTCGGCGTGGAGAACGTGGTGGCGCGCATCTACGACCCGCGCCGGGCCGAGGTCTACCAGCGCCTCGGCATCCCCACGGTCGCCACCGTGCGGTGGACCGCGGACCAGATCCTGCGCCGCATCCTGCCGGAGGGCGCCGAGCCGCTGTGGCGCGACCCCACCGGTACCGTGATCCTCGCCGAGGTCGTGTTCAACACCGCCTGGATCGGCACCACGATCCCCCGGATCGAGGAGGCGATCGCCGCCCGGGTGGCGTTCGTCAACCGCATGGGCGAGGCGCTGCTGCCGCGGCCGGACATGGTCCTGCAGGAGGGCGACATCCTGCACGTGATCGCGGCCGAACGCGACATGGACCGCATTCACAAGGTGCTCTCGAGCATCCCTGAGGAGGACTGATGCGCGTCGCCATCGCCGGCGCGGGGGCCGTCGGCCGCTCCATCGCCGCCGAGCTCCTGCAGAACGGCCACCAGGTGCTGCTCATCGACGCCGACCCGAAGGCGATCAAGATCGACACGGTGCCGGAGGCGGAGTGGCTGCTCGCCGACGCCTGCGAGATCGCCTCGCTGGACGAGGCGGGCCTCGCCGACTGCCAGGTGGTGGTCGCCGCGACCGGTGACGACAAGGTGAACCTGGTGGTCTCGCTGCTCGCCAAGACCGAGTACGGCGTGCCCCGGGTGGTCGCCCGCATCAACCACCCCAAGAACGAGTGGCTGTTCAACGAGTCGTGGGGCGTGGACGTGGCGGTGTCCACCCCGCGGCTGCTCAGCGCGCTCGTCGAGGAGGCGGTGAGCGTCGGCGACCTGGTGCGGCTGATGACCTTCCGGCAGGGCCAGGCGAACCTCGTCGAGCTGACCCTGCCCGAGGACGCGCCCGTGGTCGGCCAGCGGGCCGGTGCGGTGCCCTGGCCGCCGGACTCGGCCCTGGTGGCGATCCTGCGCGAGGGCCGGGTGCTCGTGCCGTCCGCGAACGACCCGCTGGAGGCCGGGGACGAGCTGCTCTTCGTGGCGAGCCAGGAGGTCGAGCACGAGCTCGCCCAGCTGTTGTCCCCGCACTGACGTCCCCGCCCCGCGGCCCGGGCGCCCGGTGCCCGCGGGGCGCCGCCGGGCGGCGCGGCTCAGGCGCGGTCGGATTTCGCGATCGGGGTACGGCCGCGGGCGAGCACCCACACCATCGCCGCGAACGCGGCGACCTGCAGCGGCCAGCCCAGCACCACCTTGCTCACCCCGAGCACGGCGACCTGGTCGGCGTAGTAGAGCGGAAGCTGCACCGCCACGCGCAGCGCGCACGGGGCGAGCAGCAGCCAGGTGAGCCGCGAGCAGAGCCGCACCATGCCCGGGTCCGACCGCCAGGCCGTCACCTCGCCGGTGATCGCCCCGACCAGGAAGCCCACCACCGGCCACCGGGTGACGATCGACAGCAGCATGCCCGCGGCGTACGCGGCGTTGTACAGGATGCCGGGCAGGAACACGTCCTTGGCCTCGCCGGTCCGGGTGGCGAGGAACGCGCCGATGCCGATGCCGACGAGGCTGTTGAGCACGAACTGCGGGGTGGAGCGCTGGACCAGGCGCACCACCAGCAGGAGCACGGCCGTGCCGATGCTGATCGCGAGGCTGAGCCGGAGCTGCTCGGTGGTGATCCAGCTCAGCGTGAACGCGATCGTGGGCACGGCGGCCTCGAGGATGCCGCGCCTGCCGCCGAGCGCCTTGGCGAGCTGGGCCCGCACGGCGGCCTCCACAGTGTCGTACGCGGCGGTGTCGTGCCCGCTGCCGGGCGCCGCCGGGCGCGCCGGTGCCGCCGTGGGTTCGGCCGAGTCCATGCCGCCCGCCCTTTCCTGACCGTCGGTCATTGACCACCCATGGGACGCAGTTCGTACCGGGGATTGAACATCACCTTGCGGCCGTCCTGCACGCTCACCAGGCCCTCGGCCAGGACCACCCGGCCCGGCTCGATGCCGATGATCTTGCGCCGGCCCAGCCAGACGAGATCGATCACGTCGGAGCCGTCGTACAGCTCCGCCTCCAGGGCGGGAGCACCGCCTCTCGGCCGCAGGGTCACGGTCCGTAGCGTACCCACGACACGGAACCTGCGCCGCTCGGCGCACGCGGCGATCGGCGTGGCGTCCTCCGCTCCCAGGTCCTCGCGCAGTTCCTCCGCCTCAAGCTCGTCGAGGCCGGCGGTGAGCCGCCGCAGCAGGCCGCGCAGCCCGCCGGTCCTCTGCCGCTCGCCCGGTCGCCCCGCACGAGGCTCGGTCCCCATCGGTCACCCACCCCTCGGACGTACGTCGCCGTCCAGGGTAGGCGAGCTCAGCGGGTCTCCGTCATCTCGGGGCCGCGACGGAACGGGTCGACGGCGGGACGGCCGGACGCGGCGGCGGCCTGCTGCTGCTCGATCGCCTGCCGCGCCTCGGGCGGCAGCCGCAGCTCGATCGGCTCCTTGGGCGGCATCGGCCCGTCGCCGCGCACCACGACGATGTCGCGGACCACGTCCTCCAGCGGCGCGGCGGCCTCCGGGTCGGTCGCGGCCTTGCCGCTGAACACCGCGCGCAGGAACCAGCGCGGCCCGTCGATGCCGCAGAACCGCACCGGGTGCACCGCGTCCCCCTGCTTGACCTTGGCGGCGAGCTCCACGCCGAACGGGCCCTCGACCTCCTCGGCGGAGCCGCCGTTCGCGGCGAGCTCGCGCTTGAGCTCGGCGCGCACCTCGTCCCAGATCCCGGTGCTCTTCGGCGCGGCGAACGCGTGCACCTGCAGCGCGCTGCCGTCCACCAGGATCACCGCGCCGACGATCTGGTCCCCGGCCACGTTGAGCTGCACCTCGAACCCGGGCCCGATGGGCAGCTGCATGCCGCCCAGGTCGATGCGTTCCCGCTCCGGGTAGGGCTCGTCGGCGTCCCAGGGACCGGACTCGCGCTGCGGCGCGGGCGTCTCCTCGACGGCCGATGCCGCGGGCTCCCGCTCGCGGCGGCGGCGAAGTCGGAACACTGCTCTCACTCTCCCAATCCGCTGTCCTCGTGGTGGCACCCGGCGACCTCCGGCGGCGGTGCCGCCGGCCCTCGCCCGCCGGGACTACCGGCCCGTCGAGCCGAAGCCGTTCTCGCCTCGTGCCGAGCCCGGCAGGCGCTCCACCTCATGGAACCGTGCCCGCTCCACGCGCTGGATCACGAGCTGGGCGATCCGGTCGCCGCGGCGCAGCCGTACCGTGTTCTTCGTGTCGGTGTTGATCAGGGTCACCTTGATCTCGCCCCGGTAGCCGGCGTCGATCGTGCCGGGCGCGTTGACCAGGGTGACCCCCAGCCGGGCGGCGAGGCCGGACCGCGGGTGCACGAACGCGGCGTACCCGTCGGGCAGGGCGATCGCGATCCCGGTGGGCACCACCGCGCGCTCGCCCGGCAGCAGCTCGACGTCCTCGCGCGCGTGGAGGTCCGCCCCGGCGTCGCCCGGGTGGGCGTAGGCCGGCGGCGGCAGGTCCGGGTCGAGCCGCTGGATCAACACCTCGACGCTCATCGATCACCTCCGGCCGCGGTTCTCGTCACGAACGCAGACCTTACCGGCTGCGCGGCCGGGACACGTCGTCCGCGCCCTCTCGCCCGGCCCCGGAGCCCGCGCCGGACGGCCCGGCCTCCTCGGCGCCGCCGCCGGAGCGCCCGGAGCCGGCCCGTTCGCCGGAATCCTCCCCGGTCTCCTCGTCCGGGCCGGCGGGCGGCTCCTCGGGCGGGGCCGGCGGCCGCTCGGCGGCGGTTCCGCCGGGCGGCGGCGGGAGGGCGGCCTGCTCGCGGAACAGCTCGGGCAGCGCCCGGTAGAGCACGGCCGCGATCGGTACGGCGACCGCCGCGCCGGTGATCCCGGCGAGCACGCCGCCGACGCCGAGCACGAGGATGATCGCGAGCGGGTGGAACCGCACCGCGCGGCCGACGATCAGCGGCTGCAGCACGTGGTTCTCGAGCTGCTGCTCCACCACGAGGATGCCGACGAAGACCAGCGCGTAGATCGGCCCCTGCGCGCCGAGGGTGACGAGCGTGGCGAGGCCACCGGCGAAGAAGATGCCGACGATCGGGATGAAGCTCGCCAGGAAGATCAGTACGGCGAGCGGCGCCCACAGCGGCACGCCCATGCCGGCGAGCACGATGCCCATGATGACCCCGTGCACCGCGGCGACGATCACGGTGCCCTGCACGTACTGCGAGAGGGTGCGCCACGCGGCGCGCCCGGCGCGGTCCATCCGGGGCGTGGCCGAGCCGAACGCCTTGAGGAACCACTTCCAGATCCGCTCGCCGTCCTTGAGCAGGAAGAACGTGACGAACAGCACGAGCACGAGACCGGCGAGCACCTCGATGGCGACGGCCGCGCCGGTCACCAGGGTGCCGGTGATCGCCGCCCGCTGCTCGTTGAGCTGCCGGGTCACCTCGGCGACCATGTCGGCGAGCTGGGACTCGCGCAGCCCGAGCGGGCCGTGGATGAGCCAGTCCTGGATGTCCCGGGCGGTGTCCTGCACCTGCTGGACCAGGTTCGGGAACTCCTCGTTGGCGCGCGCCCCGACGATCCAGCCGGTGATGCCCAGCACGGCGAACGCCGTGAGCATGGTGAGCCAGGTCGCCGCCATCGAGTTCAGCCCGACCCGCCGCAGCCCGTCGGTGAGCGGGAAGAGCAGGGCGGTGAGCAGCAGCGCGATCGCCACCGGCAGGGCGACGAAGCGCAACGTCACCACGATCTGGGCGAAGAAGTAGACGACCACACCGACCACGATCAGTCGCCAGCTCCACGCGGCCAGCGTGGCGAGCACCGGCGGCACGCTCGGCGCACGGCGGTTGTGGCTATCGGGGATCACACGTCAAGCCTGTCATGCCGGCGGCGCCGATGCGCACGGGAAACGGGCGAGGTCCGGAATGTGCCGTCCGGGTACGGCCGTGCCGCGCACCGGGGTTTCCTGCGCCCTCGCCGGGGCCGCGGCGCAGTAGGGTTTCGATGCCGGTGAGGAAAGGAGCACGGATGACGGAGAAAGCGGAACGGCCCGACGTGGTGTGGCGGCTCATCGGGGCCGTGATCGGCCTCGGCACCGGCTTCGTGGCCCGCAAGGCGATCGAGTGGGGCTGGCAGAAGGTGACCGGGAAAAAGCCGCCGGCCGACCCCGACTCGCTGGAGATCAGCATGGCCGAGGCCATAGGGTACGCCGTCGTCATGGGCGTCGGCATGGAGGTGACGCGCATCGTCGCCACCCGCACCGTCGCCAAGCGGTGGCAGTCCTGGAAGCAGAAGGCCGGCGGCTTGTCCTAGTGGTCCGGTAGGAACGTCCGGGCGTGCGTCCCGGCGGTCAGCGGGGAAGCCTCCGCCGGACGGCTACCCCTCCAGGGCGGACAGGAAGTCGTTGGCCCACCGGTCGACGTTGTAGGTGGCGACCCTGCGCCGCATCGAGCGCATGCGGCGGGCCAGCTCGTCGGGAGTGGCCCGGGCGGCGGCGAGCATCGCCCGCTTGAGCCCCTCCACGTCGTACGGGTTCACCATGTAGGCCTGCCGCAGCTCGTCGGCGGCCCCGGCGAACTCGCTGAGCACCAGGGCGCCGCGCAGGTCGGGCCGGCAGGCCACGTACTCCTTGGCGACCAGGTTCATGCCGTCCCGCAGCGGCGTCACCACCATGACGTCCGCGGCGAGGTACAGCGCCGCGAGCTCCTCCTGGCTGTAGGACTGGTGCAGGTAGCAGATCGGGGGCTGGCCGAGCGAGCCGTGCTCGCCGTTGATCCGCCCCACCTGCAGCTCGATCTCGTCGCGCAGCAGCCGGTACTCCTCGACCCGCTCCCGCGAGGGGGTGGCGATCTGCACGAACACCGCCTCGCCGGGGGCGAGCGACCCCTCGCTCAGTAGCTCGCCGAACGCCTTGAGGCGCTGTCCGATGCCCTTGGTGTAGTCGAGCCGGTCGACGCCGAGGAACACGTGGACCGGGTCACCCAGCTCGGCCCGGATCTCCCGGGCACGCTGGATCACGCTCGGCTTGCGGACGAGCTGGTCCATGGAGGCGAAGTCCACCGAGATGGGGAAGGCCTCGGTGCGCACGATCCGGCCGTCCACGTGGATCTCGTGCCGGGTGTTCGGCTGGCCGAGCAGCCGCCGGACCAGCCGGATGAAGTTCGAGGTGCCGCCGGGACGCTGGAAGCCGACGAGGTCCGCGCCGAGCAGCCCCTCGAGGATCTCCCGCCGCCACGGGAGCTGGAGGAACAGCTCCTCCGGCGGGAAGGGGATGTGGAGGAAGAAGCCGATCTTCAGGTCGGGGCGGAGCTTGCGGAGCATCGCGGGCACGAGCTGGAGCTGGTAGTCCTGTACCCAGACGACGGCCCCGGGGGCCGCGGCGTCGGCCGCCGCCCGGGCGAAGCGGTCGTTGACGGCGCGGTAGGCGTCCCACAGCACCCGGGAGTAGATGGGCTTGGCGACGACGTCGTGGTAGAGCGGCCAGAGGGTGGCGTTGGAGAAGCCCTCGTAGTAGAGCTCCACCTCGGTGGACGAGAGCGGGATCGGAATCAGGTGCATGCCCTCGTGGTCGAAGGGCTTGAGCTCCTCGTCCGGGGCTCCGTGCCAGCCCAGCCACGCGCCGTCACGGCGCTGCATGACCGGCGCGATGGCCGTGACCAGGCCGCCGGGGCTCCGTCGCCACGACGCCTCGCCGTCGGGGCCGATGGTGCGGTCGACCGGTAGCCTGTTCGCTACGATCAGAAACGAGCTCGTGGCGTGCACTCGACCTCCCGGTGTGTTCTGTTTTGAACCACCATACGAAACCGGGCAGGACTTCTCGTATCCGACCTTAGGTCATAGAGTTCTCACAAATTGGAAATCGCGCCGGTGGGCGATTTACGGGAATATTTCGGTCAACCAATTAGCGGGGAATATCCGGTGAACCCTGGGCCCGGGCGCGCAGCTCCTCCTGTACGGCACGGCCGAGCCGGAGCGTGGCCGCGCGGTTGAGCGCGCCACCGGCCACGGCGCCGGTGAGGAACGGCCCCAACGTGGTCAGATGCCGCCCGAGCGTGCGCATGAGCCGCCTGCGCAGGGCGGTCTTCGCGGCGGTGCCGAGCGCCGCGGTCATCGAGCCGGGGGTGAGCGGGTCGGCCCCGCGCTGCCGTGCCCACGCCGTGGTGCACGCCATGGCGCGCTGCACGGTGGTGCCGGGCACCGGCACGCCGTACACCTCGTGCAACTCGGCGATGAGCTTCACCTCGATCGCCGCGACCACCAGGGTCTCGGCGACGATCTGGGCCGGCGCCGACAGCAGCAGCGGCGGCGCGGCGAACTCCGCGGCGGCGAGCGCGCCGCCGACCGCGCCGACCGCGGTGGTGGCCTTCGCGGCGGTGCGAATTAGGTCATCGGCGAGGCGGTCGCCGGTGAGTCCGTAATGGTGCTCCTGTAGGGTGGAAAGGTCTCGGATCGGGATGCGCGGGGCGATCGACACGAAAAGTTCAGCGAGCCACCGGCCCCGCCGCCATCCGGACGAACGGGTCTGCCGCGCCGTGCGCCGCAACGCGAGCGTGAGACGGCCGAGCAGCCGGCGCCGCTCGGCCGTGTCCATGCCCTCACGTTCGGTCAGTCTGCCGACGAGGTCGGCGACCTCGCCGTGGGCCTCGCCCGGTGCGAGGCCGTGGCCGCCTCCGGCCGGGGACGGAACCTCGTTCGGATCGGTGGCAGGCCGATCCGCCTCGGAAGTCACAACGCGGACCCTCCTCAGGCCGGTACGGTCAGGCGGCGCACTCGCGGCAGATCTGCCGGCCGTCGCGGTCGGATGCGAGCTGGCTGCGGTGGTGCACCAGGAAGCAGCTCGAGCAGGTGAACTCGTCCGCCTGCCGCGGGATCACCCGCAGCGACAGCTCCTCGTTGGACAGGTCGGCGCCGGGCAGCTCGAGCGACTCGGCGAGGTCGGTCTCGTCGATGTCGATCGTGCTGGCGGCCTTGTCGGTGCGCCGCGCCTGGAGTTCCTGGAGGCTGTCCTCCCCCAGGTCGTCGTCGGTCTTGCGCGGGCTGTCGTAGTCGGTAGCCATGTGCGTACTCCATCCCCCTCGTCTATGTGTCTGCGCACCGTCGCGCGCCTATAACGTCTGGGAAGCCCATCTTGTGCCCATTCCGGCGAGGAGATTTTGCTTCGGTACCCGGATCAGGCCCCTCACGAACCTCCAGCCACGCCGGGACCGCGTCTCCGGGCGCGCCGAAGCCCGCCGGAAAACGGTCGTATCCCCGCCGCCGGACACCCGGCCCCGACATGTTCGACGGCACATCAAACCACATGTGCGGACCGTAGAGAGACGCTCCCCCGCGGGTTGATCCAACGCGTCACACCCCGCGATCGATTCCCGGCCCCGCGCGGCGGTACGGCGGGCCGCGGGCGGGGTCGGGGGCAGGGCCGAGGACCGGGCGGCGGAGGGGCGGCCACGCGGCGCTCCGGCGGCCGCCGCGCACCTCTCACGCGTGCCCTCGTCGTGCCCTCCGGCGCCCGCGGAGACGCCGTCACGCGGCCCTCAGGCCATGGGCAGGCGCACCGTCACCACCAGGCCGCCGCCGTCCCGCGGCACCGCGGTGACCGTGCCCGCGTGCGCGCGCACCACGGCGCGCACGATCGACAGGCCGAGCCCCGCGCCGCGCGCCGAGTCGATCCGGTCGGCGTTGAGCCGCCGGAACGGCTCGAACAGGTCGTCCACCTCGTAGGCGGGCACGTGCGGCCCGGTGTTGGAGACCTGGACCACCGATCCCCCGTCGTGGGTGCCGACGCGCACCCACACCTCGCCCGACTCGGGCACGTTGTACTTGATCGCGTTCTCCACGAGGTTCGACACGCACCGCTCGAGCAGCACCGGGTCGCCGGTGGTGCGCGCCGGGAACAGCTCGGTGCGCACGGTCACCCGGTTCTCCTCGGCGAACCGGGCGAGCTGCTCGACCGCGGTCTGCGCCACCTCGCACAGGTCGACCTCCTTGCGCACGCTCAGCTCCCGCTCGCTGCGCGCGAGCAGCAGCAGCCCCTCGATGAGCTGCTCGTTGCGCGCGTTCGTGCCGAGCAGGGTGCGGGCGAGGACCTTCAGGTCCTCGGAGGCCTCCGGGTCGCCGAGCGCCACCTCGAGCACCGTGCGGTTGATCGCCAGCGGGGTGCGCAGCTCGTGCGAGGCGTTGTCGACGAACCGGCGCTGGGCGTCGAACGCCCGGTTGAGCCGGGCGAGCATCGCGTCGAAGGTGTCGGCGAGCTCCTTCAGCTCGTCGTCGGGGCCCTGCAGGTCGATGCGCTCGTGCGCGAGCGAGGTCTCCGACAGGCGGCGCGCGGTCGCGGTCATCTTCTGGATCGGGCGCAGCGCCCGGTCGGCGGCGAAGTAGCCGAGCGCGAGCGCGATCACGCCGAGCCCGAGCAGGGTGAGCAGGGACCGCTTGAGCAGCGCGGCCTGCACCCCGCGGATCGCCGCCTCCCGCTGCTCCGCGTACGCCTCCCGGTAGGCCTCGGCCAGCTCCGGCGGCCAGCGCGAGGGGACCGCGATGTCCTCCGGGGACGTCAGCGTGTCGTTGAGCAGGTGGCCGGCGTAGGCGTACATCACGCCGAGCAGCACGGCCCCGCAGAGGAAGAACAGCGCGCCGTAGGTGAGGGTGAGCCGCACCCGGATGCTCATCCGGCCGCCGATCGCCTTCAGCCGGTCGATCGGGCTGGGCCGTACCACGAGCGGCGCGGGCGCGGGCGGCGGGGGCCCGTCCCACACCGGCGGCCCGGTGGGCGGCGGCGGCTGGCCGGGCAGGGGGCCCCGCGGGCTCTCCACGGTGGGCTGCTCGCTCCGCCACCCGCCGGCCTGGCCCTGGGGGTACGCGGAGCGCGGGCGTCGCTGCTCGCTCATCGATCGCTCACAGCCGGTAGCCCACCCCGGGGACGGTCTCGATCACCGGGGGATCGCCGAGCTTCTTGCGCAGCGTCATCATCGTGACGCGCACCACGTTCGTGAACGGGTCGATGTTCTCGTCCCACGCCTTGTCGAGCAGGTCCTCCTGGCTCACCACCGCGCCGTCGGCGCGCATCAGCTCCTCCAGGACCGCGAACTCCTTCTTGGTGAGCGAGATCTCCCGGCCGTCCCGGGTGACCGTGCGCTTGCCCGGGTCGAGCCGGATGCCCGCGCGTTCCAGCACCGGGGGCAGCGGCGGGGCGGTGCGCCGGGCGAGCGCGCGCACCCGGGCCACCAGCTCCATGAAGACGAACGGCTTGGCCAGGTAGTCGTCCGCGCCCAGCTCCAGGCCCTCGACCCTGTCGTCCACCTCACCGGCGGCGGTGAGCATGAGGATGCGCGACGGGTTGCGCCGGGAGACGAGCCGGCGGCACACCTCGTCGCCGTGCACCTTCGGCAGGTCCCGGTCGAGGACGATCACGTCGTAGTCGACGTAGGAGGTCTTCTCCAGCGCCGCGGCGCCGTCGTAGGCCACGTCCACCGCCATCGCCTCGCGCCGCAGCCCGGTCGCGATCGCGTCCGCGAGCACCCGCTCGTCCTCCACCACAAGGACCCGCATGCCTTCGCCGCCTCCCTCGTTCGCAGCAGGCTCCGCTCCGCCCCGCCAGGGGGTCACGTCACAGGGTGACTCCGCAGGGCCGCGTCGCGGCGCCCCTTCGCCGTCTCGTCGCCACGTGATCGCCACATGATCGACGCCGCCGCGCGGCGCCGTCACCTGCGGCACGCCGTGGCGCCCGCACGGTGGCGCCACGGCCGGGCGGCCGCGCCCGGCACGGTGTGCCGGCGCGGTACCGACGGCTCCCAATTGTCCCTCGGGTCGCCGTAAGCGCGCGGTAAGCCGGGCCGCCGCACCCCGTCCGGCCTGCTCACTTTAGGTCATGACGAACACCTGACGAACACTTGTGGAATCACCGCGAAGTGAGGTTTAGACCAGGGCGGCTCATGGGTAGGGCGTGGTCCACCCGCCCCACCGCCGTCCCGGTGACGGCGGTCCGCACGAGAGAGTAGGTGAGATGGGCGAGTTCACGGCCACGATCGAACACCGGCTCGACCAGGCCTACCGCCGGCTGCGCGAGGCCAGGTCCGCCGGCGACGACTTCCTCGCCGACACGCTCACCGCGGAGATCGAGGACCTTCGTCGCATCGCCATCGAGAACGGCGTCACGCCGCCCCAGCCGCCCGCGCTCTGACCGGCGGGGGCCGCCGGCCGCGCGCGCCGACGGCGAGCACGGCGGCGACCCGCGATCCCAGGCCGGTCAGCGGGTACGGTGAACCGCCCCGGTGAGCGGGCCCGGCGCGTACGGGCCCGGGCAGTGCACCGGCCACCGGACCGGTGGGACGCCGGGACCGGCGGGCCCGGCGACCGGACACCACGCCGACGGGTCCGGCGCGTCAGACCCCGCCTTCAGGCATGCCTGTCGCGCCGGACACCGCGCCGGCGTACCGGCGCATCGGGCCCCGCCGGCCGCGCGCCTAGGCGTCGCGCGCCGGGTCGAGCGGCGCGAGCAGGTCGTGCAGCTCCTCGAAGAGGCCGGGCGCGGCGGCGATCGCGAACTCCGGGCCGACGGGATTGCCGTGCAGCCCGCCGACCCGCGCCCCGGACTCCGCGGCGATCAGCGCGCCCGCGGCATAGTCCCAGAGGTTGAGGCCGCGCTCGTAGTAGCCGTCCACCCGCCCGGCGGCCAGCGCGCACAGGTCGGCCGCGGCCGACCCGACGCGCCGGATGTCACGCACGCGGGGGACGACGTGCGCCAGCACCTCGGCCTGCACCTTGCGGCGGCCCCGCTCGTAGCCGAACCCGGTGGCGATCAGCGCCTCCTCGAGCGGCACCCCGGTGGTGCAGTGCAGCCGCTCCCCGGTGGTGAGCAGGTAGGCGCCCGCGCCCTTCTCGGCCGCGAACACCTCCTTGCGCGGGAGCACGTTCACCACGCCGGCCACGACCTCGCCGTCGACCTCCACGGCGATGCTCACCGCCCACTCCGGCAGGCCGTACAGGAAGTTGACGGTGCCGTCGATCGGGTCGACGATCCAGCGCACCCGCCCGGCGCCGTCGCTGAGGCCGTCCTCCTCGCCGAGGATGGCGTCCGCGGGCCGGGCCTCGCGGATCCGGCCGCGGATCAGCTCCTCGGAGGCGTGGTCCAGTGCGGTCACCACGTCGGTCGGGCTCGACTTGGTCTCGACGATCTCCGGCCGCCGCGGCCGCCTGGCCACGAGCATGTCGCCGGCCTCCTTGGCGATGCGTACGGCGAGGTCGAGCAGCTCGCTTCGGGGGACATCCAGCTGATTGCTCACCCTGCCGAACCTACCTTTACCCCCGCGAAAGGAGGGGCGGCGGGTCCGTGCGGTTGGATGGGGTCATGGGGAGCTATGACGCGTTGCTCGTCGTTTCCTTCGGCGGGCCCGAGGGGCCCGGCGACGTGATGCCGTTCCTGGAGAACGTGGTCCGGGGACGCGGCGTGCCCCGGGAGCGGCTGCTCGAGGTCGAGGCCCACTACCAGCGGTTCGGCGGGGTGAGCCCGATCAACCGGCAGTGCCGGGAGCTGATCGAGGCGATCCGCCCGCACGTGGACCTGCCGATCTACTGGGGCAACCGCAACTGGCACCCGTTCCTCGCCGACACGCTGCGCCGGATGGCCGCCGACGGGGTACGGCGCGCCGCGGCGTTCATCACCTCGGCGTACAGCTCCTACTCGAGCTGCCGCCAGTACCTCGACGACATCGCCCGGGCCCGCGCCGAGGTGCCCGGCGCCCCCGAGGTGGTACGGCTGCGCCACTACTTCGACCACCCCGCGTTCATCGCCGCGTTCGCCGACCACACCGCCGAGGCGATCGGGCGGCTGCCCGAGGAGCTGCGCGACCGCGCCCGGCTGGTGTTCACCGCGCACAGCATCCCGCTGTCCATGGCGGCGGGCGCGAGCCCGTGGCGCAACGGCTACGAGGTGCAGCTGCGCCGGGTGGCCGGGCTCGTCGCCGACCGGGTCGGGCGGAGTGAGTGGGACCTGGTGTGGCAGAGCCGCAGCGGGCCGCCGCACGTGCCGTGGCTGGAGCCGGACGTGTGCGACCATCTGCGCGCGCTCGCCAAGGAGGGCGTGGCGGCGGTGGTGCTCGTGCCGATCGGGTTCGTCACCGACCACATGGAGGTCGTCTACGACCTCGACGTGGAGGCCGCCGACGTGGCGCGGGAGCTCGGCATCGCGCTCACCCGCGCGGCCACCGCGGGCACCCACCCCCGGTTCGCCCGGATGGTCGCGGAGCTGCTCGCCGAGCCCGAGCCGGTCAACTGCCCGGACCTCTGCTGCCCGGCACCGGCCCGCCCCGGCCGCCCCTGACCGGCCGTACCCGGATCAGTCCGGGTACGCCGCGGCGTAGGCGTTGGCGAGGGAGAGCACCTTGGACACGTACGACCACGAGTGGTTGTAGTGCCAGATCGCCTTCGCCAGCCGGTCGCCGCCCTGCCCCGCGCCGGTGGCGCACAGGTAGTTCGCCGCGGCCGGGACCGCGTCGTACGGGTTCATGATGTCGGCCCTGCCGTCGCCGTCGCCGTCCACGCCGTAGGCCTTCCAGGTGGCCGGCATGAACTGCATCGGGCCGAGCGCCCCGGCCGAGGACGGCCCGTTGTCGCGGCCGTGGCCGCTCTCCACCTGGCCGATCGCGGCGAGCACCGTCCAGGACAGGCCGGGGCAGAGCGCCGCCGCGCGCCGGTACAGCTCGATGTAGCTGCCCGGGCGGCCCACGCGGCCGGTGAACTCGTCGCGGGACGGCGTGCGGGCGGCGCGCGGGGCCGCGGTGCGGGCGGCCGCGGGCGCGCCGGTGACCACCACCTGGGTGCCCGCGCCGAGCACCCGGCGCACCCCGCCGGTGAGCTCCCCCGCCCTCGTCACCGGGCCGCTCACCAGCACCACCACGCCGGGGGTGAGCCCGAGCCGCCGCCCGGTCTCCTCGCTCACGTAGCCGTCGATGCCGGGCAGGCCGATCGCGGCCGCGGCGGCGAGCCGGAGCCGGGGGCCGCCGTCGATCTGGTAGTGCGCGCCGGGGACGAGGCCGAGCCGGCGCGCGGCCGCGGCCTCGGCGACGAGCTCGCCCCGGCGCAGCGCCTCCCACGGCTCGGGCCGGTCCGCCACCCCGACCGGCGTCCACCTGGGGAACTCCGCCACCGGTACGGCGAGCAGGTTGAGCGTGACCCCGGCGACCCGCACCGCCCCGCCGCCCACGGTGAGCGCGCCGCGCACGTGCCGCAGCGACCGCAGCCGCCGCAGGTGGGCGTCGCCGACCCGGCGCGGGGCGATCGCCACCACGGCGGGCGGGGTGAGGCGGAGCCCGGCGCCCGCGGAGGCGTCCGGCGACGGCCGTGCGATCGCGGACGGCGTGGGAGCGGCGGCCGCCCCGGTGTCCTGCCCGGGCACGGTGACCAGGGGGAGGTCGGCGCGCGGCCCGGCGGAGTGCGCCGGACCCGGGGCCGTGCCCGCGGCGCCGGCCGCGGCGGTCGCGCCCGTGCCGCCGTGGGCGAGCAGGTGGACCCCCGCGGCGGCCATGGTGAGGACGATCACCCCGGCGAGGGTCCCGACCACGATCGCGAGGCGCGGAATACGGGGCACGGCGGACACCTTAGATCGACCGGGGCGCTGTGTCCGAGTAACAGATGCGAGGGTGCAAAATTACTTGCGGATGACATAACAGCTACGCGAAGATCAAAGGGGACATTTCGCATGTCTCGGGTGGGCGTCGCCGTCCGCTGAGCACGAACGGCGATCGCGGTCGCCGTGGGCGGGCACCGCGGACTCGCGCCGTGAGCGCGTTGCTGTGAGTGGCTGGAAGGAAGTCGACGTGGTGGGGCCGTACCGAGACCTGTTCCGCACGCCCGGTGTCAAGGGCTTCGTCATCACCGGATTCCTGGGCCGGATGCCCATGTCGATGCACGGCATCGGCGTGGTCCTGCTCATCTCGGCGGTGACCGGCTCGTACGCCACCGCAGGCGCGCTCTCCGGCGCGGTCGCGATCGCGTTCGCCCTCGCCGCCCCGCTGTCCGGGCGGCTGGTCGACATGTTCGGCCAGTCCCGGGTGCTCATCCCGCTCGCGCTGCTGCACGGCGCGGCGCTCGTCGCGTTCATGCTGCTCGTGCACGCCGAGGCGCCGACCTGGACGCTGTTCGCGGCCGGCGTGGTCGCGGGCGCGGCGGCGCCCTCGCTCGGCTCGATGGTGCGGGCGCGCTGGACGCACCTGCTCGGCGGATCGGGGCGGCTGCACACCGCGTTCTCGTTCGAGTCGGTCGCCGACGAGGTGATCTTCGTCTCCGGGCCGACGATCGTGACCGGGCTCGCCACCCTGGTCAGCCCGTACGCCGGGCTGGTGCTCGCGCTCGTGCTCGGCGTGGGCGGGACGATCGCGTTCGCGCTGCAGCGCCGTACCGAACCGCCGGTCCGGCGCGGCGAGGGCGTGCGGCACCGCGGCAGCCCGATCCTCATCCCCGGCGTCGCGCTGCTCGCCGCCGTGTTCCTCGCGATGGGCTCGGTGTTCGGCTCGGCCGACGTGATCACGGTGGCGTACGCGGAGGCGAACGGCGCCAAGGGGGCGGCCGGGCCGATGCTCGCCGCCTTCGCGGGCGGCAGCCTCGTCTCCGGGCTGTGGTTCGGCGGGCGGGCCTGGCGCATCCCGCTGCGCACCCGGTACCTGCGCGCGCTGCTGGTGTTCGCGGTCGGGCTCGCCCCGATCCTGCTGGTGCGCGGCAACCTCGCGATGGCGATCGCGCTGTTCGGCGCCGGCCTGGCGATCTCCCCGACGATCATCACCGGCTACGCGCTCATCGAGCGGCTCGTGCCGTCGCACCTGCTCACCGAGGGCATGGCGTGGATCTCCACGGCGCTCGGCTTCGGCGTCGCCATCGGCTCCTGGGCGGGCGGCCGCCTCACCGACCTGTACGGCCCGGGCAACGCCTACCTCTACTCGTTCCTCAGCGGCCTGGTCGCGGTGGCCATCGCGTACGCCGGGTCGGCGCTGCTGCGCACCCCCGACGACCCCGCGCGCTCGGTGCTGCCGACCCCTACCGGCGAGGGGCGTTCATGAGTACCGTTCACATTTATGCGCGAGGTGTTCCGGAACTGGGCCGGTAACCAGGTCGCCCACCCCGCCGAGGTGCAGACCCCGGCCTCGACCGACGAGGTGGCGAAGGCGGTCGCCCGGGCGGCCGCGGCGGGACGGCGGGTCCGGATGGCCGGCAGCGGCCACTCGTTCACCGGCGTCGCGCTCACCGACGGGCTGCTGCTGCGGCCCGACGCGCTCACCGGCGTGCGCGAGGTCGGCGACGGCCGGGTGCGGGTGGCGGCGGGCACCCCGCTGCACGTGCTCAACGCCGAGCTGCACCGGCGCGGCCTCGCCCTGGCGAACCTCGGCGACATCACCGCGCAGACGATCGCCGGGGCGCTGCAGACCGGCACCCACGGCACCGGCCGGGACGTCGGCGGCCTCGCCGACCAGGTCGCCGGGCTCGAGCTCGTGCTCGCCGACGGCACCGTGACGCGGGTCGGCGAGGACGAGGCCGACCCGCGGCGGCGCGACCTGTTCGACGCCGCCCGCGTCGGGCTCGGCGCGCTCGGCGTGGTCACCGAGGTGACGCTCAAGGTGGTGCCGTCGTTCCTGCTCCGCGCGGTGCGGCGGCCGATGCGGCTCACCGCGCTGCTGGGCCGGCTGGACGAGATCCTCGCGGCCAACGAGCACGTGGACTTCTTCTGGTTCCCGCACACCGACGCCTGCCTGGTGAAGCTCAACAACCGCGACGACGGGCCGGTCGGCGGCCGCGGCCCGCTGCGGCGGTGGTTCGACGACGAGTTCCTGGAGAACACCGTCTTCGGCGCGCTGTGCGAGATCGGGGCCCGCGTGCCCGCGGCGATCCCCGCGATCAACCGGCTGTCCGGGGCCGCGCTGAGCGCCGTCGAGTACACCGACGTGTCGTACCGGGTGTTCGCCACCGTGCGCCGGGTGCGCTTCCTGGAGATGGAGTACGCGATCCCGGTGGAGCACCTCGGCACGGCGCTGCGCGGGGTGCGCGACCTCATCGACCGGGAGCGGCTGCGCATCTCCTTCCCGGTCGAGGTGCGGGTGTCGCCGCCGAGCGACGCCTGGCTCTCCCCCGCGTACGGCCGGGCCACCGCGTACCTCGCGTTCCACGTCTTCCACCGCACGCCCGAGCCGCGCTACTTCGAGGCGGCCGAGCGGCTCATGGTGCGGCTGGACGGCCGGCCGCACTGGGGCAAGCTGCACACCCGGGACGCCCCCTACCTCGCCTCGGTCTATCCGCGCTTCGGCGACTTCGTCGCCCTGCGGGACCGGCTCGACCCGAACCGGGTCTTCGGCAACGCGTACCTCGACACCGTGCTGGGCTGAGCCGTACCCGGGCGGTGCCCTGACCGGCACGGACGGCACGGCGCGGGTGACCGTTGCCCGCGCGTTCGGACGGAATCACCACGTGATCGGCGCTCTGCCCCGGCGTGTCGGCTTGCTTTCCCGCGTCCGGATGAGACGGTTTGCAGTGGGCCGGGGCCGACGGCAAGGAGTCGGTAAACCGGCGGCGAGGCGGGCACGACCTGGCTGAGGATGTGGGCGCGTGAATTCTTCTTCGAGCTCTTCGCCCAAGTCCACGCCGCGAACGCCCGCGACACGCGAGAATTCGTCCAGGGCCGTACCCGGTTGCGGCGCACCGAAAGTGTGTATAAGGGTAAACACGACAAAAGTGCCCGGCGTCACCGCGACTCTGGCACCCCCGAGGAAGGCGATGTTCGGACATGCCGGGTACGGTGCTGGAAGGGAAACGACTCTCGCGACAGACTCAAGGGTCCGGGGGAAGATTGAGCACGACGACGAAGGGACTCGCATGCAGGAGCTCCGACTCGTCGCGGTGAGCGAGGACGGCACGTACCTCGTGCTGGCGACCGCCGGCCGGGGTACGCGCTTCACGCTCCCGGTCGACGACCGGCTCCGTGCGGCCGTCCGCGGCAACTTCTCCCGTCTCGGCCAGTACGAGATCGAAGTGGAGAGTCCGTTGCGCCCGAAGGAGATCCAGGCGCGCATCCGCGCGGGAGAGACCGCCGAGGAGATCGCCGCGACCGCGGGCATCCCCGTGGAGCGGGTCCGCTGGTTCGAGGGACCCGTGCTGCAAGAGCGCGAGTACATGGCTCAGCAGGCGCAGCGTGTCGCGGTACGTCTGCCGGGCGAGGCCAACGGGCCGCGGCCGACCCTCGGCGAGCTCGTCGCCGAGCGGCTGATGCGCCGGGGGGTGTCGAGCGACGAGATCGACTGGGACTCCTGCAAGCGCGACGACGGCCTGTGGCGGGTGAAGCTCGGCTACGTGTGGAACGGCACCACCCGGCATGCGGAGTGGCTCTTCGACCCCCGGCGCCGCCACATCACCCCGCACGACGAGGAGGCGATGCGCCTCTCCGCCGTCGACTACGTGGAGCCGGACGAGGACACCACGGTGACGCCGCTCGTCCCCCGGCTGGCGGCGAAGCGCGGCCCGTCCGCCCCGGCGCACGGCGCCCCGGCGCAGCCGACCCCGCTGCGCCCCGAGACGCCCGGCCGACCGGCCGTCTCTCCGATTCCCGCGAACCCCGAGGCCGACCTGATCACCGCCGAGTCGCTGCGGCCGCCGGCCGACCGCCGCCCGCCCGCGGGCCGCGAGCCGCTCGGCCTGCCCGCCGCGATCCTCGGCGACGAGACCGGCCGGGACAATGCGCGCCCGGCGTCGTCCGTGGAGTCCCAGACGCCGCCGCCTGGCGTGCCGTTCGCGCCGCCGCCGGTACCGTTCCGGCCGCCGCAGCCGCCGACCCCGGTGGAGACGGGCCGTCCGGCCGCGGAGCCCGCCGCGAGCGGTACGGCGGCGCAGGGTGGCGCCTCCGACGGCGGGGCGGCCGACGCGCCGAAGGCCGAGCCCGCCGCCACGGCGAAGCCCGAGTCCGAGGTCGTGGTGCCCGAGCCCCGGGTGGTCGAGCCCGCGCCGGAGCCCGTCGCCGTGCCCGCCGCGCGTCCGAGCGCGGAGGGCGCCGAGGCCGCGCCGGCCGAGGGCGTGCCGGGCCAGGCCGCCGAGGCCGCCCCGCGGCCCGCGGCACCGCAGCCGGTGCCGCCGCCCCAGCCGGTGCCCCCGCCGCAGCCGGTCCCGCCGCCGCAGCCCGTCAAGCCGGCGAAGGCGGTGCGTGGCCGCAAGCGCAGCCGCCGCGCCTCCGTCCCCACCTGGGACGAGATCATGTTCGGCGCCCGCCGCCAGGACTGAGCCCGCCGTACCGGTTCCGCGCCGCGCGCCCGCGTCGTCCGCCGGCGCCGTCCCCGCGGGGTGTTCGCGTGCCGGGCTCAGCCCGCCGCCTCGGGCGGGGCGGCGTCCGCCGCCGCCCGGCCCGCCGCGGGCGCCCGCTCCCCCTCGGCGCGGAACGGGCGGATCCAGTCCGGGGTGACCCGTGCGATGAACTCGACGCCCTGGTCCTCGCCCGCGTCGACCGCCGGGTAGCCACCGCCGCCCGCGCCGACCCCGGCGACCACGGTCACCAGGCGGGACCGCCGCTGGAACCAGCTCTGCCGGATCGTCCAGCCGACCACCGCGCGCCCCTCGAGGTGCGCCTGGACGCGGCGCAGCGAGCCCGACCGCACCGCGAGGTGCTCGCCGTCGAAGGTGTGGCCGAGCGCCCGGTACCGGTCGATGCCGAGCGGAACGCCGAGCACGGCGAGGACCACGGCGGGCCACGCCACCACCGGCCACCCGGCCGCGAACCCGGCGACCGCGAGCGCGGCCCACGGGGCGACCGCGCGGAACAGGCGCCGCCGCAGCGCCGCCGGCGGGTGCGGCTCCAGGGACCCGGTGAACGGCCAGACCGCCTCTGCGGCGACGTCGAGGGCGTACCGGCGGGGCGTCACCGGCAGGAGCTGGCCGCGGGTGCGCGCGTCGCCGAGCCCGGTCACGACGGCGCGCAGCCGCGCCACCCCGGCGAGCCGCTCGCCGAGTCCCTCGAGCAGCTCGTAGCCGCGGATCCGGGCGATCTCCAGCGATACGCTGCGGCGGTCGATCAGGCCGCGCTCGGCGACGAGGAACCCGTCGCGGCGGCGCAGCGTGAAGTCCCAGTGCAGCACCGCGTAGGTGAGGCCGCCGACCACCGGCATGGCGAGCACGAGCACGACGGCCGCGCCGATCAGCAGGTACGGGTGCGCCAGCAGCCACTCGCCGATGCTGCGCGCGGTGCTCGCGCTGATCCCGAACTCCTCCGCCGCCTGGAACGCCACGCCGATCGCACCGGCGACGAGGGCGAACGGGGTGAGCAGGTAGGCCCCGGAGAGCGGGCCGTACAGGAGCCAGCGGTGCGGCACGCGGGCGAGCGTGTGCTCGGGCGGCGCGGGCGGCCCGCCGTACGGCGCCGCGGCCTGCGCCTCCGCCGCCCCCGGCGGCGTGGCCGGGGCCACGGGCGCGGCCGTGCCGTCCGGGCCGGGTGCGGCGGCCGGGGCCGTGGCCTGCCCGTCGGCGGCGTGCGCCTCGGCCGCGCGGCGGAGCAGCACGGTCCGGACCCGTTCGGCGTCCGCCGCGGTGAGCGCGTTCAGCTCGCCCTCCTGGGACTCGGTGCCGCTCGCGGCGCCGGTGTCGATCCGGAGCACGGCGAGCCCGAGCAGCCGGTGCAGCGGCGGGGTGCTGACGTCGACGCCGCGGATGCGGTCGAGCGGGATGGTGCGGATCGACCGGCCGATCAGGGAACGCCGCAGCTCCAGCCGGTCCTCCACCACCTGGTAGGTGAACGTCGCCCACCGCACCGTGGTGTAGATGATCGTGAGCACCACGCCGAGCGCGGCCCACAGGAACGACCGGGGCGAGAAGCCGCCCACGAACAGCACGCCGACGAGCGGCAGGAGGAGCGAGCGCAGCGTGCGCAGCGGGTCGATGAGCAGCACGCGCGGGCTCAGCCGGGCGGGCGGCAGCACCGGGACCGGCGCCTGCGGCGGCACCGGCGCGGCGGGAGGGCCGCCCGGCCCGGGCGCGCCGGGGGCGGGCGGGTTCGGGAGGGCGGGACCGGACCCGGTGTCGTGGTACGGCGTGCTCATGTCGCGTCGTCCCGCACCTGCTTGGCGCGCTGGGCGATGCGCTCGGCGAGCTCGGCGGCGACCGTGAAGTCGAGGCCCTTGATCGAGGTCGAGCCCGCGTGCGAGGCCGTCCTGATCTTCAGGGTGGCGAGGCCGAGCGCCCGCTCCAGCCAGCCCTGCGACTTGTCCACCGTCTGCACCCGGCTCACCGGCACGAACACCCACTCGCGGCTGAGCCAGCCGGACCGGGCGTACACCACGTCGCCGGTGAACTCCCAGCGGTGCACCGCGTACCGCCAGAACGCCTCGATGAAGGCGAGCGGGAAGGAGATCGCCGCGACGAGCACCGGGAGCAGGCGGATGTTGTCCCGGATCCACTCCGGCAGCCAGGTCCAGCCGCTCACGTCGATCTGGGACACGGCGAACAGGACGGCCCCCACCTGGATCGCCGCCCAGATCACGTTCTGGACCAGCCACAGCAGCACGGCGCGTGGCGAGATCCGATGTTCGGGGTCACGCAGGGCGATGGTCACGTCTCAACCCTAGTCGTCGATGGTTGTGGAGCCCGCGGTCATCCCGATCATGCCGGGGCGGGCTCGCGGCCCCGTGGCCGGCACCTGCCAGATCCGGCATACGTGGAAATATTTGCGCACATCTCCGTCCTGCCCGCCGTACGGTGATCTTGACGTGGGCACCGAGCCGAGGAGGACCGGGCATGGGCGCTCTCCGGCTGGGACGCCGGCGGGCCGAGGACCGCACCGGCGCGGGCCGTGGCGGGCCGCGCGGCCGCGTGCGGGCGATCGTCGCGCTGGGCCTCGGCGTGCTGCTCGCCGGGACCGGCGTCGCCCCGGCCGCCGCCGGGACGGCGGCGCCGCGGCTCGACCGGCGGGAGCTGCAGCGCACGCTCGACGAGGTGCCCGCGGGCGGGGTCGCGGGCGCCTACACGGCGGTGCTCGCCGGACGGGAGCACTGGCGGGGAGCGGCGGGCCTCGCCGACCTGGAGCGCCGGCGGCCCATGCGGGCGGACATGTACCACCGCATCGGCAGCGTCACCAAGACCTTCGTCGCCACCGCCGTCCTGCAGCAGGTGGACCTCGGCCGGATCCGGCTCGACGACCCGGTGGAGCGGTACCTGCCGGGCCTGCTGCGCGACCGGCGCATCACGGTCCGCATGCTGCTCAACCACACCGGCCACCTGGGCGACTACGACGAGGCGATCTTCACGGGCCCGGAGCGCATCGAGCAGGTGCGGTTCCGCCGGTTCACCCCGCACGAGCTGGTACGGCTCGGCCTCGAGGTGGGGCCGTCGGGCACGCCGGGCGAGCTCCCGGGCGTCTACCCGAACACGAACTACATCGTGCTCGGCCTGCTGCTCGCCAAGGTCACCGGGATGCCCGCCGAGCGGTACGTCACCGAGCACGTGATCCGGCGCGCCGGGCTCACCCGCACCTTCTTCCCGCACACGCCGTACCTGCCGCAGCCGCACGCCAAGGCGTACACCTCCGCGATGGGCGCCTTCCCGCTGCGGGACTTCAGCACCTATGACATGTCGTGGGCCGGTACGGCGGGCGCGCTGGTGTCGACGATGGACGACCTCAACCGCTTCTTCGCGGCGCTCGGCGGCGGGCGCCTGATCAGCAGGGCGCGGCCGGCCGAGATGCGCACCACGGTGCCGGTCCTCCCGGACCCCGGCCTGGAGGATCTCCCGCTCGACTACGGCCTCGGCCTGGTGCGCTTCGCCGTGCCGTGCGGCCCGGTGTGGGGCCACGACGGCGGGGTCATCGGCATGCTCACCGTGGCGGCCGGGGCCGAGGACGGCAGCAGGTTCGCGGCGTCCGGCATCAACACGATGTGGCATCCGGAGGCGGCGGCCGGTGAGGAGGCCTGGCTGCGGCACCTCGCCGGCGCGATCTGCGGCACCGCGCAGGCCGAGGGGGACGCCCCGGCGGCGAGGTCGGCCGTCCGCATCCCGTTGCGGAGCCAGACCGCGCCCTGGCTGCGCTGACCGGAGCCGGCGTCTCCCCCTCGTCTCCCCCTCTCTCCCCTCCGTCTCCGCCGCCGCGCGCCGCTCGCGCCGCGCGTCCGGCGCAGGCCTGCGTGCACGCCGTACCGGCGCACTCGGGGAGCGGGCTAAGATCACGAATCCGGGGCTGTGGGCAATCTCACCCCGCCCACACGTCGCCACCTGCCCTGATTCTGGCCGCTCGCTGCACTTGTCCCGGCCGCCGGGGCCACCGATGCGAGCGATCCGGTCAGGAGCAGGCTCAGTTGCGCGTAGCATCGTCCACCATGGGGCAGGGGAGAAAGGCCGGACGCAAGAGCCTTGCGGTGATGCTGGTGACCGTGGGGGTCGTCGCGTCCGGCTGTGGTACCGCCGGCGCGGACCGGCCGCTGGACTCGGTGACCGTGACCAGCTCGCAGTTCCGCGACGGAGCCCCCCTGCCAAGGGAGTACGCCTGCGGCAGCGGGAACAACCCGCCGCTGCGCTGGTCGAACATTCCCTCCTCGGCCAAGTCGATCGCCCTCGTGGCGGACACCAGCTCGCCGAAAGGTTCGGCGGTGCACTGGGTGGTGTTCAACATCGACCACCGCACCACCGTGCTGATCGAGAACGGTGTGCCACAGGGCGCCCGGCAGGGCCGCGGGACCGGCGGCAAGGTGGGCTACGACCCGCCGTGCCGGGACGGCGACAGCTATCGGTTCAGTGTCTATGCGCTCGACACGAGGCTGGATCTGAAGGAGGGTGCCGGGCTGACCGAAACCCTGCCGGCCATCGCGAATCACACCATCGCCCGGGGCCGTATCACCGCCACGGGCATCGAGTGACGTGCTCCGGACCGGAGGATGCAATGGTTATCAGATCTTCACTTAAGGTGTGACAGCGGTCATAGTGGTCGGACACAATCAGATCCAATCTCTGCGCGCAGGTGATCGAAGGGGGAAGATCGCGTTGATGGCCGCGCGATCTCGCCGGCGCCTCTGGACGGCCATGGCCCGCACGGCCACAAGGACGGTGCGATGATAGCGATCATTGTGGGCCTCGGTGCCGTGGTGTTCCTGGTGGTCGCCATCGTGACCATCGGCATCCGGTCGGGTAGGCGACGGGAGAGCAACCTGACTCCCGAGCGCATCAAGGCCATGGCCGAGGGCAAGACCAAGCGGCTGTTGACCCGGCCCGCGGAGGACACGTTCTTCGAGAGCTTCCCGGAGGACTTCGACTCCCTCGACGACGAGCCCGAGGAACGCCGCCGCTCCCTTCGCCCCTCCCTGGGCAAGAGCTCCGGCAAGGGTTCCGAGGGCAAGGCCTCCGGTACCAAGGGCTCCGGCCAGCGCTCGGGCGGCCGCAAGAAGCGCGGCGACGAGTGGGGCGACTCGGCGGACGACTACGACGACGACTACTGGACGCGGGTACGCGACGAGGAGAGCGGCGGCCCCGCCGACGGCACGCAGAGCGCGCCGCGCCCGGCCGGCCAGTCCTCCCCCGCCGGTTCCTCCGACGCGCCGCCCCCGCCGCTGCCGACGCGGCAGAGCAAGAACCTCGCCGACCTGGTGGAGTCGGGCCGCGCCACGCCGTCGACCGCGGGCGCGGAGGACAAGACCGTACGCTTCCCCGGCCCCGGCGCGACCCCGGCCGGTGCGAAGCCGGGCCTCACCCCGGCGGGCGCGCCGCCGGGGTTGCGGCCGAACGCCGCCGCGTCGCCCCCGGCCGCGCAGGCGCAGCAGCCCGGCGCCGCGGCCCGGCCCGCGTCCGGACGCCCCGGCGCCGCGGCCGGCGCCCCCCGCCCGGGACACGCGCCCGCGGGCGGCCCCGCCGGGCGTCCCGCACCCGCCGCCGGACCGGCCTCCCGGCAGCCGACGGGGCCCGGTGGTGCGCCCCGGCAGCCGCGTGAGGGCCGCTCGTCGCGTCCCGGCCCGCGTCCGGGCGCCGCGCCCGCCCGGCCCACCCCGCTCGCCGATCCCATCGGCGCCGGGTCGGGCCGTCCCGGCTCCGATCCGCTCACCACGGCGCCCCGGCCCGCCGCGGCGTCGGCCGGACCGGACGCGCTCGGCACCGGCGCGCACCGCCGCACCCCCGTGGACCCGCTCACCACCGGGCCGCGGGCGGGTGACGCGCTCGCCGAGCCGATCGCCCAGCCGCGCGCGGACGCGCTCGCCGACCCGCTCACCACGGGTCCCCGGCCGGTCCCCGGGCCCGACGCGCTGGGTACCGGCGCGCACCGCCGCACGCCCGCCGACCCGCTGTCCACCGCTCCCCGCCCGGCCGCCGCGGCCGCCCGGGCCGACGCGCTCGACCCGCTCGGCGCCGCCGGGGCGGCTCGCCGTACCGGGGAGGCGCGTGGTCGCCGGGCGCAGGGCGGTCCGTCGCCGGCGTCCGGCTCCTTCCCCGGCGCCCCCGCGGTGAGCGGCTCGTTCCCGCCCACCCCGGCCGCCACGCCGGAGAGCGGCACGGCCGAGCCGCGGCGCTCCCCGAGCGAGCCCTTCCCGGCGATGCCGCCGGCGTCGGCGACCCCCGCCGGTCTCATGCCCGACCCGCCGGCCAGGTCGGCCCGTCGTACCCCCACGCCGACGGGCCCCGTCCCGGCGGGCACGCCGCTGCCGGAGACCGGTGTGTTCTCGCTGCCGCCGGTGGGGTCCGGTTCACCGACCCCCGCGGCGGGCACCCCGCTGCCGCCCGCCCCGACGCCGACGCCGCAGGCGGGCTGGCCCGCGGTGCGGGACGTGCTCGACGACGAGCCGCCGCCGGCCGCGTCGTCCCGGGAGACCTGGGCGACCTCCGGGTACCAGACCTCGTTCCGGGACGGGTACCGTCCTCGTCCCGCTGCCCCCGTCGGCTCGGCCGGGTCCTCCTACGAGGTGAGCCCGGGCTGGGCCACGATCGACGATTCCGACACGGTGACCGGCTCGGCGAAGCCCGACGCCGGGGGCGACGACGTGCTCTCCGGCCGCTCCTACACGATCGGCGGCACCGGCAGCCCGTCCGCCCCGCTCGCCTGGCCCGAGCGGGAGCCGCAGGCGGGCCTGCCGTCCTACACCGAGAAGCCCGGCGACGCCGCCTCCTCCGACGCGAAGACCACCAAGCCGCGCGGCCGCCGGGGCGCCCACCGCGGCGCCGACCCCGACTACCCCGACTACTACCGCTGACCGGCCCCGCCGCCCCGCCCGGCCGGGCCGTACCCCCTCGAGACGATCCGACGCAGGACCGGCCGCCGTGTGCCCGAACCGCGGCGGCCGGGGCACCGGGCGCGGGCGGCCCGCGGCGATCCGGGTGAGGCGAGCCGGGCCGGTCGCCTTCGCGTTCCCGCCGCGGTCCCCGCGCCCCGCCATCGGTGACGCCGTACCGGCCCCTCCCCTCGTCCCACCGCCCGCGCGTTTCGCCGCCTTTCGTGCCGGGGCCGCCCGGCCTGCGTTCGGTTCCCGCCACCCCGCGTCGGCGGCACGCCACGCCCGGGCGGTACGGCTCGCGCGACCATGGCGCTCCGCGAGGCTGCGGACGTCCGGAACCAGCCTGAATTGCGGTGCGTAAAGGTAATTTCACCGATTGTTCACACCGAGGGCTTCCGCTTGTCGTATGGTCGCCTCATGACGAATACGAATTGTAGTCAGAATGCTACTATTGGTGGATTTCGCTCTGTTTTGCGATCCGACCTCCCGGCCTCGCTCGTGGTCTTCCTCGTGGCGGTGCCGCTCTCCCTCGGCATCGCCGTCGCCTCCGGAGCCCCGCTCGCCGGCGGGCTGATCGCGGCCGCGGTGGGCGGCGTGGTCGCCGGGGCGCTGGGCGGCTCGGCACTCCAGGTGAGCGGACCGGCGGCCGGGCTGTCGCTCGTCGTCGCCGACCTGGTGCAGACGTACGGCTGGCGGGCGACCTGCGTGATCACGCTGCTGGCGGGGGCGCTGCAGCTCGCGTTCGGGCTGCTACGGGTGGCCCGGGCGGCGCTCGCGGTCTCCCCGGCGGTCGTGCACGGCATGCTCGCCGGGGTCGGCGTGGTGATCGCGCTCGCCCAGCTCCACATCGTGCTCGGCGGCAGCCCGCAGTCGTCCGCGGTGGAGAACCTCAGGGAGCTGCCCGCGCAGATCCTCGACAACCACGGGCACGCGGTCGCGGTCGGCGTGCTCACCGTCACCGTGCTCGCCGTCTGGCCGCGCCTGCCCCGGCTGCGCGCGGTGCCCGCGCCGCTCGCCGCCCTGCTGATCGCCGCGGCGGTGGCCCATCTGGCCGGCTGGCAGGTCACCCACGTCGACCTGTCCGGCCTCGGCGACTGGCAGGCGCCGCTGTGGCCGGAGGGCGACTGGCACGGGATCGCGGGCGCCGTGCTGCTCGTCGCGGTGCTCGCGGGCGCGGAGTCCCTGCTGTGCTCGCTCGCCGTCGACCGGTTGCACGAGGGGCCGCGCACCGACCTCGACCGGGAGCTGATCGGCCAGGGCGCCGGGAACCTCGTCTCCGGCCTGCTCGGCGGCCTGCCGATCGCCGGGGTGATCGTGCGGAGCACCGCGAACGCGCGGGCCGGGGCGCGCAGCCGCGCGGCCACGATCCTGCACGGGGTGTGGGTGCTGGTGTTCGTGGTGGCGTTCGGCCGGGCGATCTCCCTCATCCCCATGGAGGCGCTCGCCGCCCTGCTCGTGTCGATCGGCGTGCAGATGGTCAACGTGGGCCACATCCGGAACCTGCACGGGTACGGCGAGATCCCGGTATACCTGGCCACGATGGGCGGCGTGGTGCTCATCGGCCTCGCCGAGGGGGTGCTGATCGGGCTCGGCCTCGCCATGCTGCAGGTGCTGCGGCGCCTGACCAGGATCGCGGTCGCCGTGCAAACCACGCCGGACGGCGGCTGGCGGGTTGCGGTGCGCGGTTCGCTCACCTTCCTCGGCGTGCCCCGGCTGATCGAGGCACTGCGCCGGGTGCCCGCCGGGGTGCCGGTGGGCGTGGAGCTCGAGGTGGACTTCATGGACCACGCGGCGTTCGAGACCCTGCGGGACTGGTGCCGGGAGCACGAGCGCGGCGGCGGCACCGTGGAGATCGCCGAGCGGCACGGCGAGTGGTACGCGATGGCCGCGAGCGGCCTGCGCGCGGCACCGGCCAAGTCGCTGTAGCGCCTGCCGTGGTGCCCGCCCCTGCCGGTGCGCCCCAGGCGGCCGACGGGGCGGCGATTCGCGCCGGCCCGCGCCGGCCGAGATCGACCGACGGTACACGCGCGCCCGCGGCCTGTTGCGCCTGGCGATCGGCCTTCGCCCTCGGCGTAACCCGCCGTCCTGACCCGGCGCGTACCGTGGAGTCATGCAGATCTTGGTAATCGGCGGCACGGCGTTCCTGGGACGGGCGATCGTCGAGGAGGCACTCCGGCGCGGCCACGAAGTCACGACGTTCAACCGAGGCAGAAGCGCGGCGGACGTGCCCGGTGTCGAGACCGTCCGCGGCGACCGGGAGGTGCGGGCCGACCTGGAACGGCTCGTCGACGGCCGCACCTGGGACGTCGTGGTGGACGTGTTCGGCCTCGTGCCGCGCGTCGTCGCCGAATCGGCCCGCGCCTTCTCCGGCAAGGCGGGCATGTACGCTTACATCTCCAGCGTCAGCGCCATCCGCGACTTTCCCGTGAAGCCGGTCGACGAGAACTCGCCGCTGCACGAGTGCTCGCCGGACGCGGGGCCCGACGAGGGGAACTACGAACAGTTCAAGGCGGGCAGCGAGCGCGCCGTCGAGCGCTACTTCGACGGCGAGAAGCTGATCCTCGCGCCCGGCGTGATCCTCGGCCCATACGAGAACGTCGGCCGCCTGCCCACGTGGCTGCAGCGGGTACGGCGCGGCGGCCGGTTCGTCGCGCCCGGTCACCCCGACCGGCCGCTCCAGCTCATCGACGCCCGGGACATCGCGATCTTCCTGCTCGACCGGGCCGAGCGGGGCGCCGGCGACCGGTTCATCGTCGGCTCGCGGCCCGGCGCCACCACCTTCGGCGAGCTGCTCGCCGAGTGCGCGCGGGCCACCGGCTCCGACGCCGAGCCGGTCTGGATGGACGACGCCTTCCTGCTGGAGCAGCAGGTCGGCCCGTGGAACGAGCTTCCGCTGTGGGCCCCGGAGCACCCCGCCTTCGCCGCGGCCTTCCAGTTGTCCACCGAGAAGGCCCACGCCGCCGGGCTGCGCTGCCGCCCCATCGCCGAGACGGTTCGCGACACCTGGGCCTGGCTCAGCGAGGTGGGCTTCGCGCACGAGCCGCCTCCGACCAACCGCGGCAAGGTGCCCCGGCCGGGCATCGACCCCGGGAAGGAGGCGCGCGTCCTCGCCGCCTGGGACGCCCGCGCGCGGTGACAACGGTCGGGGCGGCCGCGCGGCCGCCCCGGTCACGGTGACCGGCGCCGTGCCCTCGCCAGGCCGGCCTACCCGGCGAGCCGGCGCAGCGACCGGACCGACCAGGTGAGGGTGAGCGCGCTCAGCACCGCGAAGACGACGAACGCGATCGGGATCGAGGGGTCGGAGAAGTTCCCGGCGAACAGCGACCGTCCCGCCTCGACCGCGTGGTAGAGCGGGTTCACCTGCGCCACCGCCTGCATCCACCCCGGGGCGAGCGAGATCGGCAGCATAAGGCCGGACAGCAGCATGAGCGGCAGCAGGAAGAACTGGATGACCTGCGACATGCCGTTCTCGTCGCGCACCGCGAGCGCCAGGCCGTACGAGAGATTGGCGGCGAACAGGCCGGTGGCGGCCATGAGCACCAGGGTGAGCAGGATCTCGGGCAGGCCGACCCGCAGGCCCATGAGCGCGGCCACGCCCAGGATGATCAGCGACTGCACGATCAGCATGAGCACGTCCCTGGCCACCCGGCCGAGAATGATCGCGGGCCGCCAGGCCCGGCTCACCGCGAGCCGCTCGAGCACGCCGTTCCGTGTCTCGGTGATCATCCCGAACCCGGTGAACAGCGTGCCGAACAGGGCGATCATCACGAGCGCCGCCGGCGTGAACATGAGCAGCGCCTCCTCCATCGTCCCGTTCGGGGTGATCGCCCGCAGCAGCGGCGCGAACAGCAGCAGGTAGAGGATCGGCTGCATCAGGCCGAGCAGCGGCCAGGCCGGGTTGCGGCGCAGCTTGCCGAGCTCGTAGCCGAGGAACAGGAGGGTGTCTCGGAGCCTCATCGGGGGGCGTTCCTTTCGTCGCGTCGGGGCCGCGTCAGGCGGCGTCGCGCAGCGAGCGGCCGGTGTGCTTGAGGAACACGTCGTCGAGCGTGGCCCGCTGGAGGGAGATCGACCGGATCGCGAGGCCGGCGTTCTCCAGGGCGCGCAGCAGCGCCGGGAGGTTGTGCTCGCCGTCGTCGAGGTAGGCGCGCAGGCTCTCGCCGTCCTGCTGGGTCTCGGTGACGTACGGCTGCTCCTCCAGCAGCTCGCGTCCCGCGGTGGGATCGTCGACGCGGAGCGTGACGACGTCCCCGGCGAGCTCCTTCTTCAGCGCCTCGGGGGTGCCCTCGGCGACGATCCGGCCGTGGTCGACGATGACGAGCCGGTCGCAGAGCGCGTCGGCCTCGTCCAGGTAGTGGGTGGTGAGCAGCACGCTCGTGCCCTGGTCGCGCAGGGCGCGGATCTCCTCCCACAGGTTGGCGCGGTTCTGCGGGTCGAGGCCGGTGGTGGGCTCGTCGAGGAAGACCAGCGGCGGCCGGTGCACCAGGCCGACGGCGAGGGCGAACCGGCGCTTCTGGCCGCCGGAGAGCGTGCGCACCGGGCGGTCCGCGACCTCGGTGAGACTGAACGCGGCCATCAGCTCGTCCGCGCGGGCCACGGCCTGGGCGCGGGAGAGCCCGGCGAGGCGTCCGGCCATCACGAGGTTCACCCGGCCCGGGGCGTACTCGTCGACGCCGCCGTACTGGCCGACGTAGCCGATGCGCTCCCGTACCTTGGCGGCCTCCTTCACCACGTCGTACCCGGCGACCCGGGCGGTGCCGGAGGTCGGGGTGATCAGCGTGGCGAGCATGCGCACCGTGGTCGTCTTGCCCGCGCCGTTCGGGCCGAGGCAGGCGAAGATCTCGCCTTCGCCGACGGACAGGCTGATGCCCCGGACGGCCTCGACCTGTTCGGGCTTTCCGTAACCGCGTCTGACCGTGAACGTCTTGCGCAGGTCGTGCGCCTCAATGATCATTTCGTCTCCGTTCGCAGGGTGCGGCGCGTGGCCCTCCCGGCGGGTGAGGTCGTCCCGCCGGTACGGCGTGCGAGCGCGTGGGCGGGGTGGGGGCGCGGCGGTCCCTGGGTCAGGGCAGCTCGCCCTTCTCGACCCGCCGCAGGGCGTCCTCGATCCACTCGAGCTGGGCCTTGAGCTGTGCGGCGTTGAGCTTCAGGGTCTCGTCGATGTGCCGGGGCGCGCCGTGGGCGCGCTTGGCCGCCATCGCCCGCTGCGTCATCTCGATCGCGGCCCGCAGCTGCGCGGCCCGGCCCTCCATCGCCGCGACGAGGTCGGCGGGCGAGAGCCGGTCCATGAAGGTCAGGGCCACCTGAAAGGGGTCGACGATCGGCCTGATCTCCCACCAGTGCCTCATCAGCAGCCGCATGAACTCGGCCCGGCCGGCCTCGGTGATCTCGTACCGGGTCCGGCCGCCCGTGCCCTCACCCAGCCGGCGCAGCAGGCCCTCCTCGGCCATCTTGGCGAGGCCGTGGTAGATCGAGCCGAACGCCACGTGCGCCCACTGGTCGGCGCCCCACAGCTCCAGGCGGCGCCGTACCTCGTAGCCGTGGAGCGGACCGTCGAGCAGGACGCCGAGGATGAGGACCCGTGTCGAGGACATGTACAAATTTGTACTCAAACTTGAGTAGCTGTCAACAGGAATCCGGCATGGCTGACTCGCCCCGGTGTCCTTCGCGGGCCGCCGGTACGGCAAGCCGTGGCCCCGGGCCGCGTGCGCCGGCGCCGAGGCAATAGGCTGTGCGCCATGCCAGCACGCCCGATCGCGTTGATCACCGGGGCGTCCCGGGGGGTGGGGGCCGCGGTGGCCCGCGCCCTGGCGCCCACCCATGACCTGCTGCTCGGCGGCCGCGACCGCGAGGCGCTGGAGCGGCTGGCGGCCGAGCTGCCGGGGTCCCGGCCCTGGCCGGTGGAGCTGACCGAGGTCACCGAGGCCGACGTCGCCGGCATCGACCGGCTCGACGTGCTCGTGCACAGCGCCGGGGTGGTGACGCTGGGCCGGATCGAGGAGACGCCCGCCGAGGTGTGGCGGCGCACCTTCGACGTGAACGTGGTCGCGGTCGCCGAGCTGACCCGGCTGCTGCTGCCCGCGCTGCGCGCCGCCGGCGGGCAGGTCGTGCTCATCAACTCCGGTTCCGGGCAGCGGGCCAACCCGACCTGGGCGTCGTACGCCGCGAGCAAGTTCGCGCTGCGCGCCTTCGCCGACGCGCTCCGCCTGGAGGAGCGCGGGCTGCGGGTGACCACGATCTACCCGGGGCGGGTGGACACCGACATGCAGCGCGGGGTGCGGGCCCAGGAGCAGGGCCCGTACGAGCCGGAGAAGTACCTCAAGCCGGAGTCGGTGGCCCGCGCCGTGCTCGCGGCGGTCACCGCCTCGCCGGACGCGCACGTCACCGAGATCACCGTCCGGCCGTCGGCGGGCCCGCCCAACTGATCCCGGTTCCGCCCCCACGCCGCGGGTCCGCTCAGCCGGACCGGCCGGTGACCGTGCCGTTGATGGAGGCGACGCGGCCCTGCGGGTCGAACTCCGCGACGACCTCGAAGGCCGGTCCGGTGATGGTGAGCCGCGCGTGGTCGGGGCTGAACATCGCGCCGAGCCCGCGCCGTACCGCGTAGCCGTACAGGGCGCGCCGGTGGTCGGTGAGCGGCAGGGACGCGAGGCCCTGCCCGAGGAGGCGCATGACCCGGGCCGGGTCGGGCGGGGGAAGCTCGAAGTCCGGGTGCTCGATGAGGAACGCCGCCCGGGTGCCGCCGCCCACCTGGCCGCTGTAGTACGTCCACCGGCCGGACACGGCCTTGGCCGCGTCGGCGAGCAGGTAGGCCACCTCGGCCGGTTCGGTGGGCGAGCCGGGCAGCGCGTCGAACGGCACCTCGGCCGAGGCGAGCGCGGCGATGCCGTACCGCTCGCCGAACTCGCGCAGCGAGGCGGACAGGGCGACCAGCGGCTCGGGGAAGCCGCTCGGGTTCGCCCAGCCCCACAGCCAGGAGCGCGGGCCCGGGGCGGCGGTGCCGAGCAGGTGGAAGCGGGTGCACACGAGCGGCCTGTCCCCGGTGAACTCGAAGCGGCCCTCCCGCATGTCGACCTGCCAGGTGTGGCTGCCCAGCACCTCCTCGAGATGCAGCTGGTGCTCCAGGGAGAGGAGCGCGGCGTCGTCGAGGAGGTTGGTGAGCGTTGGTGTTTCCGACATGCCGGGCAGGCTACCGGCCGCCACCGACAGAAACGATCAAAGCGCCGCGGGATCGGCCACCGGCGGCCACCGGGGCTGCGTTCCCGGTGGCGGCGTGGCCACCATGGAAGCAGAGCGACCGGTACGTCGATGAACCGCTGCGTGGGTGGTTCCTGTCCGGTCACCGCCGGGCAGGGATCTCTCACACGTAGGGAGCTTCGATGCACCTGCACTGCTATCTCTGGACGGGCATGGGGGAAGACCTCCGCAACGAGGCCGAGCGGCGCATGCCGCCCCCGCCCGAGGACCCGGCGCCGTTCCTCGCCTCTCCCCTGCCCCCGATGCGCACCTGCGACTGGCTGCTCAAACCCGCCCGCCGGATCGACGCCACGTACACGAAGGTGGACGACGCGCTCGACTGGCTCGCCGAGCGCTACAAGTCGGCGGAGCCGTCCTTCCTCGCCCCGCACGCGGAGGCCGCGATCGGCCTCGACTTCCGCCTCCATCTCGCCCGCACCTCGCTGGAGGGCGGCGTCGACGTGCAGTGGGGGTTCTGGCTCACCGGCGGCCGCTTCCTCACCTGCGGCGTCGTCTGCTGCCCGAACCGCCACGCCGACCACCGCTGCCCCGCCGGCTCACCGTGATGCCGCCGTGGCCGAACCGTCCGCGAGGCCGATGAGGCGGCCGAACGCGTACGGCGAGCCGGAAGCCTTGGCGATCGGGTCGCCCACCGGCAGGCCGGCACGGGGCAGAACCCCGTGTCCTGGGCGGGGAACCGGCACACCCGATCACATTCGGCCGGTCCGAAATTTTTGATTCCGATGGCCAGTAACGGACACCCACCGATATCTCCGATGCCGAGATCGGCCCATCCCGAAAAACCGAAACCTGTCCGACGAACGAACCGAAGACCACATCTTCGGTGGTCAGGCGTCCGCCTATTACATGACGACGACACGCGGTACCGGCGAAACGGAAATCGCCATGCCGGATATCGGCGAAAAACGTCCTCCGGTGGCGGGCCCGCGCTAACGTGAAGCCTACGAACCGCCCGTGTGCAGCCGACAAGCCGGAGGCCCGATGGGACAATCCCCCTCCGCGCCAACGCCGCACCCGCAGCCGACCGCGACACCCTCGCCACAACCCCGGCCCACCGAGTCCGGAATTTCCCCGAACTCCACGCCCACACCCAGCCCCACCCCGGTGCCCTCGCCCGCGCACCAGGCCACCCCGCGGCGTACCGGACACCCGACCGGTGGCGCGACCCCCAATCCCCACCCCACCGTCAACGTCCGCCTCAACACGGTCGATTGGGGCTTCTCCGGCATCGACCCGGCGCAGATGGAGGCCTTCGAGAAAGCGCTGGCCCGCGCCCAGGACACCCTCGGCACCAACGAGCCGCGCATCCGCCACGCCCTCGAGGCACTCAACCTCGACACCTCACACCTGGCCGTCCTGCGCGAGACCCGCCAGTGGATCGCCGGCAAACGTCCTGAACTCCGCCGCCGTAACGAGACCATCCAGGCCGTCCGCGAACGCTGGAGTCCGGGCACCGTTCCCGCCACCGGACTCACGCCCTTCGACGAGGGCCTGTACGCCCGGGCGGCCCGCAACGCCGACGCGTACGCCGCCGCCCAGGCCCTCGGCCGCGCCGCCCAGAGCGGCAAGATCGACCAGAGCGTCCTCGCCGAGCTGGAGAGACGCGCCGGTGACGCCGACTTCGCCACCGCGTTGATGTACGCGCTGGGCGCCACCGGGTTCCGCACCGTGCTCACCACGACCGGGCAGGGCACCGACCGGGCGGCCGCGCAGCGCCTCCAGGCCGCCCTCGGCAAGGCCCTGGCCGCGGCGAGCCCACGCCTGAACGCCGCCTGGCGAGCGGAGCTGACGGCCAAGGGTTCGGAAGGGCAGCACTACTGGCTCTCCCGCGCCCTGATGCACGGCACCTACGACGCCGCCTTCCTGGTCGACGTCGCGAGAAAGATCGAGGCGGCGCACCGCGACCCCGTCCTCGATCCCCTGCCCGGCGTCCTGACCGCCCTGTCCCGCGTCCCCGCAGCGGCCCAGGACTTCTTCGCCCGGGATCCCGGCCTCCTCAACCGGCTCATGAACGAGCGGCGGACGCTGGATGACGGCAAGGCGCTGAGCGCGGCACTGCTCGCCGCGACCACGGTGTTCCGTGACCACGCCGGCACCCCCGGCAACCCGTCCCGGGGCTACCTGTCAGCCAAGCTGGCCTCGGAGATCATCAGCTTGGAGGCGCAGCGCCTCAAGAACGATCAGCCACTGCGGCTGACACCGGACGCGCTCGGCCGGCTCTTCGCCGCCTACATCCTCGACATCAATCGGGTCGCGAAATCGAACACCGACCAGTTCATCGGGGTGGCCGCGGAGGACCATCCCGGGCTGCCGGGGCAGGAGCCGTTCGGCGCACGATTCGTCACCGCCGATCTGAGAGCGGTGATGAAGGAGGTCTTCAAACAGGACTCCGACGCCTTCAAGGTGGTGTCGGCCGCCCAGACGGTATGGGCGAGCAAGCTGTTCGACGCCGCGGCCGCCCGGGTGGCCGCCGGGGAAAGCAGCGAAGTGTTCACGGTCGCGGCCGAGGAGATCGGTACCGGATTCGGGTTCATTTCCGACGCGGCCGGCGTGGCCGCCATCCAAGAAGGCCAGGAACTCGACGAAGCGCAAGAACGTAACGTGAAAATCATCAGCGCCGTGGTCAACAGCGGCCTGGCCATACCGCAGAACGCCGCCTGGCCGATCGTGGCCGGCTGGAGCGGGGCGTGGAGCGGTCTGATCGAGGATTCGTTGAAGGGGGACAACAAGGAGAAATCCATTGAGAAGGCGAACTCGACGGCCGACGAGATCCATCTCCTCGTACGCCAGCTTGCCGTGCAGGCCATGCTGAATCACCACCTGTTCGGCCCTCATGATCCTCCGGGTAAACACCATCCCTGGGCGTCACTCAGTGGCCTGGAGAAGGGAGACGATCCCCGGAAGGCGCCGAACAACTTCCTCAAGGAGGACGGAAAGACGCTGCTGACCTTGAAGGAGATGCTCGAGAGCAAGGGCGAGGGCGGCCGGGGCGCGGCCTACGACGCCTACCGCAGGTGGCTTGACGCGGGATTGGCGGGAAAAGCCTGGGGCGACGTTCGACGTGCGCTGGACAGCGCCTATTCGCAAGGATTCGCCAAGTTCAGATGATGAGGACGAGAGCAGTCACGGTTTTGGCGACGACGGTCTGCCTGCTGGGGTCGATCGCGGGCTGCTCGGTAATCGCGGAGAAACGCGATACCGCGCCCTTGCCCACCGTCGCCGGGCCCCCCTATGTGTGTGGGTACCTTCCCCGCCAAGCGGTGGAACGCATGACCGGCCTGACCGAACCCGTCGTGCGAGGCTCTTTCGACCTGAACGCGGTGGGCGGCAACGGCTCGGGGTGGTGCGTCGTCTCCGAACCCGACGAGGAGCGAACGCAGGTTCTGGAGGTGTCACTGCTCACCGATTTCGCGGCGAGAAGCGCCGAGGAGGAGGTCCGGCTTGGCGCCAAACACCTTCCCTCGATCGTGCCGGGGGCGGACGGGTACTACGCCACGAAGCGTTCCGGGGATGACGTCATCGGCGCGCTGGCGGTGCTCACCAAGGGGCGATCGACGCTGGTCGTGAGCTTAGACAAGAACATCGAAGGTCGTAACGCCGAAGCGGATGTGGTCGCGCTGATGAAACTGATCGCGCCGAGGCTGCTCGGCGCCGCCGTACCCTCACCGTCTCCCGCGAAAGGCTCCTGAGTCAGGTGGCGCGGCTGGTACCCAATCCCCTGCACAGGGCGCTCCAGGACACCGTCAACCTGGTCGAGCCGCTCGTACAGGCGGTGGACAGGGATCTTGGGATTCCCTGCGAGCAGTTCCACTCCGGCAGGGTGTGGACCGGGCCGACGGCGCGGCTGTTCGACCAGGAACTCGCCCAGTACCGTTCCCGGGTCCGTACGGCGACCGCCCACATCCTGGCCAACCTGCGGGAGGCCCTGGCGAGGACGCCGCGCGAGGTGCCCGAGGACGAGGCGCGGCGTATCCGGGAACGCTACA
>ERZ777003.1101-NODE-1101-length-44577-cov-15.041552_pt1 | contig 44577 bp, 36 predicted proteins | sample MGYA00374956_ERZ777003 | MGnify/ENA primary metagenome ERZ777003 (study PRJEB29302, sample SAMN06268252) | bioreactor metagenome | isolation source: Joint BioEnergy Institute, California, USA | place: USA:Joint BioEnergy Institute, California, USA | collected... | reverse complement strand
GATGCGGTCGCGGAAGCCGGGCGCGAAGCGCTCGATCTGCGCCTCGATCCGCTCGGTCATATCGAATGTCGAGCCGTTGGGGACGTGGCAGTAGGCCCACACGGCGTGCTTCCCCGCCGGCGCGCGCATCGGGTCGAACAGGCTCTGCTGCGCCAGCAGCACGAACGGCCGCTCGGGGTGCTCGCCGCGCCCAACCGCCGCCTCCGCCTCGGCGATCTCATCGAGCGTCCCGCCCAGGTGGACGGTGGCGGCCCGCAGGCAGGCCGCGGCGCGCCAGGGGATGGGCCCCTCGATCGCCCAGTCCACCTTGAAGACCCCCGGGCCGTAGCGGTAGCGCTCGAGCGCCCGCCGGTAGCGCGGCGGCAGGCGGCTGCCGGCGATGCCGAGCAGCTGGCGCGGCGTCACGTCGAGCAGCACCGCGCGGGCGGGCGGCAGCTCGTCCAGCCGCGCGACCTCCTGGCCGGTGACGATCTCGCCGCCGAGCGAGCGCAGGTGGGCCGCCAGCGCGTCCGCGAGCCGCTGCGAGCCGCCGCGCGGGAACGGCCAGCCGATGGCGTGGCCGAGCGCCATCAGCACCAGCCCGAACGCCGCCGTGAGCGGCTGGTCCAGCGGCATGATCGCGTGGGCCGCGCTGCCGGCGAAGAGCGCGCGGGCCGCCTCGCCGCGGAAGAGCGTGCGCGCCAGCCGCCGGGCCGGCCAGAGCGCGAGGAGGCCGAAGCGCGCCAGCGCCAGCGGGTGGCGCGGGAGGCGCAGCGGGCCGAGCGCCGCCGGCGCGATGCGCTCCCAGCCGCGCACGAGCGGGGCCATCAGCCGCCAGTACGCGAGCGCGTCGCCGCCGAGCTGCGCGCCCGTCGCTCGCACCGAGCGCTCCAGCAGCAGCGCCGTGCCGTCGTCGAGCGGGTGCGCCAGCGGCGCGGGCGGGTGGACCCACGCCAGCCCGTGGTCGGCCAGCGGCAGCCGGCTGAGGAACGGCGACCCGGCGCCGAGCGGGTGGATCGCCGAGCAGGTGTCGTGGACGAAGCCCGGCAGCGTCAGCTCAGCCGAGCGCACGCCGCCCCCGACCGTCGGCGCCCGCTCCAGCACCAGCACCCGCCTGCCGGCCTGCGCCAGCCGGATGGCCGCCGCGAGCCCGTTCGGCCCCGCGCCGACGACGACCGCGTCATACGTTTGGCTGTGCGGCATGCGCTCCTTCCCCTTCGGATTGCGGATCAGGGTGCGGAGATCTACGCTCCCGAATCGTTCAGATCGACGAGTTACGCGGCGGCCTCACCCCTCGGAGGGGTTTGGGGCGGCGAAGCCTCCCCGTGGGGCGCTCACGCGGGCGACCCGCAGGGCGACCGAGTGAGCCGTGTTCGATGCAAGCGGGGGCGTAGCCGCCCTGATAGATCCGGGACTCCCTGGTATAATACTACGTCCGGCCAGCTGCGCCGGCCCGAGCCAGGAACAAAGAGAGATGGGTACGCCTCCCGACAGCGGCCGTGAGCTGGCTGACATCGCCGAGCAACTCGAACATCTCCGTCGCCAGCACGACCTCGACCGCCGTGCCCTCGAGGCGCTCCATCGCATCAGCCTGGCCTGCCGCGGCCTCGCCTCCGAGCGGGCGATCTTCGACGTGCTCTGCCGCGAGCTGCGCGCCGTCTTCGCGCTCGACTCCTGCTTCATCGCGGTGTGCGACCCCCAGAACCCGGATGTCTTCCGCATCGCCATGCTCTACGACGAGGGGCTGGTGGAGTATGAGGAGCACGTCCCGTACGGCCCGATCACCGGGCGCATGATCCGCGAACGCATCCCGATCCTGGTGCCGGACCTGGCCGAGCTGCGCGACATGCTCAGCCGGCACCAGACGACCTTCGGCAACGTGCAGAAGCTCTCGCGCGCGTGGATGGGCGTGCCGCTCCAGCTCGGCCAGGACGCGGTCGGGGCGATCGCGCTGCAGAGCTACACCCCGAATGCGTTCAGCGCGGCCGACCACGACCTGCTCCAGCGCATTGGCCCGGTCGTCGCCGTGGCGCTGGAGAACGTCGCCCTCATCCGGCACCAGCGCGAGCTCAGCGACCAGCTCACGGCGCGGGTCGCCGCGCGCACCGAGGAGCTGGCGGCGCTGAGCGCGATCGCCGTCGAGATGGTGCTGCAGCAGCCGCTCCCCGAGCTGCTCGACCGGGCGCTGGCGCGCATCCTGCCGCTGCTCGATGTGAAGGCCGGCAACGTGCGGCTGTACGACCGTGACCGCGGCACGCTGGTGCTCCTGGCGCAGCGCGGCCTCCCGCCCGACGACCCGCGCGCCATCCCCGAGATCCCAGTCGAGGGCAGCCACTTCGGCACGATCGTGCGCGAGAACCGGCCGCTGGTGATCGAGCGCGACCTGCGGCGCCACGCGCTGCGCCAGACCCCCTCGCCCTTCGAGTCGCTGCTCGGCATCCCGCTGAAGATCGGCGACCAGATGATCGGCTCCATGGCGCTGCTGGACGTGCGGCCGCGCGCGTTCGACCCGCAGGAGATCGACCTGGCCCAGCTGATCGGCAACCAGATCGCGATCGCGATCGCCAACGCGCGGCTGCTCGAGCAGCGCGAGCGGCAGATCCGCGAGCTGACCGCGCTCGGCGCGATCAGCCACGCCGCCAACACCTCGCTCAACCTGCGGATGCTGCTGCGCCAGGTCTACGCCGCGCTGCGCGACGTCATGCCGCTCGATGTGTTCGTGATGAGCATCTACGACCCGCGGCGCGGGGTGATCATCGAGGGGATCGGCATCGACGAGGGCGAGACCTACGACTACTTCGACCGCAACACGCCGCCCGAGCCGGGGACGTTCACCGCCTGGATCCTGCACAACCGGCGCATGCTGCACCTGCGCGATGTCGCGGCGGACATGGCGCAGTACCCGGAGCTGGTCAACATCGTCGGCGGCTCGGGGCGCCCGGCGGCCTCCTGGCTGGGCGTGCCGCTGTTCGACCGGGACGAGCGGCCGATCGGCACGATCGTCGTCCAGTCCTACACCAGCGGCGCCTTCGACGAGCGCGACGAGCGCTTCCTGCAGAATGTGGCCCAGCAGGCGGCGCTGCACGTCCAGAACGCGCAGCTTCAGGCGCAGCGCGAGCGGCAGATCCGCGAGCTGGACGCGATCGGGCGCATCGGCCAGCTGGTCAGCGCGACGTTCGACCTGGAGGAGATCCTGCAGGTCGTCTACGAGACGCTGCACGAGGTGACCGGCGCGCCGATCTTCTACCTGCTGATCTGCGAGCCGCAGACGCACGTCGTCACCAACGCCGTGTTCATCGAGGACGGGCGGCGCAACGACTTCGGCTGGGTCGGCGTCCCGCCGCAGCCGCAGAGCATGACCGCGTGGATCCTGCAGCACCGCGAGCCGCTGCTGTACGACGACCTGCTGGGCTACCTGGAGCGCACCGCGGCGCCGGAGATACGCCCGAAGCGCTTCGGCGGCCAGCGCCACGCGCGCTCGTGGGCCGGGGTGCCGGTGCTGGCGCAGAACGGCGAGCCGATCGGCGTGCTCTCGGTGCAGGACTACGAGCCGGGCTTGTACGACGCGCAGACGATCGACCTGCTCAGCCAGGTGGCGAGCCACGTGAGCCTGGGCGTGCAGAAGATCCGGCTGCTGCGCGAGCGCGAGCGGCGCATCCGCGAGCTGGACGCGATCGGCCGCATCGGCCGGCTGGTGAGCGCCTCGTTCGACCTGGAGAACATGCTGCAGATCGTGTATGAGATCCTGCAGCAGGTGACCGGCGCGGCCGCCTTCTACCTGGTGGTCTGCGAGCCGATCAGCCAGGTGGTCAGCCAGGCGTACTACATCGAGCGCGGCCGGCGCTTCGAGGACGACTGGGTGGGCGCGCCGCCGCCGCCCGACAGCCTGATCGGCTGGATCCTGCGCGAGCGGCGGGCGCTCCTGTTCGGCGACCTGCCCGGCGAGCGGGAGCGCCTGGCCGAGCTGGGCATCGCGCCGGTGTTCATGGACAACACCGTCCACCCGCGCTCGTGGGTCGGCGTGCCGCTGCTGGCGGAGGACTCCGAGCCGATCGGGGCGATCTCGGTGCAGGACGACGAGCCCAACCGCTACGACGAGCAGACCGTCGAGCTGCTCCACCAGGTGGCCAGCCACCTGAGCCTGGGCGTGCAGAAGATCCGCCTGTTCCAGGAGCGCGAGCAGCAGATCCGCGAGAACGCCCGGCTCTTCGACGCCGAGCACGCCGCGCGCCGCACGGCCGACACGCTGCGCGAGGTGGCGCGGGTGCTGAGCAGCACCTTCGACGCCAGCGAGGTGCTGGACCTGATCCTCGACCAGCTGCGCACGGTGATCGACTACGACAGCGCCTCGATCATGCTGCTCGACGGCGAGTACCTGCGCGTCGCCGCGCAGCGCGGCCTGGAGAGCGAGGAGGCGCTGCGCCGCCAGCTGCTGTCGGTGCGCGGCAAGAGCGGCGCGGCGCTGGCGGTGGCGCGCCGGCAGCCGGTGGTGATCGACGACACCTTGACCTCGCCGGACTGGCACACGAACTCGGTGGGCACCAACATCCGCTCCTGGCTGGGCGTGCCGCTGCTGTCCAAGGGCCGGGTGCTCGGCACGCTGAACATCGACTCGCACCAGCCGCAGCGCTTCACCGCCCGCGACGTCGAGGTGGCGCTGGCCTTCGGCAACCAGGCGTCGGTCGCGCTGGAGAACGCGCAGCTGTACGAGGACTCGGTCACGCGCGTCGAGCAGGAGCTGGAGATCGCCCGCCGCATCCAGAGCAATCTCTTCCCGCGCGAGCTGCCGCGCATCCCGGGCCTGTCGCTGGCCGCGCGGGCGCTTCCGGCGCGCGAGACCGGCGGGGACTTCTACGACATCATCCCGCTCGGCGAGGAGCGCTTCGGCCTGCTGGTGGGCGACGCCTCGGGCAAGAGCATCCCCGGCGCGATGCTGATGGCGATCGCCCACTCGATCGCCCGCTCCGAGGCGCGCGACCACGAGCTGCCGGAGACGGCGATGCGCGAGACCAACCGCTGGATCACGCACGATGTTCCGCCGCGCTCGTTCGTCGCGCTGAGCTACGCCAGCCTGGACGCCGGCTGGCGGCGCATGGCGCTGGCGAACGCCGGCCAGCTCTCGCCGCTGCGCCGCCGCGCCGACGGGACGATCGAGTACCTCGACGTGCCCGGCCCGACGCTGCCGCTCGGCATCGGGCCCGAGACGGCCTACGAGGCGCTCGAGGTCGCGCTCGAGCCCGGCGACACGATCCTGTTCGTGACCGACGGGATCGTCGAGGCGCACAGCCCGAGCCGCGAGATGTTCGGCTTCGAGCGGCTCGAGGCGCTGCTGCGCGAGAAGGGCTCGCTGCCGCCCGCGGAGCTGATCGAGGCCGCGATCGCCGAGGTCGATGCGTTCCGCCAGGGCGCCGCGCAGCACGATGACATGACGCTGCTGGTGCTGCGGGTGGAGTAGCACCCCACCGAGGGCCTATGCAACGGGGAACTGCCAACCTGCCGCTCCACCACGGCCACGCGCCGCGCTGGCTGTTCGAGCGCATGGTCAAGATCTCGGCCGAGATCGCCACCTGGATCGTCGTCGAGCAGGGCACCGGCGAGCTGCTGCGCCGCCTCTCCGACCCGGTCTGGTTCCAGGCGTTCGGCGCGGTGATGGGCATGGACTGGCACTCGAGCGGCGTGACGACCACCGTCTGCGGCGCGCTCAAGCAGGGGCTCCAGGAGCGCGGCCGCGAGCTGGGGCTGGTGGTGGCCGGCGGCAAGGGGCGCACCTCGCGCCAGACGCCGCAGGAGCTGACCGCCGCCGGGGAGTGGCTCGGGCTCGACCCGGCGCCCTACGTCCAGGCCAGCCGCCTGGCGGCCAAGGTGGACAACAACGCGCTCCAGGACGGCTACCAGATCTACCACCACGTCTTCCTGCTCGACCGCCAGGGGAGCTGGGCGGTCATCCAGCAGGGGATGAACGACGCGAACGGCTACGCCCGCCGCTACCATTGGCTCGGCGACGACGTGCAGAGCTTCGTGAGCGACCCGCACGCGGCGATCGCCAGCGAGGCGACGGGCCCGGTGTGGAACCTGGTGGCCGGCGACAGCGCCGCGGCCCGCGATGTGACCACGGCGCTCGCCCGCGAGGCCCCCGAGAAGGTCGTGGCCGAGGTCGAGCGCATCCGCGAGCTGACCCTCCCGGCCCACCACGACGTGCGGGGCGCCGACGTCGACCCGAAGCGGCTGCACCGCATCCTGCTCAAGACTTACGACCGGCAGCCGGAGGACTTCGCCGCCCTGCTCGGGATGGAGGGCGTGGGCGCGCGGACCCTGCGCGCGCTGAGCCTGGTCGGCGAGCTGGTGTACGGCGCGCCGGTGAGCATCACCGACCCGGCGCGCTTCTCCTTCGCGCACGGGGGGAAGGACCGCCACCCCTACCCGGTGGACCGCAAGACCTACGACCGGAGCATCGAGCTGCTGCACACGGCTGTGGAGCGCGCCAAGATCGGGCAGCGCGAGCAGGTCGAGGCGCTCAAGCGCCTGTCGCGCTGGCGTGAGCCGGAGGGCTGATCCACCGGCGCTGCGCCGGGCTCCTACGACGAGAGCGAGGCGACCTTGAACCATCCTGCGATCAGACGGCTCTGCGCGCTCCCGCTCCTGCTCGCGCTGGTCGGGTGCAGCGCCGCTCCTGCGGGGCAGCCCACCGCCCCACCTACGGCCGCTCTTCCCACCGAAGTCTCCACAGCTCCGGCCGAGATCGACGTCGCGCCGGCCGCATCCCCGACGGCCGCTGAACCGACCGCCCCTCCGACGGCCGAGCCAGCCGCGCCGGCCGCCACGCCGCCGGCCACGAATGAGGCGCCCGCGCTCGCGCGCACGCTTCGCCTGCAGCAGCCGCGGCTGGAAGGGGACGACGTGCGCGCCGTCCAGCGGCGCCTGCTCGAGCTCGGCTACCGGCAGGTCGGCGACGTCGACGGAATCTTCGGGCCGAACACCGAGCAGGCCGTCCGCGCCTTCCAGCAGGACAGCGGCCTGGAGGTGGATGGGATCGTCGGCCCGCGCACGTGGGAGCGGCTCTTCGGGGCCGAGGCTCCCGCCACAGTCGCGCCGATCGTCGATGCTCGCACCGGATTCCTGCTCGGCGGGCAGCGGGGCGGCGAGTGGCTGGACGCGGCCTCGACGGCGCCGCTGCTGGCCGGGGGCGAGCGCTACGGCCTCTTCAGCCCCGCGGCGGCGCTCGGCACAGCCACCGGCGCGGCGCCCCGCCCCGCCGGCGTGCCCTGCGACGACACGTGGGTGATCGAGCTGGACCCGGAGCCGCAGCCGGAGGCGCTGCTGGCGCTCGGCGGCGAGTGGGACCCGCTCCTGCGCCTGCCGGCCGAGGAGCCCACAGGCGACGCCGCATACCGGGACGCCGTCGCGCGGCTGCTGGCTGCGGAGGGCCTGGCGCAGCCCGACGTGCAGGTGCGCCAGGTGCTGCGCGTCGACCTCGAGGGGGATGGCGCCGACGAGGTGCTGATCAGCGCCAGCCGGCTGGCCGAGCAGCGCACCACGATCGCCGCCGGCGACTACTCCTACGTGCTGCTCGCGCGCCCGGTGGACGGCGCCCTCCAGGTGCGGGCGATCGTCGGCGAGCTGCACCTTGAGGCGGCCGAGTTCGGCGCCTCTAACCAGTACACGATCGCCGCTGTGCTCGATCTCAACGCGGACGGCCGGCTGGAGGTCGTCGTCGACTGGGACTATTACGAGGGCGCCGGCACGATCGTCTTCGACATCGACGGCGACGCGGCCACGGAGGTGCTCGGGGCCGGGTGCGGCGTGTAGGCCATTCATCGGCGAACGCGCGAAGCGGGTGTGGCAGCGCCGCACCCGCTTCGTGCTGTGTGGACTGGTGTGCCCCGAGCGGAGCGCCCGCGGCCGCGTATCAGCCGGCCTCGCCCGCCATCGCGAGCAGCCGCGACCACTGCTCCTCGGTGACGGGCACGACCGAGAGGCGCCCCTGCCGCACCAGCGCGAAGTCGGCGAAGCTCGGGTCCGCCTTCACATCCGACAGCGTCACCGGCCGCGCCAGGCGGCGCAGCGGGCGCACGTCGACGACGACGAGCCGCGGGTCGCCGGCCTGCGGGTCGGGATAGGGCTCGCTGACCACCTCGGCCAGCCCGACCGCCCGGCGCTCGTCGCCGGTGTGGTAGATCAGGGCCGTGTCGCCGGGCCGCATGTCGCGCAGGTGCTTGAGCGCCGCGTTGTTCGACACGCCGTCCCAGACGGTCTTCCCCTCGCGCTCGAGGTCGGCGAACGAGTAGCAGTCCGGCTCAGTCTTCAGAATCCAGTGTCGTGGCATACGCGTCCGTCCTCGCCTGGCTCAGGGCTGCTGCTCAGGAGAAGCTCCCCCGGGTGGACGTATCTGCCCCGGCTGCCACGGCGTCCCGAGCCACGGCAGCAGGAAGCGGTCCAGGCCCCACCACCCCGCGACGCGCCAGCCCATGATGATCAGGAGGCCGAGGATGATGAACGTCGGGTTCGAGCTGACGCTCCCGGCGTACAGGAAGGTGAAGTTCATCAGCATCCCGAAGAACGCGGCGATCGCCGTCAGGCCGCCCACCAGCAGCCCGATGCCGATCAGCATCTCGCCGAAGACGATCAGGTAGCTGAACCAGCTGTGCCAGTTGTTGTCCAGCATGAACTGGATGAATGAGCGGTAGAGCGGGTAGGTGATCGCCGGGCGAGCCGGGGGATCGGGGATCGCGACGGCGCGCTCCCAGTAGGCGCGCAGCGCCTCCCCGGTCTGCAGCCAGGCCGGGTCCTGAAACTTATGCAGCCCGGAGGTGAGCCACTCCCAGCCCAGGAAGAGCCGCACGCCGAGGAACAGCGGGGCCGCATCGCGCGCCCGGCGAAGGAAGCGCGCCACCTTCCACTCCCGGATCGCGACCTCGTCCGGCGAGGTCTCGTCCTCGCCCGGCTGGTAGGTGCGCTGCAGGAAGAAGAGGGTCGCGACGAACAGCACCAGCCCGCCGAGCAGGCTCCAGAACGCTGTGCTGGGGCTTGTCTCCGAGCTTGCCCCGAGGTAGAGGAGGTAACCGCCGATCAGCGCCGCCACAAGCGTTCCGAGCCGCCGTGCCATACCAGCTTCCATGAAACTTCCCCCTTCGTCCATTGCGATCGACCAGCTTCAGCGTTCCGGTACGGGGAATCGATGGTATCACTCGTTCCGCTCCAGCCGCATCCGCGTCATGCCCATGCGCAGCGTCGTGCCCGGGGCGATCGGGCGCTCGCCGCCGCGCAGGTGGTGCTCCGAGCCGCCGGCGAACACCCACGTGCCGTTCTTGCTCGTGTCGCGCAGCATCACCACATCGTCGTCGCCGTACGACAGCACCGCGTGGTCGTTCGAGACGAGGTCGTCGCCGACGATCGACAGGCGGCGCTCGAAGCGGCGCGGGTTGCGCCGGCGGCCGATCACCGTCTCGCCCTCACCGAGCAGCACTACCTGGCCGGCCCGCTCGCCGTCGAGCAGGCGCAGGCGGAAGCGCGGCGGCGCGAGGTCGAACAGCGTGCGTGCGCCGTCGAACCAGAGCCGCCCCCCGAGCAGGTCGGCGGCGATCGTGCGCATCGTCTCAGGCGAGAGGCTGACGCCGCTGTTGACCATCGCGGCCACGCCCGGGAGCTCGTCGAGGCCGAAGACCTTCAGCCCGCACCGGTGGTCGTCCACGTCGAGCGAGATGCGCGCCTGCGGGTGTGTGGTCGGCACGCAGATCAGCGCCCCGAGCACGCGCGCGTCGGGCGGAAGCGACCACGCCTGGTCGGGGCGGCGGAGGAGGGTGACGACCGCGTCGCGCTGCGCGCGCACCACCTCGAGCGGCGCCATCCCGGCGACGTCGACGATCGGCGTGCCGTCGTCGATGTGGCGCCACACGGCGCCGGGCAGGGCCTCGATCGGCCCCGGGTAGGCGCGCAGCGCGCCGACGATCAGCGCGTTGGGGCGCAGCAGCAGCAGGTCGATCGAGCCGGCCACCGGACCATCGCCCGCGGAGAAGTCGAGCAGAACGGTACACGGGGCCGGCTGGCGGGCCTGGCGCAGCTGCAGGAGGATCTCGAGCGCACGCTCGCGCAGGGCACACCGGCGGGCGGCGGTGTCAGGGACGCGGCCGATGTAGAGCTGGGTGGCAACCACGCCATATCTCCGAAGCAGGGTGAGCGTGACTGAGCGTGATGATAGATCGTTATGCCGCTGGAGGCAAGCCGCGCTACGGCTGTTTGCCCATGACGGACGCGCGCAGCTCCTCGATCTCGCGCTGGGCCTCGAGGAGCTGCCGCCGCATGTGCATGATCACCTCGACGCCGGCCAGGTTGACCCCGAGGTCGTCCACCAGGCGCTTGATGAACCGGATCTGCTCGATATCCGCGTCGGTGAAGCGCCGGGCGTTGCCGGGGGTGCGCGATGGCGAGATCAGCCCGCGGCGCTCGTAGAGGCGCAGGCTCTGCTCGTGCATCCCGCAGAGCTCAGCCGCCACTTTGATCGAGTAGGATCGCTCGCTCATACTCTCAGTGACCGCAGCTCCTCGATGAGCTCCCGCTCGCGCTGGCTCAGGTGGGTCGGCAGCGCCACCTCGAGCGTGATGTACAGGTCGCCGCGGCTCTCGGGCGCGCGCAGGCGCGGCATGCCCTGCCCGGCGACCCGGTGCCTCGTCCCGTTCTGCGAGCCGGCGGGGACCTTGAGCGTCACGGTCTTGCCGCCCATGATCGGCACGCGCACCTCGCCGCCCAGCAGCATCGTGTAGAGGTCCACGGTGGCCTTGGTGTACAGGTCGTCCCCGCGGCGCTCGAAGCGCGGGTGCGGCAGCACCTTGATGCGCAGGTACAGGTCGCCGCGGCGCCCGCCGCCGATACCCGGCCCGCCCTCGCCCGCGATGCGGACGCGCGAGCCGGTGTCGACCCCCGGCGGGATCTTGGCGGTGATGTTGCGCGGCTGGCCGTTCGGGTTGTGGAACTGGATCACCCGCTGCGTGCCGGCGAAGGCCTCCTCGAGCGTGATCTCCACCTCCTGCTCGACATCCTGGCCGTTGGCGCGGAATGTCCCGCTGCGCCCGACCGAGCCGCCGAACAGCTGCTCGAAGATGTCGGAGAAGTCGCCCATCCCGCCGAAACCGCCGCCGTTGGCGTAGCTGCCCCAGTCGAACCCTCCGCCGGCCTGCTGGTAGCGCTGCCAGTCGCGGCCGAAGCGGTCGTACTTCTCGCGCTTCTCCTTGTCGGAGAGGACCTCGTAGGCCTCGTTGATCTCTTTGAACTTGGCCTCGGCGGCCGCGTTGCCGGGGTTGATGTCCGGGTGATACTTGCGGGCGAGCTTCCGGTACGCCTTCTTGATCTCGGCCTCGGTCGCGGTCGGCTCTACGCCAAGTATCTTGTAGTAGTCCTGATATGCCATCGGCTTCGGCTCCTGTCGCCGTTCGGTTCGGCGAAGTGTCGCTGTTGATGGGCGCGTGCCGCGCCAGCCAACATTATATAAACTTGATAGTGCCGTTGTCAAGTTTTGGATCGGCTGGCGCCGCGGTTGCCGGCTTTCGGCCTCGCTGCTATACTAGCCGGCAGCCCGTCCGCCCGGCCGCCCGGCCGGGTCTGTCTTTGGAGCGCAGCCCCATGTACGAGCTCAGGAACAACTCGCTATCCGTCACTATCCTCGACCCGCTCGCCGACCAGGAGCGCTTCGGCGTGCGCTACTGCACCGGCGGCTACATCTACCAGGTCGAAGACGCCCGCCACGGCCCGCTGCTGTCGGGGCCGACCTACCCGGATAGCTTCAACTGGTTCGACGGGCAGGGCATCCCGGATGCCTTCAACCTCAGCCCGCTGCGCGATCCGGATTCGGCGGGCCCCGAGGCGCTGGTGATCGGGATCGGAATCTGCGACATGCAGGCGAAGCGGGTGCTCGAGTTCTGCCGCTGGGACGTGGAGCAGGGGGAGACGGCGCTGCGCATGCGCACCTCGCACAGCTACGCCGGCTACGCCGTCGAGCTCGAGCGGGTGGTCAGCCTGCGCGGGCGCACCGTGCGCTCGGCCACGCTGGTGCGCAACACCGGCAGCATCTTCTTCCCGCTGCGCTGGTTCCCGCACCCGTTCTACCCGCAGCCCGAGGGCGACGAGCTGTTCCGCGCCAACATCGCCCTGAGCATGGGCGAGAACCCGGGCTACCGCATGGCGCCCTCCGGCTTCGTCGCGCGCGCCGCCTGGCCGGACCAGAAGGGGTTCTTCCAGCCGCTCGACCACCAGGCGCAGACGAACCTGGTGATCTTCCAGCGCCACCCGCTGCTCGGCCTCATCGGGGCGACGTGCAGCTACACGCCGGCGTTCTTCGCGATCTGGGGCAACCAGAACACCTTCTCCTGGGAGCCGTTCTTCGAGCGCACGCTCGCCGCCGGCCAGGAGGCGAGCTGGTGGATCGACTACGAGTTCTAGTGCGCGCTGAGGCCGCAGCTTGGTGAACGCTATGAGCGGCGACAGCTACGACATCCTGCGGCGGGCGGTGGTCGAGGCGCTCGGCGCCCGCCCCTCCCCCGAGCGGCGGCGGCAGGTCGCAGCCGACCTCAGGGCGCTGGCGGAGCAGCAGGAGCGCATGGCCGCCCGCGATGAGCAGGCCGCCTCCGGGGAGCCGGCGGCGGTGCGCGCCAGGGCCCGCGCGCCGGGCATGTACGTGCGGGTCAGCCTCGAGCCGGACGCGCTCACCGGCGCGCCGCGCCTGCGCCTGTCGTTCGGCAGGCAGATCTGGCTCGAGTTCGGCGCGCCGGAGCGGATCGCGCTGCAGCCCACCGCCGGCGAGCTGTGGATCGTCGAGGCCAAGGGCAAGTCCGGCTACCCGGTCTCGACCGCCGGCAGCCTGCCCTCCTGCCTGGTCGATGTCGCCGGGCCGGCCTCGCGCCTCGCGCCGGGGCGCTACGCCGCGCACATACGCGCCGGCGCGCTGGTCGTCGGCGAGCGGATCGGATGAGCGCGCCCGCCCTTGGGGAGGAGACGCCGATGGCACAGCTGAGCGGGTGGGAGCTCGAGCTCGTCCTGACAGGGCGGGTCGCGTATCTGGCGACGGTGAGCGGCGACGGGCAGCCGTCGGTCGTGCCGGTCGTGTACGCCTTCGACGGCGCGCGCTTCGTGACCCCGCTCGATGGAAAGCCGAAGCGCGCCGACCCTCTCCAGCTTCGGCGCGTGCGCGACCTGCAGGCGAACCCGCGGGTTGCGCTGGTGATCGACCGCTACGCGGAGGAGTGGGGGCGGCTGGCCTGGGTGCAGGTGCGCGGGACGGCGGCGGTGGTGACCGAGGGGGCGCAGTACGATGCGGGCGTGGCGCTGCTCGCCGCCCGCTACCCGCAGTACGCGGCCGTTCCGCTCGCCGGCCGGCCGCTGATCGCCATCACGCCGCGCCAGGTGCGGAGCTGGCGCGCGTCGTAGGGTGGGCCGTTCGCGCTACGTTAGAGAGAGGAAGGAGCAGAGAATGACCGGCCAGGAGCTTGCTGCTGATCGAATCCGCTTCCTGCGCGGGCTGCGGGCGGTGCGCCAGTTCGAGCCGACGCCGGTGCCGGAGCAGGCGCTGGAGGATATCCTCGACGTCGCGCGCTGGTCCGGCAGCTCGCGCAACCGCCAGCCCTGGGAGCTGGTGGTCATCCGCGACCGCGAGACGCTGAACGCGCTCGGCGCCGCCGGGGGCTACGTGCGGCATTTGAGCGAGGCGCCGCTGGCGATCGTGCTCGTGATGGCCGGCGAGTCGCCCGAGGAGGAGATCTACGACGAGGGCCGCCTGAGCGAGCGCATCATGCTCGCCGCCGCCGCGCACGGCCTCGGGGCGTGCATTGGCTGGTTCAACGACGAGGGCGTGGCCACCGCGAAGTCGCTGCTGGGCGTGCCCGAGCAGCGCCGCCTGCGGACCGCGATCTCGGTCGGCTACCCGGCGCCTGGGTGGCGGGCCGGGCGAGGCCAGGGCGGGGCCGCGCGCAAGCCGCTGGCCGAGATCGTTCGCCACGAGCGCTACAGCTAGGCCTGCGCCCCGTGGGCATCGGGGCCGCTTTCTGCAGGGAGGTTCGGAGGGCCGCAGGCCCTCCGAGAGTCTTTATTTTTCTCGCCGCTCTGCGGCGAGATGAGGTGGAGCGATGCCCGTACTCCTGCTGTACTTCGAGCCCGCGGAGCTCGACCCCGGCCTCGTCGCGCAGGCCGAGGCGGCTGCGCCGGATATGCGCGTCGTGGTCACGCGCGACGCCGCGGCGATCGACACGCTGCGGGACGAGATCGAGATCGCCGCCGGCCACGTGCCGCCCGAGCTCGCGCTCAGCCTGCCGCGCCTGCGCTGGCTGCAGCAGTGGGGCGCAGGCGCGGACTGGCTCCTGCGCCACCCCGAGGCGGCGACGCGCGACTTCATCCTGACCAATGCCTCCGGCGTCCACGCGATACCGATCAGCGAGCAGATCATCGGCACGCTGCTCATGTTCGCCCGCGGCCTCCACCGTGCCGTCCGGGCGCAGGAGCGCCGCTCCTGGTGGCGCCCGCAGCAGTCGGAGCTGTTCGAGCTGGCCGGCAAGACGATGCTGCTGGTCGGCGTGGGCGCGATCGGCGCGCGCACGGCCGAGATCGCCCGCTCGCTCGGCATGCGCGTCGAGGCGATCCGGCGCGACCCCTCGGTCGGCGTGCCCGGTGTGGAGCTGGTCGCCGGGCCGGATCGGCTGCGCGAGCGGCTGCCGCACGCCGATGTCGTCGTGCTGACGGCGCCCCTCACGCGTGAGACGCGCGGCCTGATCGGCGAGGCGGAGCTCCGGGCGATGCGCCCGTCGGCCTACCTGATCAACATCGGCCGCGGCGGGACGGTGGACGAGCCGGCGCTGGTGCGCGCCCTGCGCGAGGGCTGGATCGCCGGGGCGGCGCTCGACGTGTTCGCCCAGGAGCCGCTGCCCGAGGACTCGCCGCTGTGGGAGATGGAGCAGGTGATTATCACCGGGCACTACGCCGGGATGACCCCGCGCTACAACGAGCGGGCGATGGCGATCCTGCTCGACAACCTGCGCCGCTACCGGGCGGGCGAGGAGCTGCGCAACGTCGTCGACAAGCAGGCCGGCTACTAGGCGGCATGCGTCGCCTTGCTAGAATCTGAAAGGGGTGCGCGGGCGGCGAAACCGCTCACACACCCCTTCGGCGCGATGGCGCGCATCATCTCACGATGCGGCGGCGTTGAGCGCTTCCTGCTCCATCAGCGGGATGGTGATGCGGAAGGTCGTGCCCTTGCCGACGACGCTCGTCGCGTCCACCGTCCCGCCGTGCATGGAGATGAACTCCTTCACCAGGTAGAGCCCCAGCCCGAGCCCGCTGATGGTCGCCTGCGGGATGTTGGCGGCGCGGTAGAAGCGGTCGAAGACGTGGGGAAGGTCCGTCGCCGGTATCCCGACGCCCTGGTCCGCCACCGTCATCACCGCCTGCCCGCCGACGGCCCGCGCCGCCACGGTGATGGTTCCGCCCTGCGGGCTGTACTTCATCGCGTTCTGCACCAGGTTGTACATCGCCTGCTCGAAGCGCAGCTCGTCGCCGTTGACCACGAGCTGGGATTCCGGCAGGTCCAGGACGATAGTGTGGTCCTCGGTGAGCAGCTCGAGCTCCTGCACGACCCGCACGATGCTCTGCCGCAGGTCGATCGGCGCGCGCTCCAGCACGAGCTTCCCGTGCTCGAGCCGCGTGATGTCCAGCAGCGCGGTGGTCAGGCGGTCGAGCCGCTGCGCCTGGACGACAATGGCGTAGACCGGCTTCTCGACGCGGTCGGCCGTGAACTCACCGCGCTCGAAGCGCCGCTGCAGGAGCTGGGCGTAGCCGAGCACGGAGGTGACCGGCGTGCGGAGCTCGTGGGCGGTGGAGTTCAGGAAGGCGTCGCGCAGCTGCACGTTCGCCTCGGCCTCGGCCCGCGCCGCCTGCTCGCGTGCGATGCGCAGCTCCTGCTCGCGAAGCTGCCGCTGCGCCTCTTCCGCCTGCTTGCGCTCGGTGAGGTCGCGCGTGACCTTGCTGAAGCCGTGGAGAACGCCCGCGTCATCGTAGAGGGCGGTCAGCACGACGCTGGCCCAGAAGCGCGTGCCGTCCTTGCGGACCCGCCAGCCCTCCTCCTGGTAGACGCCCGCCTGGGCGGCGATCTGCAGCTCGCGCGCGGCCTTGCCGGTGGCCGCCTCCTCCGGCGGGTAGAAGATCGAGAAGTACTTCCCGATCACTTCGTCCGCCGTATAGCCTTTGATCAGCTGGGCGCCGATGTTCCAGCTCGTGATATACCCGTCGGTATTGAGCATGAAGATCGCATAGTCGCGCACCCCGGTCACGAGCAGCCGGAACTGCTCCTCGCTCTGGCGCAGCGCCTCCTCCGCCCGCTTGCGCTCGGTGAGGTCGCGCGTGACCTTGCTGAAGCCGCGGAGGACGCCCGCGTCATCGTAGAGGGCGGTCAGCACGACGCTGGCCCAGAAGCGCGTGCCGTCCTTGCGGACCCGCCAGCCCTCCTCCTGGTAGACGCCCGCCTGGGCGGCGATCTGCAGCTCGCGCGCGGCCTTGCCGGTGGCCGCCTCCTCCGGCGGGTAGAAGATCGAGAAGTACTTCCCGATCACTTCGTCCGCCGTATAGCCTTTGATCAGCTGGGCGCCGATGTTCCAGCTCGTGATATACCCGTCGGTATTGAGCATGAAGATCGCATAGTCGCGCACCCCGGTCACGAGCAGCCGGAACTGCTCCTCGCTCATGCGCAATGAGGGATCGACATTGCTCGCCCGACCTGAGAGGTCATCCACCGTCCCAGTCCTCCATCGGCCTGCGGGTAGGCCTGCATCTATTGTACCGCAACGAACACCTGATCGCGCAGGATCGCACAAGATCGCACTCCTTGGGTGCTACCCGCTGCAGGTGCCGCTGGAGCTGCACCGGGAACAAAAACAGAGTGCCGGGTCCACTGCCCGGCACTCTGTATCCGGCTATGAGACTGGCTGTAGAAGTGGTGGAGATGGGGGGAGTCGAACCCCCGTCCAGAAAAGTAAGCCGAAGGCGTCTACAAGCTTAGTTCGTCGTTTATTGTCGCTCGCGGCCACACGGCGAACAGAGCGGCCTTTGAGCCATCCCGCTTGTCTTAGCCCAGCCTAGCGGGCGTTAGCTGGGAGCGCCCCGACTTGCTGGCGCTCGCTCTACCCCATCGGGGTGAGGGCAGGCGAGCGGGCTACCTAGTTAGTTAGGCAGCCAGGGCCATCGCCGGCTTGAAGGCGACAACCTTGTTGTTGTTGGCAGTTATGCCGTTGCCCCTTTAACGAGACTGGGCGGCTCGGCTTGCAACCTGCGGCATCCTTCCCTGTCGAAACCAAGCATCCCCTTGGTGCCACAGTATTGTAGCAGTTCTGTGCGCCCCTGTAAAGTAGAATGGTGTTAGAATCACAGTGGGGCCGGGGAGGCTACGCCTCGCGCGAAGCCCCGCTCCCTCCTTGCCTCCCTGCGGGTGGTGCCGCGGCACCGCACCGCGTAGCGCCTGGTAGAAGAGGGCTATGTCTAAACGCAGCATCGTTTTCGTGCTCCTGCTGGGTGCGCTCCTCGTGCAGTCCGCCGCACACGCCCAGAGCACATCGCAGCCCGCCAACCTGTTTGCCGAGGCGGTCGAGCGAACGGCGCAGCTCAACACCTACCGAGTCACCTACAGCGTGCGCGCCACCGGCACGATGGCCCACCCGCTCGCCCGCGTGCCGCCGGCCGGCGAGGTGGTGCTGGCCGAGCTCACCGGCGTCTTCGCCGGCCGGGACTCCTCCCTGGTGTACCGCTCCCCCAACCTCCTGGCGCTCGGGTACGAGCCGGAGCGCGCGATCGAGCTGGTGGTGGCGAAGGGCAATACCTACGCGCTCGGCCCGCTGCCGCTCAGCGGCGCCGGCGAGGCGCGCTGGTACAACTTCGGCGCCCAGTCCCCGCCCGAGGTCCAGCCGCCGCTCACGCCGGCCACGGCGCTCGAGACCCTCGCCGGACGGCTGGACCCCGCGCTCCTCAGGCATGTGCGCTACGAGCAGCTCGATGGCAAGCGCTGCAGAGTCTATCGCGGCGGCGCGGACGTGGTTGCGGAGGCGCTGATCAGGCTCGGCCGCCCGGTCACCAACGAGACCAACAAGTCGGTCGAGCAGCAGCTCAGTGGCGTCCGCATGAGCCGCGCCGAGTACCTGATCTGGGTCTGCGCCGACGGCTTCGTGCGGCAGATCCGCGTGACCGCCGCGGGCAGCCAGATCAGCCGCCCGTCGCTGCGTTTCACCGCCGATATCCGGCTGCAGATCAGCGAGGTCGGCAGCCGGCGGCTGAGCGTTGCGCCGCCGGAGGAGGCGCTGAGCCTGCGGGTGCAGCCGCCGGTGCGCGCCGTTGCGCTCGCCGAGGCCCCGCTGTTGCAGGCGGCGGACGAAACCTCCGCCGATCTGGGCCGGGTCAGGCCCCGCGACGCGCTTCAGGTGCTCGATCGCACGGCGGACAGCGCCTGGTACCGGGTGCGCGCCGCGACGGCGGTCGGGTGGATCCCAGCCGTGCTGGTGCGCGTCCCCAGCGGCCAGCAGCGTATCCCGGTCATTGGCGAGGCGCCTCCCGCCGCGCCCGCGGTCACAGGCACCCCGCAGATCACCGCGACGGTCACAGTCACCCCGACGGTCACAGTTACCCCGACGCCGTAGCACGGCCGGGAGGTGTGGCGAGCGCAGGCTTTCTCGCGAGCAGCTTTCAGCCAGGAGGCGTGGCCGGCCGCGGGCCCTCCACGGGTTTTTCCTCGGTCGCTCTGCGGCGACGAAGTCGCCGCAGAGCGACCGAGACTACCACAGCATGGCCAGCGCCGCGGCCAGCGTGAGCGATAGCGCGATGAGCTCGAACAGCCGCTGGTTCATCCGCTCCACGATCGGGCGGCCGATCAGCGCGCCGAGCATGGCGCAGGGGCCCAGCAGCAGAGCGATGCCCAGTGAGGCCGGGTTGATGAACCCGAGCGAGGCGCTGAAGGGCACCTTGAAGAGGTTGAGCACGAAGAAGTACCACGCGGCCGTCCCGACGAAGACGATCTTCGGCAGGCGCATGGCGAGCAGGTAGAGGATCATGATCGGCCCGGCCGCGTTGGCGACCATCGTGGTGAAGCCCGCCGCGATGCCGGTGAGCGGCGCGAACCAGCGCGCGGCCGGCCGCGCCTCGCCCTCGGGCTGGGCCGGGCGGCGCGAGCGCACGAACTGAAAGATCACCAGGACGAAGAGGATCGCGCCGATCATCCGGCGCAGCTGCGCGTCGTCCACGCGCCCCAGCGCGAAGTAGCCGGCCACGATCCCGGCCGCCGCCCACGGCAGCAGCCGCCACAGGTGGGGCCAGCTGGCGTCCCGCCGGTACGCGCTGACCGCGACGAGGTCGGCGCAGATCAGGATCACCAGCACCAGCCCCACCGAGTCGCGCGCCGGGAACGCCAGCGCGAAGATCGCCACGTTGAGGATGCCGAGGCCGGGGATGCCGGTCTTCGAGAGGCCGACGAGGAAGGCGCCCAGCGCGCCGAGCGCCCACTGCCACCACATCAGGTCTGCGATGGTCATGCGGCGAGCCGGTGCATGCTGCTGCGCAGGGCCGCGTACAGGTCACGGTACACGGCGTAGACCGGCTCGTAGGCCGCGGCGTCCGCGCTCGGCGCCGTGGTGCCGGTGACAGAGACGCAGCGGTCCACCGCCTCGTAGACGTCGCGGAAGACGCCGGCCGCCACGCCGGCCAGCAGCGCCGCGCCGTAGGCCGGGCCCTCCTCGGCGCCCAGCGTCGCCACCTCCGCGCCGTAGATGTCGGCCTGCATCTGGCGCCACAGCGGGCTGCGCGCGCCGCCGCCGGTGACGCGGATCTGCTCGATCTGCAGGCCGAGCCCGCGCATGATCTCCAGCCCGTCGCGCATCGAGTAGACCACGCCCTCCATAACCGCCCGCGCCAGGTGGGCCGCGGTGTGCCGCGCCGTCAGCCCGACGAACGCCCCGCGCGCCAGTGGGTCGAGGTGCGGCGTGCGCTCGCCGCTCAGGTACGGCAGGAACACCAGCCCTTCGGCGCCCGGCGGGACGGTGGCCGCCATGGCGGTCAGGTCGTCGTAGCTGAGCTGCGTGGGCGTGGGGCGCAGGTTCTGCAGCGTGAGCATCCGCCGGAACCACTGGAACGACCCGCCGGCCGCCAGCGTCACCGCCATCAGGTGGTACTGGCCCGGCACGTCGTGGCAGAAGGTGTGCAGCCGCCCCTGCGGGTCGAGCGCGATCGCGTCGCTGTGGGCGAAGATCACGCCGCTGGTGCCGATGCTCGAGCTCACCACCCCGGCGCGGACGATCCCGGTGCCGATCGCCGCCGCCGCGTTGTCGCCGCCGCCTGCGGCCACCGGCAGCCCGGCCGGCAGCCCCAGATCCGCAGCCACCTCGGGCCGGAGCCGGCCGGCCACCTGCGGCCCCTCGTAGACCGGCGGCAGCCACTCGCGCGGGATCTCGAGCTTCTCCAGGATCTCGTCGCTCCAGTCCCGGCTCCTGAGGTCCAGCAGCAGCGTCCCGGCGGCGTCCGAGGCGTCCGAGGCGCGCTCGCCGGTCAGCATGAGCCGGATGTAGTCCTTCGGCAGCAGCACCTGCGCCACCCGCGCGTAGTTGGCGGGCTCGTGGTTGCGCAGCCAGAGGATCTTCGGCGCCTGGAAGCCGGTGAGCGCCGGGTTGCCGGCGAGCTCGATCAGCCGCGCCGCGCCCACCCGCGCGGTGATCTCCTCGCACTCCGCGGCGGTGCGCTGGTCGTTCCACAGCAGCGCCGGCCGGATCACCTGCCCCTCGGCGTCGAGGAACACCGCGCCGTGCATCTGGCCGGTCAGGCCAAGCCCGGCGATCCGGGCGGCGTCCCCGCCGGCCCGGGCGACCACCTCGCGCAGCGCCTGCCGGGCGCCCCGCCACCAGTCGGCCGGGTCCTGCTCGCTCCACAGTGGCTGGGGCGTGTGCAGCGGGTACTCGGCGGTGGCGGTGGCCAGCACGCGCCCATCCGCGTCGCACAGCAGCGCCTTCGCGCCCGAGGTGCCGATGTCGAGGCCGATCAGCAAGGACATAGCAGTTCTTTCGATCTTGTGCGAGACCAGGAAGGGAGATTCAGGGGAGGCTCAGCCTCCCCTGAATCCATCGCCGTCACGTGTCACGCGCGGGCTAGCGCACGCCCATCAGCAGGTCGAAGGTGAGCTGGTCGAGCCGCTCGTAGGCCATCCCGCGCGCGCTGATCGCCCGCCGGTCGAAGCTGTGGCCCTTGAGCGCGTCGGCCTTCTCCCGGCTGTACGCGCCCAGGAACGGCGCCATCGAGCCGTCGTCGGCGCGGATCTCCGCCAGCAGCGCCTGGATCTCCGGGTCCTCGTTGAAGCGCCGCGCCTTCTCCTTCAGGATCAGGTAGGAGCGCATGCAGCCGCGGGCGAAGTCCTTGACCCCCTCGTAGTCCTCGGTGCGGTAGGCGTGGGCGTCGAAGTGGCGGCTGCCGTCGTAGCCCACGTCCTCCAGGAACTTCACCAGGAAGAAGGCCGCCTTCGGGTTCACCGAGCCGAAGCGGAAGTCCTGGTCGTAGCGGCCGGGCGCCTGGTCGTTCAGGTCGATGTGGAACAGCTTGCCGGCCTCCCACGCCTGGGCCACGCCGTGCAGGAAGTTCAGCCCCGCCATGGTCTCGTGGGCCACCTCGGGGTTCAGCCCGACCATCTCGGGGTAGTCGAGCGTGTTGATCAGCGCCAGCGCGTGACCCACCGTCGCCAGGAAGATGTCGCCGCGCGGCTCGTTCGGCTTGGGCTCCAGCGCGAACTTCAGGTTGTAGCCCTGATCCTTGACATAAGCGCACAGGAAGTTGAGCGCCTCGCGGTAGCGCTTGAGCGCCTCGGCCGGGTCCTTGGTCGCGTCGGACTCGACGCCCTCGCGGCCGCCCCAGAACACGTAGACCGTCGCGCCGCACTCGACGCCGAGGTCGATCGAGCGCATGGTCTTCTGGAGCGCGTAGGCGCGCACCTTCGGGTCGTTGGAGGTGAACGCGCCGTCCTTGAAGACCGGGTCGGTGAACAGGTTGGTGGTCGCCATCGGCACCACCAGGCCGGTCTCCTTCAGCGCCGCTTTGAACTCGCGCACGATCCGGTCGCGCTCGGCCGGCGTCGCGTCGATCGGCACCAGGTCGTTGTCGTGGAAGTTCACGCCGTAGGCGCCGGTGTCGGCCAGCAGGTGGACGAGCTCGACTGGCGAGAGCGGGTTGCGCACCGGCTCGCCAAACGGGTCCCGCCCGAGGTTGCCGACCGTCCACAGACCGAAGGTGAACTTGTGCTCGGGCCGGGGGGTGTATGCGTCTGTCATCGGATCGCTCCGCTTTCTGAATGAGGATGGGCGCGCCGCGCCCTATCCTCGGGCGGCCTCATGTATTACGGCAGCGGGCTGGTCATGCACCACCCGCCGTCGACGATCAGCGTCTGGCCGGTGATGTGCGCGGCTGCGTCGGAAGCCAGGAACAGCAGCGCCCCGGCGACGTCCTCCGGCTGCCCGACGCGCCCGGTGGGGATCACGCCGGCCCAGTGGACATCGTACTCGGGGTCGTCCCTGCGGTTGCGCTCGTTGTCGATCGCGCCGATCCCCAGCGCGTTGACGGTGATGCGATGGGGCGCCAGCTCGACCGCCCACACGCGCGCCATGTGCCGCAGCGCGGCCTTGGTGATCCCATAGGCCCCGAGGTTCGGGATGGCCTGCACGCCGGTGACCGAGGACGAGAAGATGATCCGCCCGCCGCCGCCCTGCGCGATCATCTGCTGCGCGGCGGCCTGGGCGCCGAAGAACGACCCCTTCACGTTCAGGTCGATCAGCGTGTCGAGGATGAGCTCGTCGGTCTCGAGCAGCGGCGCGCTGATCGTCAGCCCGGCGTTGGCGGCGAAGATGTCCAGCCGCCCGAACAGCTCGACCGCGCGCGCCACCAGATCGCGGTTCGCCGCCGCCGACGAGAGGTCGGCCTCGTGGCGCTCGGCGCGCCCGCCGGCCGCCCGGATGCGCGCCACCGTCGCCTCGGCCCGCTCGGGCTCGCCGTAGTGGCTGAGCAGCACCGTGCAGCCCTGGGCGGCGAGCGCGGTCGCCATCGCCGCGCCGATCTCCCGGCTCGCGCCGGTCACAATCGCAACTTTCCCCGAAAAGGTCATAGGAATAAGGCGGCGCTGCGGCGAGGCCTCGCCGCAGCGCCATGCCACCTACTTCTGCTGCTGGAAGGCCGCGTCGAAGGCCACGTCCGAGGGCGTCAGCTCCAGCCGCTTCACCAGCGCGCAGGCCTCGGGCGCACCCTGCTCGCGGTTCATGCCGTTGTCCTCCCACTCCACCGAGAGCGGGCCCTTGTAGCCGATGTCGTTCAGCGCCCGGAAGACGCGCTCGAACGGCACGCCGCCGCGGCCCGGCGAGACGAAGTCCCAGCCGCGCCGGTGGTCGCCGAAGAACAGGTGGGAGCCGAGGATGCCGTTGCGCCCGTTCAGGTTGCGGATCGACTCCTTGACGTGCATGTGGTAGATGCGGTCGCCGAACTCATAGACGAACTCGACCGGGTCGAGCATCTGCCAGTACAGGTGGCTCGGGTCGAAGTTGATGCCGAACGCCGGCCGGTTGTTCAGCGCCGCGAGCGTGGCCTTGGTGCTCCAGAAGTCGTAGGCGATCTCGCCCGGGTGCACCTCGAGCGCGAACTTCACGCCCACCTCGTCGAACACGTCGAGGATCGGGTTGAAGCGGTCGGCGAACTCCTTGTAGCCGTCCTCGATCATCGACGGCGGCACCGGCGGGAACATCGCCAGCACGTGCCAGATCGGCGAGCCGGTGAAGCCGTTGACCACCTTCACGCCGAAGGCCGCGGCGGCGCGCGCGGCGTTCTTCATGTGCTCGGCGGCGCGCTGCCGCACCCCCTCCGGGTCGCCGTCGCCCCACACCGAGGGCGGCAGGATGCCCTTGTGGCGCTCGTCGATGATCTTATCCGTGATCGCCTGCCCGACCAGGTGGTTGCTGATCGCGAAGCACTGCAGGCCGTGGCGCTCGAGCAGCTCGCGCTTCTCGCGCACGTAGCGATCCGACTCGAGCGCCTTCTCGACTTCGAAGTGGTCCCCCCAGCAGGCCAGCTCAAGGCCGTCGTAGCCGAAGCTCTTCGCCTTGGCGGCCAGGGTCTCAAGCGGCAGATCGGCCCACTGGCCGGTGAACAGTGTAACCGGACGTGCCATTGGCGTCTCCTCTCCTGAGACACAGGCCGGCCGGCATCATCGCCGCCAGCCGTCCTGCTCGCTTCAATACTCCGGCTGCACCCACTGCCGGCTGCCCGCCGACTTCTCGACGGCGTCGAGCACCGCCTGGCAGCGCAGGCCGTCCTCGAAGGTCGGCTCGGGGGACTCCCCCTTCGCGATGCCGTTCAGCAGGTCGTACACGCCGTGGGTGAAGGTGTGCTCCCAGCCGATGATATGGCCGGCCGGCCACCAGGCGCTCATGTAGGGGTGCGCCTCGCCGTTCGTCACCAGCACGTTGCGGAAGCCGACCACGTCGGCCTGGTCGTCCTCCAGCAGCACGTTCAGCTCGTTCAGACGCTCCAGGTTGAAAACGATGCTGCCCTTGCTGCCGTTGATCTCGAACGAGTTGTAGTTGGCGCGCCCCTTGGCGAAGCGGGTGACCTCGAACGACCCGACCGCGCCGTTGTCGAAGCGCGCCAGGAACAGCGCCGCGTCGTCGACCGTCACCTCGCCCATCTCGGTGCCCGCCGTCGCGCCGAGGCCGGCGTCGGTCGCCGCCAGCACCGGGCGCTGCTTGATGAAGGTCTCGGTCAGGCCGGTGACCTCGGTGATCTCGCCCACCAGCATGCGCGCCAGGTCGATGATGTGCGCGCCCAGGTCGCCCAGCGTGCCCGAGCCGGCCTGGTCCTTCTGCAGGCGCCACACCAGCGGGAAGTTCGGGTCCATGATCCAGTCCTGCAGGTAGACCGCCCGCCAGTGGTAGATCTTGCCGAGCCTGCCGCTCTTGATCAGGTCCCGGGCCAGCTGCACCGCCGGCACGCGCCGGTAGTTGAAGTTCACCATGCCGACGACGTTGTTGCGCTTGACGGCCTCGACCATCTGGCGCGCCTCGGCCAGCGTGTTGGCGAGCGGCTTCTCGCAGAAGACGTGCTTGCCGTTGTTGGCGGCCTCGATCGCGATCGGCGCGTGGCTGTCGCCGGGGGTCGAGACATCGACCAGGCCGATGTCATCCCGGGCCACCAGCTTGCGCCAGTCGGTCTCGTAGCTCTCCCAGCCGTACTGCTCGGCGGCCTGCTTCACGCCGGCCTCGTCGCGGCCGCAGATCGCCCGCATCACCGGCCGCAGCGCGACATCCGGGAAGAACGCCGCCACCTGGCGGTAGGCGTTCGAGTGCGACTTGCCCATGAACTTGTAGCCGACCAGGCCGACTCCGATGGTGTTTGCCATTGAGGTGCTCCTCGATCTCACACGTCGCGCGTTGCCCGCCGATCGGCCGCGCGGCCGCCGGCCTGCGCTGCGCGGTTCAGGCTTCCAGCGAGCGGTAGTCCCCGGTGATCGTCGTCACCTCGATCTGATTGCCGAAGGGGTCGCGGCAGAAGAAGCGTGGCCTGCCGGGGATGGGGATGGTCTCCTCCACCGCCACGCCGGCGGCGGTGAGCCGGGCGCGCACGGCCTCCAGGTCGTCCACCTCCAGGCAGAAGTGGCGCCCGGAGCGCTGGTCGGCGCCGTCCTCGGCGAACAGGTGCAGCTCGCCGTCGCCGATGCGGTACCACACCAGGTCGAGGTGCGCCAGCGCCTTGGGCGGGGAGACCTCCTCCAGGCCGAGCACGTCGGTGTAGAAGCGACGCGCCTGGTCGGCGCTCCCGCTTGGGCGCGGCACGCTGACGTGCTGGATGCGCAGTCTGCTCATGGTCGTGTGGAAGGGCTGAAGCCGACGCAGTACACCTGTCCGACAGCCGTGTCGTCACAGTGCCGCCGTACGTTCCCGGGCGGGTCCGGCAGGACCTCCGTTGGTCGTTCTCACACGTGCGGGCGCCGTGTTTGTTGGCGTCTGGATAGGGGCGAGTATACTTGAGCGCCCTTGATCTGTCAAACCGCCGCGGGCGCTGCGTATGCTATAATCTCACACCACTCTTACACGCAAACCGGGCGAACGTGTGAGCCACAACGAGCGTCCCTTCATCACTGTCGATATCGAGCGGCGTGGCTATGGCCGCCGCTACACCAGCCTGCCCGTCGACGACCTGCGTCGCGACGGGTTCGCGATAGACTTCACGGGAGCCTATATCCGGCCGGAGCACATCGATATCCGGCCGGGCGATGTAGTGCGCTGGCGTGAGAACGGGCGCTTGGTGCAGGCCGAGGTGACCTCGGTGCAGCTCGAGGGCCTGGTGATGCAGGTGCAGGTGACGGGCGCCCACCTGCTGCCGCCCGACGCGTTCTACCCGTGACTGCGGAGGGACGGGCCGCCGCCGCGCCCCTCCGCGCAGATCACGGCTGCTGGAAGGGCTGCCCGAGCGCCGCGGGGGCCGGGGTCGCGAGGCGGGCGATCAGCGCCTGGACTGGCCGGCGCAGCGGCTCGGGCAGGCCGGCGGCCCAGGCCGCCACCGAGGGGTTGGTGGCGCCGTTCACCAGCGCCAGCACGAAGATCATCAGCGCGAAGGGCGCCACCTGAAACACCTGCGTCGGCAGGTCCGCCAGGCTGCTCTGCGCCCGCGTCGCGAGGGTCTGCAGCGCGCCGAACAGGTAGCAGCCGAGCGCCACGCGCCAGGGGCGCCAGCCGCCGAAGATCACGATCGCCAGCGCGATCCAGCCGGTGCCGGCGATGTGCCGGTGGCTCCAGCCCTGCTTGAGGTCGAGCGTGTAGGCCGCGCCGGCGATGCCCACCAGCGCCCCGCCGATCAGCACGTACAGGTAGCGCAGCCGCGTCACGTCGGCGCCGCGGGCGAAGGCGGCCGCCGGCCGCTCCCCGAGCGCCCGCAGCGTCAGCCCCGGCCGCGTGCGGAAGAGGAAGAACCACACCGCCGGCACTAAGATCATGCTGGCGTAGATCACCAGATCGTGCCGGAACAGCAGCGTCCCGATCAGCGGGATGTCCGCCAGGAGCGGCACCGGCGCCGCCGGCACGGCGATCCCCTGGACCCGCACGTACGGCGCCCCCAGGAACGACGAGAGCTCGGTGCAGAGCAGCGCCAGCACGAAGCCCACCGCGGTCTGCGAGCGGTCGAGCGTGATGCTCAGCAGGCACAGCACCAGCGCCACCAGCACCCCGACGAGCGCCGCGGCCACGAAGCCCGCTACCACGCTCCGCGTGTGCAGGCCAACGGCGAAGCCGGCCAGCGCGGCCAGCAGCATTGTTCCGTCCAGCGAGAGATTCACGACGCCGGCCCGCTCGCTGATCGTCTCGCCCATGGTGGCGAAGATCAGCGGCGCGGCGCCGGCGAGCACCGCGGCCAGGTAGATCGCGAGTTGGTCGAGGGTCACAGTGGTGTCCTTGTTGTGCGGTGATATGAGGCGAGGGCGCGTCGCGGCGCCCTCACGGTTAGCTCTACGGCGCGATCACGTGCTGCCCTCTTCGGCCTCTTCCGGCGCCAGCAGCAGCCACACCAGCGCCGCGCCCGGCACGGCCCCGGCGATCAGCCCCTGGATCAGCGCCAGCTCGAGGCGCCCGGAGGTGTACTCGGTGCTGGTGAGCGCCGCGCCGATCGCCCAGCCGGCCAGCGCGGCCACCAGCAGCCAGTGCGCCCCGCCCAGCGCCCGCCGCAGCACCAGCCACTGGCCGATGGCCATCCCGGCGCCGGCCAGCGGCAGGATCACCAGCCGCGTGTCGACGTACCCGCCGTTCACGAAGAGCGCCAGCCGCAGGCCCTCGCCCGCCGCCCAGCCGGCCAGCCAGCCGAGCGTGCTCGCCGCCAGCCACTGGCGCTGCGCGACCGTCGGCAGGTAGCCGCAGGCGATCTTCCACAGCAGGTGCGCCAGCGCCAGCCCGGCCGCCGCCTGGATCGGCCACAGCGGCGCCAGCGCCAGCAGGAAGACCAGCCCGTGCGCCGCGGCCCACGCCGGCCACATCCCGAACAGCGTGAGCTGGTTCTGCAGCCGCGGCTTGGTCGGCGCGCGCAGCCGGACGGCGGCGATCCACATGCCGATCACGCCGAAGAACAGCGTCGGGTTGATCACCGTCAGCCAGTACCAGCTGTAGGAGCGCACCTGCAGGTCGAGGCTCTCCATCCGCTCCAGGTCCCACAGCTGCACGATGCGGTAGACCCCGACGGTCACGGCGTGCTGGCCGTCCGGGCTGAAGGCCGCCCGCGCCATCATGCAGCCCCAGCTGGAGCTCTCCTTGAACTGGGCGAGCGACTGGCCCTCCTCGTCCCACAGCCGCACCGGGCCGTTGGCGGTCACGGTCATGATGTGCCGGCTGTCGGGGCTGAAGGTGGCGTCGGTCACGGCGCTGCCCTTGACGAAGAACGCGGCGAGCGAGCGGCCGCTCAGGTCGCGCAGGCGCGCGGTGCCGTCGTCGCTGATCGTCAGCAGCGCCTGGCCGTCCGGGCTGAACTGCGCCACGCCCAGCGCGCTGCCGATCTGCGCCCCGCGCGTGTTCCACACCCGCGCGGTGTTGTCCTGCAGGATGGTGAGCAGGTGCTGGCCGTCCGGGCTGAAGGCCGCCTGGGTCACTGGCGCCGGCTGCTCCTCCGCCAGCGTCACCAGCGGCTCGCCGGTGAGGTCGGTCAGGAGCGCGCCGCGCTCCCCGGCCAGGATGAGCTGCTGGCCGTCCGGGCTGAAGGCGGCGGCGTTCACGCGCCCCAGGTCGGCGCCCGCGTCCAGGATCGGCCGCCCGTCGCGGTCCCAGATCCGCGCCGGGCCGGGGCCGGCCGTCAGGATGCGGCTCCCGTCGGGGCTGAAGCTGACGCTCAGCGGTCCCTCGGTGTCGCCGGTCTCGGCCCGGATGGCCGCCACGTGCCTGCCCTCGGCGTCCCACAGCCGCACCACGTCGCCCGGCGAGACGGTGAGGATCCTCCGGCCGTCCGGGCTGAACTGCACGTCGCTGATCGTCGTGGTGTGGCCGCTCAGCACCCCGACCTGGCGCCCGTCGAGCGACCAGAGCCGGATGGTGTTGTCGGTGCGCTGGGTGGCGATCGTGCGCCCGTCCGGGCTGATCGCCCGCCAGATGTCGCCGCTGAGCTTGAAGATCTCGCGGCCGTTGAGGTCCCAGACGCGCGTCTCGAGCGGTGTGTAGGCGAGCACGTGCTGGCCGCCGGGGGTGAACATCACCGCGGGCGAGCCGCCGCGGCAGCTCGACGCGGCTTGGGCGGGGCTTGGGGGCGCGAGGGCGAGCGCAAGCGCCGCACCGATGGCCGCGAGCAGGCGGCGGCAGGTTCGGGCCGATGCCATAGGCTCCCTCGCTCGTGTGCCGGCGCTCGGCGTCTGCGATGTGCCGAGGCCCATCTCGCTCAGCGCTGCGCCAGGGGAACCGCCGGCGGTCCGGCGGTCGGGCGCGATGCGGGTAGTATAGCACCGCGCGCCGATTCGCGCATCGGACGGTAGGCCGGTCTTTCCTTCCGGCGATGGTCGCCCGGCTAGCCGCTCGCCCGCCCCCGTGCGCCGAGGCCGCTGGCGGCCAGCGCGAACAGCACCAGCGCGCCCTGGAGCACGCCGCTGATGCTGCTGTCGGTGCCGAGCGCCAGCGGGAGCTGGATGCTCCCCACCGTGAAGCAGGCGAACGCCACCGAGACCGGCAGGACCCAGGTGGGGTTGGCGCGCACCAGCAGCGCCACCAGCAGCCCGATCAGCCCGATGCCGCTCGAGATGTTGGGGATGAGCGCGTGGAACACCGCCAGCACCTGGATCGTGCCGGCCAGCCCGGCCAGGGCGCCGCAGGCCCCGAGCGCCTCCAGCAGGCGGCGCGCCGCAGGCACGCCCAGGCGCTCGGCGGCGGCCGGGTTGAGGCCGGTGGCGCGCACCTCCAGCCCCCACCCGGTGCGGCGCAGCGCGAACCACACCAGCAGCAGCCCGGCGACGGCGATGACCGGCGCGGCGGGGGCCAGCCGCAGCCGCTCGAGCGTCGGCAGCCACAGCTCCTGCGGCAGCGGCTCGGTGCCGGACATCGAGGCCGTGCCGGCGCGCTTCCACGGCCCGAACACCAGGTAGAGCGCCACGCCGGTGGCGAGGAAGTTCAGCCCCAGCCCGGCGAAGATCTCGCTGACGCGCGCGTAGAGCCGCAGCGCCCCGGCCAGCGCCGCCCACAGCGCCCCGCCCAGCGCGCCGGCCGCGAAGGCCAGCGCCCACAGCAGCGGCGGCGGCGCGTCGGGGAGCAGGCGCAGCACCAGCATGGCGAACACCGCGCCGAGCGTCATCTGGCCCTCGATGCCCAGGTTGTACAGGCCGGCGCCGAACGTCAGCGTGAGCCCGGCCGCGCACAGGAGCAGCGGCGCCGCCAGCATCGTCGCATCGGCGAGCCGCGTCGGGCTGCTGAACGCGCCGAGCAGCACCAGCCGGTAGGTCTCGAGCGGCGGCGCCCCCGTGGCCAGCATGACCAGCGTGGTGAACACCAGGGCCCCGCCGACTGCGCCCAGCAGCCAGAAGATCAGCGAGCGCGGCGGCAGCCTGACTGGGCGCGGGGGCGTCTGTGCGTCAATGGTCATCGCGTTGTGTCCGTCTGTGCTGGCTTCTCCATCGCCTCGAACCCGACCCCGCCGATCATCTCGGCCAGGCGCACGTAGCTGAGCTCGGCGCGCGGGATCGGCCGCGAGACCTGCCCCGCGAAGCAGACCAGCACGTAGTCGCTGTGATCCAGCACCTCGTCGAGGTCGGCCGAGGCGAACACCAGCGCCGTGCCGGACGCCTTGCGCTCCTCCAGCCGCCGCCACACCGCCGCCGCGGAGGCCACGTCCAGCCCGCGCGTCGGCTGCTCCAGCAGCAGCCCCCGCAGGCGCGGCGGCAGCAGCGAGAGCATGGCGCGCTGCTGGTTCCCGCCCGACAGCGCGGCGAGCGGGGTGTCGGGTGTGCCGCGGATGGCGTACTCCTGGATCGCCGCCCGCGCGGCGGCCACGGCGGAGTCGCGGTTCACGAGGAGGCTCGGGGAGCCCTGGCCGTTCAGGCCGCGCGAGGTGGACTGCAGCAGCGCGAAGTGATCGGCCAGCGAGAGCGCGCCCACCACGCCCTCCTCCAGCCGGTCGGCGGGGAGGTACTCCACGCCAGCACGGCGGAAGGCCGCCTGCGGCGCTCCGGTGAGGTGGACGCCGTCGACCGCGATCCGCCCGCGCAGCGGCCGCAGCCGCCCGGCCAGCAGGCGCAGCAGGATCTGCTGCCCGCTGCCCTCGATCCCCGCGAGCCCTAGCGCCGTCCCGCTCTCGATCGTCAGCGAGGGGATGGCGAGCTCCAGCGTGCCCGCGCGCGCCACCACGTCCTCGAGCTGCCAGACGGGCGCCGCCGGCTGTGGGGCGGGGCGAAGCGGCGCCGGGGCGGCCACCTCCGTCTCGCTCTGCCGCTCCGCGTCATCGCCCGGCTGCCCGAACATCAGCGTGAGCAGGCGCTCCTTCGGCTGGGGCATCGGCAGCTGCGCGCCGGCCACCTTCCCCGCCCGCAGGACGCTGACGGTCGCGCACAGCTCGGCCACCTCCTCCAGCTTGTGGGAGACGAACAGCACCGTCGTGCCGCTCGCCGCCAGCGTCTTGACCGCGCGGAACAGCGCCTGGATCTGCGCCGCGGTGATGCCGGTGGTCGGCTCGTCCAGGATGAGCACCCGCGCGCCCCAGGCCAGCAGGCGCATCAGCTCGAGCTGCTGGCGCTGCCCGACCGTCAGGCGCGCGATCGGTGTGTCGGGCAGCGCCGAGAACCCGAGCTGCCCGGCCAGGTCCATGAGCTTCCGCCGCGCGTCGCGCATGTCGCGCATCACCCGCGGCGGGGCGCCGAGATAGAAGTTCTCGAGCGCGCTGAACGCCGGCACGTCGAGCGGGTCCTGGTGGATCATCCCGACCCCCTCGCGCAGCGCGTCCGCCGGCGAGCGCAGGTCGACCGGGCGGCCGTCGAGCAGGATCTCCCCGGCGTCGCGGCGCAGGAAGCCGGAGAGCAGCTTCATAAGCGTGCTCTTGCCGGCCCCGTTCTCGCCGAGCACGCCGTGGATCTTGCCCCCCTCGAACCGCAGGCTGATGCCGTCGTTCGCGCGCACCGGGCCGAAGGTCTTTGTGAGGCCCCGAACCTCTATCTCCATCGCCTGTGACCGCCTTGACGTTCCTGACAGGACAGCCGGTGACGGGGCGGCTTTCGGTGCCGCACCCGTCACCCGCTGTTTCACGAAAGCTCCGCCGCGCGCCCGGGAGACTGAGCGCGCGGCGCCCGAAGAAGCCCGCCCGTCACCGGGTCACTATTGCGGCGCGCTCTGGCCCTCGATGCCCTCCAGAAGCTGGGTCGTGTACCAGATCTTCTGGTCGTCGGCCACCTCGCCCTCGGCCAGGTACGGGGTGCCGTCCTGGTAGTTGAGCGGGCCGGTGTAGAGATTCAGGCTGCCGTCCGCCAGCTGAGCGATGAAGCTGTCCAGCTGGGCCTGGTTCTCGGGCGTGAGCGCCGGGCCGGTGACGAAGCCGATGCCGCTGGTCTCGACGTTGTTGATGTCGCTCCAGTCCGGCCCGAACCACTCCCACTCCGGCTGCCAGGTGCCCTGGCGCGCCGCGGTGAGGATGCGGGTGTAGGCCGGCACCCAGTTGAAGTACGGCACGCCCAGGCAGACGTCCGGCGCCGAGTCGCAGGCGCCCTTGAAGTCGTACGGGATGGCGAACACCCGCTTGCCGGCCTGGGAGGCCTTATTGGCCTCGACGAGCGCCTCGGTCGTGTCGATGCCCGAGATCAGCACGTCCGAGCCGGCGTTGATGAAGTCGTTGGCCACCTGGGTCGGGTCGAGCGTCACGCCGGGGATGTTGAACCAGAAGCCGATCCAGGTGACGTTGAAGTGCAGGCTGTCGGCCGGCTGCCCCTTCAGCTCGGTCCAGCAGTGGCGGGCGCCGAGGTAGGAGGCGTTCACCAGACGGCGGGTCTCATCGTTGATCAGCGGGCCGAGGTAGGAGATCCGCCCGGTCTCGCTCTGGAGCGCGGCGGCGCAGCCGGCGATCATCTTGCCGTACTCCATGCGGCCCATGGTGTTGCCGAGGTTCGGCGGGTTCCGCCCCGTCAGCACGTCGTCGCCCGAGGCGTGGATGAAGATCACGTCCGGGTGGTTCTGCGCCGCCTGGCGCGTGCCGTCCTTGAAGTCGTCCGAGTTCGTGATGATCAGCTGGGCCCCCTGGGCCACCAGCTCGTCGACCACCTGCTCGACCGTCACGTTCGGCCGGTCGGCGGGGTTGACCTTGTCCACGTAGATGAACTTCGTGCCGGGGAGCTTGGCCTCGACGTACTTGGCGGCCTCGTAGTGCGCCTGGCTCCATCCGCCGTCGTTGATCGGCCCCACCAGCACCATGCCGAAGGTGAACTCTTCGCCGCTGGCTGCCGGCTCCTCGGCGGCGGGAGCCTCGGTGGCTGCCGGCTCCTCGGCGGCGGGGGCCTCGGTGGCTGCCGGGACCTCAGTCGCCGCTGGCGCAGCCGGGGTCTGGCCGCCGCAGGCCGCTAGCGCCAGGAGGGCCAGCGTCGTCAAGGCGATCCAGCGCGTCAGGTTGGTCTTCATCGTTGCTCCTTAGAGTCTGCATTTCCGGGCCCGCGCCCGGGGCACTTGAAAACAGCACGACGCGGCCGCACCGCTGACGACCGTGTCAGGAACGCAATCGCAGGCGCTGCGGCTTAATCTGTGCCTGGGTAATTCTGTGGAAGACCTGTATCACTGAGTGGGTTAAGGTGAAGCGCTGCGGAGTATAGCGCAGGGGGTGGGGGCTGTCAAGCTGCGCGAGCCAGCGCGGGCGGGTTTGCGCATCGCGCGCTGGCACGATACACTAAGCGGCCGGATAGCCCTTTCTTATGGCACGGCTGCCGCGGGGAGCTTCTACCCCTCCAGGCGATGTGTGAGGAGATGGCATGCCGCACGAGGCACAGCAGGCGCGCGACGAGCCCGCGCAGAACGAGGATCTAGGCGGCGTTCAGGTCGACACGCTGCGCGCCCAGGCGGTCGAGGCGATGCCGCGCGCCCTGGCCTCCGGCAACCCCGAGGCGCGCGCCGCGTTCGTGGCGCAGCTCGAGCGGGTCGCGGAGCAGGCCGCGGAGGGCGAGGCGCCCGGATCGCCGTGGCTCGCGCTCGCCATGTTCCTGCGCGCCTGCGCTGCCCTGCTGCGCGGCGAGCCGATCGCGGACGAGGGGCTGCTGCCCGAGGACCGGGCGCTGCTGGAGCGCTGGCGGCGCGGCGAGGCGGACGCCCAGGCGCCCGAGGAGAACATCTCGCTCGAGGACGCGATCCGCGCCTGGGCCGCGGGCGACGAGGAGGACCCCGAGGCGCGCCACGCGGCGCTGGTGGAGCTGCTGAACTACTGCGCCGACGCCGCGGTTCAGGTGCTGCGCGACGGCGACCGGGAGGCGGCCGAGGCGCTGGCGGATCTGATGGTGCCGCTGCGCGTCGCGCTGCTGCGCTGGCCCCACGCCGCGGCCCTGCCGCCGTACAACGCCCTGCTCGGCTGCCTGCAGGCGCTGCTGCGCGGCGAGGAGGTCCAGCTGGCGCGGCTGCGCGCCAGACTCGACGAGCGGCTGGCGGAGACGCTGAGGCAGATCGAGGCGCTCGTGCGGGGCGACGAGCAGCCCCCGGCCGCCGAGGCGCGGGCGGATCACGCCGCGCCCCAGCAGACGAATCCTGACCGCCCGCCGGCGGAGGCTGTGCCCGGCAGCGAGCCGGATCTGCCGGAGGCGGTCGCGGCGGCGATCGAGATGGGCGACGTGGCGGCGCTGCAGCGGGCGCTGGCGGAGCTTCCGGAGGAGGAGCGCGAGCGGACCCTGGCGGCGCTGCGGCGGCGCACCGAGGCCCAGATCGCCCAGATGAGCCCCGAGGAGCTGCAGGCGCTGGCGCTCCAGCTGCAACTGGAGCAGATCGAGCGGGCGGCGGCCGAGGTGCAGCAGCTGGCCGCCGAGACGCTTACGGCCGGCGACCCCGATGCCCGGCGGCGGCTGGCGATCCAGGTCGGGAAGCTGGCCGCCCAGTACGCCCTGGGCGAGGCGCCCGGCTCGCCCGCCGATCAGCTGGCGGCCTTCCTGCGCGGCGTGGCGGCCGTGCTGCGCGGCACGATTGTCCCGCCGGTGCCGCCGCACTACGCCGAGCGCATCGCCGCGCTGCGGGCCATCGCCGACAGCGATGAGCGCCCCTGATCGCCCTCCGCGGATCAGCGGCCGCTCGCCCGCAGCTCCGCGATGAACTGCTGCGCCGCCCAGAACGCCGGGCGCGGGCTGTAGTCCGGGTTGAGGATGCCGAACGACGCCTGCTCGTGCAGCGGGTTGCCGTCGCGCGCCTTGAGCGGGGCGAAGTTCAGATTCCACAGGAACATCGCGTCCACCCACGGGTAGCGCTCCGCCGTCAGCCGCATCGCCCCCACGATGTACTGCGCCTGCTGCTCGAGCGACACCTGGTTGCCGAACTCGAAGCCGGGCGTGTTGTTCTGCGTGGCCCAGCCGAACTCCGTGATCCACACCGGCGTCCGCTCCATGCCGTACTCGACCATGAGCGCGCGGATGTCCTCGATGCGCCGGAAGTAGAACGTCGGGTGGTCGGTCCAGCCCTGGGCCGGGCTGGGCGTCTCGCCGGGGTAGCTCTCGGGCGGGTTGGCCGATCCGCCGGGGTGGACGCCCAGCGCGTCCAGGTAGTTGCGGATCACGCCGTCCTGGTAGGAGAACATGGCGTTGTAGTAGCGGATGTCCGAGATCGCCACGCCGGGCGCGTCCACCGCCGTCGAGGCCGGCGCCCCGCTGATCACGAAGATCGACGGGTCGACCTCCTTGATGCGGGTGTAGGCGACCTTGAGGATCTCGACGTAGTGGCCGGCGTCCTCGGTGGAGACGTAGCCGCCGTTCTCGTAGGCCAGGTTCTGCTCGTTCCAGATCTGGATGGCGTGGATGCGCCCTTTGTAGCGCTGCGCCAGCGCGGCCACGAAGTTGCCCAGGGCGTTGGGGTCGGCCGGCAGCCCGTCGCGGCCGTAGCGTCCGTAGAACGATGGCGAGCGGACGATCGAGATCATCAGCTTGAGGCCGTGGGCGTTGACCGCCGCGACGATCTGGTCGAGCTCGTCGCCCCAGGCGTAGTGGCCGGGCGGCCCCTCCTGGTCGCGCCAGTGGATCTGCTGCCGGATCCAGCCGAAGCCGCCGTCGCGCGCGCGGATGAGCGGCGTGCTGCGGTTCGTCCAGAACAGGTGGGCGTGGACGCCGAACTCGAGCCGCTCGGTGCGCAGCGGGAAGGGCAGCCCGCCCGGCCCGGTCGCCTGGTACTCCGGCCAGGCCGGCGGCGGGAGCGGCGTCGGCAGCGGCGGGATTGTCGGCGTCGGGGTGACGTTCTGGCGCGAGATCTCCGGCATGCGGATGGGGTTGACCACGCCGGGCGGCTCGACCAGCTGGATGACGTCGGCGGTCGGCAGAATCTTGAGCTCGGTGGCGTCCACAAGCTGCGGCGCGGCGAGCGGCGCGGCGACGGGCACGGGCGAGCACGTCGCCAGCAGCGGGATGAGTGTGGCCGCCAGGGCGGCGGCGGTGATGATCTTGCGGGCGAGATGCTTCACGGAGACCTCCCGGTCTGCTCCGACCATCGTTCGCGGGCTGGCGATGGAGCTAGGCAGAATCTAGCAACCGGGCGCGGTGGAGACAATCGGCCCGGTTAACGGGAGGATTACCCGAATCTTGTAGGAGGATGATAGCCTGCTGAGAGGCCGCTGGCGCGGGCGGGGAGCGAAAGAAGAGGACTCCAGGGAGCGTCGCCTCCCTGGAGTCCTCTTTAGATCACGTGTGGACGGCCTTCGCGCCTACGGCGTCAGGACGAAGTAGGCGGTGCTGGTCCTGTTGCTGGTGGTCCCGTAGGCCACCATGCGGTAGAGCCCGAGCGGCGTGTCGCGCGGGCTGGCGTAGAACAGGCCGGCGTAGCGGAGCGAGCCGCTCTGGTCGGCCTTCACCGGCTCCGCGCCGGTCTGCTGCCCGTCGGAGGCGATGATCGCGATCTGCACCTCCTCGCCCGGCTGGAACCCGCTGGCGTTGAAGAAGAACACCGTGCCGGGCGGGCCGCTCCTGGGCGCGACGGTGGCGTTGACGTTGGCCGGCACCGGCGGGCCGGGCGTCGGCGGCGGGGGCGTGGGGGCGGCGGCGATGCGCCCGATCGGCCCGCTGATCAGCAGGAAGTAGCCGATCGCCTGGCGCTTGCTGGTGTTCCCCTCGGCGACGATCGCCCACTCGCCGAGCTGCGCGCTGGCCGGCGGCGTGAAGAACACCGGCGCGATCGCGCCCTCGTTGTCAGCTCGGAAGCGTCCGACGAACACCGGCGTCCCGCCGGTCGGGTTGGCCCACACCGAGACGGTCTCGCCAGCGTTGTACCCCGCGGTCGGCGCGAAGGCGAAGGTCTGGCCGGGGGAGCCGGCGAGGGGGTTCATGGTGCCGTTGACCGCCGGCGGCACGAGCTGGCGCACCAGGCCGGAGTCGTCGGCATCCTCCTCTTCATTACTGGCCTGCTCCGGGGTGATGGTCAGCGGCCCGGGCGGCGGCGCGTTGGGCGCCAGCGGCGCGGTCAGCTCGGGCGGGGCGAACCGGCGCCCGAGGACGCTCAGCAGGACGCGGCGGCCGGGCGGCAGCTGCGGGTGGTACTCGAAGCGGGCGCGCTCGAAGTACTGCACCGTGCGCGCCTCCCCGTCGTCGGTCGTCTCGGTGATCTCGCCGCTCAGCGGCAGGCCGAAGATCGCCAGGCCGCCGCGCGTCTCCCAGATCTCCTTGAACCCGTACTGGACGATCTGGCCGGTCTCGCTGAAGTAGCGCCTGGTCGCGCTGTTGGCGATCGGCTGGGCGCGCGGGAAGGTGCGGTCGCCGAGCGCCTCGCGCCCGAGCATCCCGAGCTCGACGGTGGTGGCCTCGGGGCTGGCGCGCTCGAAGCGGGCGCGCTCGAAGTACTGGATCACGCGGCCGCTGGCAGGGTCGATGTACTCCTCGGTGATCGGGTAGCCGAAGTTGTCGAGTCCGCCGTTGCGGTCCCAGAAATCGCGGAAGACGCCGCGCATGTAGTGGCCAGTGGCGGGGACGTAGAGCACCTCGGTTGCAGCGCGGGCCGGGAGGGACCCCAGCACGCCCGCGAGCAGTACGGCGGTCAGACAACAGGCCACTAGCCAGAGCCTCGGGAGCCTCTCGGCTCGCATTGCACGCCTCCTCTGCAGGCGCCGGCGGCCGCCGGCGCACCGCGATACGGCTTCGCATCGTATGATGCGTCAGAATACGCGAAGTCGTGTGCCTTTGTCAAGGGTTTCGCGCGGAGGCGGGCGCGAGGGCCGGCGGCGAAGCCGCGCCCCCACGCCCTTCCGCGGGGAGAGAGGGCGCTACCACGAGCCGACGATGTGCGCGGCGGTGCGGAACGCCAGCGCCATCACGGTGAGCACCGGGTTGAAGCCGCCGTTCGTCACGTGCACCGAGGCGTCGGCGACGTACAGGTTGTCGTGGCCGTGGACCCGGCACCAGGGGTCGACGACAGACGTGCGCGGGTCGTCTCCCATGCGGCAGGTTCCGGCCTGGTGCTGGCCGGCGCTCAGCCCGAGGCCCGGCGGCTCGCCCCAGACCCGCTCGGCGCCGGCGGCGATCAGCCACTCGCGGGCGCGCTCGAACATGAAGGCGGCGGTGCGCACCGTCTCGGGGTGGGTCGTGCCGGACAGCCGCGCGACGCGCAGGCCGAAGCGGTCGCGCACCTGCGGGTCGAGCGTGACGCGCGCCGAGGGGCTGGGGATATCCTGCACCGGCCCGGTGATGCGCACGAAGCGGCGGTAGCCCTCGCGCATGAACCGCTTGGCGTCCAGGCCCCAGCGCGGGACGTCGGGCGGGAGGTAGCGCTTCCAGAAGATGATCGGCAGGGTGACGAACTCGTCGGCGAGCATCCCGCCGCCCACCACGCCGTCGTTGCCGTGGTTGAAGCGCACCGTCGCCGTGGCGACGCCCGGGCCGAGGCCGTCGTGCACCGGCTCGGGCATCAGCGCGGAGACGCCGGGGTAGTAGTGGCCCTGCAGGTGCCGCCCGACCTGGTCGTGGGTGTTGCCGAGGCCGTGCGGGAAGCGGGCGGACGTCGAGTTGAGCAGCAGGCGCGCAGTCTCGATCGCGCCGGCGGCCAGCACCACCACCTCCGCGCGCGCGGTCCGGCGCTCGCCCTCGGCGTCGATGTAGGCGACGCCCGTCACGTGGCCGGCCGCGCTCACCTCCACCCGCTCGACGGTGGCGCCGGTCAGCAGGTGGCAGCGGCCGGTGGCGAGGGCGCGGGCGATCAGGGTGTTGTGCGTGCCGTTCTTGGCGTCCACGGGGCAGGCGAAGCCGACGCAGTGCTGGCACCGGATGCAGGCGGGCCGCCCGCCGTAGGGCGTGGTGTTGATCAGCAGCGGCGGGGTGAGCACCGGCCAGCCGAGGGCGTCGGCGCCGCGGCGCATCGCCCGGCCCTGGGCGTTCGCCGGCAGCGCGGGCATCGGGTAGGGGCGGGAGCGCGGCCAGATCGTGGCCGAGGCATCGCTCTCGCCGGCGACGCCGATCTCCCACTCGGCCCGCTCGTAGAACGGCGCCAGATCCTCGTAGCTGATCGGCCAGTCGGCGAGCGAGCTGCCGGGCGGCACGCCGTAGGTGGAGGCCATCCGGAAGTCCTGCGGGAGAAAGCGCCAGGCCTGGGCGCCGTAGACCAGCGTGCCGCCCCCGACGGCGGCGGCGTTGTTGTTGTAGCCGGGGTGGTGCGGCTGGACGACGTGCTTGTTCCCGCGCTGGTCGACGAACACGCGCGGGTTGCCTTCTAGGTCGGGGCCGGTGTTGTGGCCGTAGTGGGCCAGGCGGTGGTTGCGCAGGTGGTCGCGCCCGACCTGCTCGAACGTCAGGCTGCGGCCGCGCTCGATCAGGAGCACGCGCTTGCCGGCCTCGGCGAGCACGCCGGCGACGACGCCGCCACCCGCGCCTGCGCCGACCACGATAACGTCGTAGATTGCCATCGGGGAGTCCTTATCCACAGAGAGCACGGAGAGCACGGAGGACACGGAGAACGATCCACGGAGAGCACGGAGGGCTCGGAGAACGATCCACGGAGGGCACGGAGGGCACGGAGCGGCGCTCTCTCCGTGTGCTCCGTGGATCAGCCGCGCACCTCGAAGCCGATCATCCGCCACGCGACGCCGTCGCGATTCCCGCCGTTGCCGGGGTCGCTGTAGAACCCCTCGGCGGCGTGCTCGCAGAGCATGCGGAAGAAGTCAGCCGCGTCGACCGGCCAGGGGCTCTGGGCCTCGCCGCGCTCGATCCGCCGCAGCAGCTCGTCCTGCGCCTCGGCGGGGAGCTCGGCGAACGGGCGCCCGCTGGCGGCGAGCGCCTCGTAGTCCAGGCCATCGAGGCCGGCGCGGTAGGTCTCCAGCTGGTCCGCGAGATCGCCACCGAGCTGGCGCAGGATGTAGTCGCCGACGCCGGCCTCCCACGCGCCGGGGAAGTCGTCGGGAGGGATGATGCGGTCGAGCGCGGCGCGCAGCGTGGCGAGCTGGGTGTCGGTGAGCATCGGGAACCCTTTCGATCCACGGTGGGCACGGAGGACACGGAGAATACGGAGGAGGCGGAGCGGGCCGTTCAGATACCAGCGTTCGGGCGCTCCTCGCGTATCTTGGCGGCGAGCTGCTCCAGGCGGCCGCGCCGCTCGAAGTACTGCACCAGCTCGAGCGCTTTGCCGCTCTTGCTCTCGCCGGCGATGTTCTCGAAGTCCACGCCGAGGTCGAAGCAGAGTGTCTTCAGCTCCTCGAGCCGAAAGTGGTCGATGAGCGCCTTGCGGAGCGCCACCCGGTCGGTGACCAGCGGGCCGGCCGGGGCAGGCGCGGCTGAAGGCGCGCCGTCGAGCGCCCGCAGGTCGGCCTCAACCTGCGCCATCTCGGCCTCCAGATTGGCGAGCTGGCGCTTCAGCCTCACTTCGGCCGACGGGTCGAGCGTGCTGAGGAGCTGCCGGCTGACGGCGTCGTGCTCATCGGTCAGGGCTGCGAGGCGCTGCTCGAGGGAGCGCCGCTTGACGGCGCGCACGGTGTCGGACATTGCTTCATCCCGTTCCCGCTACTCGGCGTGGTCGTGTGGTCGGGCCGGGTCGCTCCCACGCAAGCAAAGTGGGCGCGTCCGTTCGTTATTATAACGCGGCGGGCAGCACGTTGCGTAGGGTTTCCCGCCCGTGCTACACTCTGCGGCCATGAGCAGAACACAACCTACCCTCCCGGTCCCGCCGCCGCTGCGGGGCGGCGAGATCGGCACCTTCGCCCACGACACAGTCGTCCGGCGCCTGCCGGGGATCGCGAGGCGCGTGCTTGCGGAGAACGCGCTGGCGCCGGAGCAGGCCGCGGCGGTGGCGGCGCTGGCGGAGGAGATCCCGCACGGGCCGGTGCGCCATCTCAGCGATGAGGGGGCGCCGGACGCCGCCGCGTGGGCGGCCTACATCGCCCCGTACGCGGGCCAGAGCTGGCTGGATGTCCCCTGGTTCTTCGCCGAGACCTACTTCTACCGCCGGGTGCTGGAGGCCACCGGCTACTTCCGCGACGGCCCGGGGCGCGGCGTAGACCCGTTCGCGCTGCAGAAGCGCGAGGGGCTGGAGCTGAGCCGCGGGGCTGTGGGCCTCCTATCCACGGAGGGCACGGAGGACACGGAGAGGCGATCCGCGGAGGGCGCGGAGGGCGCGGAGAGACGGGGCTCTGTCCGCGTGATCCGTGGCGAGCGCGGGGCGGCGGCGCTCGCGCGGGCGATCTCCGCGGCCGTCTGGGGCAACCAGGCCGACCTGAGCCTGTGGCCGGCGGAGGCGGGCGGGCTGCCGCAGGGGGACTCGGCCCCGCGCGCGGAGCGGCTGCTCGCCGACGACACCGCGGCGCTGGTCGAGCGTATCGCGGCGCTCGCGGAGCGCGGCGGGCGCGTCGACGTGGTGCTGGACAACGCGGGCTTCGAGCTGCTCGGCGACCTGGCGCTCGTCGACCTGCTGCTAGGGCTCGACATAACCGTCGTGCTGCACGCCAAGCCACACCCGACGTTCGTCTCCGACGTGACCGAGCCGGACCTCGCGGCGACTATTGAGTGGCTGGTCGCGCACGACGACCCGCGAGCGGCGGCGCTGGGCGCGCGGCTGGCGCGGGCGCGGGGCGAGGCCCGGCTGCAGGTGCGGGCCGACTGGTTCTGGACCTCGCCGCTGGCCGGCTGGGAGATGCCGGACGCGCTGCGCTCCGAGCTGAGCGTGAGCGGCCTGATCATCAGCAAGGGGGACGCCAACTACCGCCGCTGGCTCGGCGACCGCCACTGGCCGTACGACGCGCCGCTCGACGGCGTGCTGGGCTACGCGCCGGCGCCGCTGGCCCTGCTGCGCACGTGCAAGTCCGAGGTGGCGGCCGGGATCAGGCCGGAGCGGATCGCGGCGGCGAGCGCGCAGGACCCGGCGTGGCTCACGAACGGGCGCTGGGCGGTGATCCAGCTCCGCCGGTGAGCCGCGCCTGCGCCGCATACCCGGCGGCGAGTCCGGGGGAGGCGCAGACTCCCCAGGATTTTCCTTCCCGTAACCGCGTAACTCGTATCAGTGAGGGAGAGGCCGATGGCGACGAAACTTCCGAAGCGCTCCGAAGTGCCGGTGGAGCGAACCTGGGACCTGGGGAGCATCTATCCCACCGTGGCGGACTGGGAGCGGGCGTGCGCGGCGCTGGACAGCGAGCTTCCTACGCTGGCGCGCTTCCGCGGCCGGCTGACCGAGTCCGCGGCGGTGCTGCGCGAGTGGTTCGAGACCAGCAGCCGCATCGGCGCCGAGGTGAACAAGGCCGTCGTCTACGCCCGGCTGAGCTTCGACGTCGACACGACCAACCAGGAGGCGGCGGCGCTGAACGGCCGGGCGCAGGGCCTCCACGCGCGCTTCGCCGCAGCGAGCGCCTTCGCCGAGCCGGAGCTGCTGGCCGCCGGGCCGGAGGTCTTCGAGCGCTTCATCGAAGAGGAGCCGGCGCTGGAGATCTACCGCCACTACCTGGACAACCTGTTCCGCCAGCGCGACCACGTGCGCTCGGGCGAGGTCGAGGAGCTGCTGGCGAGCGCCGGCGAGCCGCTCGGCGCGCCGTGGAACGCCTACACGTCGCTGGCGGACGGCGACCTGCGCTTCGCGCCGGCGCGCGGGTCGGACGGGCAGGAGCACCCGGTGGCGCGCGGCACGATCGTCGAGCTGCTGCACAGCCCGGACCGCGCGCTGCGCCGCTCGGCCTACGAGTCCTACGCCGACGGCTTCCTGAGCGTCAAGAACACCATGGCGGCGCTGATCAGCGGCAACGTGCGGGCGAACGTATTCCGGGCGCGGGCGCGGCGCCACCCGAGCGCGCTGGAGGCCAGCCTGGCGGCGAACAACATCCCGCTCGCGGTGTTCGAGAACGTGATCGACGCCGCCAACCGCCACCTGCCGATCTGGCACCGCTACTGGGAGGTGCGGCGGCGGGCGCTCGGCCTGGAGCGCTTCGAGCCGCCGGACGTGTTCGCGCCCCTGGCCGGGCGCAGCCCGGACGTGCCCTTCGAGCAGGCGGTGGACTGGATCTGCGAGGGCATGGCCCCGCTGGGCGAGGAGTACGTCAGCGCGATGCGGCGCGGGCTGCTGGAGGAGCGCTGGGTGGACATCGAGCCGAACCAGGGCAAGCGCGGCGGCGCCTACTCGAGCGGCAGCTACGGCACCCGGCCGTTCATCCTGATGAGCTACACCGGCGGGCTGAGCAGCATGAGCACGCTGGCGCACGAGCTCGGCCACTCGATGCACTCCTACCTGACGCGCCGGCACCAGCCGTTCGTGTACAGCCGCTACTCCCTGTTCGTCGCCGAGGTGGCCTCGAACTTCAACCAGGCGCTGGTGCGCGCCCACCTGCTGCGCCAGAGCGACGACCGCGACTTCCAGATCGCGGTGATCGAGGAGGCCATGCAGAACTTCCACCGCTACCTGTTCGTGATGCCGATCCTGGCGCAGTTCGAGCGCCGCATCCACGAGCAGGTGGAGGCGGGCCAGGCGCTCACGGCGGACGGGATGACGGCGCTGCTGGCGGACCTGTTCCGGCGCGGCTACGGCCCGGCGGCGGCGATCGACGAGGCGCGCGAGGGGATCCAGTGGGCGCAGTTCCCGCACCTGTACATGAACTTCTACGTGTACCAGTACGCCTCGGGGATCGCGGCGGCCAACGCGCTCGCCGACGCGCTGCTGGCGGGGGAGGCGGGCGCGGCCGAGCGCTACCTGGCGTTCCTGCGCGCCGGCGGCTCGCTGTACCCGCTCGACGCGCTGCGGCTGGCGGGGATCGATATGTCCACGCCCGAGCCGATGGACCGCGCCTTCGGCGTGCTGGAGGGGTTTGTGGCGCGGCTGGAGGCGCTGGTGTAGCCTCTTCCTCATCGGCGTGCGCTGGATGCGAGGGGGGCTTGCCGCCCCCTCGCGCTCCTCTTGGTCGGGGCTTTTACCTCTATCGCAGAGGCGCCGCAGCGTGCGTTGGGTGCGAGGCGGGCTTGCCGCCCCCTCGCGCTCCCCC
>ERZ777003.1098-NODE-1098-length-44679-cov-14.431113_pt1 | contig 44679 bp, 32 predicted proteins | sample MGYA00374956_ERZ777003 | MGnify/ENA primary metagenome ERZ777003 (study PRJEB29302, sample SAMN06268252) | bioreactor metagenome | isolation source: Joint BioEnergy Institute, California, USA | place: USA:Joint BioEnergy Institute, California, USA | collected... | reverse complement strand
GACCGGCCGCCGGGAGTGCTCCATGCGCAGTAGCTGCCACGAGCGCCCGGTTCTGAGTTCTGAGCCGGTTCTGGGTTCTGAGCCGGTTCTGGGTTCTGAACAGGATTTGTAGCCGACGACCGGCCGCCGGGAGTGCTCCATGCGCAGTAGCTGCCACGAGCGCCCGGTTCTGCGTTCTGAGCTGGTTCTGAGTTCTGAGCCGGCTCTGGGTTCTATCGAAAGGAGATCTGTGATGCCGAAGCTGAGCGACGTTGCCCCGGCGTTCGTGGAGATGGCGCACCGCATCGTGTGGTGCACTGCGGCGACGGTCGACGCCCACGGGCGGCCGCGCTCCCGCGTGCTCCACCCGATCTGGGAGTGGGACGGAGCGCGGCTGGTGGGCTGGGTCGGCACGAGCCCGACGCCCGCCAAGCGCAGCCACCTCGCGGCGCACCCCTACATGTCCGTGAACTACTGGGAGCCCTCGCACGACACCTGTGTGGCCGAGTGCCGCGCCGAGCTGGTGTTCGACGACGCGACGCGGATCAGGGTCTGGGAGCTGTTTCGCGCCGGGCCGCCGCCGGTCGGCTACGACCCGGCGATCGTCCCGGGCTGGGGCAGCCCGACGTCGGACACGTTCGCCGTGCTGCGGCTCGAGCCGTGGCTGCTGCGCGTGTTCCCCGGCACGGTGCTGTTCGGCCAGGGCGGCGAGGTGCTCACTTGGCAGGAGGAGAGCCCGGGGCTGCGGGGATGACGCTCAGCCCCTCCGGCCGCAGCGCCAGCGTGATCGGCTGCCCGACGCCGGGGAGGTCGGGCTCGTCGAGCTCGAACTCCAGCTCCTGCCCCGAGGCGTGGCGCAGCGTGAGCCGCGTGCGGCTGCCGCGGAACGAGCGCTCGGCGACGGTGCCGGCGACCGCGAGCCGCTGGCCCGCATCCGTGGGCCGCGCCTGCGCCGCCTCCGGCCTGATGACCAGCGTGACGCCGTCGCCCGGCCGCGCGTCGCACGCGCCCGGCACCGTCACCGGCCCGAGCGGCGTATCGAGCCGGACATCGTCCCCGTCGCACCCCTGCACCGTGGCGGGGACGAGGTTGGTCAGGCCGAAGAAGCGGGCGGCGAAGAGCGTCGCGGGGTGGCGGTAGATCTCCTCGGGCGGCCCCTGCTGCTCGATCAGGCCGGCGCGCATCAGCACCACCTGGTCGGCGATCGCGAACGCCTCGGTCTGGTCGTGGGTGACGTACAGCGCGGTGACGCCGACGCGCCGCAGGATGGCGCGCAGGTCGTCGAGCAGCCGCTCGCGCAGCGCCCGGTCCAGCGCGCCGAGCGGCTCGTCGAGCATCAGGAGGGGCGGGCTCGGCGCGAGGCTGCGGGCGAGCGCCACGCGCTGACGCTCGCCGCCGGAGAGCTCGTAGACGCGCCGGCGCTCGTAGCCCGCGAGCCCGACGAGCTCCAGCATCTCGGCGACCCGGGCGGCCACGGCCTGCGGCGGATCGCCGCGCATGCGCAGCCCGAAGGCCACGTTCGCCGCGACGTCCAGGTGGGGGAACAGCGCGTACTCCTGGAACATCAGGCCGAAGCCGCGCTGGTGCGGGGGGACGCCGGCGAGCGAGCGCCCTGCGAAGCGCACCTCGCCGGCATCCGGCGTCTCCAGGCCGGCGACGATCCGCAGCAGCGTGCTCTTGCCGCACCCCGAGGGGCCGAGCAGCGCGGCGACCGTGCCCTCGGCGACCGCGAGGCTTACGCCGCGCAGCGCCCGCGTGTCGCCGTAGGACTTGTGGACATCGCGAACGTCGAGCAGCGCCACCGCTCAGCTCTCACCTTCCTCCGCGTTCTCCTCCCCCGCCTTGCGCCCGGCCAGCTCGCGGTCGAGCATGAGCAGGCCGGTGCCGTCGCCGCCGATCAGCTTGAGGTGCTGGATGATCTGGTCGGCGCTCTTCTCCTCCTCGACCTGCTCGTCCACGAACCACCGCAGCATGCTCTGCGTCGCGTAGTCGTTCTCCTGGACCGCCTGGGCGTAGATGGCGTTGATCGAGGCGGTGACGTTGCGCTCGTGCGCCAGGGCGTGCTCCACGGCGTCGAGCGGCGAGCCGTACTCGCTCTGCGGCTCGGGGATCGCCCCGAGGGTCACCCGGCCGCCGCGGTCGTTCACGTAGTCGAAGATGCGCAGGGCGTGGCCGCGCTCCTCCTCGCTCTGCACGCGGAACCAGTGCGCGAAGCCGGGGAGGTTGAGGCTCTCGAAGTAGGCCGACATCGCCATATAGGTGTGGGAGGCCGAGAACTCGTAGGTGATCTGCTTGTTCAGCGCCTGCAGGATCGATTCGCTCAGCATCCGGTGCCTCCTTTTCATGCGCAAGCGGCCAGTGGCCCCATTATACATTGCCTGGGCTTTCGCGGCTTTGCGATAGCTTCACTACGGGTGAAGCCGCGGGAGAGGAGATCGCGAAGGGTGTGCAGCGCTGAGCACTTCCCGCCGGAGAAGGTGAAGCGGCCGGCGGTGGTCGGTGGTCGTGGCAGCTTTCCCAGTTTCTGGGAAGAATGGACACCAGCGGCGGGCGGCGCCGGGGCGCGCCGGACACCCCTCGCTCACCGCCCGCCCGTGAGGCCCGCTCAGGGGATATTGGCGAGCGCGACGGTCTCGATCGCGGCGCCGGGGAAGTCGCCGAACGCCACCACCTGCGCGAAGCCGGCGCCGAGCTGCACCTGCTGGCCCGCGAAGATCTTCGCGCCGGTGGCGTCGACGCGCGCCACCGCTAGCTCGTAGGCCGAGTCCACCCCGTCGCCGGAGATCATCAGCCGGCCGCTGAGGACGTCGGGGTGCAGCTCGAGCGCGGCGCCGCTCTCGAGCGCGATCCCATCCATCGTGAAGGCGTACTGGGCGTCCGCGGCCTGCACCGCCAGCGCGACCTGCGGCCGCTCCGCGCCGCTCGTCTCGTAGCGCACCCGGCCGTCGCGCGCGACGCTCAGGTAGTCCTGCTGCCCGCGCTTGAGGCTCAGCCCGTCGAAGGTGAGCGCGCCGCCCGGCGCGAACATCGCGAAGCGCTCGCCCGCGGCCTGGTCGCCCTCCCGCTGGCCGGTGAGCGTCACGCTCAGCTCCAGGTCGGGCGGCACGTAGTAGATCGAGGCGTCGGCCGGCAGCGTCCCGCCCTTCCAGGTCAGGCGGAAGGCGCCGGGGATCTCGTTGACGAACAGGTCGCCGACGTAGCCGATGCGCCGGCCCTCCTCGTCCACCACCAGCATGCGCGTCCCGCCGGAGGCGACCAGCTGGCGGATCTGCGGCGCAGTTGGCTGCGCGGGCTGGCAGAAGGGGCAGACGAACTGCCCGCTGCGGGCGGAGGCGGGCGTCAGGTCCAGCGAGAAGCTCTGGGCGTCGCCGGTCCACGGCTCCGGGTCGTGGCTCGGGTTGAGCGCCGCCATCGAGTAGCGCCAGGTGTTGGCGACGCGGTCGATCTCCAGGTACTTGGCCGAGCCGGGGAAGTTGTTGTCGTACACCCAGACGCGGAACAGGCCCGCGCCGGCGTCTTCCACCGCGAACGGGGTGACCGCGTGGCCGCCGAGGTTGGGGTTGTACATGCCGAGTGTCGGCGGGTCCGCGCCAGGCTGCAGCCCGGCGACGAGCGCGTCGAGGATCTCGGCGGGCGTCATCGAGCGCGAGGCGGCGGTGGTCGAGGCGACCGGCTCGAGGAACTGGGTGACCGCGTAGAGGCTGACCATCTCGCTGACGTCCGGGTCGCTGCGCTGGAGGTCGTAGGCGCGGCGGACACCCGGCTCGAGCTGCTCGGGGGTGAGGCGCCGCAGGAAGAGCGCCTGGCTGAGCGCCGCGAGCCCCTCGCAGCGGCCGCTGTTGAGGAAGGTGTTCATCTGGTACAGCCACTGCTCGGCCAGCGGGCTCGGGATGCACGAGCCGTCCTCCAGCACCGCCGCGCAGACGCCGTCGCCGAACAGGCGCCGCGCCGCGGCGACCGTGAGCGTGCCCGGCTCCTCCGGGAAGTTGCTGGCGTAGTTCTGGAAGCTGAAGCCGTGCGGCGCCGGCCGGAAGCCCAGGTCGGCCACCAGCGGGCCGGTGGGCGCGAACTGGCCGATCGGGAGGCGGGCCGGCGCAGAGGCGGCCCGGTCCGCCTGGGGCGGGGCGTCCGCCGCCCGGTACAGCGGGACGCTGGGCGGGGCGGCCGCGGGGCGCGGGGCGACGGCGTAGGCCAGCAGCAGCAGCGCCGCGAGGCCGACGGGCGCGATTCGGGTGAGCACAGTGGACCTCCTGCGGGTACAGGTGCAGAGACGCTCAGCTCTCTGCAAGATCTCAACTGTGCCGGATCGCGTTTCTTTGCGGAGCGAAGATTACAAAAACGTTGCAGGGGCCCGGGCGGAGGGCGAATCCTCACGCTCGGACCCCTGCACAGCGGGGATGGCCTACTGCTCGTCGTCGTAGCCGAGCGCCTCGGCGACGATGTAGAGCGGCCGGCGCTTGACCTCGTCGTAGATGCGCCCCAGGTACTCGCCGATGATGCCGAGGAAGATCAGCTGCACGCCGCCGATGAACAGCACCGCGACCAGAGTCGTCGCCTGGCCGGCCAGCTCGCTGCCGGTGATCACGCGCAGCAGGATGACGGCGATGATCCCGAGCACGCTGAGCCCGGCGATCGTGAAGCCGAAGTAGGTGGCCAGCTGGAGCGGCAGGTAGGAGAAGGCGGTGATGCCGTCCATGGCGAACTTCAGCATCTTGCGCAGCGGGTACTTCGTCTCGCCGGCCTTGCGCGCGTCGCGCTTGTACTCCACGCCGGTCTGCCGGAAGCCGACCCACACCGAGAGGCCGCGCATGAAGCGGTGGTGCTCGCGCATCGACTTGAGCGCGTCCACCACCTTGCGGTCCATCAGGCGGAAGTCGCCGGTGTCGAGCGGGATGTCCACGTTGGTGATCTTGCGGATCAGCCGGTAGAACAGCGAGGCGGTGGCGAGCTTGAAGGCCGTCTCGCCCTCGCGCTCGGAGCGCACGCCGTAGATCAGCTGGTAGCCCTCGCGCCAGCGGGCGATCATCTCGGGGATGACCTCGGGCGGGTCCTGCAGGTCCGAGTCGATCACGACCACCGCCTGCCCGCGGGCGTAGTCCGTCCCGGCGGTGATGGCGATCTGGTGGCCGAAGTTGCGCGAGAAGTTGAGGACCTTGATGCGCGGGTCGCGGGCGTGGATCTCGCGCATGATCTCCGGCGAGCGGTCGCGCGAGCCATCGTTGACGAGGATGACCTCGAACGGCTCGCCGAGCGGCTCGAGCGCCGCGACGACGCGGCGGCAGAACTCGGCGATCAGCGCCTCCTCGTTGTAGACCGGGGCCACGATCGAGAAGGTCGGCCGGTCGATCTCGGGGTGGCGCTGCTCCCTCGACACGGCGGCGTGGTCCGCGAGGATCGTCATTGAGGCAGTGCCCTCGTAACTCAACGGTTCTGACACGGCCGGCGCGGCGGCCTCGCCCTCCGGGCCTCCCCGGCGGGCGGCGCGACCGCGTCGCTCGTGTAGCTGACAGGACTACGCGGTGCTGCGGTGCCTCGCGCGGGGAGGTGTGGAGGCCGCAGGCCCACCACGGCCCTCTTCCCCGCCGGGAGGTTCGGAGGGCCGCAGGCCCTCCGAGATCCTTTTTCTCCGCCGCAGAGCGGCGGAGAAAGCGAGATTCTGGGGAGGCTACGCCTCCCCAAACCCCTCCAGCGGAATTTCAGAGACAGGCTTCGCGTCCCAAACCTCACCGCTGGTCTGGAGCGGAGCTCCACCGCGGGGAGGTTCCGCCTCCCCAAACCCCTCCACGGGGTGCGAGCGCGAGGCCACCGCGTCACTCGTGTAACTGATTGCGGTATTGTAGCACAAACGGCGCGCGGCACGAGGGAGCGCTCGGCGTGAGCAGTGCGCTACCGCACCGGGCGCAGCTCCTCCCAGTTCGGCCCGGCCTCGACGCCGACCTTGAGCGGGACGCGCAGCTCGTAGGCGTGCTCCATCTTGTCGCACACGAGCTCCACCACCTCGTCCACCTCCTCGTCGGGCGCCTCGAAGATCAGCTCGTCGTGGACCTGTAGCAGCATGCGGGTCCTGAGGCCGCGCCGCAGCAGCTCGTTGTCGATCGCGACCATCGCGATCTTCATGATGTCGGCGGCGGTGGCCTGGATGGGCGCGTTGATCGCCTCGCGCTCGGCCGCCTGGCGGCGCGGCCCGCTGACGCGCAGATCCGGCATGGAGCGGCGGCGGCCGAACAGGCTCTGCACGTAGCCGTCGCGCTTGCCGGCCTCGAGCGTCTGGTCGATGTAGGTGCGGATGCCGGGGAAGGTGGTGAACACGCTCTCGATCAGCTGCCTGGCCTGCTCGCGGCTGTAGCCGATCCGCGGCGCGAGGCCGAAGGCGCTGATGCCGTAGATGATGCCGAAGGTGGTCGTCTTCGCCACCCGCCGCTGGTTCTTGTCCACCTGGTCCTCGGGCACGCCGAAGAGCATCGAGGCGGTGGCGGCGTGGATGTCGCGGTCCTCCTGGAAGGTCCGCACCAGGTTCTCGTCCCCGCAGATGTGGGCCAGCACGCGCAGCTCGATCTGCGAGTAGTCGGCGGAGATCAGCTTGCACCCCTCCTCGGCGATGAAGCCGCGGCGCACCTCGCGCCCCTCCTCGGTGCGGGTCGGGATGTTCATGAGGTTGGGGTTGTTCGAGCTGAGCCGGCCGGTGGCGGCGCCGAGCTGGCTGTACTCGGTGTGGACGCGGCCGTCGCTCCCGACCAGCTTGGGCAGCTCGTCCACATAGGTGGACTTGAGCTTGGCGAGCTGGCGGTACCTGAGGATCAGCTCGATGATCCCGGTGTTGTTGGCGTCGCGCCCGCGCAGCTCCTCGAGCACCTGGGCGGTGAGCGAGTAGCGGCCGGTGGAGGTCTTGCTGAGGCCGGAGGAGTCCAGGCCGAGCGTGTTGAACAGCACGTCCGAGAGCTGGTCGCCGGAGTTGATGTTGAAGGTGCGCCCGGCGATGGCGTAGATCTGGCGCTCGACCTCGGCGAGCTGGGCGCCGAGGCGCTCGCCGAGCGCGCGCATGTAGGGGACGTCCAGCTTGATGCCGGCCTGCTCCATGCGCACCAGCACCGGCACGAGCGGCATCTCCAGCTTGTAGAAGATGTCGCTCACCTTCGGAAGGGCGGCCAGCTGCGGCTCCAGCGCCTGCTTCAGCCGCAGCGTCATGTCGGCGTCGGCGGCGGCGTAGGGCGTGGCGCGCTCGATCGGCACCTGGGCGAAGGTGAGCTGGTTCTTGCCGCGCCTGCCGATCAGCTCCTCGATCCCGGTCATCGGCTCGGGCAGCCTGAGCTCGTAGAACGCCAGGTCCTTCAGGCCGCGGCGCTTGTCCAGCAGCGCGGCGGCCAGCATGGTGTCGAAGGCCAGCCCTTTGACCGGGACGCCGGCCTTCTCGAGCACCTCGATGTCGAACTTGGCGTTGTGGGCGTACTTGGGCCGGTTCGGGTCGGCGAAGAACGGCCGCAACGCGTCCAGCACGGCTTCGACTGGAAGCTGGCCCTCCTCCGCGTGCCCGACCGGGATGTACCAGGCGCGGCCGGGCGTCACCGCCAGCGAGATGCCGACCAGATCGGCCTCGAGCGGGCGCTCGTTGCTCGTCTCGGTGTCGAAGGCGAAGGCCGGCGCGGCCTCCAGGGCGCTCACCACCGCCGCGAGCTGCTCCTCGGTGCGCACCGCCTCGTACTCGCCGGCGGCGCGGATGGGGCCGGAGGGCGCCGCCGGGGCGGCCGCGGGCATGTCGAACATCGCCAGCTGCTGCGGGGAGTTCGCCGCGGCGGGCTGGGAGACCGCCTCGCCGTTGGAGCCCCCGTCGCCCGCGGGCAGCTCGGCCAGCTCGAACGCGTCGCCGGTGGCCGGGAGCTTCTTGATCAGCGTCGCGCCCATCTCCAGCTCCTGGAAGATGGCGATCACCTGCGCGCGGTCGTAGTCGCGCAGCGTGGCCGCGCGCAGGTCGAGCGTCACCGGCGCGTCGCAGACGATCGTCGCCAGCCGCTTGCTGAACAGCGCCGTGTCGCGCTGGCCGTCGAGCGCCTTCCGGTAGCGGTTCGGCACCAGCTCGAGGTTGTCGTACAGGTTCTCGACCGTGCCGTACTCCTTGAGCAGGTTGATCGCCCCGGTCTCGCCGATGCCCTTGACGCCCGGGATGTTGTCGGAGACATCGCCCTTGAGCCCGCGCAGGTCGGCCAGCTGGTCCGGGCGCAGGCCGTTGTAGCGCTCGGCGACCTGCGCGAGGTCGTAGACCGTCGTGGTGGTCTTCTGGCCGTAGGGGTTGGCGAGCAGGACGCGCACGTGCTCGTCCACCAGCTGGAGCGTGTCGGTGTCCCCGGTGAGGACGAGGGTGTCCACGCCCTGCGCGGTGGCCTGGCGGGCGAGCGTGCCGATCACGTCGTCGGCCTCGAAGCCCTGCGCGGTGTAGATCGGGATGTTGAAGGCGCGGAGCAGCTGCTTGATGCGGTCGAGCTGCTGCTCGAACTCCTCGGGCGTCTCGCTGCGGCCGGCCTTGTACTCGGCGTACAGCTCGTCGCGGAAGGTGCGCCCGATGTCGAAGGCGACGGCGATATACTCGGGGCGGTGCTGCTCGATCGCGGTGAGCATGATCGAGGTGAAGCCGTACACCGCGTAGGTCGGCTCGCCGTTGGAGGCGCGCAGGCCCTGCTTGCTCAGGGCGTGGAAGGCGCGGAAGGCCAGCGCGTGGCCGTCGATCAGCAGCAGCAGGGGGCGGTCGGCCATTCCTCTTGCCTCCTCAGTATCGCGCGAGCGGCTGGTCGTCGCGGCGGAACACATCGATGGTGCGGCGCGGCCGGGCGGCGAGCCAGCGCCCGCCGGCGTAGGCTCCTGGTCATCGGCTCGCTCCTGTGGCACCGCAGGGCTGTATTGTACCGCATGACGGCGGCCTGCGCGTCGGTCTGGGGTTCGATTCCGAACAGATGTTTGCTAGCCCAGCACGCGCAGGGCGAAGCGCAGCATCAGCTCGTGGTGCTGGATCTGCTGCTCGACATCGTACGAGCCGTGGCCGGCCTCGAACCACTCGACCTCGATCTGCTTGCCGAGCTGCCGCAGGCGCTGCTCGTACAGCTCCATCGGGCGCGAGGGGCAGCGGGTGTCGTTGCGGCCCTGGATCACGAGCACCGGCGCGCGCACGCGCTCGGCGTAGGTGATCGGCGAGCTTTTGGCGTACTGCTCGGGCTTCTCGGCGGGCGAGCCGCCGAAGATCGCCTCCTGGTAGCCGCGCAGCGTCGGGGCGGTGTCCTCGTACTGGATGGCCCAGTCGGCGATCGCGATGCCGGCCATGCCGCCGGCCCACAGCTCGGGCCGCACGCCGAGCCCCATCAGCGTCAGGTAGCCGCCGTACGACCAGCCGGTGAGGAAGATGGCGTCCTCGCGGGCGATCCCCTCGCGCACCAGCCAGTCGCGCGCGGCGGCCATGTCCTCCACCTCGAGCCGGCCGAGGTCGCCGTAGATCGCCTCCTCGAACGCCTTGCCGAAGGTGGTCGAGCCGCGGTAGTTGATCGTCAGGAAGGCGAAGCCGTGGTCGAGCCACATCTGGCTGCCGGGGTCCCAGCCGTCGAGCGTGACCGCCGTCGGGCCGCCGTGGGTCTCGAGGATCGTCGGGAACGGCCCCTCGCCCTCGGGAGTCGCCAGCCAGCCCTGGATGGTCGTCCCGTCGGCGGAGGGGAAGCTGACCGAGCGCCAGGGGCGGCTCGGCGGGACATCGCCGGCCGGCATCACCACGCGCGTCTGCGCCCCGCTCCTGGCGTCGAGGGCGATCAGCTGCGGCGGGTGGGTCGAGTCGGTCCAGTGGGCGAAGATCTCGTCGTCGCTGGCGAAGTAGGCGCCGTGGAACGTCCCGCGCGGGTGCTCGAGCCGGGTGAGCGTATCGGCCGCGAGCTCGTAGCGGTAGAGCTGCTGCACGGCGCTGGCGGTGTGGCACAGCAGCACGGCGCTCGCGTCGGGCGCCCAGCCCCAGACCTCGACATCGCCCTCCAGCCCGGCCAGGTCGAGGTCGCGGCGCTCGCCGGTGCGCGCGTCCCAGATCAGGGGCCGCTTGGTGCCGGTGCGGTCGCTCACCCCCAGCAGGCGCGTGTCGCCGGGGACGGGCGCGAAGCCGCGGGAGTTGATGCTGGTGTCCGGGCCGTCCCACAGCTCGCCGAGCCGCTCGCCGGAGGCGGCGTCGAAGAGGATCAGGCTGAACTGCGGCTTCTCGGAGCGCTCGGCGGTCTCGACCACCGCCAGCGCCCCGTCGGCCGAGAAGAACGGCCCGGCGGACAGGCGCCGGGAGCTGTAGAGCTCACGCCGCGCGCCGATCGCGCCGTCGGCGACCAGGTCCATCCAGAGCACGTGGAAGCCCTCGGCGTCGGCGACCGTCAGGCCGGCGCGGTTGCCGGCGTGGGCGACGCTGAGGGTCCACGAGGCGTAGGGCGGCAGGTCGGGGGTCACGTCCTCGGGGTCGCCGCCCTCGAACGGCACGCGCACCCAGTGGCCGAGCTCGTTGCCGCCCTCGTCGCGCAGGTAGTAGACGAAGCGGCCGTCGGGGGAGATCACGCCCCAGGGCTTGCCGGTCGGCACGTGGGTGAGCTGGGTCAGCGCGCCGGTGGGCACGTCCCAGGCGTAGAGCTGGAAGACGCCGGAGCGGTTGCTCGAGACGAGCCCGCGCGCCGGGTTGGCGCGGGCGATCTGCGTGTAGGTCTGCGGCACGCGGAAGCGCCGCTTCCAGGGGGCGTCCGGATCGAGCTGGGGCGGGCGCATAGGGCCTCCTTTGTTGCAGACTGTGTGCCGTAAGTCGTTGTAAACTGTGCTTTGGTAACGTGGGTCGGGCGATGTTGTACCACGCGCGAGAACGGGAGGACACCGGATGCCCACTCTCAACGAGCGGATCGGCGAGGTCATCAAGCGCAAGCGCCAGCGTGACCGGCTCACTCAGGCGGAGCTGGGGAGCCGCATCGGCGTGAGCGGCAGCTACATAGGCAGCATCGAGAACGCGTCGAGCAGCGCGCGCATCACCGAGCTGGAGGGCCTGGCCACCGTGTTCCGCACCACGGCGGTCGAGCTGATCACCGAGGCGGCGGCGCTGGACGGCTACAAGATCTCGGCCAGCACCCGCGAGCGCGAGGCGTTCCTCGCGCTGTACGACGCGCTCACCCCCGAGCACCAGAAGATGGCGCGCGCCTTCCTCCTGTTCCTGCGCGAGCAGCAGAGCCAGCAGGAGCGATCGTAGCCGCAGATGGGCGGAGCGCGCCTGCCCGCCAGCGCCCTCACGCCAGGATCGCGGCGATCTCGTCGGCGCGCGCGGCGATCGCATCGGCGACGCGCCCCTGCTCGGCGGCGAGCACGTCCGCAGCGCCGAGCAGCGCGCCCTCAACCTCGGCGAGGCCCGCGTGGAGCAGGCGGAGCAGGCGCCGCGTCTCGTCCGGCGCCCGCCCGATCGCCGCCTGCGTCTTGTCCACCTGCACGGTGTGCTGGCGCAGGTGCGACTCCAGCCGGTGCAGGCGGAAGCGCAGCGACATCGGCTCGGGCTCCCAGTAGCGCGACCCCAGCTGCAGCTCGCCGTCGGCGATGGCGGCGAACTCGGCCAGGATGCGCCCGTGCAGCTCGGCGTGCCACGCGCGCAGGCTGGAGAGCGGCAGCGCCATCTGCCGGCGGTGCGACTCCTCGCTGCCGAGTATCTCGTCGTAGACCGCCTCGCCCGGAGCCGGCGGGTCGGGGTCGCCGGCGCGGTGGCGCTCCAGGGCGTGGCTGATGACGACGAGGAATCCGGCGTCGGCCTCGATCATGTGGGCCACGGCCGTGCGCACCGGCCACTCGTCCGGCGCCGGCGCGACCGCCGCCTCTTCGTCGCCGAGGCCGTCCACGGCGGCCCACAGGTCGCGGTAGGCGCTGTGGTACTGCGCGAGGATGCGCTGCGCCGCGCTCGGCGCCCGCCCCTGCGCCTGACGCTCGTGCGCGATGCGCGCGGCCAGCTCGCGCAGCTCCTCGTAGGTGCGGAGGAAGGCGAAGCGCACCCCCTCGTCGCCGTAGGCGCCCCAGGCCCAGGGCCGGTCGAGGGCCGCCTCGTCCGCGCCGCGCGTGGCCGCCGCGAAGCGCTCCAGCGCCGCCGCCAGCCGGTTCTCTGCCATTGTTGCCTCCCTCGCCGGGCCGCCGGCTGCGCAGGCCGCGTCGGGCGGGATGTGCGCGAACACGCCGGGACGGGAGCCCTCGGCGCTGTGCCCGCTCTAGCTCTCTTTCTCAGATATCGCGCGTGTAGTATAGCACCGACGCGGGCGGGCGGCCGGAACGCCCGTCTCGCCGGCCGGGCGCGTGGTAGAATAGCGCGTCGTCAGCAGCAGAGGGAGCACGCGCATGCAGCGCACGAATATCTCGTCCGGCACGCCCTGGGAGGCGCTCGCCGGCTACTCGCGGGCGGTGCGGGTCGGGGACACCGTCTACGTGTCGGGCACGACCGCCTCGGATTCGTCGGGCGCGGTGCAGCACCCCGGCGACGCGGCGGGCCAGGCGCGCTACATCCTGCGCAAGATCGAGGCCGCGCTCGCCGAGGCCGGCGCATCGCTGGCGGACGTCGTGCGGACGCGCGTCTTCGTGCGCAACATCGCCGACTGGGAGGCGGTGGCGCGGGTCCACGGTGAGGTCTTCGCCGACGTCCGCCCGGCGAACACGCTGGTCCGCGCGGAGATGATCGACCCGGACATGCTGGTGGAGATCGAGGCGGTGGCGGTGGTGAGGGGGTGAGGGGGTGACGGGGTGACGGGGTGACCTTTGGACGCCCGAAACCCAGTATCATATCCGGAGACATCTTGGTTACCAGTCACCCAGTCACCTTGTCACCCAGTCACCTTGTCACCGGGTCACCGAGTCGGCGCCTATGAAGTTCTCGATCCGGCTGAACAACGACCTGCCGGTAGCGCGCTACCCGGAGCTGGCGCGGGCGGCGGAGGAGGCCGGCTTCGACCAGCTGTGGGTCAGCGACGACCTGTTCCTGCGCGGGGTGTGGCCGATCCTGAGCGCCTGCGCGCTCGCGACCACGCGCATCGAGCTCGGCACCTGCGTCGTCAACCCGGCGACGATGCACCCGGCGGAGATCGCCATGCAGGCCGCGGCGCTCGACGAGCTGAGCGGCGGGCGGTTCAACCTCGGCCTGGCCGCCGGGGCCGCGGACTTCCTCGGCTGGGTCGGGCTGGCGCACGAGCGCCCGCTGGCTGCCACCGAGGCGGCGGTCCGCCAGCTGCGGGCGCTGTTCGCCGGCGAGCGCGGGGACGCCGGCTGGGCGGAGGAGGCCCGGCTGCGCTTCGGGACGCGGCGGATCCCGATCTACCTCGGCGCGACCTCCCCGCGTATGCAGCGGCTGATCGGCCGGCTGGCGGACGGCGGGCTGCCGCTGCTGTTCCCGCCCGAGCACTTCAGCGAGGTGCTGGAGCTGGTGCGCGCGGGGGCGCTGGCGGCCGGCAGGAGCGCGGACGAGATCGACCTCGCCGCGTGCATCTGGGTGTCGGTGGCCGAGGACCGGGCGGCCGCCGAGGGCGCGCTGCGCGAGAAGATCGCCTACTACGGCCACGCCATGGGCGAGGCGGTGCTGGCCCGGCTCGGCGTGGCGGCCGAGGAGCTGCTTCCCGCCAGCCGCGCCGCGCAGGTCGACGGCGATATCGGGCGCGCCAGGGCCCTGGTGCCGGACGCCATGCTGCGGCTCGGCGTCGTCGGCAGCGGGCGCGACCTGCTGGGGCGCCTGGAGCACCTGGCGCGGCTCGGCGCGCGGCACCTCAGCTTCGGGCCGCCGCTGGGGCCGGACCCGCTGGCGGCGATCGCGATCCTCGGCCGCGAGGTGCTGCCGCACCTGCGGGGCGGCCTGGGCGCGGCCTGAGCTGGGCGGGAGGAGACGTGGACACATCGAGGAGGTGCTGCGATGCGAGTTGAGCTCGCCTACGGCCGCGGCCGCCTGTCGGTCGAGGTGCCGGACCACGCGATCGTCATCACGCCGGAGGAGCTGCCCGGCCTGCCGGACGAGCGGGCCGCCTTCGAGGCGGCGGTGAGGAGCCCGATCGGGGCGGCGCCGCTGCGCGAGCTCGCCCGGCCGACCGACACCGTCGCGATCGTCATCGCCGACATCACGCGCCCCTCGCCGAGCGAGCGGCTGGTGCCGTGGATCCTGGCCGAGCTGGCCCACGTGCCGCGCGAGCAGTTCGTGATCGTCAACGGCACCGGCTCGCACCGCGCCAACACCCGCGAGGAGCTGATACAGATGCTCGGCGCGGAAGTGGTCGAGACTGTGCGCGTCGTCAACCACAACGCCTTCGACGACAGCACGCTCACGCACCTGGGGCGCACCAGCTACGGCGGCGAGGTGTGGGTCAACAACGACTACCTCGGCGCGGATGTGCGCATCGTGACCGGGTTCATCGAGCCGCACTTCTTCGCCGGGTTCAGCGGTGGCCCGAAGGGGATCATCCCCGGCGTGGCCGGGATCAAGACGATCATGCATCTGCACAACGCCGAGATGATCGGGCACCCGCAGTCGACCTGGGCGGTGCTGGAGGGGAACCCGGTGCAGGGCGAGATCCGCGAGGCGGCGGCGATGGCCCCGCCGCACTTCCTGGTGAACGTCGCCCTCAACGCGCGGCGGGGCATCACTGGCATCTGGGCCGGCCACTACATCGAGGCGTTCGAGGCCGGCTGCCGCTTCGTCGCCGAGCACGCGACGCGGCCGGTCGACGAGCCGTTCGACATCGTCATCACCACCAACAGCGGCTACCCGCTCGACCAGAACCTGTACCAGACGGTGAAGGGCATGAGCGCGGCGGCGCGGATCGTCCGGCCGGGCGGCGCGATCATCGCCGTCTCGGAGTGCAGCGACGGCCTGCCGGACCACGGCAACTACAAGGACCTGCTGCGCATGCGCCCGACGCCGCACGAGCTGCTGGCGATGATCGAGGCGCCGGGCTTCGCGCTCTACGACCAGTGGCAGGCGCAGTCGCAGGCGCTCGTCCAGCGCAAGGCGGATGTGTACCTCTACTCGTCCCTCCCGCCCGAGGCGGTGCGTGGCGCGATGCTGACGCCGATCGACAGCGTCGAGGCCGCGCTCGGCGAGCTGCTCGGGCGCTACGGGCCGGAGGCGCGGGTGGCCGTGCTGCCGGAGGGCCCGCAGACCGTGCCCTTCGTGCTGAGCGCGGTCAGCTGACCGGCGCGGACGAAGATGCCCCGGCTCCGCTACAATACGCCAACCTGAGCCGGGTGCTGCTGTGGAGGCCCCGATGGTGGACTCAAACCCTGTCGCGCGCAGCCGCCCGTCGCTCGCCCAGCGGCTCGAGTCGGCCAGGCGCGAGCGCTTCGTCGGCCGCGCCCCGAGCTAGAGCTGTTCCGCTCCGCGCTGGAGCTGCGCGAGCCGCCGTTCGCGGTGCTGCACGTCCACGGGCCGGGCGGCATCGGGAAGACGACGCTGCTGGCCGCGTTCGCGCAGCTGGCGGAGGAGCGCGGGCGGGAAGTGATCGCCCTCGACGCCAGGAACTTCGAGCCGACCCCGGCCGCCTTCCTCCGCGCGCTCGATGCGGCGGGCGTCTCGCTAGCGCACTGGCCGCAGCGCAGCGTCCTGCTGATCGACACCTACGAGCTGCTGGGCAGCCTCGACGGCTGGCTGCGCGAGTCCTTCCTCCCGCAGCTGCCGGCGCACGCGCTGGTGGTCCTCGCCGGGCGCAACCCGCCGGCACCGGCGTGGCGCGCCGACCTGGCCTGGGGCGCGCTGACGCGGGTCATCGCCCTCCACGACCTGCTGCCGGACGAGTGCCACGCGTACCTCTCGCGCCGAGGGATCGCCGCCTCGCGGCACCCGGCGATCCTCCGCGCGACGGGCGGCCACCCCCTGGCGCTCGCGCTGGCCGCGGATGTCGTGGCGCAGCGGGACGACGACGGGCTGGACCTGCGCAGCGAGCCGAACCTGGTCCAGACGCTGCTGGAGCGCTTTCTCAGGGAGATCCCCAGCCCGCTCCACCGCCAGGCGCTCGCGGTGTGCAGCATCGTGTGGACGACGACCGAGGCGCTGCTGGCGCGCGCGCTGGATCTGCCGGACGCCCGCGAGCCGTTCGAGTGGCTGCGCCAGCTCTCGTTCATCGAGCAGGGGCCGCACGGCCTGCAGCCGCACGCCCTGGCCCGCGAGGTGCTCGACGCCGACTGGCGCTGGCGCGACTCGGACGGGCGCCAGCGGCTGCGCGAGCGGCTGCACCCGCTGCTCGTCTCCCGGATCCAGACCGCGCAGGGGCTTGAGCTTCAGCGCGCCTGGTTCGACTACTTCTACCTGATGCGCGAGAGCCCCACGATAGCGCCGTACTTCGACTGGACCGCTATCGGCAGCGCCTACGCCGAGCCGGCGACGCCCGCGGACCACGCCGCGATCGTCGCGATGGTCGCGCGGCACCAGGGCGACCAGTCGGCGCGGATCGCCGCCCACTGGCTGGCGCGCCAGCCGCAGGCGTTCCTCGCGTTCCGCACCGTCGCGGGCGAGCTCTTCGGGTTCCTCGCCCAGCTGACCATCCACGACGCCGCGCCGTGCGACCTCGAGGCCGACCCGGCGGTCGCGGCCGCGCTGCGCTACGCCGAGCGCCGCGCGCCGGCCAAGCCGGGCGAGGAGATCGTTTACCTGCGGTTCTGGATGAGCGCCGAGCACCACCAGGGCGTCTCGTCCGCGCTCAACCTCACGGCGATCAACAGCTCGATCTACTGGACAACGCACCCGCAGCTGGCCTGGAACTTCATCGCCATGGCCGACCCGGCCTTCCTCGAGTCGCACCTCGCGGCGATGCACATGCACCGCGTTCCCGAGGCCGACTTCACGGTCGGCGGGCGGACGTACGGCGTCTTCGCGCACGACTGGCGCGAGGAGCCGATCGCGGCCTGGCTGGCGGTCAAGGCTGAGATCGGCGCGGTGGGGCAGGCCCGGCGCCCCGCGCCGGAGCCGCTCGACGATCCGCCGAGCTGGCCCTCGCGCGAGGCGTTCGTCGCGGATGTGCGCCAGGCCCTGCGCGACTACACGCGCGCCGACCTGCTCGCCGGCAGCCCGCTGATGCGGTCGCGGATCGTGCGGGCGGCGGCCGGCGGGCCCCCGCAGCCGGCGGCGCTGCAGCGGGTCCTGCGCGAGGCGGCCGAGATGCTCGCGGCCAACCCGCGGGACGCCAGGCTGTACCGGGCCATCCACCGGACGTACCTCGAGCCGGCGGGGACTCAGGAGCAGGCCGCCGAGCTGCTCGGGCTGCCCTTCAACACGTACCGCTACCATCTGGGGCAGGGGATCGAGCGTATCGCCGGCTGGCTCTGGCAGCGCGAGATGGACGCAGCGCCGGCGCGCACCTCTCCGGTGTAGCAGGTGGCTCCGCCCCCTGCATCCCCGTTCTGTGCTCTTGTGCCGGCGGCCGGCTGTCCTCCCGCAGCACACCGGGGCCGGCGGCACGTGGCTGTGAAGCAGACGCTCCGTCCTGCACCCTCGTCCTGTGCTCTTGTGCCGGCTGTGAGGCAGGCGCTCCGCCCTGCACCCGGGGCGGGGGCCGACGCCGGCCCCCGCCACCCCCGCGCCAGGGCTTGCAGCCCTGGACCCGCAAGTGATGCAACCTTGTGCGGACGGCCCGTTGTGATGCCTCGCTCAGGCCGGAGCGCTGGCTGCCGTACCCGCAGCTTGGTCTGCTCCCGCTTGTGCGAGTGGCTGTGAGACAGGCGCTCCGCCCTGGACCCGCAAGTGATGCAATCTTGTGCGGACGGCCCGTTGTGATGCCTCGCTCAGGCCGGAGCGCTGGCTGCCATACCTGCAGCTTGGTCTGCTCCCGCTCGCGCGAACGGCTTGTCCCATTGTGGGCGGGGCGCTGCCTTTTCGCGAGCAATGCGATCCTGTGTCGGCGGCCCGTTGTGATGCCTCGCTCAGGCCGGAGCGCTGGCTGCCGTACCCGCAGCTTGGTCTGCTTCGGCTCGCGCGAGCGGCTGGGGTCCACTGTGGGCGGGGGCATCGATTCGGCAGTGATTCGGCAGTGATTCGGCTGGTGCGCCGGGGTTCCTTCCCGCGTACTCGTTCCAGGCTGATGCGATGGAAGGAGGCTCTAGGATGTACGATGCGCGATCATCGTCGGCGCCCGCTGCGCCGGCGCCAGCACCGCCATGCTGCTTGCCCGCCGCGGCTACCGCGTGCTTCTCACCGACCGCGCGACCTTTCCGAGCGACACGATCTCCGGCCACTTCATCCTGCACGAGGGCGTCCGCCGGCTGGCGGCCTGGGGCCTGCTGGACCGCGTGCTCGCCTCCGGCTGCCCGCCCGTGACCAGAGTCTCTTCGGACTGGGGCGACGGTGTGCTGAGCGCGGACGTCCCGACTGAGGACGGCCTGCCGGCCTGCATCGGCCCGCGGCGGACGGTGCTCGACGCGCTGCTGGTGGAGGCCGCCTGCGCGGCCGGCGCCGAGCTCCGCACCGGCGTGGTGGTCGACGGGCTGCTCACGGATGGCGAGCGGGTCTGCGGGATCCGCGGGCACACAGCGCGCGGCGGCGTGGTCGAGGAGCGCGCGCGGATCGTGATCGGCGCGGACGGGAAGCGCTCCGTGGTGGCGCGGCGCGTCGGGGCGCCGCACTACCTGGAGCAGCCGTCGCTCACCTGCTGGTACATGACCTACCTGGCCGATCTGCCCTGCGATGGGCTGGAGATGCACTGGCGGCCGGGGCGGCTGGTCCTCGTGTTCCCGACGCACGGCGGGCTGGCGCTGGTGGCGGTCGCGTGGCAGCGCAGCGAGTTCGCGCGCTTCCGCAGCGATATTGCCGGCAACGTCCGCGCGACGATGGAGCAGATGCCGGCGCTCCGCGAGCGCCTCCCGCGCGCCCGGCGGGTCGAGCGCTTCGTCGGCACGGCCGATGGGCCGAACTTCTTCCGCCGGCCGTTCGGGCCGGGCTGGGCGCTCGTCGGCGACGCGGGCCACCACAAGGACCCGACGCTGGCGCGCGGGATCAGCGATGCCTTCTGCGACGCGGAGCTGCTGGCGCAGGCGGTGGACGACGGGCTCGCCGGCCGCGCGCCGCTCTCCGATGCGCTGGCGCAGTACGAGCAGAAGCGCAACCGCCGCGCTATCCCGGAGAACGAGGCCAACCTCCAGGCGGCGCACCTGCAGCGCTGGGACACGCCCGAGGCGCTGCGGCTCCGGGCTGCGCTGCGGGAGAGCCCGGCCGACGCCGGGCTGTTCTACGCCGCGCGGATGCAGGTCATTCCCCTCGGCCAGTTCCGGGGCCCCGTCTCGTCGCCCGCGACCTGATGCGCGGGCCCGATCTGCGCCAGGCGCATGTGGCGAGTCAGCGTCCTGCTCGCTGCGGAGCGCGTTGTCTAGCGGAATGAACGTTGCTAGAATAGGGCAGACCCCGTAGCTGCCGCGAGCGGGGATTGTGGATGCGCTGGCCGGCGGCGAGGAGGGGCGGATGGGCAGGCTCACAGCGTCGCTGGCGGCTGCGTGGAACCTGAGCTGTGACACGGCCGGGGCCTGCTTCCACGCGCGCGTCTTCCGCCTCGCCGCGGCCCTGGCCTTCTACGCGCTCCTCTCGCTGGCGCCGCTGCTGGTGATCAGCGTCGCCGCCCTGCGGCTCGTCCTTGGCGATGCGGCCGACGAGGCCGTGATCCGCCAGGCGAGCGTCGTGGCCGGCGAGGAGGGCTCGGAGGCGCTGCAGACCCTCGTGCGCGGCGTCGAGCTGCGCGTGTCGCTCGGCACGACGCTGATCGGCGCCCTGGGCCTCGTGTTCGGCGCCTCGGCGCTCTTCAACCACCTCAAGGACTCGCTCAACACCATCTGGGAGGTGGTCCCGCGGTCGGAGAACTCGCTGAGAAGGTTCTTCATCGACCGCTGCATCTCCATCCTCCTGGCCGTCAGCGTCGGCGTGCTGGCGCTGGTCGGGGTGACGCTCAGCATCGAGATCGAGGCGCTGGCGAGGACCGTGGCGGGGTCGATGGCCCTGCCCTGGGCGCTCGTGCGCGCGGCCCAGATGCTGGTGGCCGTCGCCGTGGTGATGCTCCTGATCGCCCTCACGTACCGGCTCCTGCCCGACACGCAGGTTGCCTGGGGGGACATCTTCATCGGCGCGGCGGTCACCGCGGTGCTGCTGGTGACGAGCCAGGCGCTGCTGGGGCTCTACCTCCGCAGCAGCCTGGTGCAGTCCGCCTACGGCGTGATCGGGGCGGTCGTCGTGCTCCTGACGTGGGTCTACGCGGCCGGGCTGATCTTCTTCATCGGCGCGGCCTTCACGCGCGTCTACGCCAACCGGCACGGGGAGCGCATGGAGCCGGCGCCCCACGCGCTCTCGGTGGCGGCCGGCGACCGCGCGGCGCAGGGGCTGCTGCGGGCGGAGGAGCTCGAGGAGCTCGAGGAGGAGCGCGGCCGCTGATCGCGCCGGCGACGGGCTTCCGAGACGCGGCGCTAGGCCCTGGGCGCGCAGTACTGCAGCGCCTCTGCCACCGCCTGCTCGATCGCCATTGACTCGCCGGCGGCCCAGGCTGCGGCGAACGCCGCCTCGCCGGCCTGCGCGCGTGCGGCCTCGACCTCGGCGGCGTGCTCGGCGGCCTGCTGCGGCGGGCGCGCGGCGCCGAGAGCACTCCGCTCGCGCTCCACCGCGCCCCACAGCCGCGCCGCCAGCTCGGGCAGGCGCTCCGCGGCCGCCAGCGACGCCAGCTTCTCCAGGTACTCGGCGCGGTCCAGGTGGTTGTGCAGCGTGTGCGCGATCGTCAGTGCCTCGCCCAGGTGGGCCCGGGCGCGCTCGAGCTGCCCCTGGCGGTGGGCCAGGTCGCCGAGGTTGTACAGCGCGAGCGAGGCCCCGTACTCGTCCCCGCCGCTGCGGTAGAGCGCCAGGCTCTCCTCGTACAGCGCCTGCGCGCGCGGGTAGTCCCCTAGGTCGAAGATCGCGTTGGCCAGGTTGTTGAGGTCCGCGGCGATGCCGAGCTGGTCGCCGGCCCGCCGGCTGAAGGCCAGGCTCTCCTCGTACAGCTCGGCGGCCCTGGCGTGGTCGCCCTGTGCGTTCACCACCCCGGCCAGGTTCGACAGTGCGTTGACGATGCTGCGCTCGTCGCCGATCTCGCGCGCCAGCGCCAGGCTCTCCTCGTACAGCGCGGCGGCGCGGTCGGGATCGCCCCGCCTGCGGGCGACCAGCCCGAGCCCGTTGAGCGCCGTGGCGCTCCAGTATCTGGCCCCGCTCGCTCGGCTCAGCGCCAGGCACTCCTCGAGCAGCTCCTGCCCGCGCGCCAGGTCCCCCTGCAGGCGGGCCAGCGTCCCCGCGGCGTTCAGCGCCTGGAGGCGCGCCTCGGGCGGCACATCGCGCCCGGACGCACGCGCCAGGGCCCGCTCGAGCCAGGCGCGGCCCTCCACGAAGGCGCCGCGGATCGCCCAGAAGCGCCGCAGCGCGGCGCCCGTCGTGAGCGCCAGCGGGACCGCGCGCCCCTCCAGCGCCCAGCGCAGGGCCGCGCGCAGGTTGTCGTGCTCCTGGTCCAGCCGGGCCAGCCAGAGCTGCTGCTCCGGCCCGACGAGCTGTGGGTCGGCGGCCTCGGCGAGCGCGCCGAAGTACGCCGCGTGGCGCTGCAGCGCGCGCTCCTCCTCGCCGGCCCGGCTCAGCTGCTGCGCCGCATACTGGCGGACCAGCTCGTGGAGCTCGTAGCGCCCGCCGAGCGTGTGGCGCAGGAGCGAGCGGTCGACCAGGCTGGCGAGGACGGGCAGCGCCGCCCCGGCGACGTCCTGGGCGGCGTCGCGCCGGAACCCGCCGCGGAACACCGCCAGCTGGCGCATCACGCGCTGCTCCTCGCCCGAGAGCATGCGCCAGGAGTGGTCGAACACCGCCTGCAGGCTGCGGTGGCGCTCCGGGCCGTCGCGCGCCATGCTGGTGGCGAGGAAGGCGCTGCCGCGCTCGATCTCCTGGGCGATCTCGGCGCACGTGAGCGCGCGCGACCAGTTGGCGGCGAGCTCGATCGCCAGCGGCATGCCGGCCACCAGCTGGCAGATGCGCACCACGTCCGCCGCGTTCTCCGCGCTGAGCGCGAAGTCGGCGCGGGCGCGGCGGGCGCTCTGCACGAACAGCTGCACCGCATCGTTGGCGGCGAGCTCCTCGAGCGCGGCGCCGCGCAGCCCCGCGCCGTCTGGCACAGGCAGCCCCTCGACGGCGTACACCCACTCCCCGTGCAGCAGCAGGCGCTCGCGCGAGGTCACCAGCAGGGTCACGTCCGGCGCCGCGCGCACGATCTCGGCCAGCAGATCGGCGCCGGCCACCAGGTGCTCGAAGTTGTCCAGCACCAGCAGCAGCTCGCGCTCGCGCAGGTGGCCGAGCAGCGTCACGCGCGGGTCGGCGCTCGTCCCGAGCTCGACCCCCAGCGCCGCCGCGATCTCGCTCACCAGCAGGTCGGCCGAGGGCAGCCCGGCCAGCGCCACGAAGCAGACGCCGTCGGCGAAGGTGTCGACGCGCTCGGTGGCGGCCTGCAGCCCGAGCCGGGTCTTGCCGATGCCGCCCGGCCCGACCAGCGTCAGCAGCCGGCAGCCCTCGTCGTCCAGCAGGCGGCCGATCGCCTCAAGCTCGGCCTCGCGCCCGACGAACGGCGTGGGCTGGGCGGGCAGGTTATGGCGCCGCGCCGTCGGCAGGCTGAGCCGGTGCAGCTCCGGCGCCCCCTCGTCCGCGGCGCTGCGGATCTGCTGGTAGAGCGCCGTCGTCTCCGCGTCCGGCTCGACGCCGAGCGTCTCGGCCAGCAGCTGGCGGCAGCGCTCGAACTGGGCGAGGGCCGCGCCGCGCTGGCCGCTGAGCATCTGCAGGCGCATGACATCGCGGTGGCTCTCCTCGCGCCAGGGGTCGGCGGCGAGCTGGCGGTGCGCGTACTCGAGCGCGGTGGCGTACGCGCCGCGCCGCTCGTAGTGGGCCACCAGCTGGGCGAGCGCATCGAGCATCTGGCGGTGGAGCTGCTCGCGCCGCAGCAGCGCCCACTCCTCGAACGCCTCGCTGTCGGGAAGGAAGAACTCGGAGAGGAACGGGCCGCGGTACAGCTCCAGCGCCCGCTGCAGCCGGCGGGCGCACGCGCTGCAGCCCGCGGCGCTCGCGTGCCGGTGGCCCCTGCTCTCGGCCAGCAGGCCGGTGAAGGCGGCGACGTCGAGCCAGTAGTCGCTGTGCGGGTTGAGCTGGATGGTGGCGCGGCTGGCGAGCACGAACGGCGGCTGGGCGCTGCGGTCGCCGAGCGCCTCGCGCAGGGTCAGCAGCGTCTGGCGCAGGTTGTTGCGCGCTGCGTCCTCCGGGAGGTCCGGCCAGAGCAGGCCGAGCAGCGCCTCGCGCTCGTGCGGCCGGTCGGCCTCCACGGCCAGGTACGCCAGCAGCGCGCGCACCTTGTCGTACTTGAACGTCGTGACCGGCTGGGAATCCAGCGTGGCGTGCAGCGGTCCCAGCAGCGAGAGCGTGAGGCGCGCCATAGCCCCTCCCTGTCTCTGCCCGCGGCACAGGCGGATGCGGAAGGCCGGCCCACAGCCGGGCGCGGGCGGAGGGCGTCGTGGGCGGCGTGTGGCGCAGATCTTAACGCATATGCGCGGCAGTGTCTACGCCCAGGTTGGCTGAGACGAGCGGCTGGTGTCAAGCACGCGGTGACCCCACCGCGTACCTCGCGTCACTAACGGACTACTAACGGACGATCGCGACAATCGGCCTGTGGTCGCCTGACGGGGGAGGACAGCCGGGATGACACGCCGAGATCTGTACCGCGCCTATCTGCTGCGCCTCTGGTGCGTCCGCGCTGGTCCGCGGCCGGTGTGGCGCGTCTCGCTGGAGGACGCGCACAGCGGCGTGTCGCTGGTCTTCGCGTCGCTGGAGCGCGCCTTCGCCTTCCTCGCCGATCAGACCGGCGAGCCGCAGGGCGCGGCGCAGGACAATCCGCCCGAGGAGGAGCCGCCTCTGTGAGAGGACGCACGCGGCGCGACGCTGCGGCGCCTCCCCGTGTTCAGGAAGTGGTGGAGTAGGCTGTAGTGTACGCCCTGGCGCGGGAGCAGCCGCCCGCGCCGGGGCGCGAGGGAGATGTGCCATGATCCGGATGCTGCTGCTCGCGCTCACATTGCTGCTCGCCGGCGCGCTCGCCCCGACCGCGCCCGCTGCCCGGGCCGCCGATCCGCCGGCCGGTACGATCGCCTACGTCCGCGGGCAGACCGCGCAGGGCACCGAGATCCGGCTGATCGAGCCGGATGGCAGCGACGACCGCCTCATCCTGTCCCTGCCCGACAGCCCGGTCGGCGATGTGCCGCTGCTGGCCTGGCGGCCCGACGCGGCCGAGCTGGCTTTCTCCAGCGACCACGAGGGCGCGGCGTCGCTCTACGCCAAGGACATCTACATAATGCGCCCGGACGGCAGTGGGCTGCGCAAGCTGACCAACGGCCCGCTGCGGAGCGCCCTGGCCGGCTACCCCACCGGCACAGTCACCGTTGATGTGATCCTCGGCAGAGGCGGGCCGGCGCAGGTCTTTGTGGCGGGCGCGTCCAGCCCGCAGACGGTGACGGGCTCGCAGCGCGTGACGCTGACCGTCGCCGACTACGGGCCGGGGGTGATCCAGGGCGTTGCCGGGATGATCGGCCGGAGCCGCTGGTACGGGACGGGCGTCGACGTGCAGGCCGGGCAGACGGTCCACGCCGGCACGCTGCTGATCTCCGGCGCCGGCATCGAGCGCGGCGCCGACCGGCCGGTCTGGCGCAGCGACGGGTCGCGGGTCGGGTTTCTGGTCGGCGCCGGGTGCGACGAGTTCCGCAGCCTGCCGGCCGCCGCGCCGGTCAACGCGCTCGGCGAGCCCCTGCTGGCCCCCGCGTCCGGGCTGGGCTTCCTGTGCGCGGTGGAGTGGGGGCCGACGGCCGCGCTCGCGGATCGCCTGCTGTACAACGAGTTCGACAGCGCCACGCGCGGGATCTACCTGGCCCAGGAGGGCAGCGCGGACCGGGGTGAGCCGCTGGTGACCTACGACGTCTTCCACACCCTATTCGACCTCAGGTGGCTGCCGGACGGCAGCGGGTTCGTCTTCGCGCTCGGCGAGTGGAGCGGCGGGCGCTGGGCCAGCAGCAACCTGTACGAGTACACCTTCTCCACCGGCCAGCAGCGCCAGATCACGAGCTTCGACGACGCGCTGGCGCTGCAGTTCAGCATCTCGCCGGATGGGCAGTGGATCGTGTTCGAGCGCGCGCCGGCGCTGGGCGAGGTGGTGGACCTGTGGCTCGTCCGCCGCGACGGCTCGGAGATGCGGCTGCTGGTGGAGACGGCTGGGCGCCCGGCGTGGAGCCCGCGCGCGCCCCAGGCCCCCGCGTCGTTCGGGGTGTACCTGCCGATGGCCCTGCGCTAGGTCGTTCGCGCTGGTGCTCCAGCCGCAGACCCGCCCTCTGAGCCGGCCGGAGGGCGGGTCTGGTTGTCGCCGGGCAGCTTCCGCTAGCGCAGCTCGACGCCGTCCTCGAGGTAGAGCGTGCGGCGCTCGGCGAGCGCGGTGAGCGCGAAGCTGACCCGGCGGCTCAGGCGCGGGTTGAGCAGCGCGAGCGCGGCGGAGGGCTCGCAGAACTGGTGCGCGCTCAGCTCCGCGGCGGGCAGGCGGATCTGGCCGATCTGCGCGGGCGACAGCGTGCCGCCGGCGAACACGAACTGCAGGTTCTCGGTGCGGTCAGGCTCCGCCGACTGGTACTCCAGGCACAGCAGGCGCGCGATCGGCAGGTCGAGCCCGAGCTCCTCGCGGACCTCGCGGCGGCACGCGGCGCTCGGCGACTCACCGGCCTCGACCGCGCCGCCGGGGATCAGCCAGCCGTCGCGGTAGGTCGGCTTGACGATTAGCAGCTCGTGCTGCGGGCTGAAGATCAGCGCGCCGGCGGCCATGCGCTTGGCGGGCAGCGCCGCCGTGTAGGCCAGCGTGTCCATACAGCTCCCCTCCTTTTCCCCGAAGCGTCTCCGGCCGCGCCCGGTGCGCCCGCGGTCAGGCCGGCGCGACGTACGCCACGGCGTCGATCTCGACCGCGGCGCCGAGCGCGAGCGCGGCCCGGCCCACGGTGATCCGGGCCGGCGGGTCGTCGCCGATGACGGCCAGGTAGGCGGCGTTCATCTCGGCGTAGGTGTCCATATCGGCCAGGTAGACGTTGACCTTGACCAGGTCGGCGAGGGTGGCGCCGCAGGCGCGCAGGATCTGCTCGATGTTGCGGAGCGCCTGCGCCGTCTGCGGGCCGGTGCCGCCGGGGACCAGCTCCATCGAGCCGGGCGCGGTGCCGAGCGTGCCCGACACGTGGATCCAGCCGTCGGCGACGACGGCGTGGCAGAAGGCGGGGAGGCGGGCCAGCCCGCCGACGGTGATGCGCTGCAGGGGCATCGGTCTCTCCTCCTGGGAAGTGTGATGGGCGGCACGTCGCCGCAGGGCGGTGGAAGCGGGAGCTCTGGCGTGGCCGCGCCTCGCCAGGCGTCCGGGCGATTGTATCAGGCCGGCGCCCGTGACACGCAGAGTCTCAAGCGACTGCATAATAGTCATGCTACGCCCCGGCTGGGAGCTGGCGCGAAGATGCGGCCGCGGGCGTAGGGAGGCCACTGCCGCCGGAGACGAACCGGTGACGGCGTTTCGCCTCGCGCAGGATGACAAAGGAGGAGTCGAATGAGCGGTTTCGGACGATCCACGATCACGACCAACCCGGTGACGGACAAGCTGCGCAGCGGGCGGCCCTCGGTCGGCAGCTGGCTCACGCTCTGCTCGCCGGTGGCGGCCGAGAGCATGGCGCTGGTCGGCTGGGACTGGCTGGTGGTGGACGCCGAGCACAGCCCGGTTGGCTTCGAGACGATGGTGAACTGCTTCCGGGCCATCCAGCTCGGCGGCGCGGTGCCGATGGCGCGCGTGCCGTGGAACGACACGATCTGGATCCAGCGCACGCTCGACGCGGGGGCGCTCGGGCTGGTGGTGCCGATGGTCAACAGCGCCGAGGACGCCCGGCAGGCGGTGAGCAACATGCGCTACGCGACCAGGGGCCAGCGCAGCTTCGGCTCCAGCCGCGTGGCGCCCTACATCAACGCCGACTACCGCACCTGGGCCGATGAGCAGCTGGCGGTGATCGTGATGATCGAGACGGTCCAGGCGGTCGAGCAGGCCGAGGCCATCCTCTCCGTCGACGGCGTGGTCGGCTGCTTCATCGGCCCGAACGACCTGGCGCTGTCGATGGGGCTCACCCGCGACCAGCTGGGGCCGGGCAGCCCGCACGAGGCCGCGATGATGGAGGTGCTCGCCGCCGCGCGCAAGACCGGCAAGGCGGCCGGCAAGCACTGCTTCAGCGCGGCGGAGGTGTCGATGCGCATCGGGCAGGGCTTCCAGTTCCTGGCGCTCGTGAGCGACGGGGCGCTGCTCGCGAAGGCGGCGGCGGCGGAGTTCGCGGCGATCGACTGGAGCGGCGCCGCCGCGGCGAGCGACAGCCAGGGGAGCGGGCAGCTGTACTGAACTTCCCCGCGGCGCGGGCGGGAAAGGGCGCCGGGGAGGCGAAGCATCCCCGGCGCCCGCCGCCGCGCGAGCCGCCCAATTCGGAGCCGTGCACCACACCTACTGAGGAGACAGGCAGCAACCATGAGACCGAAAGTCTGGACCGAGGTACCGCTCCACCCCGAGGCGCTGGAGCGGCTGCAGGCGCGCGCCGAGGTCGTGCCGGGGACGCCCGAGCACCTGCCGGGCGCCGATGCGGCGATCATCGGCAGGAGCACCGTCGACGCGGCGTTCATCGAGCGCGCCGGGCCGCGCCTCAAGCTGGTCATCCGGCACGGCATCGGCTACAACACGCTCGATGTGCCGACCGCCACGCGCTACGGCGTGCTGTGCGCCAACACGCCCGACGCGCCCACCGAGAGCACCGCGGAGCACGCCGTCGGGCTGCTGCTGGCGGTAGCCAAGCTGATCGTCAAGGGCGACATGCTGATGCGCGCCAACGCGCCCGTGACGCTGGCGGACCTGCGCGGCGTCGAGGTGCGCGAGCGCGTGCTCGGCGTGGTCGGCTACGGGCGGATCGGGCGGCGCGTGACCGAGATCTGCGCGCTCGGGCTGCGGATGCCGGTGGTGGTGTTCGACCCGTACCTCACCGCGGGGGCCAGCCTGGCCGAGGGCGTGACGATGGCGGAGAGCCTCGACGCGCTGCTGCCGCAGGTGGACTTCCTGACGCTGCACACGCCGCTGCTCCCCGAGACCTACCACCTGATCGGCGAGCGGCAGCTGCGGATGATGAAGCCGGGCTCGTTCCTGATCAACGTGAGCCGCGGGCCGGTGGTGGACGAGGCGGCGCTGATCCGCGCGCTGCAGGACGGCCACCTGGCCGGGGCGGGGCTCGATGTGTTCGACCCCGAGCCGCCCCAGCCGGACAACCCGCTGCTGCGCATGAACAACGTGGTCCTCACGCCGCACGTGGCGAGCAACACCGACAAGGGCTACTGGCGGATGTCGCAGAGCGTGGTGGACCAGGTGCTGCAGGTGCTCGCGGGCGAGCGTCCGTCCTTCCTGATCGACCCTGCGGCGTGGCCGGGGCGGGTCGGGGCGCCGCCCGCGAGCATCGGGTGACGCGGCGCTGCTGCCCAGGCGCCCGCGGTGCCGCGCGGGGCGTCGTGGCGCGGGCGGCGCCCCGCGCCGGGCGCTGAGCGGCCAGGCGCCTGGGTGGGGCGGCAGCAGGTACGAGGCCAGGATCGGGGGTGGGGCGGCCAGGCGCCTTGCGGAGCGGGAACGCGCCCAGGCCGCCGGCGGCATCGCTTTGCGAAGCGGAGGCGCGCAGGCCGAGGCGGGCGCGGCGTTTCGGCTCGACGGCGGCGCTACGTGGCGCGCGCGGAGCGGGCGTAGTAGTACTCCAGCTGCTCGTCGGCGCTGCGCTGGATGTCGAGCAGCTCCCAGTAGCGCAGCTCGCGCCAGAGCTGGGGCGCGAAGCGCACCACCCCCTGCTCGGCGTCGTACTCGAGGAAGCCCTTGATCAGGAAGCGCTCCAGCGGGTTGCGGATGATGATCTGGCGCAGGCGCGCGTCGCTCACCGCCTCCCTGTCCGCCAGGTCCGGCGGCCCGAACTCCACCGGCAGCCCGGCGCGGCGGCGGGCCAGGTAGAAGGCGCGGAACTCCTCGGCCAGCGCGTCGATGCCCACCTCGCCGTCGCGGTTCACCAGCTTCAGCAGGGCCTTGAGCAGCACCGGCTTGTAGGACTTGCTGAGGTTGCGGCTGCGGGCGAAGTCGAGGAACTCGCGGCGCCACTCGTCGGGGTGGGCCGGGGGCTCCCGGCCGAGCAGCTCGGCGCGGATGGCCTCGACGCGGTCGCGGCGGAAGAAGTAGCCGGCGCGCCCGGCCGGGCCGATCTGGTCGGGCCGCAGCTGCCCCAGCTCGATCCGCCGCCGCAGCGTCCCCGTGTCGAGGCGCAGCGCGTGGCTCAGGGCGCGCAGGGAGATCAGGTCGTCCTCGGGGAGCGCCGGGCGCCCGGCCTGCGCCTCCCCCGCGGCGCGGTACGCCTCCGGGCGCTCGCCGACGCGGCGCGGCCCGCTGAGCGCCTGGTCCTCGAGCATGCCGAAGTACTCCTCGTCGAGCTGGCCCTCCGCCCGCCCGCGCTCCACGACGCCGAGGCGGTGGCGCAGCATCAGCGCGACCACCTGGTCGCCGTCCACCGTCGCGATGCGCGGGATGGAGGCGGCCGCCTTGAGCCGCGCCTGGCGCGCGTAGCCCGCCGTGGTGATGAAGATCCCGTGGGGGTACAGGCCGCTCAGAGCCCCGATGAAGCGGTCGATGTCGGCGCGCCGCACGTTGGCGCGGTGGCGCTTCACCTGCACGCCGGTGGGGATGCTGATCGGCGCGGTGCCGGCCTCCAGGGTGCCGAAGGCGTCGATCCCGCCGTCGCCGCTGTAGCGCGTCACCGACACATCGCGCAGGCCCATGAACTCGAGCAGGTCGCCGGCGAACAGCTCGAAGGCCCGCGGCGGCAGCGCGAGCAGCCGGGCCTTGATCTGGTGGCGGATGTCGGAGCTGGCGAGAGGCGGCATGGGCGGTGCGATGGTCACGTGCTACGATGACGGACTCCCATCCCCGAGCAGCAGCCAGTCGAACGAGACGCCGAGGATCGCGCGCAGGGCGATCAGCTCGGAGGCGTCGGGCAGCGCCTCGCCGTTCTCGAGCCGGCTGTACTGGGTGCGGCTGATGTAGACCTGCTCGAGCTCCATCCGAGCGCGCAGCTGCTCCTGCGTCAGCCCCAGCTGAATGCGGCGCAGCCGCATGCGGGCGCCGATCGCCTGGGCGAGCGTGCGCTGGCTGGCGTGGTATTCCTCTGGCAGATCCTGCATCCGCTTGGGCATAGGTGCTCCAAGCGGAGAATCTCACAGATGCGGGCGGCGTAGTCCCTTCTATGGGAAGAAAGGCGTGGAGAGCCGCCTGTTCTCCACGCCTCGTTTCTGCCGCCCTGCACTGGAAGCGTCTGCCGAAACCTCTCCTGCTGAAGCCGCTACGACCGCCGGCCGTACCCAAACCGCCAACAAACCGCGTAATCCCATCTATGGGAATTGCGGTATAATTGCAGGGTGTCCTCCTGTGTGGATGGGACGCAGCGGAATGGGACGCAATGGCTGCACCTCTTCTCAACGTCGACTCGCTCACCTTCAGCGGGCACGAAACCTTCGTACTGCGGAGCAACTGGCTCAAGAAAGCCTACGATCTCCTGCAGGAGCGCCCTGACCTCTTTTTCCTCGAGGATGCCTTCGTCCGCCTGGGTGTCGGCAAGAATATGGCCCAGTCCATCCGCTACTGGGGCCGGGTCTGCAACGTCTTCGAGCGCCTCGAGGACCGGCCGGGCCACCGGGCAACCTGGCTCGGCGCGGCGCTGTTCGACGATGAGCACGGCTGGGACCCGTTCCTCGTCACCCCCACGAGCCGCTGGCTGCTCCACTGGCAGATCGCCGCCCGCCCGCAGGCGGCCTTCACCTGGTACTTCACGTTCAACCTGCTGCGCCGCGGCGAGTTCACGGTCGAACAGCTCGGGCAGCAGATCATCCACACCGTCGAGCTGCTCGGCTTCAGGCCCCCGTCGCCGGCCACGATCGAGCGCGACGTCGACTGTATGCTGCGCTGCTACCTGCGCCCCAACGCGGCGCAGCTGGCCCAGGCCGCCGAGGACGCGCTGCACTGCCCGCTCCACGAGCTCGACCTGATCCAGCAGCTGCCCGGCCAGAACGCCTACCGGCTGGTGAGCGGCGCCCGGCCCGACCTGCCCGACGAGCTGGTGGCCTTCGCCGCGCTGCAGCAGGCGCGCGCGCTCGGGCGCGCCACCGTCGCCTTCAACGAGCTGGCCTACGGCGAGCGCTCGCCGGGCCGGATCTTCCGCCTCGACGAGGACGCGCTGCTGTCGCGCCTGCTGCGCTTCGAGACGGTGACGCGCGGCCGGGCCGCCTACTCGGAGACGGCCGGCATCCGCCAGGTTGCCTGGCGCACGCTGGAGGACGAGACGCTGGATCGGGAGCTGCTCGACGCCGCCTTTGCCCAGGAGCGCCGCTATGCCTGACCGCGCCGATATTACCGTCGCGCCCCGGTTCACCCGCGCGGTGCATATCCGGCGCGACTTCCGCGACCTGCGCTACCGGCTCACCGGCTACCAGGTGACGCCGCTGGTGCGCCAGGCCGCCGGCCGGATCGTCGCCGGGGTTGTGTCGAACAGCGGGGAGCGGGCCTTCTCGGTGGTCGGCCCGTTCGGCTCCGGCAAGTCGGCCTTCGGCCTGTTCGTCGCGCACTTCCTCCAGCGCAGCGAGAAGTCCCGCCGCCAGCTGCTCAGCTCGCTCAAGGTTGAGGACGCCGCCGCGGTGCTGCCGCTCGACGCCCCCTCGCTGCTGGCGGTGCTGGTGCCCGGCAACAACAGCTCGCTGCGCTACGCGGTGCTCGCCAGCCTCGACGACGCGCTGGACGACCAGCGCCTGAGGACGCCCGAGCTCGACCAGCTGCGCCTGAAGATCGACGCGGCGGCCAGCGACCCGCAGCTCGACCCGGTGCGCGTCGCCGATCTGGTGGAGGAGGCGGCGCGGCACCTGCGCGCCCAGGGGCGCTACCAGGGCGTGCTGGTGGTGATCGACGAGCTCGGCCAGTTCCTCGACTTCGCCGCGCGCCAGGACGACGAGCGCGACCTGTTCGTGCTCCAGAGCCTCGCCGAGACAGCCGCGCGCAGCGGCGATACGCCGGTGGTGGTCGTGACGATCCTCCACCAGGCGTTCGAGCGCTACACGCTGAACGCGGGCGCGACCAAGCGGCTCGAGTGGGCCAAGGTGCAGGGGCGCTTCGTCGACCTGCCCTTCCAGGAGCCCGCCAGCCAGATGGTGCGCATGGTCGCATATGCCCTGCGGCCAGATGAGCGCGATCCGTACAGCGCCGCGCGGGCCACGTGGGCCGAGCGGCTCGCGCCGATCGCGGATGCGCTCGGGCTCAGGCCGGCCGAGATCGGCGCCGACGAGTGGCGCCAGGTCGTCGCGGACAGCTACCCGATCCACCCGACGGTGCTGGTCGCGCTGCCGTCGCTGCTGCGCCAGCTCGCCCAGAACGAGCGGTCGCTGTTCGCCTTCCTGCACTCGGACGAGCCGTGGGGCCTGCGCGATGTCGTGCGCGGCCCGGCGCCGGACGGCGAGCTGCCGATCTACCGCCTCACCCACCTGTTCAGCTACGTCGAGGCGTGCCTCGGCCCGAGCCTGTTCGGCCGCTCCAGGGGCCAGCGCTGGTCCGAGCTCGCCGAGGCGCGCGCGGCCCTGGCCGCCGGCGACCCGCTGCAGCTCGACGTGCTCACCGTCGTCGGCACGATCGGCGCGCTGGAGCGGTCCTCGGGGCTGCGGGCGAGCCAGGCGCAGGTGGCGTTCGCGCTCGCCGACTCGCCCGACGACAGCGCGGTGGCGGATGCGCTGCTGGCGCTCCAGACGCGCCGCCTGATCACCTACCGCCAGCACCGCGACAGCTACATCATCTGGGAGGGCAGCGACCTCGACCTCGACGCGCTGGCGCAGGAGACGCGCCGCGAGCTTGGCGAGCGCGTCTCGCTGCCGCAGCTCCTCCAGCGCCACGCCGATACCACGCCGCGCATTGCCCGGCGCCACAGCTACCGGACCGGCGCGACGCGCACCTTCGCCGTGCGCTACGCGGGCGCGGCCGAGCTCAGCGCCGAGCTCCCGCTCACCCCCGGCTTCGACGGCGAGCTGCTGCACGTGGTGCCCGCCGACGAGGAGGAGCTGCGGCGGGCCGAGCGCTGGGCGCAGGACCCGGTGCGCGCCAGCGAGCCGGAGCGGATCACCGTGCTGCCGAGCCGCGTGCGCGAGCTGCGCGACCTGCTGCTGGACGTGGCGGCGCTGCGCCACCTGCTCGACGAGCGGGAGGAGCTCGAGAACGACCGGCCGGCGCGCCGCGAGGTGGCGGGGCGGCTGATCGAGGCCCAGCAGGCCCTGGCCCACGTGATCCGGGAGACCTACGGCGGCGAGCGGAGCCACTGGTTCCACCGCACCGAGGTGCGGCCGGTGGCCAGCGCCCGCAGGGTCGACGAGCTGCTCTCCGAGGCCGCCGACGCGACCTACCCGCTGGCGCCGCGGGTTTGGAACGAGCTGATCGTCCGGCGCCAGCTCTCCGCAGCCGCCGCCAAAGCCCGGCGCAACCTCGTCGAGGCGATGCTGGAGCACGCCGGCGAGGAGAACCTGGGGCTGGTCGGGTATCCGCCGGAGCGGGCGATCTACGAGAGCGTGCTGCGGGCCGGCGGCCTGCACCGGCGCAACGAAGCGGGCGAGCTGCACTTCGGCCCGCCGCCGCCGGAGGACCCGCTGCGGCTGCGGCCGGCCTGGGACGCGATGGAGGAGTTCCTCGCCGCCGAGGCGGCCGAGCCGCGCGCGCTCACCGAGCTGTACGCCCTCCTCGAGGGCCCGCCGTTCGGCGTCAAGGCCGGGCTGACGCCGCTGCTCTTCGTGGCGCTGTACGCGGCGCGGGCCGGCGAGATCAACCTCTACGAGCGCGGCAACTACGTTCCCATGCCCGACACGGCCACCTTCGAGCGGCTCCTGACGCGCCCGGAGCAGTTCGCCGTCCGCCTGAGCCGCGCCGACGGCGCCCGGCGGCTGGTGTACGAGCGCCTGGCCCGCGCGCTGGCGCCCCGCGCCCTCGCCCAGCCCGTGCAGCCGGCGCTGCTGGCCGTCGCCATGCCGCTGCTGCGCCTGGTGCACGGCCTGCCCGCCTACAGCAAGCAGACGCGGCAGGTGAGCGAGCGGTCCCAGGCCGTGCGCGAGGCGATCCGCGAGGCGCGCTCGCCCGACGAGCTGCTGTTCGAGCGCCTGCCGCTGGCCTGCGGCCTGCCGCCCTTCCGGCCCGACGACCCGGAGGGCGAGGCGCGGGTCGACGCGTTCGCCACACGGCTGCGCGAGGCGATCCAGGAGCTCCAGGAGGCCTACCCGCAGCTCATCAAGGCGATCGCCGCCCGCATCCGCACCGCCTTCGCCCTGCGGTCGAGCGGCGCGGCGGCGCGAGCCGAGCTCCAGGCCCGCCACGCTCTGATCGCCGACACGACCAACGACCCGCTCATCCGCTCGGTCGGCGTGCGCCTGGAGACAGCGGACGCGGGCGATGACGCCTGGGTGGAGAGCCTGGCCGCGCTGGTGGCGCGGCGCCCGCCCGATCTCTGGAGCGACGGCGACCTGCCCGCCTTCGAGGCCGCGGTCGCCGAGCTCGGCCGCCGCTTCCGGGCCGCCGAGGAGCTGGCCGTCGTCGCGCGGGCCGTGCCCGCCGAGGCGCCGCTGCTGCGCATCGGGCTCGCCAACGGGCACGGCGAGGTGAGCCGGGTGCTGCACGTGGCCGAGGGCGACCCAGCGGTGCAGCGGCTGGTGGACGACCTCTCCGGCGCGCTCGGGCGCCACGCGGGGCTGACGGCCGAGCAGCGCGCCGCTGCGCTCGCGACGCTGCTGCAATCGCTGCTGGAGGAGTAATGACGGCACACGACGAGATCATCCGTGCCTGGGCGGCGCGGCCCGGCCGCCACATCGTCAACCTGAGCGGCGGCAAGGACAGCACCGCGCTCGCGATCTTCCTGCGCGATAAGATCCCGCAGGTCGAGTACCTGTTCTGCGACACGCACAAGGAGCTGCCCGAGACGTACGAGTACCTCGATCGGCTGGAGGCCTACCTGCAGCGGCCGATCACCAGGCTCAACGCCCAGCGCGGCTTCGACCACTGGCTCGACATGTACGGCGGCATGCTGCCCTCGGCGCGCGTGCGCTGGTGCACCCGCAAGCTCAAGATCGAGCCCTTCGAGGCCTACGTCGGCGACGACACCGTCTGGAGCTACATCGGCATCCGCGCCGACGAGGCGCGCAGCGGCTACATCTCCACCAAGCCGAACATCCACCCCGTCTTCCCGTTCAAGGAGCTGGGGATGACGATCGCCGACGTCGAGCGCATCCTGGAGACCAGCGGCCTCGGCCTGCCGGCCTACTACGAGTGGCGCCAGCGCAGCGGCTGCTACTTCTGCTTCTTCCAGCGCACCGGCGAGTGGATCGGCCTGAAGGAGCGCCACCCCGAGCTGTTCGAGCTCGCCAAGGCCTACGAGACCGAGCGCGGCGGCGAGCACTTCTACTGGCGCCAGCGCGAGCCTCTGGCCGAGCTCGAGCGCCCCGAGCGGATCGCCCAGATCAAGCGCGAGCACCGGATGCGCCTGGAGCAGGAGCGCAGGCGCCGCCCCGACCGCCCTCTGATCGAGCTTGTGGGCGCCGCCCTCGACGCCGAGGACGACGACCAGGGGTGCGATATCTGCCATCTGTGAGGACCGGCTATGGTGAGCGTGAGCAACCCGTTTGTCGACTACCTAAGCCGCTACACCACCGCCTCCCCTGACCACGAGGCCGCTTTCGACGAGTTCCTCGCGCAGATCACCCCCCCGTCGGGCGAGCCGCTGCGGCTGGAGACGAAGGTCGAGGGCTTTCTTCGCGCGTGCTTCAGCCAGCCCGATCCGCCCTCGGTGATCCTCACCGGCAACGCCGGCGACGGCAAGACCTACCTCTGCCGGCAGATCATCACCACCTTCACCGGCCAGCCGGTCGTCCGCTGGGGCCCCTTCGCCGACCAGCCGATCGAGCGTGACGGCGTTCGCCTACACGTGGTGAAGGATCTCTCGGAGCTCGGCGATCAGGCCGGCGTGACCGTCCTGCGCGGCCTTGCGGCCACCCTCACCGACGGCGGGGCGGACCGCTACCTGATCGCCGCCAACGAGGGGCGCCTGCGGGCGCTTCTCGCCGCCGACGAGGGCCTCAGCACCTTGTACACGGAGGTGGACAGCCAGCTCCGGCACGGCGTCAACGGCGGGGAGTCGAAGCTGGTGGTGATCAACCTGAACGCCGTCACCACCTCCTCGTTCGTGCCCGCCGCGCTGCGCTGGATGACGGCGGAGGAGCACTGGGCCGATTGCGCGTCCTGCCCGATCCGGGAGCGCTGCCCCGTCCGCCACAACGCCGTGCGGCTGCGCGACCCGCATGTCGCCGGGCGGGTGCAGCTGCTCTACCAGCTCCTCGAATATCTGGACATCCACGTCACCGTGCGGGACATGCTCATCCACCTGGCGTACACGCTCACCGGCGACCGGCGCTGCGCCGAGCTGCAGCGCATGGACAGCGAGCGCCTCGATATGAGCGGCTACGCCTACTACGAGAACATCTGGGGCGGCGGGGCAGAGAGCATGTTCAGGCGCAAGGCCAGCGTGGTGCAGCACCTCGACCGGCTGCGCGTTGGCGAGCACTCGCTGTTCGAGATCGATGACTTCATTGTGAACGGCGGCGAGGGCCCCGGGCAGCAGGACGAGCACCGCCGGCTCTTTGCTCCCGCGGTGGACCTCAACTTCCGGCGCTTCGAGCAGGACCGCCGGGCGTACCTGGAGGGCGGCGCGGAGCGCCAGGCGGATGAAGAGGCGGCGCTGATGCGCTGGCTGCCCCACTGCCGCCGCAAGCTGTTCTTCGAGTGGAATGCCCCAGAGCTGGTCAATAGACTGATTCCCTTTTTATATCTGGATACGTATCTCAGCCTGCTGCGCGCTGAGCGAAGCACGATCGAGCAGGTGCGCCGTGACCTCGTGCTCGGCCTCAACCGGGCTTTCTCGCATCTCTACCTGACTGACTCCGATAACCTGTATGTCACCACCCAGTATCTCCACAGCGCCGAGCAGCCGCGCCCGCTCGTCCGCCTGACGATACCGCTGAGCGGGGTCGACCTGTTTGTCGATGGGCGCCCTGACATGGCCTACGACCGCGAGCGCCCGGATCTGCTGCTGCGCTTCGCCCCGCCGCCGGCCCTTGCCCTGCGGCCCGGCGCCCCGATGCCGAAGCTGGAGCGCTGGCGGCTCAATCTGCTGACCTTCGAGTACCTGATGCGCCTGGCCCACGGCGGCACCTACAACATCCTCGCCGACGAATGCGAGCTCAGCGTGCGGGCGCTCAAGGACCAGCTGCTGAGCGCCTTCGCCTATGAGCCCGCCGAGGCGGGGCTGATCGAGTTCTTCGTCGCCGAGCGGCGGCGCTACGTGCTGAAGAAGATCCAGATTGACGAGCAGGGTCACCTTCGATCCGGGGGGTAACGCGATGACGATGCACTACGGCTACTACAACGGTGAGCAGTATCCGATCGCGGCACGGATCTGGGGACATCGGCTGCGCAGCGGCCAGCACTGGATGGAGTACATGCTCGAGTTTCTGAGCGTCCTCTCGGGCTTCGAGTATCGATTCGGCCAGGGGCTGCCCGACCGGAAGGACCAGGAGGGCTACCAGGTCGAGTACCGCATCCCCAAGCGCCTTGGCCTGCGCCGCTTTGTGTTCTACGACGAGCGCGAGAAGACGCGCGACAGCCGGGACACGCGGGCGGCGGCGACGCTGCGGGCGCAGCTGCGCCAGCTGCTGGCCGACGCGTCCGAGCGCGACGATGACCTGCTAGACCAGGCGCGCTCGCTGCTGCGCTCCTTCTCGGCGATCGAGGAGGACCGCTCGTGGTACGCGAAGTCGCTCTTCCCGGTCCACGAGGAGTTCCTGCTCTGGGAGGCGCTGCGGAAAGGGTCGACGCTCAAGGAGTACCGGCTGTCGGCGGATGATCTGCCGCTGGAGGCGCTCGACCAGGGGCTCGAGTTCCGCGCGCGTAACTTCTTCGCCCGGGGCGGCGAGCTGTACTATCTGATCATCTCGGCCGGAACGGAGCATGACCCGGAGCGCCGCGCGCGGATCGGCGAGCGTCTCTGCCACCTGCTGCGTGACCACAACCAGGCGCTCGGCCGCCTCGCCCACTCGATCGATGCCGTCTGGAGCACGCTGATCGATGACGACAGCTATATCAGCGGGCATCTCGGCTGGATTCCGGACCCGGACTGCCCGCTCTACTGCCAGTTCGCTGCCGACCTCGATACCTTCCTCGACAACGATCTCGACTCGCTCGAGAGCCTCGAGCTGCTCGCGCACCTGATCGGCTTCCACATCGTCAGCTACATCTATCACCGCGCGCATCCGGCCAGCCACCCCGAGGGCCACCAGTACGGCAGCTGTTTCGAGACGTGCCGGCCTGAGCTGCTGATCGACCTCCTCGGCGACCAGGACGGCGGCATCGTGCGCGACCGCTCGGCGGCGCTGCTGCGCGAGCAGGACGACCGGCAGCTCCGGCGGGCGCGCGAGCTCGTCGCTGAGAAGGTGTGGGCCTGGGCTGAGGATGCGCCGGCCGATGGGCTTCTCGACTACTTGGAGGCCGAGGCGGCGCAGTTCTTCGGCAATGTGCGGACGCGCGCGAAGAGCAAGTTCGACAACGCTCTCAACGAGATTCGGGAGCGCTACGACGCCGGCCAGGCGGATCGCGAGGCGGTCGTCAGGGCCTTCAGCGAGCGGATCTTCGAGGCGCTGAGCGCCGACTTCCGGCGGAACTTCCTGGCTGTGCACCGGAAGATCGGCCGCGCGATCGGGCTGATCGCCCCGCGCAAGGGCCCGCAGATACGCTTTGTGCTCGGCGACACGCTGCTCAAGACCCTGGTGCTGGCCGCGCTGCCCCGCGGCGCTGCGCCGATGCGCTTCGGGGAGTTCCTGGAGCTGCTCTACGACCGCTACGGCATTATCGTGGGCCCCGGTGAGGCGAAGAAGGCCGGGCTGATCGATCGCCTGCGCATCAATGAGGAGTACTACACCCGCAACCGGGAGGCCCTGCGCGCGCGCATGCAGCGCGCCGGCCTGGTGACGCAGTACTCCGACGCCACCGCGCTGGTCCACCGTCGCTGACACCGCCGAGGAGGCCGTCGATGGCCGCACACACCGATAGAATCATCGCCGACGCTCTGCGGCGATATATCGAGGGCCAGCTGCGCGCCCGACCCGCCCCGCGCGCCTTCTTTCGCCTGTCCGATTTTAGCGCTGGGACGTACGAGGCGCTGCTCGACGACCTCCGCGGCCGCGGCTGGCGGCTGGCGGGCAAGCAGCTCGATGTGTACAGCATCGAACCGGTCGCGGGCCACCCCGAGACCACGATGGACCCCGAGCGCTCGCCGACCTGGTACCGCAACACGGTCGCCGAGGACCACGCCCTGGTCCTGATCCAGAACCGCCGCACCAGCGACGCCCAGAGCCTGCAGGACCTCTACCCGGTCACGGCGCTTGCGCTCTCGACCAGCGGGCTCACCGAGCTCATCGACGCCTGCTTCACGAGCTATCAGCTGGCCCCCGCGGAGCAGCGCCGTCTCTGCGGCTTCGTGAACCGGCTGAGCCGCGTGGTCTACCAGCCGCAGCTGCGCGACCTGGCCGAGTTTCTGGCGGCGGTCGACCGCGCGCTCGGGGAGCAGCCCGGCACCTCGCTGGACGAAGCTATCGCGGGCGCGCTGCCCTACCTCGGCCTCTTCCGCTGCCGCGACCTCGCCGCACAGATGAACAGCGCGCGCGGCGACAAGCTGCTGCGTCAGCTGCGCGACGCGGCGCGCATCGGCAGCGAGGTGCTCGACGAGAGAACGCGCGAGACGTACCTCAGCCGGCTGCAGGGAGCCGGCCTCGACGATGATGAGGCGCTGGGCGGATTGAGCACCGCGCGCAAGCGCGAGCTGCTCGAGCGCTTCATCGACGGCCAGCTGCGCGACGACCGCGGCGCGCTGCTCCAGGTACTCCAGATCGACTGGCGCGAGATCCAGCAGGTGATCTCCGCCAAGTCGCGCATCACGCGGGCCGAGAAGCTGAACCGCATCGCCGATCAGCTGGTCGGCGCGCTCGGTGAGGACGGCGCGGACGACGAGGATCTGCAGGAGATCGTGGCCGATCTGCGCAGGGGCGATGACCCCGATGCCGCGGCCGTCGATCGAGCGCTGGCAGTTCACAGCGATGGCCTTCCCCCTCGGCTGCGCAACGAGCTGCGCCGGCTGGTCAAGACGCGGACGCGGAAACACGCCGATTTCCTGGCGGGGCTGGCGGCGCTGGCGGTCGAGCTGATCTACCCGCTGCGAAGCGAGCTTTCGCAGCGTGCGCGCCTGCGGGTCTCGCCAAACCTCGGGGCCGCCAGCAACGTGAAGCACCTGCCCGCCGCCCTGGAGGTCTTCCGTGCGCTCTACGGCGGGATCGACCGCGCCATGCCAGCGGTCAGCTGGGAGCTGGAGAAGGTGTGGACGTTCGACACCGGCCGCACCGATGAACAGCCGGAGGAGGACGAGGACGCCGAGCGCGAGCGCATGATCCGCGTCGAGGTGCCGTTCCGGGTGGTGGTTGAGGCCGAAGGGGAAGAGTTGGCGCAGGGCGAGCTGGTCTGGCAGTACCGCTCGGATAGCCCGGCCAGCGCGACGGCCCAAACGCTGGCGGCCGAGCGAGCGCTGCTCGATGCTGCCGGCGGCAGCCAGGGCGCCGGCGACACTGTGCGGCTGCGGGTGCCGATCTACAACAGCTGCCCGGTCAGCCACGAGATCGGCGACCTAGACATCCACCACCCGCTTCAGTCGCTCGGCGCCTGGTTCGAGCGGCCGGGCGACCTGCGGGCGGCCTTGGAGGCGTATGCGCCGAGCCGGCTCCGGCCGCCGACGCACGCCGCGCTCAGCGCCGCCCTCGATACCCTGGAGCGCGCCTGGGCCAGCCTCGTCGCCGTCGCGGTGGAGCGCGGCCTCTTCGCCGCCGACATCGACGGGCTGATCACAGCCTACGAGGGGCTGCTGCGCGCCGCTACGGCCAGTCTGCAGACCGGGCAAGAGGTGCAGCACGGCTACCGTGTGATCAACCAGGCGTGGATGATCGGCACGCCGAGCTTCGAGAGCTGGGCTGTCATGCCGCTGCTGCACCCGCTCAAGCTGCTCTGGTGGCGCGAGCGCGCCCGGTTCTTCAACGATCTGATCGCTCGCCTGCTCGATCCGGCGGCGCCGGCGACCATCGTCGACCAGCACCGCTATCTCCGCGAGCTGGACTCCACCTATGGGTCGAGCCAGTTCCCGCCGCTGCTGGCCCTCCCGCCGGGGGAAGGGCGCCCGGCCGAGTGCTACCTGCCGGCAGAGGAGGTCGAGGGCTACGAGCTGTACTTCCGCGAGTCCGTCAGCGCGGAGGCGTTCGGGCTCGACACCGACCTGCTGGCGCAGGACGAGAACGAGGTCGCCGCGCAGCGCGCCGTCGAGGGCATCGCCGCGGTCGTGCAGGACTACATCGAGACGTACCCTTTCGTGCGCGACGGCCTCGAGATCGTGCTGTTCGAATGCCGCAACGGCGCCCTCCCTGGGCTGCTGGTCGAGCGGCTCACCCACATCGGCGCGCGGCGCAACTGGAAGGTCCGGCTCTCGGTGATCGTCCACACGACGGCGCGCGGCGCGCCGCTGTTCCGGCGGGTGAGCGAGTGGGTGCAGAGCGAGCGCGTGCAGGTCGTGCGGCAGGGCGGCGAGTACTTCCCGCCGATCAGCCTGAAGGTGATCGAGTGCTCGTACGAGGAGCTGCTGAAGACCCGCGAGGACACCGACATCGTCATCCTGGCCGATGTCCTCGCCGACCGGGGCCAGAGGATCGCCGCCTCGCTCCCGGCCAGCGCCGAGGGCGCCGATGAGACGGCGGTGGGCTACCTGCCGACCTACCGCGCCCAGCAGGAGCCGTTTCAGCGCGGGGAGCTGCACCGGCAGCTCCTGCTCACCCCGCCGCAGCAGCCGGCCGTCGCGCGGCTCTTCCTGCTGGCGCAGTACGCCGCGAGCGAGCGCCGCGCGGTGCGCCCCGACCAGGCCGTGCGCTTCTACCGCGAGCTGCGGCTCGACGAGTGGGAGCAGGTGCTGGGCGACCTGCACGACCACTACAACTGGGTGATCTGCTACGACCCGACGGTCGACCGCTTTCTGATGGAGAGCACGTTCCCCGAGAAGGTGCAGGTCATCCGCTACTCGCTTGGCCTGGGCGCCAAGCGCCAGCACAACCTGACCGTCTCATCTTCGCACAAGGCTCAGGATATCGTCGTGCGCCGGCTCGCTGCGCGCCTGGCGCAGATGTTCCACCGGGCCACGCCGGAGTTCCTGCGCGACGTGGCCGAGCAGCTCGTGACGCACGCCAAGCGCGTGTCCGGCGACATCGTGCTGCGGGCCGCTGGCCCCGGCGCCTTCCTCAACGAGCTGATCGGCCTGGTGGTTGCCCGCTTCGAGACCGAGCGGCGCCTCAGGGCCGCGCTCCCCGATGCGCTGATCACCTGGGTGCTCCTGGATGACTTCGAGCACTGGTTCGGCGCTGGGAAGTTCCCCGACCTGCTCTGCGTGGCGATCGGGCGCGAGCCGGACGGCGGGCTGCGGCTGCACGCCGAGGTGCTGGAGGCCAAGTGTGTCGGGCAGCTCTCGTTCGAGGCCGAGTCGCTCGACGCGCAGCGGCAGGTGCGGCAGGGAGTGGAGCGATTGGCGCGGGCCTTCGCTGCCGGCGGCGAGCACCTCGACGCGCTCTACTGGTACGACCAGCTCTACCGGGCAGTGATCGGTAACCTGGAGGTCGAGTTCGACCAGCAGGAGCTGTGGGAGCTGTTCCGGGCGCGGCTCTACCGCGGCGACTTCCGCTTCGAGATCGAGGGCCACAGCTGGGCGTTCTGCTACGACGGTCAGGTGGGCGCCGGAGACGGCCCGGAGGAGCACCGTTTCGCGGGCCTGAGCGAGGATCTGGCAGACGTGCCGCTGGTGTCGCACCACTACGGCCGCAGCGAGCTCAGCCAGGCGCTCCGCGCGCTGGTCGAGGCGGGCAACACGCAGCGCTACGCCCCTGAGCTGTGGGAGCCTACGCCCGAGGAGCTACCCTCGGATGAAGGCACCGCCGAGACAGGCGCTGGCGCGTCGTCTGAAGAGACGCCCGAGACGCCTGCCGAATCGACGAACGGCCACACCGAGCTCGATCAGCCGCCTTCGGAACTCACCCCTCAGGTCGTGGGAGGCGAATCGGAGCCGAAGGATGATGGCCCAGAGCCTGCGGCAGCCGTCACTGAGCCGGCCATCACCGATCACGAACGGGAGTGGCTCGAGGCGAAGGCGCGCGACCTGGATCGCGCCCTGCGTCTGCGCGGCGTGCAGGCGCAGCGGATCAATGCGGCGGACGCCGACGTTGGGCCGAGCATCGTGCGCTTCAAGCTGCGCCTAGGGCCGAACGAGTCGCTCAAGAAGCTGCAGGCGGCCGCCGTGGACCTCGCCCGCGACCTGGCGCTGGTGAAGACGCCCTTCATCGACAATGTGCTCGGCAGCAACTTCGTCGGGGTGGACATCCCCCGCGAGCGGGCCGAGACAGTCGAGCTGCGGCCGCTGCTCGAGCAGCTTGGCACGCCCGGTCCGGCCGAGCTGCCGATCATCCTCGGCAAGACCCCCGACGGCAGGCTGCTCGTCGAGGACCTGGCCGAGTTCCCGCACGCCCTGGTCGCCGGGGCCACCGGCTCGGGCAAGTCGGTGTTCCTGCGCAGCGTGCTGCTCAGCCTGATGACCTGTCACCGGCCTGGTCAGGTCGAGCTGCTGATCGTCGACCCGAAGCAGACCGACTTCAGCTTCTTCGACGGGCTGCCCTACCTGTGGGGCGGCAAGGTCTTCACCGACCCGAGGGAGGCGCGCGACGCGCTGCTGGAGCTGGTGCGCAGCGAGATGCCCCGCCGCCAGCAGCTGATGCGCGGGCGCAGCATGCGGCTGAAGGAGTTCAACCAGCGCTTCCCCGCCGAGGCGCTGCCGCCGATCGTGGCGATGATCGACGAGTACGCCCAGCTGCTCAGCATCATGAGCAAGAAGGACAGTGAGCAGTTCGAGCGCGACCTGATGAGCCTCGCGGCCGTCGCCCGCGCCACCAGCATCCATCTCGTGCTCGCCACGCAGCGCCCGAGCGTCGATGTGGTCACCGGCACGCTGAAGGCGAACCTGCCGGCGCGGATCGCCTTCCAGGTGCCGACGAACAGCGACTCGCGGGTGGTGCTGGACGTGCCCGGCGCCGAGAACCTGCTCGGCCGCGGCGATATGCTCTTCCGCCGGCCCAGCGGCGAGACGATCCGCCTCCAGGCGCCCTTCATGGGCGAGGAGGAGATGCAGGCGTACCTGGCCGCCCTCGCCGCGCGAGGCTCCGGCCATCCCTAATCTACATGGAGTTACGCGGTGCGGTCAGAGCGTGCTTGAGGGCGAGTGGGGCCGCTGCCCTACTCGCCCTTAAGCACGCCGGAAGGGCATTACAGCGCATCAGTCTGTGCCTGGAGCACGGGCATCGGTGTAGATGGGCATGACAACGGGCAAACGAGCGGCGTACGCGTTCCCTTGCGGGTCCAG
>ERZ777003.1094-NODE-1094-length-44756-cov-42.205074_pt1 | contig 44756 bp, 38 predicted proteins | sample MGYA00374956_ERZ777003 | MGnify/ENA primary metagenome ERZ777003 (study PRJEB29302, sample SAMN06268252) | bioreactor metagenome | isolation source: Joint BioEnergy Institute, California, USA | place: USA:Joint BioEnergy Institute, California, USA | collected... | reverse complement strand
TGTGGTCCCCTGTGCGCTCGGTGGCATCCCGCCTGTGCCCTCACCAGGGACTTTGTTCCGGCCCCGGCCTGTTGCCGCCTTCCGGGACGCCGAATCGCCGGGAAAAGCCAAAGGCCCGCGTGAATGTTGCTGCAGCCAGATGAAACATTCCGCTCGCTGCGCCGAGGGCTTCCCGGCGCCGCCGCTCCGGCCTCGGCCGGGGACGCGCCGTCACTGGGCGGCCGCGCCGGTTTCTCCGCCCCGTCGGCCGGGACTGTTCGGCCGCCGGCCCGCAGAGGCGTGCGACCGGGAGGCGGGCGGGCTCCGCGGGAGTGCGGGCCGGGGTGTAGGGCCGCGCACGGGAAAACGCATGTGGTTTCGCTGATTGAAGGGCTTGGCGTGATACAAGAAGTCAACTCTTGGTAGCAGCTTCCTTACCCTTGGGCAGGGTTTTGCGGGGCACTGGCCGCGGTTGTCTTGACGAACGTGGCGGATTCGTTCCCATGGCGCACACGTTGCAACTATCGTGTTACACAACGTGATGCATTAGGGGGAAGGATGACGGCAGTGCAGTCGTCCGCCGAGGACCGGGGAAATCTGGCGGGCGGGTTCGGCAGTCGGCTGGTGCGGCCCTCGCTGCTGGCGGTCTACGTGGTCGCGGTCGTCGCGCTGTATCTGACGCTGACCGTCGACGGCATCGTCCGGACGGATTTCCAGGCGGTGGACCTGTGCACGTTCGGGGCGCTGCTGGCCTGCGGCGCGGTGTGCATCGAGGTCTCCCGGCGGCTGGGCATGCCCGCCGGCGTGGCCCGGGACCTGCTGTCGGCCTGGTGGCTGCCGGTGGCGCTGCTGCTGCCGCCGGTGTACGCGCTGCTGATCCCGATCCCGATGCAGGCGTTGCTGCAGATCAGGGTGCGGCGCACCCTGCTGTACCGGCGGGTGCTGGTGGCCTCGGCGTTCGGGCTGGCCGGGGTGTGCGCCTCCACGCTCTTTCACCGGGTGGTGCCCGACCCGCTGCAGAGCCCTCCGACGTGGGTGGTGGAGGTCTACCCCGGGGTGCCCGTCGCGGTGGGCTGCGCGGTGCTGTTCACCGTGATCAACACCGCGCTGGTGGCGGTCGCGGCGCACGCCGCCGACCCCAAGGGCCGGTGGCGGGATGTGCTGTGGACGCGCGAGACCCTGCTGCTGGACGTGGTGGACCTGTGCGTGGGCGTCATCGTGGCCATCATCAGCGCGCTGTCGCTGACGCTGCTGGCGCTGGCGCTGCCGCCGGTGGTGCTGCTGCAGCGCAGCCTGATGCACCAGCAGCTGCAGGCCGCCGCCCGCACCGACGCCAAGACCGGCCTGCTGAACGCCGCCGCCTGGCAGCGCGAGGCCGGCACCGAGCTGGCGCGGGCCGAGCGCACCAACGAGCCGCTGGCCCTGCTGCTGATCGACATCGACCACTTCAAGCGGGTCAACGACACCCACGGTCACCTGGTCGGCGACCAGGTGCTGGCCGGGGTCGCCACCACGTTGTGCGGCCAGCTGCGCGACTACGACGTGGTCGGCCGGTTCGGGGGAGAGGAGTTCGTGGTCCTGCTGCCGGGCGCCGACATCGTGGAGGCGTGCCGGGTGGCCGAGCGGCTGCGCAGCCGGGTGCGCCGGCTCACCGTCCCGGCCGAGGAGGGCACGGTCGGGGTGACCATCTCGGTGGGCGTCTCCCTGCTGCGCACCCACGGCCATGACCTGATCGAACTGCTGGCCGCCGCCGACCTGGCGCTGTACCGGGCCAAGCAGTCCGGCCGCGACCGGGTCTGCCTGCCCGCCCTGGACGATCCCCCACCCCCGACCCGGCCTCCGGCCGGACCGCCTCTTGATCACCGGTCTTAGGGCGTTGCGCGGGCGTCCCCGGCCGCCCCGGTTCCGATGCTCGGGAAACGCCCGGGACGGACGGTGGGAACGTGACCGTGGGGGCGGCGAGAACTGCAACGAGTGGTGGCCGCAACCCCCTAGGCTTTAGGCATGCCCGAGTACATCTACACCATGCAGCGCGTGCGCAAGGCGCACGGCGACAAGGTCATCCTTGACGACGTCACCTTGCACTTCCTGCCGGGAGCCAAGATCGGTGTGCTTGGCCCCAACGGCACCGGAAAGTCCACGCTGCTGCGGATGATGGCCGGCCTGGAACAGCCGTCCAACGGCGAGGCGCGCCTCATGCCGGGCTACACGGTGGGCCTGCTGCAGCAGGAGCCGCCGCTGAACGAGGAGAAGACCGTGCTCGGCAACGTCGAAGAGGGCGTGGCCGAGACCAAGGCGCTGCTCGATCGGTACAACGAGATCGCCGAGAAGATGGCGACCGACTACTCCGATGAGCTGATGGAGGAGATGGGCAAGCTGCAGGAGCAGCTGGACCATCGCAACGCCTGGGACCTCGACAGCCAGCTCGAGCAGGCGATGGACGCGCTGCGCTGCCCCCCTCCGGACACGCCGGTGACCAACCTGTCCGGCGGTGAGCGCCGCCGGGTGGCGCTGTGCAAGCTGCTGCTGGAGGCGCCCGACCTGCTGCTGCTGGACGAGCCCACCAACCACCTGGACGCCGAGAGCGTGCAGTGGCTGGAGCAGTACCTGGAGAAGTACCCGGGCACCGTGCTGGCGGTCACCCACGACCGGTACTTCCTGGACAACGTGGCCGGGTGGATCCTGGAGCTGGACCGCGGCCGCTGCTACCCGTATGAGGGCAACTACTCCACCTACCTGGAGAAGAAGGCCGAGCGGCTCAAGGTCGAGGGCCGCAAGGACGCCAAGCGCAAAAAGCGCCTGCAGGAGGAGCTGGAGTGGGTCCGCTCCAACCCCAAGGCCCGGCAGGCCAAGAGCAAGGCCCGTCTGCAGCGCTATGAGGAGATGGCCGCCGAGGCCGCCAAGACCCGCAAGCTGGACTTCGAGGAGATCCAGATCCCGCCGGGCCCCCGGCTGGGCAACACGGTGATCGTCGCTGAGAACCTCACCAAGGGCTTCGGCGACCGGCTGCTGATCGAGAACCTGTCGTTCAACCTGCCCCCGAACGGCATCGTCGGTGTGATCGGCCCCAACGGCGTCGGCAAGACCACCCTGTTCCGCATGATCGTGGGCCAGGAGACCCCCGATTCGGGCGCGCTGAAGATCGGCGAGACCGTCCAGATCTCGTACGTGGACCAGACCCGCAGCGGCATCGACCCGAACAAGTCGGTGTGGGAGGTGGTCTCCGACGGCCTGGACCACATCAAGGTCGGCCAGGTGGAGATGCCGTCGCGCGCCTACGTGGCGGCCTTCGGCTTCAAGGGCCCCGACCAGCAGAAGCCGGCCGGCGTGCTGTCCGGCGGCGAGCGCAACCGGCTGAACCTGGCGCTCACCCTCAAGCAGGGCGGCAACGTGCTGCTGCTGGACGAGCCCACCAACGACCTGGACACCGAGACCCTCAGCTCGCTGGAGAGCGCGCTGCTGGAGTTCCCCGGCTGCGCCGTGATCACCTCGCACGACCGCTGGTTCCTGGACCGCATCGCCACCCACATCCTGGCCTGGGAGGGCGGGGCGAACTGGTTCTGGTTCGAGGGCAACTTCGCCGACTACGAGAAGAACAAGATCGAGCGGCTCGGCCCCGAGGCCGCCCGTCCGCACCGGGTCACCCACCGCAAGCTGACCCGGGACTGACGCAGCGCCCGTGTCGCCGTGGCATGGCCCGCCCCCGTGCCACGGCGACACGGGCTTTTCGTGTGAAGCGGGCGCATCCGGGCGGGGAGGCGCCGCCCGTCCCGGGCGAAGACGTCAAGCCGTGCCCGGGGCAGAGGTTTCGTGATCCCCGGCGCCGGCGAGCCGTCGGCCTGCCGATAGCATCTGCCTGATCAGCGGCCGCCCGTCCGGCGGTTTCCGCAGACCGCCCGACCCCCAGGCGAGGACATGGACAGCGACATTCCCCCCGCCGAGTACCGGCATGTCTATGAGTTCGAGGTCAAGTTCGGCGACATCGACTCCATGGGCCATGTGAACAACGTCAAGTTCCTCAGCTACCTGGAGGACGCCCGGGTGCAGATGTTCTACGGCGACCCGGTCCGCAAGGGCGAGGAGTCGTTGCACGGCCTGGTGGTCGCCCGGCACGAGATCGACTACCGGCGGCCGATGTCGCTGACCTTCCGCCCCGTCCGGGTGGAGACCTGGGTGACCGAGATCCGCAACGCCTCGTTCCGGCTGGCCTACCACATCCGCGACGACGAGCAGATCTTCGCCACCGCCGCCTCCGTGATGGTGGCCTTCGACCCCAAGAAGGGCCGCGCGCGCCGCTTCACCCCCTCGGAGCTGGAGTTCCTCAAGCGTTACCTGCCCCCGTCCTGACCCCGTTCGGCGCTGGACCCCACCCGCCCGGAATGTCCATATTTTGGACGGCTAGTATCAGCATATGGGCATGACGGAGGGTGGACCGGACGGTCGCCGGTGGGTGGTGCTGGGCGTCGGCGTGGGGGCGATGGCCGCCGGATGCCTCTTTCAGTTCGGGCTGCCCTTCCTGCTGCCGGCGCTGCGGGCGGGCGGGCTGTCCCTGGCCCAGGCGGGCACGCTGGTGGCCTGCCCGATGGCCGGGCTCATGGTCGCCCTGGTCGCCTGGGGCGCCGCCGCCGACCGCTGGGGAGAGCGGCTGGTCCTCTCCCTGGGACTGGGCATCGCGGGGCTGGCCCTGCTGGGCGCGGCGGCGACGGCCGGGCGGCTCCTGGCCATGGGGGCCTGCCTGGTGGCGGCGGGCGTGAGCGGGGCGGCGGTGCACGCGGCCAGCGGACGGCTGATCCTCGGCTGGTTCGGGCCGCGCGAGCGCGGGCTGGCGATGGGCATCCGGCAGACCGCCCAGCCGCTGGGTGTCGGGGCGGCCGCGCTGATCCTGCCGCCGCTGGCGGCCGGCGGGCTGCGCGCCCCGCTGCTGGTCCTGGCGGCCTGCTGCCTGGCGATGGCGGCCGCCGTGGCGCTGCTGGTGCAAGACCCGCCGCGGGCCGAGGACGAGCAGGCCGGGCGCAGCCGGTCCCCCTACGCCACCCCCGTGCTGTGGCGGCTGCACGCCGCCAGCGCCCTGCTGGTCGTTCCGCAGTTCACCGTCGCCACGTTCGCCCTGGTCTTCCTGGTCGATGAGCATGGCTGGCAGGCCACTGCGGCCGGGCGCGTCCTGGCCGTCGTCCAGGTGGCCGGGGCGCTGGGCCGGATCGGCGCGGGGGTCTGGTCGGACCGGGCCGGCAGCAGGCTGCGTCCCTACCGGCTGGTCGCCTTGGCCATCACCGCGGTGATGGCGGCGCTGGCGGCCGGGGCCCATGCCGGCTCGGCGGCGGCCGCCGCGGCGCTGCTGGTCGCCGGGGTGATCACCGTGACCCCCAACGGGCTGGCCTACACCGCCGTCGCCGAGTACGCCGGACGGGCGTGGGCCGGGCGTGCGCTGGGCGTGCAGAACACCGCGCAGAACGCGCTGGCGACCCTCACCCCGCCGCTGGCGGCGGCGGTGATCGGCGGCCCCGGCTATGCCATGGCGTTCGCCGTCGCCGGCGTCTTCTCCCTGGCCGCGGTCCCGCTGGTGCCCGTACGCTCCGAGGGCGGCACGAAGACGGGCAGATACATCCACGGGTCGCGCAGTTCGCAGCAGGTCGTCTCCGGCTCGTAGTACTGCAGCTCCTCCTGCCAGCGGGCCTTCAGCCACTCCGGCATGGGGCGGTGCTCACCGGCGCGGGCGTCCTGCACGCTGCGGAAGAACAAGGCGGTGGTGCAGCCGCCGTCGGGGTGCACGGCCGTCACCGAGCCCAGGATGTCCGGCCGCAGCTCGGCGATGAGCCGCCGGTCCTCCCGCCGCCACAGCTCGCGCAGCGCCCGGCGGTCCCGGATGCGCGACTGGAAGATCTTGACGCAGCCGGTCTGCTCCGGCCAGTCGCCCAGGTGGGTCTGCACGTCGGTGCAGTCGTGGACGGTGACCTCTCCGTCCAGGAGCCGGCAGGTCTCCTCCCACCATTGCCGCTGCTCGCGGCGTTCGCCGTTGCGGCGGGCGGCCCGCCGGGAGTCGAAGCGCACCAGCGCGATGAAGGTGCCTTTGTCGGTCACCCCCAGCAGGCTGCCGAGCCATCCGCGGGCGCCGGGGGAGACCTCCTGGTACCAGCGGTCGGCCGCCTGCTTGAGCTTGTCGGGGGCGCGTGTTCTGCCTTGGATGACCTGGATGAACACCGCTTGCCTCCTTGCGTGCCGAGGGGGCCGGCCTGATGGCTGGCAGACGCCGGCCCGCGCCGTCGCGGGCCCACAGGGTCATCCCCGACGCTACAAAGGGCAGAGCAAAGGGCGTTCTATCAGACGGTATGCAACAAGTGTCCGATTTGTTCTCGGGGGGCGGCGCCCCCGCCGCGGGGGTCAGTCAGGGGTGTTGACCAGGCTGTGGGCCGCCATCTGCAGGTAGTTCCACAGCATCTGCTCCAGGTGCTGGGGGAGCTTCAGCTCGTCCACCGCGTCCCGCATGTGCCGCAGCCAGGCGTCCCGCTCGGCCGTGCCGATCCGGAAGGGGGCGTGGCGCATGCGCAGCCGGGGGTGGCCGCGCCGGGCGCTGTAGGTATTGGGGCCGCCCCAGTACTGGATGAGGAAGAGGCGCAGCCGCTCCTCGGCGGGGCCGAGGTCTTCTTCGGGGTAGAGGGGGCGCAGCAGGGGGTCTTCCGCCACGCCCTGGTAGAAGCGGTGGACCAGCCGCCGGAAGGTCTCCTCGCCGCCGACGGCCTCATAGAAGGTCACTTCTTGTGCCATGGTGCCTCCCACCCTATGCGAGCGGGGTGTGCGCGGGGCCGGATCCGGGCCGATCAGGCGGCCGGGGGATTGGCGACGGTGACGCCCGCCGCGTCGAGGGAGTACTTGACGCGCTCGCGCAGCTCGCGGGCCACCTCGCCCTGGCGTCCGGGGGCGGTCTTGACCACCAGGCGGACCACCACGGCCTCGCCGCTGAGGCCCTGCACGCCCCACACCGACGGCTCTTCCAAGATGATGTCCGCCCAGCCCGGGTCGGCGGCCAGCTTGTCGGCGGTGGTCTTGAGGATCTCCTTGACCTTGGTGGTGTCCTCCTCGTAGCCGACCGGGATGTCCAGGACCGCCCGGGCCCAGTTCTGCGACTCGTTGCCCACCCGCAGGATCTCTCCGTTGCGGATGTACCAGACCACCCCGTTGACGTCGCGCAGCCGCGTGACCCGCAGCGTGATCGCCTCCACGGTGCCCTTGGCCTGTCCCACGTCCACCACGTCGCCGACCCCGAACTGGTCCTCCAGCAGGATGAACAGGCCGGCCAGGAAGTCCTTGACCAGGCTTTGGGCGCCGAAGCCCACCGCCACGCCGATCACGCTGGCGCTGGCCAGCACGGGGGTGAGGTTGAGCCCCAGCTCGCCCAGCGCGCTGAACACCGCCGTCCCCATGATCACGATGGAGGCGATGCTGCGCAGCACCGAGCCCAGTGTCTTGGCGCGCTGCTGCCGCCGCTCGCTCAGCAGCACCTGGCTGCCCTCCACGTGGGTGCGGCCGCTGCTGCGCAGCCGCTCGGGCACGGTGCCCTCGGCCATCCGGGTGGTGATCTTTATGATCATCCGGTGCACGATCCGCCGCAGGATCAGCGCGACCGTCAGCGTGACGACGATGGCGAACAGCCGGTTGGTCCACAGGTCCAGGTGGTAGTCGTGGACGAACTTGGTCGCCTCCGGGCTGTGGGTGATGTTCCAGAACAGCCGGCACGGCATGAGGGGTTTGGGACCGCAGTACGTCTCCGGGCGTTCGTCGGCGTCGAACAGGGGAGCGGTCACTCCGAGGGCCGCAAGGTCGGACAACGGGAATCCTCCGGAGTCTGGGGGCATGACCGTGCCGCCGGGGACCCGCGGCGGCACGAGCCGATGCTAGGCGACGCCGGCCGGCTGCCCGAACGGAATGCGCCGTGATGTGACCCACCGGGTGAGAGAACCCTCCCGGGCAACGCCTGTGCGACGCGGTGGAGGCGGGCGTCGCCGGGACCGCGGGCGGGACGCCTGGCCGGGCGGGACGGTTTGAGCCGGACGCGGACGGGGCGAGAAAGCTGAATCGGATTCACTATTGCGTCATGCCGTCGTGTCTTTTCCGGTTCGCGCTTGAGGGCTCGTCGCGCCCTCCGGAGGTACGTCACCGTTCACGGCCGTAATGCCTTCCGTATCGCTCATGGAAACGGCGGTGTGGAAAGCGGGACGCCGCTAAAGCAAATTGTCCGTTTTGGTAGAAACGAGCCTTTCTTGATGGGATGCAACGATCGCGTTCGGCGAACCTTTTCGCTGCGCGGTCTTGGGACTCGGCGGCGGCCGGTGCGGTGACGTTCCGGATCCGCAGCGCGTTCCTGGGCGCGGGCACCCGTCTCGATCTGCGAAGACGGGGCGCATCGCGGAGATTCGGTACCGCGATCGCCGGCCTGTGCCGTCGTGAGGGGGCCGGGCCGGCGGCCGACTGCTCGGGGTGGGCGCCCACCGCGCCCACCCCGAGCGGCAAGGCCGTGCCCCGCGGGCCGCGGCTGCCGCGCCGTTCCCCGCCGCGGCCGCGCGGGACACAACCGGCTTGCGGCTCCGGTGAACCTTCTCCCGCCTGCGCTCTCAGGCGACGGGCTCCGATGCCGCCTCCCCCCAGATCAACGGCATCGCCCCTGGGCCCGGCCGGTGACGACGGCGGGATAAGGACCGAAGGGAGCCGTACGCCTATTGCGGCAGCGGCTGCAGGACGTGCGCCAGCTTCGATGCGGCGCCTTGCGGATCGTCGGCTCGGTGCATGCGCTCTCCCCACGACCACCAGTAGTAGGGGCCGGAGGAGTCCGGGGCCGGGGCACAGGTCACGTCTTCGGCCAGGCTGCCGGCCTCTGGGTTGACCACTCGCAGGAAGGCCGGTCCGGAACGGGTCCGCACCACCCTGGCCACCAGGCCGCATGAGCCGACGGCCTCCCCGAGCTCCTCCAGATAGCCGACGCGGTAGTCGTTGTTCACCTTGCACCCCTCCCTCGTGCGCGGTGAGACGGAACCTTTCCCGGCGCACGCCCTCGGGCGGGGCGGGGGCCTCGACGGTGCCCGCCGCTGCGACCTGCGCGTCCCGGCCTGCGAGGACGGCCTGCCGAAAAGGGTTCACTGCTACGTGATCGACTGTATGCGGTTCGTGCTCGGGGCTGAGAATTGCAAGTTCTGCGGCGACTGGTCAAGCGGTGTTGTGCCCCAAAAAGTGGGAGATTCTCCCGTTTTGGGGTTAGGTTCATCCCACTCCGGAGGAAAAATCTTCACCCCGGTGGTCGATGGCCCATCCCCTTCGCCGTCATTTTCGGTGAATCGCTTGGCCTGCCCTGGCGCGAGAGTTACGCTGCGTGTGCGAGAGGTAATCACTCGTGGCCAAAAGGTTAGCTTTCGTCCGGTATGTGTGCCTGCTCACAGGGTCGGGCCGGCCTCATACCGGTCGCGCACACCGGAGGCGGCGCCCCCGCCGCCTCCAGGGCAGGAAGGCCGGAAGCAATGCCGGAATCCCCCGGGAACGCCCCCAGGAAAGAGACGGACATCGCCCGCCGGGTCCGCGCCTACGGTCTTGCCCGGGGCCGCACCCCGGCGGAGATAGCCGTGGACATCTACGAGCAGTGCGGCCCGCTGTTCGGCACCACCCGGATCAAAGCCCACCGGCTGGCCCATGGCGTCGCGCTGTCGGACATCGTCGCCCAGATCCGCGCACTGCACGAACTCGACGGCAAGCCGCAGCCCAAGCTGGGCGAGACGCTGCTGTCGGCCTATGAGAGCGGACACAAGCGCCCCGGGCCGGTCTATCTGCACTACCTGTGCACCGTCTACCAGGTGGAGCCCGCCGATCTCGGCTTTGCGGGCCCCTGCATCTGCGACCGCGGTCACGGGCGGCCGACGTCCGCCCTGGAGCGGGGAACCGCCCGGCCGCCCTCGCCGCCGGCCGGGCACCGCGTCGTCGCCTCCCGCGCCCTGGGCGAGCCCGACGCGCTGGTCGGGAACGTGGTCGTGCCGATACCGGCCGACCGTCATTGGATCACCGTCGGCGACGGCCGCATGGGCGCCGCCCAGCCGGCGGATGTGGGAGAGGAGGACGTGGTGCTTCGCAGAACGCTCCTGCAGCTGATGGCCGGGGCCGGCGTCACGCTCGACGGCGAGTTCCTGGGCGCCGTGGATCACCTGCGCCGCAAGATGGACGACACCCTGGTCAGCGCCACGGTGTCGCCCACCATGCTGGACCAGTGGGAGGAGACCACCCTCGGCTACGGCCGGCTCTACCAGGCCACCCCTTCGCTGCGCCTGCTGTGCGATGTGCTGCTGGACTTCAGCGAGGTGCGCCGCATGTGCGAGCGGCGGCAGCCGGTGGAGACCCAGGAACGGTTGTGCCGGCTGGCCGCCCAGCTGGCCGGGCTGTGCGGGCTGATCATGATCAATCTGGGCGATCACCGGCTGGCCCGGTCGTTCTTCCGCACCGCCAGCACCGCCGCCGACGAGACCGGCGACCGGGCGCTGCGCGCCTGGGTGACGGTGCGCGAGGCGCTGGTGCCGATGTACTACGGCGACCCGCGCGAGGCGCTGCACCTGGCCCGCAAGGCCCAGGATCTGGCCGGCCGGAGCCCCAGCGTGGCGGCGGCCATGGCGCCCGCGGTGGAGGCGCGGGCGCTGGGGCTGCTGGCGCTGCGGGGCCGCACCGACGCCGCCCCCAGCGCCCGCCGGGCCCTGGTCCGCGGCCGCTCGGTCTTCGAACAGCTGCCCAAGTCCCAGACCAGCGACCTGGCCTTCGGGTTCACCGAACGGCAGATGGCCTTCTACGAGGGCGACACCTACACCAACCTCGGCGACCACAAGTCCGGGGAGGAGGCCCTCAGCCGCGCGCTGCGGCTGTACGCCCCCACCGACTGGGTCGATCTGACACTGGTGCGCCTGGACCGGGCCGCCTGCCGGATGCACGCCGGGCACCCGGAGGCGGCGCTGGAGGTGGCGCAGGAGGCCATCACCGAGCTGCCCCCCGACCACCGCTCCGACATCTTGGTGCACCGGGCCCGCCAGCTCGGCGCCACGGTCTCGGCGCGCTTCGGCGAGATCAAGGAGCTCAAGAGCTTCTATGAGGCGCTGTCGGGACCGTCGGTCAGCAGCCCGGCCGCCCGGCGGCCGAACCCGGCCCAGCAGATCTGAAGATGCCGGCCGTGGAGGGGAACGCCCACACCCTGGTGCGGCGCCGCCGGGAACCGCCCGCCTGGCAGTACCGGGATCTGCTGATCCGCCGGTACGTCCCGGCCGACCACGCCGCCGTGCTGGAGCTGCACCGCCAAGGGCTGGCCCAGGTCGGGCTGCGCCCCGGCGACGGGGTCTACTACGAGCACGACCTGTTCCGCATCGAGGAGGTCTACTTCGACCGCTGCGGGGAGTTCGTGGTCGGCGAGCGGGACGGCGTGGTCGTGGCGATGGGCGGGCTGCGCCGGGCCGACCTCATCCCCACCGGGCTGACCCGGGCGCACGGCGGGTACGCCGTGGGGCTGCCGCCGCGCACCGAGATCGCCGAGATGGTGCGGCTGCGGGTGCACCAGACGGTGCGGCGCCGCGGCTACGGCTCGGCGATCGTCGCGGCCCTGGAGGAACGCGCCGTTGAACTCGGCTACCGCCTCCTGCACTGCGACACCACCGACCTGCAGGTCGCCGCGATGGAGCTGTACCGGCGAGCGGGCTGGCGGGAGACCAGACGGGAGGTCATCGGCGGGATCACCAACGTCTACTTCGAAAAAGCCCTGTTCTGACGGGGCTTGACCGGCAGGGACGGGTCGTGGTGGGCCTCGCACCGGCGGCGCGGACCGGTGCGAGGCCCACCACGACCCGGCCTGCTTCTCCCGCGGGGAGCGGAGCCGTCCGGTAAGGGGCCGCCGGACGGATCCGCTCCTTCCAGGTCAGCCCAGGGTGCCGCCGGCGAACTGCATCAGCGGCAACCGGTGGTGCCGGAGGCGGCGGTAGCCGCGCTCCTGGAGCGCCCGGCGCAGCTCCTGGTCGCCGAACATGGTCAACCCGGTGAGGCGGCCGATCAGCTCGCCGGCCGGCCCGGCCAGCGGCAGTGCCGGCCGGCGCAGGGTCAGCAGCGCCAGGCGACCGCCGGGTTTGAGAACCCGGGTCATGTCGTCCAGCGCCGCCCACGGGTCGTCGAACAGGTGCAGGCCGCCGAAGCAGCACACCGCATCGAACACCCCGTCCCGGAACGGCAGCCTCGCCGCGTTCCCGCGCACATACCCGATCGTGTCGCCGGCGGGTTCGGCCACGGCGCGCTCCAGCATGGTCGCCGACACATCCAGCCCGACCACCAGGCCGCCCGGCCCGACCCCTTCGGCCAGCGCCCGGGTCACATTCCCCGGCCCGCACGCCACGTCCAGCACGGTCATGTCCGGTTTGCGGGGGTCGGTGGGGCGTCCCAGGGCCAGCCAGGAACGGGCCAGCGCGTACTCCTCGGCGGTGTCGGGCCCGGCGGGCCAGCCCTTGGCCAGGTTGAAGCCGATGGGCCGCCACACCTGCTCGTAGATGCGCGGCAGGAGGGCCGATTGCATGGCCCGCTGGGCGGGCGAAGGCGCCGGTTCATCACCGGGACCGAGCAGGTCCAGATAGCCCGCGGCGTCCTCGGCGCGGGCGGGAGGGGAGGCGAGCAGCTCCACGATGCGCTCGTGTACGGCGTGCTGTCCTGCGGCCGTCGTGCCCATTCCTCTATTTGATCATCGGATTCGACACCGGATACCGGCTTTCTTCAATGAATGTGGCGCAGCTCTCATTTCTCATTGCTCCGGTTCGTCGGTGAGTTGCAGCCCGGTGTGCGCGGCCAGGAACGACAGGGTGTCGGCCGACAGCTCCACCGACCGGCTCACCGCCCGTCCCCCGTGCCCGACCTCGGCCTCGTGGCGCAGCAGCACCGGCCTGTCGGAGGCGGTGGCGTGCTGCAGCGCGGCGCACATCTTGCGGGCGTGCAGCGGATCCACCCGGGTGTCGCCGTCGAACACCGTGAACAGGACCGCCGGGTAGGCCACCCCTTCCCGCACATGGTGGTAGGGCGAGTAGGACAGCAGCCACTCCAGCTCCTCGGGGATCTCGGCGGACCCGTACTCGTCGTTCCAGGTCTGCCCGAGCCCGAACTTCTCATAGCGCACCATGTCCAGCAGCGGCGCCGAGCAGACGGCCGCCGCGTACAGGTCCGGGCGCTGGGTGATCGCCGCGCCGACCAGCAGCCCGCCGTTGGAGCCGCCGGAGATCCCCAGCATCTGCGGGGTGGTCCAGCCGTCGGCGATCAGTTTCTCGGCGGCGGCGTGGAAGTCGTCGAAGACGTTCTGCTTGTGCTCCCGCATGCCGGCGCGGTGCCACTCCTCGCCCTCCTCTGAGCCGCCCCGCAGGTTGGCGATGGCGTAGACGCCGCCGGCCTCCGCCCAGGCCAGCACCCCCGCCGAATAGGACGGGGTGAGCGAGACGTTGAAGCCGCCGTAGCCGTACAGGACGGTCGGGCGCGGCCCGTGGCCGCCGGGCCGGGCGATCACCAGCATCCGCACCTTGGTGCCGTCGTAGGACTCGTAGGTGATCTGCCGGGTCTCCACCTCGGGCACCTCGACCTTCCCGGGCGCACCGGCCCACAGCGCGGTCCGGCCGGTCAGCGCGTCATAGCGGTACACCGAGGTCGGGGTGGTGTTGTCGGTGTAGACGAACCACGCCTCATGCCCGCCTTCGGGACGCTCCACCAGCGCGCCGATCGAGCCCAGGCCCGGGAGCGGCACCTGCTCGATCAGCTTCCCGGTGGCCAGGTCGTGGACGGTGATCTCGCTGACGGCGTGCCGGGTCCAGCCCGCCAGCAGCAGCGGGCGCGCCAGCGCCGGCCCGTCCAAGATCGCATAGTCGGTCAGCACCGCCTCCGGGTCCTCGGGGATCAGCTCCCGCCAGGACTCGTGCGAGGGGTCGGCGGGGTCGGCCACGCACAGCCGTCCGCGGGGGGCGTCCCGGTCGGTGAACAGGTAGGCCCGCCCGTCCCGGCCCACGTGCAGGCTGGTCTGGGCGTCCACGCCCACCTGGACGGGGGTCAGCCGCGGGGCCTGCGGGGAGGAGGCGGCCAGGTCGGCCAGCCACACGTCGGTGCGGGGCGCGGTGCCCTGGGAGGCCGACACCGTCAGCCAGCGGCCGTCCCGGCTCACGCTCACCCCGTAGTAGTTGGTCTTGTCCATGCCCTCACCGAAGATCAGCACGTCCTCGGTGTCGGGGTCGGTGCCGACCCGGTGCAGGTAGACCCGCCGGTGGTACTGCTCCTCGCCCTCGGGGACCTGGCCGGGCGGCAGCCGCCGCACGTAGTAGAAGGCGGCCGGTTCGCCGAGCCGGGAGGGCAGCCAGGCGATCGGGGTGTAACGGGTCCGTTCGATCGGGCCTTCGAGCACCTCGCCGGTGACGACGTCCATCACATACAGCCGGGACTCCTCGTCGCCGCCGTGGGAGAGCAGGTACGCCAGCAGCCGCCCCTCCCGGTCGGGGGACCAGCCGTCGAGGGTGGTGACCCCGGACGGGTCGATCTGCATGGGGTCGATCAGCACCTGCTCCCGCCCGTCCGGGTCCGCCGTGTACAGCACGGCGTGCTCCTGGTCGGCGGTGCGGCGGGTGAAGAAGCGGCGCTCGCCGCGCCAGACCGGCGGGCCCACGCTGCCGGCCCGCAGCAGCTCGGCGATCCGGTCGCGCAGCCGTCGCCGGCCCGGCAGCGCGCCCGCCGCCGAGCGGAACAGCTCGTCTTGTTCGGCCAGCCATTGTTTGGTGGCCGGGGAATCGGGATCTTCCAGCCACCGGTAGGGGTCGGGGATCCGGTGGCCGTGCAGTTCGTCGACGATGTCCTGACGTGGTGCGCTCGGGTATCTCGGGCGGCTCATGAACCGAACCCTATGCGCCCTTCGCATGCGCCGCTGGCAGGAGCCGCACCAGCTCGGCGGGGAGTTTCCGGGGGCTTGCCGCCTGATTCAGGCGGCGGCGGGCGGGGCGATGCGGCAATGACATTACGCGTTCGAACCGTCGCCGATACGGGGAATTTATGGGGTAGCGAGAACGGCGGCCCAACAGTCACACTGATCTCAGCTCGATCGCCCTGGGGAGGCCCATATGACGGGTGCACAGGTGCTCGAATCCATACTCGAGCCTCGGCGTAGCAGACGCGGGAGCGGATACGCCGAGGCAGCCGGAATGCACGAGCGGGCGGGGGGCGTCTGATGCGCCAGGTCCTGCTGCTGAATGCGTCCTATGAGCCGCTCACCACGCTCCCGCTACGGCGAGCCGTGTGCCTGGTCCTGCGGGACAAGGCCGAGGTCGTCCACCATGACTCCACCGGTGCGGTGCTGCGCTCGGCCTCCACGGTGATGGAGGTGCCCTCGGTGATCCGGCTGCGCCGATACGTGCGCATTCCCTTCCGCACCCGCGTGCCGCTGACCCGGGCCGCCTTGATGCGGCGCGACAACTTCCGGTGCGCCTACTGCGGCCATCGCGCCGAGACCATCGACCATGTGATCCCGCGCAGCCGCGGCGGCAAGCACGTGTGGGAGAACTGCGTCGCCTCCTGCGGCCCCTGCAACCACCGCAAGGCCGACCGGCTGCTGGAGGAGCTCGGCTGGGTGCTGCGGGTGACCCCGCAGGTGCCGCGCGGCGCGCACTGGCGGCTGATCGGCATCACCGACGACAGCGACCCGCAGTGGGCGCCGTACGTCACCCAGTACGCCGCCTGATCTTTGCGGACCGGCCGCCTGTCACCCGGGCCTTGCGTCCGGGTGACAGGCGGGGCGGCCGGTTTATCCTGGTGCCGTGCCACGCTATGACTTTCGCTGCCGTACCTGCGGGTCCACCTTCGAGGTGGACCGCCCGATGAGCCGGGCCTCCGAGCCGGCCTCCTGCCCCGCAGGTCACGACGACACGGTCAAGCTGCTGTCCACGGTCGCCTTCATCGGCCGGAGCACCGGCTCCGCCCGCTCCGCCCCGCCGCCCGCCCCGTCCGGCGGCTGCTGCGGCGGCGGTTGTTGCGGCTGACGCCTTATCTCTTCCCGACGCGGTTCGGGCATGCTTGTCGGCATGCCCGAACTGATCGACAAGCCGTCGCGGATCGCCGCGGCGGGCGAGCCGCCCAAGCTGATCGATGAATATGTGGGGGCGGTCAACACCGGGAACACCGGTATCAGCATCGCCCATATGCGCAGCCCGTCCGGGTGGGCCGAGCCGGGGCAGCGCCCGGAGTTCGACGAGTACACCGTGGTGCTGCGCGGCAGCCTCACCGTCGAGTACGAGGGCGGCGCCATGGAGGTGTCCGCGGGGCAGGCGGTGCACGCCAAAGCGGGGGAGTGGGTGCGCTATAGCACTCCCGGTCCCGAGGGCGCCGAGTACATCGCCGTCTGTGTTCCCGCGTTCTCACCGGCCATCGTGCACCGGGACGAATGAGCCCGCGGGCGACCGCCGATTGAGAACGTGGTTCGGCGTTGACGGGTCAGTAAAGGTGAGTTTTTCTCACCTTTATGATCGTGCACCCCCCAGCACGCGGTCGGCGGAGCATCCCCGGTCGTGCCGTCGCCCTGGCCTCCGCCATGCTGGCGGCCGTCGCCGTACTGCCGGCCGGTTCCGCCGCCGCCCACGCCGTCGAACCCAGGCTGAATCAGATCCAGGTCATCGGCACCCACAACAGCTACCACCTCGAACCCAGCTCCACGGAGCTGGGGTTGATGACCGCCGTGGCCGGATCTCAGGCGTCCGGGCTGCAATACAGCCACCCCCCGCTGCAGCAGCAGTTCGCCGGGCAGCACGTCCGGCAGATCGAACTGGACGTGTACGCCGACCCGGACGGAGGCCGCTACGCCCGCCCGGTGATCCGCCGCCTCACCGGGCAGCCGGCCGAGTACGACCCGCGGCTGAAGGAGCCCGGCACCAAGGTGCTGCACATTGCCGGGCTCGACTACCGCAGCAACTGCCTGACGCTGGTCGACTGCCTGACCGCCGTGCGCCAATGGTCGCAAAGCAACCCGGGACACCTTCCCCTGGCGATCCTGCTGGAGTTCCAGGACACCCTGGGCATCCCCACCCCGAGCGGGGTGTCGATCCCGCTGGTCACCTGGACCCGGGAGCGCATGCTGGCCGTGGAGCAGGAGATCCGCTCGGTCTTCGGCCCCGATGACCTGATCACCCCGGACACCGTGCGCAAACCGGGCCGCACCCTGGAACAGTCGGTGCTCGACGGCGGCTGGCCCACCCTCTCCGCCGCGCGGGGCAAGGTCATGTTCTTGATGGACAACGCCGGGGTCTACCGGGACCGCTACATCCAGGGCAACCCCAACCTGGAGGGACGGATCCTGTTCACCAACTCCGAACCCGGCCGGCCCGACGCCGCCTTCGTCAAACGCAACAACCCCACCGACAGCGGCATCCGCGCCCTGGTGGCCAAGGGCTACCTGGTGCGCACCCGCGCCGACGTCGGCACCGCCCAGGCCCGCACCGGCGACACCGCGATGCGGGACGCCGCCCTGGCCAGCGGCGCCCAGTGGGTCAGCACCGACTACCCGGTCCCCGGCCTGGCCGCCCGCTTCGGCACCGGCTATTACGCCGCGCTGCCCGGCTTCGTCCCCGTCCGCTGCAACCCCGTCAACGCCCCGCCCGGCTGCGCCGTCACCGGTCCGTGACACCCGATGCGGGGCGCGCCCGGACCGGACGCGCCCCGCACGGTGCCGTGAAAGATCAGCGGCCGGTCAGCTGGCCGATGTCGCGGGCGGCGCCGGTGGACGCCGAAGTGGCCATGGCGGCGTAGGCCTGCAGGGCGGCGCTGATCGGGCGGTGCCGGTCGCGCGGCCGGTAGCCGCCCAGGTCGGCCAGGAGCTTTTCACGGCGGGCGGCCAGCTCCTCCTCCGGCACGTCCAGCTCCAGCGAGCGGCGGGGGATGTCGATGACGATCCGGTCGCCGTTCTCCACCAACGCGATCGCCCCGCCGGCGGCGGCCTCGGGGGAGACGTGCCCGATGGACAGGCCGGAGGTGCCGCCGGAGAACCGGCCGTCGGTGATCAGCGCGCACGCCTTGCCCAGGCCGCGGCCCTTGAGGAACGAGGTCGGGTACAGCATCTCCTGCATGCCCGGCCCGCCCTTGGGACCCTCGTAGCGGATGACGACGACGTCGCCCTCCTTGACCTTGCCGCCGAGGATGCCCTCGACCGCCTCCTCCTGGCTTTCGAACACCACCGCCGGGCCGGAGAAGGTCCACAGCTCCTCCTCCACACCGGCGGTCTTGACGATCGCGCCGTCGGGGGCGATGTTGCCGTACAGCACGGCCAGGCCGCCGTCGGCGGTGTAGGCGTGCTCGATGTCGCGGATGCAGCCGTTTTCCCGGTCCAGGTCCAGCTCGTCCCACCGGCTGGACTGGCTGTAGGCCTGGGTGGTGCGCACCCCGCCGGGCGCGGCGTGCCACAGCTCCCGCGCCTGCGGCAGCACCTCGGGGGAGCGGACGTCCCACTTGGCGATGAACTCGCCCACCGTGGCGGCGTGGACGGTGCGGGCGTCCCGGTTGATCAGTCCCGCCCGGTCCAGCTCGCCCAGCAGGGCCGGGATGCCGCCGGCACGGTGCACGTCCTCGATGTGGTACTTGCCGGTGGCCGGGGCGACCTTGCAGATGCACGGCACCCGGCGCGACAGCTCGTCGATGTCCTTCAGGCCGAAGTCCACACCGGCCTCGGTGGCGGCGGCCAGCAGGTGCAGGATGGTGTTGGTGGAGCCGCCCATCGCCACATCCAGCGCCATGGCGTTTTCGAACGCATCGCGCGTGGCGATGCTCAGCGGCAGCACCGACTCGTCGTCGTCCTCGTAGTAGCGCTTGGCGATCTCCACCACGCGCCGCCCGGCGTCGGCGAACAGCTTCTTGCGGGCGGCGTGGGTGGCCAGGATGGTGCCGTTGCCCGGCAGCGCCAGCCCGATCGCCTCGGTCAGGCAGTTCATCGAGTTGGCGGTGAACATGCCCGAGCAGGACCCGCAGGTCGGGCAGGCGTTCTCCTCCACCTGGGCCAGCGCCTCATCGGAGACGCCGGTGTCGGCCGAGGCGATCATCGAGTCGATCAGGTCCAGCTTGTGCCCGCCGGAGACCCCGCTGACCGGCTTGCCGGCCTCCATCGGCCCGCCGGAGACGAACACGGTGGGGATGTTCAGCCGCAGCGCCGCCAGCAGCATCCCCGGGGTGATCTTGTCGCAGTTCGACAGGCAGATCAGCGCGTCGGCGCGGTGCGCCTGCACCATGTACTCCACCGCGTCGGCGATCAGCTCCCGGGACGGCAGCGAGTACAGCATCCCGTCATGGCCCATGGCGATGCCGTCGTCGACGGCGATGGTGTTGAACTCGCGCGGCACCCCGCCGGCCTCGCGCACCGCCTCGGCCACCACCTCGCCGACCTCGCGCAGGTGGACGTGGCCGGGCACGAACTGGGTGAAGCTGTTGGCCACCGCGACGATCGGCTTGCCGAAGTCCTCGCGCGCCACCCCGGTGGCGCGCAGCAGGGCGCGGGCGCCCGCCATGTTCCGGCCGTGCGTGACGGTACGTGACCTGAGCGGTGGCATGGGGACCTCTCCAACCTTCAATCCGGCGGTGCCAACGGATCGTATGGCCCGCATCTGTCTGATCTTTTGTCGACCCCCGTACGGCCCGGTCCACGGCGACGCGCGGCCGGCCGGCCGGGCCCGGGCGCCGGCCGGACGTCCCAGGCCACGGCGTGAGGGTCGTCATGGGGACGGCCGGATCCGGCGGGCCTGGAGGTCACGAGCAGCGGCGGATCCGGATCGCGGTGCCGGCGGTCGGCCCACGGAAGGTCGCGTGCGGCCGGTGCGTACGTCCTCCCGATGCTACCCGCCGGGACCGCGCACGCGGCCTCAGACGGGGCGATACGGGCACCTGACCACGGGCCGGAAACGACAAAACCCCGTCCAGTTGCCGGCTGCCGGACGGGGTGAGGGGAAAACGGTCACTCGTCGGTGGGGTACTTGGGCGGCAGGACGGCCAGCGCGGCCTCGTAGATGCGCTCCACGTCCGTCTCGGTCAGGATCTTGGGGCGGCGGCGCAGGTAGGCGCGGGCGCGGTTGCCGGCGTAGACGTCCACATCGCGCACCCGCATCACCTTCCAGGGAATGGACGGGCCGTAGATGGCCACCGACGCCTGCACCGGCACCTCGAAGCCCACCTTGGCGGAGAGCATCTTGCTGGCCTGCTGGGCCTCCCAGCGGGCCTCGTCCAGCCGGTCCTTCTTGTTGAACGGGCCGTGGAAGAGCTTCAGGTGCGACAGGGTGCGCACCGGCAGGCGGCGGTCCCACTTTTCGGAGTCGATGGCGTACACCCCGCTGGGCCCCACCACCAGGTGGTCGATCTTGCCGTCGCTGACCCCTTCGTCGTCGCGCGGCACGGCGCGGGCGTGCAGGATGCGGTAGCCGCTCTTGGTCAGCGAGCGCAGCTGCCGCTCGGTGCGCCGCTCGGCGGCCGAGGACTTCTGCCAGGCCGCCACACTGGAGGTGTTGCGGGAGCGGCGGTAGGCGTAGGCGACCGGCACCAGCACGGCCACCAGCAGCCCAAGCCGCCAGCCGACCAGCCAGGCCGCCAGCACCCCGGCGAGGAGACCGGCGCCGATCGGCGGCCCCCACCGCTTCACCCGCGGATCCTTCAGCAGGTCACGGGGGTTGTCGGGGAGACGCAGCCGCGGCCCGGAGGGCGGCTTGGGCTGCGGCTGCGGCGGCGGGTCGCCGAAGGAGGCGTCGGTGGGATGGCCCTGGGGAGTGCCCCGATCCGTGGTCGCCATTGTGACGCTCCGTGTTCCTTTAAGGGGGAGGCGTGGTCCTCTTGGCGCAGAGTAGTCATCCCGCCGGGAGGCGCCTAGTGATGCGTCGTTCATAGTTTCGTCGCCTCGGCTAGGATGTCGCACTTTGCATCGCTGGTCAGATTATTGTTCACCCCTGCACATGCTTGTATATCCTTAACGGCCGAGTTTGATCCTTCACGCTCGGTGACGGCCGGGGCCGAGGCCGTCTTGAGCGAGGTCGGCTACCGTTCGTCCTCGTGACCCGGCTGCACGATCTGACCGCGCTGGAGCAGGCCGCCGCGATCCGGTCCGGCGAGCTGTCCCCGCTGGAGCTCACCGACCACTACCTCGACCGCATCGAGCGGCTGAACGAGCGGGTCGGCGCGTTCGTCACGGTCACCGCCGACCGGGCCCGCCGACAGGCCGGCGAGGCCGCCCGGCGGGTGCAAGAGTGCGCCGAGAGGCGGCTGCTGCCGCCGCTGCACGGGGTCGCGGTGCCGGTCAAGGACCTCAGCTCGGTGCGCGGGGTGCGGCTGACGCGCGGTTCGGCCGCTTGCGCGGACCTGGTGGGCTCCGTCGACGACGCCGTGGTCACCCGGCTGCGGCGGGCCGGCACCGTGCTGCTCGGCAAGACCGCCACCCCGGAGTTCGGCCTGCCCTGCTACACCGAGTCGGCGGTCGCGCCGCCCGCCCGCACCCCCTGGGACCCGGCCCGCTCGGCCGGCGGCTCCAGCGGCGGGGCGGCCGCCGCGGTCGCCGCCGGGCTGGCGCCCGTCGCCCACGGCAGCGACGGCGGCGGGTCCATCCGCATCCCCGCCAGCGCCTGCGGGCTGGTCGGCCTCAAGCCCACCCGGGGCCGCATCAGCCGCGGCCCCCTCGCCCCCGACCTGTTCGGGCTGGTCACCGACGGCCCCATCGCCCGCACGGTGCGCGACGCCGCCGCGCTGCTGGACGTGATGCACGGCCCTGAGCCGGGAGACCTGTATACGGCGCCGCCGCTGCCGCCGGGCCGCAGGTTCCTCGACTACGCCGACATCGACCCCGGGCGGCTGCGCATCGCCCGCACCCTCGTCCCGCCGATGCTGGAGACGACGGTCCACCCCGACTGCGTGACCGCCTACGAGAAGACCTCGGCGCTGCTGGAGGAGCTGGGACACCACGTGGAGGAGCTGCCGCCGGTGTTCGGCCCGCAACTGGCGCCGGACTTCGCGCTGCTGTGGAGCGTCACGGCCGCCCTCACCCCCGTGGACCCGGCCCGCGAGCACCTGCTGCAGCCGCTCACCCGCTGGCTGCGCGACCGCGGCAACGCCGTCGGCGGCCCTGAGCTGCTGGCCGCGCACGCCCGTCTGCAAAACGCCGTGCGCGCCGCCCTGCCGGTGCTGGACCGCTTCGATGCGATCTTGACGCCCACCCTGGCCGCCCCGCCCGCCCCGGTCGGCTACTTCCACGACGCCGAACCCGCCGTCAACTTCGAGCGGCAGAATCGCTTCACCCCGTTCTGCGCCGTCTACAACCTCTCCGGCCAGCCCGCGGTGACCCTCCCGCTGCACTGGAACGCCGCCGGCCTGCCGATCGGGGTGATGCTCGCCGGCCGGCTCGGCGGGGAGGGCACGCTGATCTCCCTGGCGGCCCAGCTGGAGGCCGCCCGCCCCTGGCGTCGCCGCCGCCCGCCGATCTGGGACGCCTGAGCCGCCCGCCGCCGGAGAAGGACTCGCGTTGCCCGGCGGCATTTGCGGGAACGGTCCCCGGCGTGGCGGACGAGCAACTGGTCAGACTGGCCCGGGGGTACCGCGTCGGCACCGGCTACACCGACTGGCGCGGGCGCACCGTGGAGGTGCCCCGCGACACCATCGTCGCGGTCCTGGCCGCGCTCGGCGTGGACGCCGCCACCCCTGCGGCGGTGCGGGCGGAACTGGCCCGGCTGGAGGAGCGCGGCCGCACCCGTCCGCTGCCTCCCGTGGTGGTCTGCTGGGCGGACGAACGCTCCGGCGCGGGGCGGATCGCCGTCCCGGCCCGCCCCGCACCCGGCGCCGAGGCCCTGCTGACCCGGGCCGACGGCGGGACGAGCCGCCTGCCGCCCGCCGGGCGCCGCCGCACGTCCGGGCCCGACCCCGTGGACCATGACCTGTACCTTCTCCCCGAAGGGACGCCGCCGGGCCTGCACCGGCTGCGCCTGCGGCGGAACGGCCGGGAAGAGGAGACCGCTCTGCTGGTGGCCCCGGCCAGGCTGAAAGAGGCGCCGCGCGCCTGGGGGCTGATGGCCCAGCTGTATTCGGTGCGTTCCCGCGCTTCCTGGGGGATGGGCGACCTGCGGGACCTGGCGGATTTGGCGGCCTGGGGAGCCGAGGCGCTGGGCGCGGACTTCGTGCTGGTCAACCCGCTGCACGCGGCCGAACCCGTCCCTCCGGTCAACCCCTCGCCCTACTCGCCGATGAGCCGCCGCTTCGCCGCCCCCCTCTACCTGCGCATCGAGGACCTGCCCGAGTACGCGGCCCTGGGGCCGGCCGACCGCGAACGCGTCGAAGCCCTGGCCGCCCCGCTGCGCCGCAAGGCGCGCACCCTGCGGGAGATCGACCGGGACCGCATCTGGCGGGCCAAGCTGGCCGCCTTGGAGATCTGCCACCGGCAGCGGCGCGGCACCCGGCAGCAGGACGACTACGAGCGTTTCAAAAAACGGGAGGGCGAGGCGCTCACCGCGTTCGCCACCTGGTGCGCCCTGGCCGAAGAACACGGCCCGGACTGGCGGTGCTGGCCCGCCGCGCTGCAGGACCCGGCCGCCCCCGCCGTGGCGGCCGAGCGCAGGCGCCTGGCCGGGCGCATCGACTTCCACACCTGGCTGCAGTGGCGGCTGGACGAGCAGCTGGCCGAGGCCCAGTCGGCCGCCCGCCGCGCCGGGATGCGGATCGGCATCGTCCACGACCTGGCCGTGGGAGTGGCCCACGGCGGCGCCGACACCTGGATCCACCGCGCGGTGTTCGCCGCCGGCATGAGCGTGGGCGCCCCGCCCGATGAGTTCAACCAGCGCGGCCAGGACTGGGGCCAGCCGCCCTGGCACCCCCGCCGCCTGGCCGAGGCCGAGTACCGGCCCTACCGCGGCATGCTCGCCGCCGCGCTGCGCCACGGCGGCGGCCTGCGGCTGGACCACGCCATGCAGATCTCCCGCCTGTGGTGGGTGCCCGAGGGCCGCTCCCCGGCCGAGGGCACCTATGTGGGCTATGACCGCGAGGCGATGCTGGCGTGCCTGGTGCTGGAGGCCGCCCGCACCGGCGCGGTGGTGATCGGCGAGGACCTGGGCACCGTCGAGCCGGAGGTGCGCGCGGACCTGGCCGCCCGCGGCGTGCTCGGCACCGACCTGCTGTGGTTCGAACGCGACGAGCACGGCCGTCCCCGCCCGCCCGGCGCCTGGCGGGAGCCGGCCCTGGCCACGGTCGGCACCCACGACATGCCCCCGGTCACCGGCTTCCTGCACGGCGACCACGTGGTGCTGCGCGCCCGGCTGGGCCTGCTCACCCGCCCCGCCCCCGAGGAGGCCGCCGACCACCGCGCCGCGCTGGCCGCCTGGCTGGCCCTGCTGGCCGACCAGGGCCTGCTGACCACCCGCCCCGAGGAGATCCTGCGCGCCCTGGCCGAGGGCTCGACCGCCCACGACGAGGAGGTGGTCACCGCCCTGCACGCCTTCCTGGCCCGCACCCCCGCCCGCCTGCTCGGCATCGCCCTGACCGACGCCGTGGGCGAACGCCGCATTCAAAACCAGCCCGGCACCGGCGACGAGCACCCCAACTGGCGCATCCCCCTGGCCGACGCCCAGGGCCGCCCCGTCCTCCTGGACGACCTGCCCACCGCCCGCATCCGCGCCCTGCTCGCCCCCGTTCTGCAACGTTCCCCGGACTCGGCGTCTCGTTAGACTCCGGCCTTCGGAAGACGGCGATGCGGTGAGGACGATGGCATGTCCACTCCAGCGTGCTTCGAGGAATTCCCCGAGGTGATGACCGAGGAGGAGTATCTTGCGCTCCCCGAGGACGTCGCCCGGATGATCGAGATCGTCCACGGCCACATCATCAGGTGCGAATCGCCCGTCCCGATGCACAACCGCATCGCCCGCAGGCCGGCCGGCGGGCTGGAGGCCGCTCGCTCTCCCGAAGGGCCGTGCCTGTCGGTCGAGACCGACAACGACGTGATGCTCTGGCGGGTGCCCAAGTTCACCTTCCGCCTGGACGCCGCGACGCGGGAGTACCGGCTGCACGCGGTGCACCGCTCGGTGCTGGAGCTGGAGCATCCCGTGCGGGTCACGCTGCCGTTCGGGGCCTTGACCTCCGGCTGAGCGGGGGAGGCCAAGGCCCCACGGCGAGGCGGGGTCAGCCGGCGGCGGCGTCCTTGGCGCGGGCGCGCAGGGCGCGCAGCACGCCGTCGCGGCCCTCCAGCAGCAGGCGGCGCAGCGCCGGCTGCGGGTTCGCCGAGGCGATGTAGGCGTCGGTGCGGTCCACCGTGGACTGGTCGATCACCAGGAACGGGTAGGCGACCTCGGCGAACGTCTGGGCCATGTCGCTGCTCCACTCCGCCCAGATGCGTCCCACCTCGGCGAAGTAGCGCTCTGCGTACGGCTCCAGCAGCTCCACCCGCTCGGCCGCGTCGATGAACCCGCCCAGCGTGGCGCGGAACAGCGCGTTGGGCAGCTCGCCGCCGATGATCTGCTCCCAGGCGGCGGCCTTGGCCTCGGGCGTGGGGATGGCCGCCCGGCAGCCGGCGGCGTGCCGCTCCCCGGCGGCGGTGGAGTCGCGGCCGTACTCGGCGTCGATCTCCGCCTGCCCGGCCCTGCCGGTGACCACCAGGCGCCGCAGCAGCGTCCAGCGCAGCTCGGTGTCGACGGTCAGGCCCTCCAGCGTGTGCGTGCCCTCCAGCAGGCCGTGCAGGAACGCCAGGTGCTCGTCGGAGACGGCGCAGGCGGCGAGGGCCTGCACGTAGCACAGCTGGAAGTCCGAGCCGGGCTCGGCCCGGTGGGCCAGGTCGTACAGGGCGTCGGCCATCATCTGCAGGCCGGTGGTGCGCCAGGCCGGGTCGGCGTACTGGTGCACGGCGGTGCGGGCCTGGCGCAGCAGCGTCTGCGCCACCGAGATGTCGGTGACGCCGCGGATGCCGCTCAGCAGCAGCCGCACGTAGTCGCGGGTGGCCATCTCCGCGTCGCGGGTCATGTCCCAGGCCGCCGACCAGCACAGCGCCCGCGGCAGGCTGTCGGCGATGTCGCCGATGCCCTCGATGAGGGTGCGCAGCGAGTGCTCGTCCAGCCGGATCTTGGCGTAGGTCAGGTCGTCGTCGTTGACCAGCACCAGGTCCGGGCGGCGCTCGCCGACCAGCTCGGGCACCTCGGTGCGGGCGCCCACCACGTCCAGCTCCACCCGCTTGCGGCGCACGATGCCCCGCTCGGTGCGGTCGTACAGGCCGATGGCGATGCGGTGGGAGCGCAGCGTCGGGTGGTCGGGCTTGGCCTCCTGCAGCACCGCGAAGGAGGTGAAGACGCCGTCGGCGTCCACCTGGTACTCGGGGCGCAGCGTGTTGACCTCGGCGGTCTCCAGCCACTCCTTGGACCAGGAGGTCAGATCGCGCCCGGAGGTCTCCTCCAGGGCCTCCAGCAGGTCGCCCAGCACGGTGTTGCCCCAGGCGTGCCGGTCGAAGTAGCGGCGCACGCCCTCCAGGAAGTTCTCCCGCCCCACGTAGGCGACCAGCTGCTTGAGGACGCTGGCGCCCTTGGCGTAGGTGATGCCGTCGAAGTTGACCTCGACGGCGCGGATGTCGGGGATGTCGGCGGAGATGGGGTGGGTGGACGGCAGCTGGTCCTGGCGGTAGGCCCAGGCCTTCATCAAATTGGCGAAGGTCGTCCACGAGCCGGTCCAGCGGGTGGCCTCGGCCTGGCACAGCACGCTCATGTAGGTGGCGAACGACTCGTTCAGCCACAGGTCGTCCCACCAGCGCATGGTCACCAGGTCGCCGAACCACATGTGCGCCATCTCGTGCAGGATGGTCTCGGCGCGCCGCTCGTAGGCGGCGTCGGTGACGCGGGAACGGAAGACGTAGTCCTCCAGGAACGTCACGCACCCGGCGTTCTCCATCGCCCCGGCGTTGAACTCCGGCACGAACAGCTGGTCGTACTTGCCGAAGGGGTAGCGGCGGGCGAAGACCCGCTCGAAGAACTCAAAGCCCTGCCGGGTGACCTCGAAGATGGCGTCGGCGTCCAGGTGCTCGGCCAGCGAGGCGCGGCAGAACACCCCCAGCGGGATCACCGAGCCGTCGGCGCGGCGGTACTCGTCGCGGACCGCGTGGTAGGGGCCGGCCACCAGCGCGGTGATGTAGGTGGAGATCCGCGGGGTGGGCGGGAAGACCCAGCGGGCCTTGCCGTCGCCGGTCCGCTCGGTGGAGGAGGCGGCCTCGTTGGTGACCACCTGCCAGTCCTCGGGCGCGGTGACCGACAGCTGGAAGGCCGCCTTCAGGTCCGGCTGGTCGAAGCAGGCGAACATGCGGTGCGCGTCGGCGGTCTCGAACTGGGTGTACAGGTACACCTTCTGGTCGACCGGGTCGACGAACCGGTGCAGGCCCTCACCGGAGCGCGAGTACCGGCAGTCGGCCACCACGCGCAGCTCGTTGTCGGCGGCCAGGTCCGGCAGCGGGATCCGGCCCGCGTCCGCGTCGTAGGAGGCCGGGTCCAGCGACCGGCCGTTGAGCACCACCTCGCGGACCGTCGCGCCGTGCAGATCCACGAACGTGGACGCCCCCGGCTCGCCGCAGCCGAACCGGACCACGGTGGTGGATCCGAACCGCTCATCGCCGGTCGTCAGATCCAGGTCCACCGCGTACGACTCGACGGTGAGCAGCCGGGCACGTTCCCGCGCCTCCTCGCGCGTGAGGTTGCCTGCCACATCCACTCCTTGAAGTCGGTTGCCGCTCGTCCATGTCTATCAACCGGGCGTCGGCGGTGTCCTCCGGAGACGGCCCGAGCCGGAATTGAACGATAAATATTTCGGTTGTCCGGAACGGACGTATCCCTGACATCGCAGGAGGCTGCAGTGACGCAGGCCCGTACCCCCGTCGACTTCTGGTTCGACCCGCTGTGCCCGTGGGCGTGGATCACCTCGCGCTGGATCCACGAGGTGGCCGCGCTGCGGCCGATCGAGCCCCGCTGGCATGTGATGAGCCTGTCGGTCCTCAACGAGGGCAAGGACGTCCCCGAACAGTACCGGCGGCTGATCGCCGAAGGGTGGGGGCCGGTACGGGTATGCATCGCCGCCGAGCAGAAGTACGGGCCGCAGGTGCTGGGCGACCTGTACACCGAGCTGGGGGTGCGGCGGCACCTGCGCAAGCTCCCGTTCGACCGGCCGACCATCGAGGACGCGCTGCGCGCCGCCGGGCTGGACCCCGAGCTGGCGCAGGCCGCCGAGTCCACCGACTACGACGAGGCGGTGCGGGCCTCGCACGCCGAGGGCATCGGCCTGGTGGGCGAGGAGGTCGGCACCCCGGTGATCGCGGTGGAGGGCGTGGCGTTCTTCGGCCCGGTGGTCACCCCGGCGCCGAAGGGCGAGGACGCGGTCCGGCTCTGGGACGGGGTGCTGGCCGTGGCGCGCACACCGGGGTTCTACGAGCTGAAGCGGACGCGCACCGAGGAGCCGAGCTTCGAATGAGCCGGCGTCCCTGATCGCCCCGCCGTCGGGTACGTGTACTGCACGGAAATCGTTATTGCGAGCCACTTGCAACTGCAAGAGAGGTGTCGTCAAACTGGACCCATCGGACGAACGGTTCGTTTTCGCATGTGCGGAATCGGCCCTCCGGATGGGAAGGGTGAGATGGAGTGCACGTACCCGACGGGTTCTTCAACGCGCCGGTGTCGATCGGCGCCGGGGTCGTCGCGGCGGCGGGCATCGGGCTGTGCCTGCGCGGCGCCCGCCGCGAGCTGGACGAGCGGACCGCTCCGCTGGCGGGGCTGAGCGCGGCGTTCGTGTTCGCCGCCCAGATGATCAACTTCCCGGTGGCGGCCGGCACCAGCGGGCACCTGATGGGCGGCGCGCTGGCGGCGATCCTGGTGGGCCCCTACACGGGGGTGCTGTGCATCTCGGTCGTGCTGCTAGTGCAGATGCTGTTCGCCGACGGCGGGGTCACCGCCTATGGGATCAACGTCACGCTCATGGCCCTGACCGGGGTGCTGGTCGGCTACGGGGTCTTCAAAGCGGTGACCGCGCTGCTGCCGGGCGGCCTGGCCCACAGCAGGGCGGGACTGACCGCGGCCTCCTTCCTGGGGGCGCTGGCGTCCGTGCCCGCCTCGGCCCTGGTGTTCGTGGCCCTGTTCGCCCTCGGCGGCACCGCCGATCTGCCGCTGGGCGCGGTGCTGGGCGCCATGCTCGGCGTGCACCTGCTGATCGGCATCGGCGAGGGCGTGATCACGGCGATCACCGTCGGCACCGTGGCCGCCGTCCGCCCGGACCTGGTGTACGGGCTGCGCGGCCGGCCCGCCTCGCCGCTGGAGATCCGCACGCCCCGCTCGGTGGAGGTCTGAGGCAGATGAAAACCGGCAACCGGCGCTTTGCCGTGGTCTTCCTGCTGGTCGCCCTGGTGGTGGCCGGGGTGGTCAGCTTTTACGCCAGCGGCGACCCCGACGGGCTGACCAAGGTCGCCGAGGACAAGGGGTTCGCCGCCCAGGAGAAGGAGCATCCGCTGTCGGGCTCCCCGCTGAGCGACTACGGCGTCAAGGGCGTGGAGAACGAGCGGCTGTCGGTCGGGCTGGCCGGGGTCATCGGCGTCGCCCTGACCGCCGCGGCCGGCGGCGGGCTGTTTTGGGTGCTGCGGCGCCGCGACGGCTCGGCCGCCGCGGACGCGCCGGCCGCATCCGGCGCCGGAAAGCCCTGATGAACCCCGTCGCGAAGAAACGGAGCACACCGCTGGAGCCGTCCGGAGGCCGCCGCGGAGTCCGGACGGCCCCGGCCGTCTGATACGGCGATGACAGGACTCGGCCGGCGGCTGTACCTGCCTGAAGACACCCCGCTGCACCGGCTGCCGCCCCAGTGCAAGCTGGCGGCGGCCGGGGCGTTCGTGCTGGCGGTGGTGTGCACCCCGCGCGAGGCGGTCTGGGCGTTCGGCGTGTACGCGCTCATGCTGGCCGCCGTCGCCGCGCTGGCCCGGGTGCGGCCGGGCTTCCTGCTGCGGCGCATGGTCATCGAGGTGCCGTTCGTGGCGTTCGCGCTGCTGCTGCCGCTTGTGGCGCGCGGCCCCCAGGTGCAGGTGCTGGGGCTGACGCTGAGCGAAAGCGGCCTGTGGTCGGCCTGGAACATCCTGGCCAAGGCGACGCTGGGCACCGTCTCGTCCCTGCTGCTGGCCGCCACCACCGAGCCGCGCCGGCTGCTGATCGGCCTGCAGCACCTGCGCGTGCCGCCGCTGCTGGTGCAGATCGCCACGTTCATGTTCCGCTACGCCGATGTGATCGTGGCCGAGATGCAGCGGATGAAGGTGGCGCGGGCCGCCCGCGGCTTCCAGGCGCGCGACGTGCGCGCCTTCGGGGTGCTGGCCCGCTCGGCGGGCGCGCTGTTCCTGCGCTCCTATGAGCGGGGCGAACGGGTCTACCTGGCGATGCTCAGCCGCGGCTACGACGGCCGGATGCCGGTGCTGCACGACAGCCGGGCCGGCGCCGCCCAGTGGGCGGGCGCCGCGCTCCTGCCCGCCGCCGCGGCCCTGGTCGCCTTGAGTGCTTGGATGGTGACGTGACGACCCCCTCTCTTGAGATACGCGGCCTGGCCTACGCCTACCCCGACGGCACCCAGGCCCTGTACGGCGTCGACGTCACCATCGGGCGCGGCGAGCGGGTCGCCCTGCTGGGACCCAACGGCGCCGGCAAGACCACTTTGGTGCTGCATCTGAACGGCATCCTGCACGGCGGCGCGGGCACCGTCCGGGTCGGCGGGCTGACGGTGGACCCCGCCGACCGCCGCACGCTGCAGGAGATCCGCCGCCGCGTCGGCATCGTCTTCCAGGACCCCGACGACCAGCTGTTCATGCCCACCGTCGCCGAGGACGTCGCCTTCGGCCCGGCCAACCTGGGGGTGCGCGGCGCCGAGCTGCAGGAACGGGTGGAGCGGGCGCTGGCCCAGGTGGGCATGCTGGAGGCCGCCGACCGGCCGCCCCAGCACCTGAGTTTCGGGCAGCGGCGGCGGGTGGCGGTGGCCACCGTGCTGGCGATGGAGCCGGAGATCCTGGTCATGGACGAGCCGTCGTCCAACCTGGACCCGGCCGGCCGCCGCGAGCTGGCCGAGATCCTGCGCGGCCTGGAGGTGACCTTGCTGATGGTCACCCACGACCTGCCGTACGCGGCCGAGCTGTGCCCGCGCTCGCTGATCCTGTCCGGCGGCGTGATCGTCGCCGACGGCCCCACCGCCGAGCTGCTGAGCGACGAGGCCCTGCTGCGCGCCCACCGGCTGGAGCTGCCCTACGGCTTCGACCCGGCCTTCTTCGCCCGCCGCTGACCCCGCCGGGACGTCGCTCTCCGTCAGATCCGTCCTGCGGAAAGTAGCCGAATTCCCCCGTGAGCCGGTGGCGACCGGATAGGCTCGGGCCGCTGTCGAAATCGACAACGGTTTTCATGTCCAAAATGGCCCCTTCCGCCCTGCCGCCGGAGCGGGGCGGGGGCGCGGAAGGCTCGATGGGAGGACGGATCGTGAAGGTCGCGTTCGTCGGCAAGGGCGGCAGCGGCAAGACCACCCTGTCGTCGCTGTTCATCCGCTACCTGGCCGGACGGGGACTGCCGGTGGTGGCCATCGACGCCGACATCAACCAGCAGCTGGGCGTGGCGCTGGGACTGGAGGAGGAGCAGGCCGCCAAGATCCCGGCGCTGGGCGACCACCTCACCGAGATCAAGGAGTACCTGCGCGGCGACAACCCCCGCATCGGCTCGGCGTCCGCCATGATCAAGACCACCCCGCCCGGCCGGGGCTCGCGGCTGCTGCGGATCGGCGGGCAGGACCCGGTGCACGCCCTCGGCGAGGAGGTGGCGGGGGCGACGCTGCTGGTGACCGGGGCCTTCAACGACGAGGACCTGGGGGTGGCCTGCTACCACTCCAAGACCGGGGCGGTGGAGCTGTACCTCAACCACCTGGTCGACGGGCCGGGCGAGTACGTGGTGGTCGACATGACCGCCGGCGCCGACGCCTTCGCCTCCGGCCTGTTCACCCGCTTCGACGTGCTGTTCCTGGTCGCCGAGCCCACCCGGCGGGGCGTGGGCGTCTACCGCCAGTACGTCCGCTACGCCGCCGACCACGATGTGACGATCAGGGTCGTGGGCAACAAGGTCCACGGCGAGCAGGACGTGGCCTACCTGCGCGAACACGTCGGCGACGCGCTGCTGACCTGGGTGGGGCAGTCGGAGGCGGTGCGCGCCATGGAACAGGGCCGCGCGCAGGTCGCGCTGGAGAGGTCCAACGAGGCGGCCCTGGAACGCATGCTGCAGGAGGTGGACGCCCAGGAGAAGGACTGGGCGAAGTTCCACCGCCAGGCCGTGGAGTTCCACATCAAGAACGCCCGGAGCTGGGGCAACCGCGCCGTGGGCCAGGACCTGGAGGCCCAGATCGACCCCGGCTTCCAGATGCCCCCGCCGCAGTGGCGGCGGTCGGCCTGACCCGCCCGCGGCGCAGGGGCCGGCGGCAGGGGGGACCCCCTGCCAGGCCCGCGCCGCGGGCCTGGCAGACTTTCCAGCCATGCGCGTCTACCTTGGATCCGACCACGCCGGCTTCGAACTCAAGCAGCACCTCATCGGCTGGCTGGCGGACAACGGCCATGAACCGGTCGACTGCGGGCCCCAGGTCTACGACGCCGCCGACGACTACCCGCCGTTCGTGCTGCGGGCGGCCGAGCGCACCGCCGCCGACCCCGGCTCGTTCGGGATCGTGCTGGGCGGCTCGGGCAACGGCGAGGCGATCGCCGCCAACAAGGTCAAGGGCATCCGCGCGGCCCTGGTGTGGAACGAGGAGATCGCGGCGCTGGCCCGCGAGCACAACGACGCCAATGTGATCAGCATCGGCGCCCGCCAGCACGACCTGGCCACCGCCACCCGGTTCGTGGAGGTGTTCCTCAACACGCCCTACTCCAAGGAGGAGCGGCACACCCGCCGGATCGGCATGATCGGCTCTTATGAGACCACCGGCGAGCTGCCCCCGCTGCCCTAGCGGGCGCTAGCGCCGGTGGGCGCCGCGCTTGCCGAGCCGCCGCCGCTCGTTCTTGGAAAGCTCCCCCCGGGATCCGGCGGGCCGTGACGCTTCGGGCGCCTGCGGTGCGGGCCGTGCGTCCTCGGGGCGGGGACGGGAGACGTCCCTGGCCCGCATCGCCGCATCCAAAGTGATCCGCATTCCCGGCTGGGACATCGCCTCACCTCCGCCGTCCATCCTGCCCGCCGCCGCGGCCGTGCGACAGTGCCGGGCGGCCCCCACGGGGATGTTTACTCGGGGTTGTCAAAGCGCTACAAAAGGTCAACCCTGGCGCGGATTGGAGGCGTGAGCGGCGGTCGCTCGGTACAGTGCCTGAGATGTTGCAACGTCTGGTCCACCTGCTGCCGCCGAGGGTGCGCGCGTTCCTGCGCCGCATCCCCGTGCTGGTGCGGCTGTACCAGTGGCTCAGGCGTGGCGGGCTGACCCGCGATCGTTACATATTCGCCGCACTGGCCCTGGTGGCGGTCTGCCTGGGCCTGAGCGCCACCTGGTCGGAGGCGTGGGCACCGGCCGGCGGGCTGGTGCTGACCGTGCTGGCCGGCGGGCTGCTGCTGAAGGTGCGCAGCCTGGGAGTGCTGCTGGGCGTGGTCGCCGTGATGCTCGGCTACGACATGTGGCGGCTGGGCATGGCCACGGTCGGGCCGGGCATGGTCGCCACCTTGGTCATCACGGCGGTGCTGGCCCTCAGCCTGGCCCGCACCCGCCAGCAGCTGGGCGTCCAGGGGCTGCGCGGCGAGTACATGCTGCTGGAGCTGCGCGACCGGCTGCGCAAGCAGGGGGAGATGCCGCCGCTGCCGGCCGGCTGGGGCGCGCAGGTGGTGCTGCTGCAGGCCGGCGGGTCCTCCTTCGGCGGCGACTTCGTGGTCTCCGCCTGCGACGGCAAGACGTTGGAGGTCGCGCTGGTGGACGTCTCCGGCAAGGGCGTGGACGCCGGGACGCGGGCGCTGATGCTGTCGGGGGCCTTCGGCGGGCTCCTTGGATCGGTCCAGCCGGACCGTTTCCTGTCCTCCTGCAACGACTACCTGCACCGCCAGCACTGGGACGAGGGCTTCGTGACCGCGGTGCACCTGGTGCTGGACCTGACGACCGGCGAGTACGCGGTGGAGTCCGCCGGGCATCCGCCGACCGCCCAGTTCGACTCCACCGTGGGCACCTGGCAGGTCAGCTCGGCCCGCGGCATGGTGCTGGGAGTGGTCCCCGAGCTGCGCTGTGAGGCCGAGCGGGGGACGCTGCGCTCGGGGGACGCGCTGCTGCTGTACACCGACGGCCTGGTCGAGGCGCCCGGCCAGGACCTGGACACCGGGATCGGCCGGCTGCTGACCGAGGCCGAGCGGCTGGTGCCGCAGGGCTTCGGCGAGGGCGCCAAGGAGCTGGTGGAGACCATGGCCGCCACCCGCGACGACGACTGCGCCCTGGTGCTCATCTGGCGCCGCTGAGTTCGCCCCGAACCCTCCGGCGATAAGAAACGTGAACGTCACCTCGATGTAGCACCGAATGAACCCGGGCACGGCACAGTAAAGACAGGTCGCCGGGCCGGACCTCCTCTCCGGAGGGGAACGGTACGGGGCCGTGCCGCAGGGACCGGCCGGGTTCGCCGTCGTACGGGATCCTCCTCGACGGGCGAGGGCGAACGGCCGACAGCGGCACGGTGGATCACCGCCTGTGCGGACGGAGCCCCAGGGGTGGGAGGTTCCGTCCGCACAGACGTGTGTCGAGGGACCGGCCCGGCAGCCGCACACCCAGGGATTTGGGGTGTTTTGTCCTAAAGAGCGGAGATCTTCGGTCCCTGATTCATGATCGCAGGTTTCACCGGGCAATGCCTCGGTTACAACCAGTCCCGCTGATCCTTTGTAATCTCCAACCTTCTGAACCCCCCGCTAGGCGACATGGTCATCGGCGAGGGGACGGACGACAGGTGGCGAAAGGCGAGCGGCGGCGACGGGCCTCTCGACGGTCGGTCCAGTGGCGGCTTACCTTCATCGCCACGGCGATCGTAGGTCTGATCATCACCGTGGGGGTACTGGCCCTCTTCCAGGTGATGCACTCCATGGCACTGCGGGACCTGGAAGAACGCGGCGCCATGGCGGTCCAGCGGATGGCCCAGGACATCGAGCGCTCCGGTATGGCCGGCGCGGTGCGCACCCAGGTGCCCCCCTTCTACCTGCTCCAGGTGGTCGACGCCCAGGGCCGGGTGATCGCCGCCGGCCGGGACCTGGAGGGCCGTCCGCCGATGGACGACCTGCGCCCTGAACGCAGCGGGCAGGTGGCATACCGGATCACCGAGGTGCCGGGGCAGGAGAGCCCGGTCTTCCTGGCCGCGCAGCGCCTCGACGCCCCCGACGGCGTCCGCTACCTGCTGGCCGCCGGCCCAATACAGGACATGGAGAAGGCCGCGCAGACGTTCGGGATCTTCGTGTCGGTGATGATCCCGGTGGTGCTGGTGCTGGTGTGGTGGATCGTCTGGGCCTCGGTCGGCCACGCGCTGGCCCCGTTCGCGCTGATGCGCCGCGAGCTGTCACAGATCACCGGCGGGGCGATGAACCGGCGGGTGACCGTCCCCGACACCGATGATGAGGTCGCCGAACTGGCCAAGGCCATCAACGTCACCCTGGACCGGCTGCAGAAGTTCGTCGAGGCCCAGCGCCGCTTCGTCGCCGACGTCTCCCACGAGCTGCGCAGCCCGCTGACCGCGCTGCGCACCCAGCTGGAGGTGGCGCTGGTGCACCCCGAGGACGAGGACTGGCCGGCGGTGGCGCGGGCGGCGCTGGACGACGCCGACCGGCTGCAGAAGGTGGTCGCCGACGTGCTGACCATCGCCAAGCTGGAGGCCGGGATCTGCGCCGAGCGGGAACCGGTGGACCTGGGCGCGCTGGCCCGCGCCGAGGCCACCGACCGGCCCCGCCGGGTGCCGGTGCACGTCCAGGTCCGCGACGTGGCCCGCCCGCTGATCATCAACGGCAGCCGCACCCAGCTGGTGCGGGTGCTGACCAACCTGCTCGACAACGCCGAACGTCACGCCGAATCCGAGATCCGCCTCAACGTCTACCGGGACGGCGACGAGGCCGTGCTGGAGGTCGCCGACGACGGCGAGGGCATCCCCCCGGAGGACCGCGAGCGGGTCTTCCAGCGCTTCCAGCGCCTGCCCGAGGGCCGCCGCCGCGACACCCAGGGCAGCGGGCTGGGGCTGGCGATCTCCCGGGACATCGCGGTCGCCCACGGCGGCAGCCTGGTCGCCGACGAGAGCGAGCAGGGCGGGGCGCTGCTGATCCTGCGGCTGCCGCTCAGAGATCCAGCCCCGTCAACACCAGAACCTTCTCGTAGGTGAGGTCCTCCATCGCCGAGCGCAGCCCTTCGCGGCCCACCCCCGACTCCTTGACCCCGCCATAGGGCATCTGGTCGGCCCGGTAGGACGGCACGTCCCCGATGATCACACCGCCCACCTCCAGCTCCCGGTTCGCCCGGAAGGCCACCTGCAGCGAGCGGGTGAACACCCCGGCCTGCAGCCCGTACCGGGAGGCGTTGACCAGCGCGAACGCCTCCTCCAGGGTGTCGAAGGGCCGCAGCGCCAGCACCGGGCCGAAGACCTCCTCGCACCACACCTCGGCCGCATCGGGCACCTCGGCCAGCACGGTCGGCGCGAACGTGGCGCCGTCGCGGACGCCGCCGGCCAGCACCTTGGCCCCGCCGCGGACGGCCCGCTCCACCCAGTCCTGCACCCGCTGCGCGGCCTCCTCGCTGATCAGCGGCCCGACCTGGGTGGTCTCCTGCCACGGGTCGCCGGTGACCAGGCCCTCGACCGTCTCGATCAGGCGGGGGACGAACTCCTCGTACACCGCGCGCTCCACCAGCACCCGCTGCACCGCGATGCAGCTCTGCCCGGCCTGGTAGTTGGCGAACAGCCCGACGCGGGCGGCGGCGTGGTCCAGGTCGGCGTCGGCGCACACCACGGCCGCGGCGTTGCCGCCCAGCTCCAGCGTCACGTGCTTGCGCGGCGCCTGCTCGCGGATCGCCCAGCCCACCGGCCCGGACCCGGTGAAGGACACCACCGGCAGCCGCGGGTCGTCCACCAGCGCCGCGGCCCGCTCATTCGGCACCGGCAGCACCGAGAACATGCCCTCCGGCAGCTCGGTCTCGGCCAGGATCTCCCCCAGCGCCAGCGCCGACAGCGGGGTCTTGGGCGCCGGTTTGACCACCACCGGGGCGCCCACCGCCACCGCCGGGGCGACCTTGTGCGCCACCAGGTTGAGCGGGAAGTTGAACGGGGTGATCGCCAGCACCGGCCCGCGCGGCACCCGGGAGATGTAGGCCATCCGCCCCACCGCGCCGGGGTCGGTGTCCAGCCGCTGCACGTGCCCGCTCCAGCGGCGGGCCTCCTCGGCGGCGAACCGGAACGTCGAGGTCGCCCGCGCCACCTCGGCCCGCGCCCACATCAGCGGCTTGCCGTTCTCGGCGGTGATCAGGCGGGCCAGCTCCTCGGCCCGCTCGCCCAGCCGCCGCGCCACGTGCGCCAGCGCCTCGGCCCGCACGTGCAGCGGCAGCGCCGCGGCCTGCGCCCGCACCGCGTGCGCGGCCGCCACCGCCTCCTCCACCTGCGCCTGGGTCGGCACCGCCGCGGCGCCGACCACCCGGCCGTCATAGGGGTGGGTCACGACGATCCGGCCGTCCCCGGTCGCCGGCCGTCCCGCCAGCCAGAAAGAGCTCACCTGGGTCGCATCGGGCATACCGTCCACGCTACTCCTGCTTGCGGGCGGACGGGCGGCTCAGCGGCGTTGCGGCGCGCCGGGCGGCCGCAGCCCGACGATCACCGGGTCGTGGTCGGAGGAGCGGTAGGCGTCCGGACGGTACAGGCGCGGCGGGTTGTCCTCGGTGTTGTAGTCCACGATGGGCGGCTCGTCGGCGTTGATGTGCCAGATGGTGACACCGGTGATCCACCGCGCCAGGGCCGGCGGGGCCAGCACATGGTCCAGTTCGCCGGCCTGGCCGTCGAAGACGTGGCTGTAGCGGCGCCCGGCCGGGACGAACCGCTCGGTCTGGCCGGCCAGCCCGGATGCCGCCAGCGTCTTGATCGGGTCTTCCCGCCCGTAGGAGTTCAGGTCGCCGATCACCAGCGGGTGCGGCACCGCGGCGGCCAGCTCCGCCAGCGCCCGGGCTTGCCGGACGCGCCGGGCGTTGTAGCAGCCCTGCCCGTCGCCCTGGTCGGCGTCCGGCCCGCTGGCGCCGTCGCAGCGCTTGGACTTGAGGTGGCCGACGATCACGGTGAACGGCGTGCCGCCGCCCGCGTGCCGGAAGGTCTGCGCCAGCGGGGGCCGCTCGAAGACCGCATCGGCCGCGGTGCGGGCCGGTCCCACCGGCCGCACCCGGCCCGGCCGGTAGATCAGTGCGACGTGGATGGCGTCCCCGCCCGGACCGGGATGGCGGATCCAGGAGTAGGCGCCCGCGCCCACGGCCGCGTTCAGCCGGTCGACCAGCGCCTTGACGGCGGCATCGCCGTTGTTCTCCACCTCCATCAGGCCGACCACGTCGGCGTCCATGCCCTTGAGCGCGGCGACCAGCTTGGCGAGCTGGCGCTCCCGCTCCAGCGGGGTGGTGGCGCCGCGGCCGCCCACCGTGGTGAACCAGTTGAGGGTGTTGAACGAGGCGACCTTGACGGTGGCGGGTCCCACCGGCCCGGGTGCGGCCGGGCGCGGATTGGCGCGCCGGAAGACCGCCGGTTCGGTGGGGTGCAGCCGGTAGGCGCCGAAGCCATAACCGAGCACGCCGGTCAGGCCGCGCACCGTGTCGCCGAGCCGGACCACGTGCGGCTCGGTGAACGGGATGGTGGCGGGGTTCTGCACGGTGGAGCCGTCGTCGATGAGCAGCCGCCGCCGGTCGTTGCGTTCTGCGGAGACGCCGGGGCGGTCGGTGGGCTGGAACAGCCGTCCCCCGGCCGAGACCGTCAGCTCCCCGTACCGGCCGAGCCGGTAGTGCTCGGTGGCGGTGAGCTCCTGGGGGAAGGTCACCAGCATGTTCTCCACCGGCTCGAACGTGACGCCCTCCGGCCGGGGCAGGCGGTAGCGGACCGGTTCCACCGTCCCGGTGCCGCACACGTCCACGGCGGTGACCGGGGACAGCTCGGTCAGGCCGTTGAACTCCACGGCCCGTCCGGTGACCAGGACCCGGTCGCCGACCCGCACGTCCCGCACGCCGGGCCCGGCGTAGGCGAACAATCCTTCGGAGGTGGCCGGGTCATCGTCGGGGGAGGGGTCCTGCAGGAAGAACCCGCCGAGCTGGTCGTCGCGCTGGAAGTCCCCGGTGACGACGCCTTCGACCCGCACGATGCGCCCTGACAGCGGGGTGGCGTCTCCGGGGCCCTGCACCTGGGCGATCCGGTGGGTGGGCGGAGCGCTGCACCCGGGGTCGTCGGCGGGGGCGGCGCCGGAGCCCGAGCCGATCGTCAAGGCGATCGCCAGGGCCGCCGCGCTGGGGGCTGAAGCGGGGGGCATGTATGCGAGGGTGTCACGAAGAGTGATCGGGTGGAAGGCCCAGTGTCACCCTTCAGGTGAGTCGGCCGCCGTGTCGCGATCTGTGGCGGGCGCAGGGGAGTGCTCCCCGTCCCGGGATCCGGTGACCATCGCCCGGTACTGCCGCGGGCTGACCCCGCGCACCCGCTTGAAGGCGGCGCTGAAGGCGAACGGGCTGCCGTAGCCCACCCGCCGCGCCACCGAGGCCACCGTGGCCTCCGGCTCCCGCAGCAGGTCGGCGGCCAGCGCCAGCCGCCAGCCGGTCAGGTAGGCCATCGGCGGCTCGCCGACCAGTTCGGTGAAACGGCGGGCCAGCGCGGCCCGGGACACCCCGGTCCGGCCCGCCAGCGCGGCCACCGTCCACGGCCGCGCCGGGTCCTGGTGCATCATCCGCAGCGCCCGTCCCACCACCGGGTCGGCGAGCGCCCGGTACCAGGCCGGGGCGGCGTCGCGGCGGCGGGTGAACCAGGCCCGCAGCGACGTGATCAGCAGCAGGTCCAGCAGCCGGTCCAGCATGACCTCCTGGCCCGGCTCGTCGCGGGTCATCTCCTGCTCGAGCAGCGCCACCAGCGGCGATTCCGGCTCCACCGTCAGCAGCGGCGGCAGCGCCGCCAGCAGCCGGGCACCGATCTCGCCGCTCATCCGGTACGTCCCCACCAGCATCCGGTGCGCGCCGTCGGGGGCGTTGCCCCAGGTCCGCACGCCCAGCGTCAGCTCATCGTGCAGGTCGCGCCCGGCAGGGTCGCTGCAGCGCCCGCCGGGGTGGATGACGATGCCGGGCGGTGTGGCCGGGTCGTCGGCGACCACGTACGGGTCCGGGCCGCGGATGATCATCACCTCCCCGGCGCCGGCCTTGACCGGTTCCCCCGCCTGCGGGATCGCCCAGGCCTCCCCGCGCAGCATCGCCACCAGGGTCAGCGGCGCCCGGTCCTGCACCCGCATCGCCCACGGGGGATCCAGGACGGCCTTCAGCAGGAAGGCGCCCCGTGCCCTCGGCCCGTCCAGCAGGCTCGCCAGAGCATCCATGCCGCGAGCCTAGACGCTCGCGTATGAGATCGAGCTTTTCACCTATGGATCGTCTCACCTATGCGGAACTTCACTGAGAGCATGAAAGTGCTCCAGATCTTTTCGCTGGTGGCGGCCGCGACCACGATGGGCCTTGCGGCGGGCCTGTTCACGAGCTTCTCCTACGCCGTCATGCCCGGCCTCGCCCGGACCGGCGACCGCGTGTTCATCGACGCCATGCAGCGCATCAACACCGCCATCCTCAACGGCTGGTTCGCGCTGGTGTTCGCCGGTGCGATCGTCTTCACCGGCCTGGCCGTGGGCGTCCACCTGGGCGGGGACCACCGGGCCGTGCTGCCCTGGCTGGTCGCGGCCTTCGCGCTGTACGCGGCGGTGCTGGTGATCACGTTCACCGTCAACGTGCCGCTCAACGACGCCCTCGCCGCCGCCGGCGACGCCGGGGGCCTGGCCGATCCGGCCGCGGTGCGCGCCGAGTTCGAAGGCAGGTGGGTGCGCTGGAACGTCGTGCGCTCGGTGCTGTCCACCGCCGCCCTGGTCTGCCTGGTGTGGGCCCTGATCCGCTCCGGGCGCGCCCTGTAGCCGCGCCGCCGGTCCCGGAGGGCGGGACGGGATCTTGCCGGGGGCGCCCTCTCTTCTCACAGTGAGGGCCCATCCCGCTCAGGCCGGAAGGGGCGAAACGCTCATGAGATCGCCCGTGCGCTCGTCGGCGGCCCTCGCCATGCCGCTTCTGCTCGCCGCGTCCCTGCTCGGCGCGCCGCCGCCGGCGAACGCGGCCGCGCCGCCCGCCGCCCAGCGGCAGGCCCTGTCGGTCGCCCCCAAGGCGGGGGAGTGGGTGTTCCGCGACCGGACGGGCCGTGAGGTGGTGCTGCGGGGCTTCAACGTCTCCGGCAGCGCCAAGCTGCGGGAGACCGGCCTGCTGCCGTTCCGCGACGCGGCGGACGCGGCCCGCTCGGCGCAGGCCATGCGGGACCTCACCGGCGCCAACGCGATCCGCTTCCTGATCACCTGGGAGGGCGTGCAGCCGGCCCCCGGCCGCATCGATCACGCCTACCTGGACCGGGCGGCCGAGCAGATCCGCGCTTTCATCTCCCGCGGCTTTTACGTCCTGCTCGACTATCACCAGGACCTGTACTCGGCGCACCTGTTCCACGCCGGCAGCTGGTACACCGGGGACGGCGCCCCCAGGTGGGCGGTCGAGGGCGGCGGCTATCCCAAGGAGTTCTGCGGCCTGTGCATCGTCTGGGGCCAGAACATGCTGACCAACCAGGCGGTGCGCCGGGCCGCCCGCGACTTTTGGCACAACCGGGCGATGCCGACCGCCGTGGGGCCGGTCCGCGTCCAGGACGCCTTCGTCGAGCAGGCGACCGCGGCCATGGCCCACCTCAAGCGGAGGCTGACCGCCGGGGAGTTCCGATCGATCCTCGGCCTGGACCCCTTCAACGAGCCCTTCGACGGCGGCCTGGACGACGTCCGCGGCGCCGACTGGGAACGGGAGTACCTGCTGCCGTTCTACCGGCGGATGCGCGCCGCGATGGACGCGGCCGGCTGGGACGCCAAGCCCATCTTCGTGGAGCCGCTGCCGTTCTGGAACGTCGGCTTCTTCGAACAGGGCGGCCTGTCGGCGGTCGGGAAACTGGGCGCCCGCTACGTGTTCAACAGCCACTTCTACGACGGCGCCCGCATGACCATCGACCCCCGCCCCGCCGGGGACGGCGCTTATGCCGCGGCCATGAACGAGATCCGCGACCGGGCGCGCACCCTGGCCACCGCCCCGTTCCTTTCTGAGTTCGGCAACCGCATGTCCGGGTTCGGCAGCGACCGCACCCCGTGGATGGTGCGCGCGATGTACCAGGGGGCGGACCACGGCGTCCGCGGCGCCGACTGGTGGCGGCGGGCCGCCTCCGGCGGCACCGTGCTGTCGGCCACCCACTGGCACTGGGACATCTACAGCGGACGCCACCACGAGCCGATGAACGGCAACCCCCGCAAGGTCCAGACCGAAGGCGACGCCTGGAACGATGAGGACTTCTCGGTGGTGCGCACCGACGAGACCGGCCGGGTGAGGCTCCGGCTCGACCGGCGCGTCCTGGACCGCCTCTATCCGAGCGCGGTGGCCGGCGACATCCTGGCGTTCGCCTACGAGGACCTGGCCCGCTCCGGCTTCGCCGGGCGGGGGAGCCAGGCCGCATGGCTGGCGGCCCCGGCCGCCATGCCCAACGTGGCGGCCCTGGTCCACGGCCGCCAGTTCGGCGTGCTGGTCTGGCGCGCCCCCGCCGCCGCGCCGCAGGCGCCGACCGAACTGCACCTGCCCGGCTCGTTCACCCCCGGGCGCACGGTCGTCGTCGGCGATCTGACCGCCCGCCGCGGCCTGTCGTCCTCCGGCCCGGTCCGCATCGCTCCCGAGCCGGGTTCCTCCTCCGCCCGCCGCCTGCTGGTCGACCACGGCGGCGGCGGTGCGGTCCACGTGATGCTGGTCGTCAACGCCGCGACCGGCCCGCCCGTCACCGCCGCCCAGTTGGCCGCCGCCCGCGCCGAACTGACCGCCTGGGCGGCCCGGTACTTTCCGGCGCGCTGACCGGTGAACCCGCCGCGCCCCCTGATGGGCGGGCGTTTCCAGGACGGCGCCGCTCGCGTGGCAGAACGCGCCGTCCGGAACGACACAGCACGATGCGGCACGGGATACCTGGCGAACGCCGGGGACCGGCAGGACAGAAGGTGATGAGCCCCGACGCCCGTGTTAATCGCCTATTCGTGTCCTCAATAGGACATTTAAGGCTTATTGCCTTGGGAAAAGGGTGGAGTTATTCATCGGTAACGGGTTACGAGCCCCGTCCCGCCAGGCCGGGGTGAGCGGCCCGTCCCGGCCACCGCACGGCGGCCCGGACCGGTGATCACCCCGCCGCTGCCCACAGGTGCGCCGGTGCTTCCCGCTCCCGGAACCACAGGAGCGCCCCATGAAGACCTTGGCGAGAATCGCCGCCGCCATCCTCGCCGTCGTCACCGCGCTGAGCCTGTCGGCCACCGGCGCCGCCGCCTCCACCATCACCATCCGGCGGGACGACGCCGGCGGGAGTCCCTACTCCGGCGGCTTCCGCTTCGACAGTCTCGTCCCGATGACTCTGAATCTGCAGATCCTCGGCATGAATGCCGTCGTGCAGTGCGATTCCATCGGCCTGAACGGGAATGTGGGGTCCGACGGCTCCAACTTCGTCCTGAGCGCTGTCTCCTTCGGCAACTGCACCAGCGATATCGGCAACGTGCACTCCATCGGTTTCGAAGGCCTGCCCTACACCCAGGCGACCCTGCGGTACGACCCGCTCCCCGGAGGCAGAGACGGCGTTCTCATCCTCACCGATCCCGGATTGCGGATCCGGTTCTCCCTCAGCGGCGTGGGCACCTGTGGCTACGGCCTGAACGGCAGCATCCCTTCACTCACCGTCAACCTGTACAACCCCGACAACCCCAACCGTCCCGATCCCTCGGTCCCCGAGGCTCAAGCCGAGATCGACAACGCTCCCCTTGCCCGGCAGCCGGGCAGCTCCCTGTTCTGCTCATCGACCGCTGTGCTGGACGGCTACGGCACCCTCAAAGGGCTCGGGGGCTCCGGCGTCTTCGGCCAGACCCTCTACTTCACTCCCTGACCCGCTCCGGCACCGCTCGATGACCGGCCGCGGCCGGTCCGCCGCCGAGGCCGGCCGCGGCGCCGAGCGTCTCTGGGCCGGCCATGCCGCCCTTGGGCGGGCCAGGTGCTTCCCGGCGCGGCGACCGGCGACCTTATCTCCGCGACGGACGGGCATTGCGCGGCGACTCTCCTGTGCCGGCTCATGTCGTCTGTGACGACGTGGAACGGTGCGGTGCGGGGTGCCTGCCGGACGGGGGGAGCCGGTGGGGCGGGAGGCAACGAGCGGCACCCTGACGCCCGCTTTAATCGCCCATTTGTGTCCTAAGTGGGACATAAAGGGCGGATTGACTCGGGGTGAGCGGTGGAGTTATCTCCATCAGCAACGGGTTACTTGCCCCGTCCCGCCAGGCCGGGGCGAGTAGTCCGCACCCGGCCACGACACGGCGGCCCGGACCGGTGATCACCCCGCCGTCGCTCACAGGTGTGCCGGTGCTTCCCACCCCACTGATCTATTCAGGAGCACCCCCATGAAGACCTTGGCGAGAATCGCCACCCCCGTCCTCGCCGCCGCCACCGCGCTGGGGCTGATG